>JADMIO011718014.1_pt1 | contig 28382 bp, 25 predicted proteins | sample 8958161 | NCBI WGS metagenome assembly JADMIO01 (sample SAMN16585339, study PRJNA669376) | soil metagenome | isolation source: Crop rotation soil | place: USA: Cullars Rotation, Alabama | collected 2011 | reverse complement strand
GCCGCCGCCAAACGCTACACGCTCAACCTCGCGCAGGTCTGCCCGCCGACGCCGGGCCAATCGTACAAAGAAGCCTTCCACATCCCGATCGCAGCCGGCCTCGTCGCGCGCGACGGCACGGCGCTGACCTTCGCCGCCAATGGCAATCGCACCGACGCCACCGTGATCGAACTCACGCAGCCGGAGCAGACCATCGTGTTCGACGATGTTGCTGCCGAACCGATCCCGTCGCTGCTGCGCGGTTTCTCCGCCCCAATCTCGCTCGACGCCGGTCTCTCCGACGACGATCTCGCGACGCTCCTCTCCAGCGACAGCGATCCCTTCGCGCGCTGGGATGCGGCGCAGACCTTGTGCGTCCGTCTCGTCCGCCGGCTCGCCGCCGACCGCGCCGCGGGCAAACAGATGCAGGTGCCGGAGAGCTTCATCGCCGCAATGGGCCGCGTGCTCGACGCATCGCACATCGACAAGCTCGCCCGTTCCCATCTGCTCACCATCCCGGATGAGCCGATGCTGAGCGAAGGTCTCAGCCGCATCGATCTCGACGGTCACATGGCCGCCCGCGCACTGCTGCGCCAGACCATCGCCACCCGTTTCCACCAGAAGCTCCGCGACCTCTACGATGCCAACCGCGAGACCGGCGCCTACGCCCCCGACATCGAGGGCATCTCGCGCCGCAAATTCCGCAACACCATCCTCGACCTCCTCACCTCACTCGGCACGGAAGACGCCGCCAAACTCGCGCTCGCGCAGGTGAAGTCGTCGCGCAACATGACCGACCAGTTCGAGGCGCTGTGCTACCTCACGCATCTCGACCGCCCGGAACACAGCGAAGCCGTCGCCTGGTTCTACGACCGCTGGAAGTCGCACTCGACCGTCGTCGACAAATGGTTCAACGCCCAGGCGCTGTCCCGCGCCCCCGGCGCCGTCGACCGCATCACCGCGCTCGAAGAGCATCCGGCGTTCGACTTCAACAACATGGCGCGCGGCATGCTTTATTACGGCGGTTTCTTCCGTCAGAACCGCGTCGCCTTCCACGACATCTCCGGCAAGGGCTACGACTTCCTCGCCGATCGTCTGCTGATGATCGACAAGCTCGGCCGCGCCGGCTCCACCTACATCATGCCGCAGATCAACCAGTGGCGGCGCTACGACGACAAGCGCCAGTCGCTGATGCGCGGCGCGCTCGAACGCGTCGCCAATACCGAAGGCATCTCCAAAGGCCTTCGCGAAAACATCGACAAAGCTCTCACGTGAGGTCCACATGAAATCGCTGATCGAAATCGCCGACAACGTTCGCAAAGGCGCCTGGAAAGCCACCGACATGGTGGCGGAGGCGTACAAGAAGATCGACGAGCGCAACGCCCCGCTCAACGCCTTCATCATGCAGGACCGCGACCGCGCTTACGCCGAAGCCGAGAAGGTCGACGCCAAGGTGAAGCGGGGTGAAGATCCCGGCGCGCTCGCCGGCGTGCCGTTCGGCGTGAAGGATATCGAAGACACCGCCGGCTATCGCACGACGCAAGGCTGCGTCTTCATGCTCGATACGCCGCCGAAGACGAACGACTCCCCGCACGTCGAGCGTCTGAAGGCCGCCGGTGCCATCGTCGTCGGCAAAACCGCAACGGCGGAGTTCGGCATGGACAGCGCCGTCTTCACCAAGGCGTGGGGCGTCACGCGCAATCCGTGGAATCCGGAGATGACGCCTGGCGGCTCCAGCGGCGGCTCATCCGCCGCCGTCGCCGCCGGCATGGTGCCGTTCGCCACCTCCACCGACGGCGGCGGTTCGATCCGCCAGCCTGCGGCCTACACCAACCTCGTCGGCCTCAAGCCCAGCCACGCGCGCATCGCCAAGTTCAACGGCTTCGCCAACTGGGCCGTGCACGGCACCGTCACACGCACCGTCGCCGAGCATGCGCGCTATCTCGACGTCGCCGCCGGTCCGGACGATCGCGACCGCCAGTCGCTGCCGCAGGTGCCGTACAAATACGAAGACATCATCGAAACGCTCGACGTCGGCGGCATGACGGCGGTGTTCACGCCGGACTGCGGCTACGCCGTCGTCGAACCGGAAGTCATCGAACTCGCCCGCAAGGCCGCGACGCGCCTCATCGCCGCCGCGAAGCTGGTGGAGAAGAACGAACTCTTCCACCCCACCAACATCATGCGCGACTGGGGTGCGCTCAATCTTGGCAATCTCGAAGCCGATTTCATCCGCGACGGCATCCTGCCGGACGGCATGGACAAGCTCGCCGAGACGACGCAGTTCTTCCTCAACCGCATCCGCGAGCGCCGCGCCGAGATCGACGTCAAGAAATCCTGGGCCCAGATCACCAAGCTGAATTACGAGGTCGCGGACTTCTTCAAGAACACCGATCTCCTCATCTCGCCCGCCACCGCCTGCAAGCCGTACAAGGCCGACGTCACGCCGCTGCAGGTGATCGACGGCCGCGACTCCAGCGAGACCGGCGTCGAACCCTTCGGCATGCTTGCCAACGCCTGCTGGAATCCGTCGATCTCGATCCCTGCCGGCTTCACCAGCGATGGCCTGCCGGTCGGCCTCCAGATCACTGCCCGCCGCCACCGCGACGACATCCTGCTGCGCCTCGCGCGCATCTATGAGGAGGCATTCCCCTGGACCTATCCCTGGGACTGAAACCGCCGCACGCTGCGGAAAGCGAAGGCGCGCTGACGCATCATGAGGCATTGGTGCCATGTATGCTTCGCCTACATCTTAAATGTTCGCAATAACACCGATAGCGTCGGCCAAACCGACCATTTGAGGTTGTAGACAGCGTAAAAGATCGCGCACGATAGCCGCATGAAGTGGCTGCTCTGCATGATCTTTCACGGTCGCTACCGGACCACGACGTGGTCCGGCTTCGGTCTCAAGCAGGTCGCGTGCGCGAAATGCCATGCGGACCGGCGTGTTCTGCGCTGGAGCTAGCGCCGCACCGACACGCCGCGCAACGCGATTCCATACTGCGCCTTCAGCGCACGCGACACGGCGTCGAGCGTAACCGCATCGTCTCCCACCCACACGTAGTATTCCGAATTCGCGATGTTGAAGAGCAGGCGTGTCAGCATCTTGACCTGCGTACCCGGGATCAACGATCCGCGGAGTAGCAGAGTGTTCAACATCGCTTCGACCTGACCCGACATCAGCGCTTCCAGTGTGTTGTTGCGCGTGCCGAACGTCTTCACGTCCTGGAACATCGCCGTCGTGAACTGGCGCAGCAAGGCGCGGTCGAAGCTGTCGAGCACCTTCAGATAGCTCATGATGAGGCCGTGCACCGCCGCAACGGCATCGCGCGGCGGATCGGCGACCGTCGCGGTATCGGCCTCCAGCATCTCGCCGATCGCGGCTTCTAGCATCTCGACCAGCAGATGCATCTTCGTCGGGAAGTAATTGTAGACCGTGCCCACCGACACATCGGCGGCTTCCGCAATCTCTTCGATCGCAGTGCCGTCGTAACCCTTGCGATGGAACAGCCGCCGCGCTGCGGTCAGCAGTTCGTGCCGCGTGCGCGTCTTCTTGCGCGCCCGCCGCCCGGTCTCTGCCTCGGCAGTCTCAACAGCCGCCACCACACCACCTCAAAAAAAATGAATTGACTCTAAAATTAGACTTCATTCATATTGATCGCAACAGGGAAGGTGGGGACATGGCGAAGATCGAACGCCGCAATCTGCTGAAGGCCGGCGCCGCGGCACTGACCGGAACGGTTCTCACGGGGGCTGCTGCACAACAGGCGCAGGCTTACGACGTCGCCATCGTCGGCGGCGGCCTCTCTGGCCTCATGGCGGCGCGCACACTGAAGGCCGCCGGCCTTTCCAACATCGTGCTGCTGGAAGCACGCAACCGTGTTGGCGGCCGCACCCTCAACCAGGACATCGGCAATGGTCATGTCGGTGAAGCCGGCGGCACCTGGGTCGGCCCCGGCCAGACCACGATCTACGATCTGATGCGCGAACTCGAGATCGAAACCTTCCCCACTTATCTCAAGGGCGACACCATCGCGCTCGTCGGTGGCACACCGAACCGCATTCCCACAACCGACTCGCCGATCGATGCGCCGGAATTCTATGCGTCGATGAACGCCATGGCGCGCACCGTCCCGCTTGAGGCGCCATGGCTCGCCCCGCGCGCCGCCGAATGGGATGCGATGACCTATGCCGACTATCTCAAGACGGCGTCGCTCTCCGATGAGAACCGCATGACCTTGGAGACCTTCGCACTCCTCACTTTCGCTGGCCGCACCGACGAACTCTCGTTCCTGCGCGTGCTGCACTACATCCATTCGGCCGGTGGCTACGAGCGGCTGGAATCGTTTCAGGGCGGTGCCCAGCAGGACCGCGTCGTCGGCGGCTCGCAAATCATCTCGACCCGTATGGCCGAAGCGCTCGGCAACATCGTGCGCCTCTCCACGCCTGTCAAAGCGATTTCCAACTGGCAGGGCAATGTCTGCCACATCGCAACCGAACGCGGCAGCATCGCCGCGAAGCAGGTGATCGTCGCGCTCAGCCCCAGCCTCGCATCGGAGATCGCGTTCACACCGGCCCTGCCGAAGCCGCGCAGCGATCTCCAGCTCGCCTGGCCGCGCGGCGGCTCGGGCGTGAAGACGCACACCTCGTATCGCCGTCCGTTCTGGCGCGACAAAGGTCTCGCCGGTCTCGCCTTCTCGCCGGACAGTGCAATCAACCTCGCGGTCGACGCCTCGCCACCGGATGGATCGATGGGCGCGCTCGTCACGCTCAGCCTCGCCAACGCCACGCCGCCCGAAAAGCTGAAGGCTGAGATCATCGATATCTTCGCGGCCTGCTTCGGGCCCGAGGCGCGCGATGTCACTGGTTTCGTGATGCAGGACTGGTCGCGCGAGACTTACACGCTCGGCTGCGTTCCGCCGGTTGCGCCCGGCGTCCTGACGAAATACGGCGCCGCGCTGCGGCCCGGCATCGGCCGCGTCATCTGGGCGGGCACCGAAACATCGCTGATCTGGACCGGCTATATGGACGGCGCGGTGCGCGCCGGGCATCAGGCCGCGCTATCGGCCCTGCACGCCCTTGCGATCTAGCCCGCCAGCACCTTCACGGCGGTGCCGTCGGTGAACGTCGCCATCACGTCTTCGACGAAGCGGCGGATCTCCGCCTTGCTGCCGGTCTCGAAGTCGAACTGCTCTTCGATCACGTTGCGCGCCAGGCCATAGATCATCGAGAACATTGCATAGGCCACAGCGGCGCGGCGATGCGTCTCCGGCAAATTCTCGCGGTCGTAGCGCCAATCGCCATAGATGAAACGCACCATCTGCCCGAACGAGTGGTCGGAGGCGATGCGGAATTTCTCGTTCAGCACCGCATCGGGCACCTGTCCGAACATGATGCGGAACAACTGCTTGTTCTCCATCGCGAACAGCACGAACTGCACGCACGCTTCCGTCAGCCCCGCCTTGCGTGTCTTTGCCTTTTCCATGCAGCGCTTCGTCTCGGCGGAAACGCTGTCGAATCCCTGCGCGGCGAGCGAGAGCAGAAGATCCTCCAGGCTCGGGAAGTGGTTGTAGAAATTCGCCGGCGTCACGCCGACTTCGCGCGCCAGCCGCCGTACCGACAGCGCCTCGACACTTTCTTCTTTCAGAATCCGGCTCGTTGTCGCGAGCAGATCTTCGGCGACGTTGCCCTTGTGATAGGCCCGCTTCGGTTTTGCGGCTGTGGCTTTGCGCGGCGCCATGGCTGGGTCGGACTATCTCAAAGGGCTGCGAATCGTACTTGCAACCAGCAGTGTAACGAAAGGGTGGCACATCGTTATGGTCACTCCGCCACAGCCAGGGCCGCCGCGCCACGCCGCTCTATCTTGCGCCGGATAATGCCATGCCGCCGTGCATCGATGGGGAAGTTCCACGCCAGCGCCGATGTCACGAAATACATGATCGCCGGGAAGACGAGATAGGCGATCAAAAGGCCGATATTGGCGCTCGAACTGTTGTCCTTGCCGACCTGATAGTTGAATTGCGCCAGCATCCAGAATGCGGCGCCGGAGCCCACCGCCATGGTCGCCTTGATCAAGAGCGTGTTGAACGCGAACACGTTGCCCGCCTTGTTCACCCGCGACTTCATCAGGTCGTAGTCCACCACATCGCCCAGAATCGCCCCCGGCGCGATATTGGCCGGCGCATTCAGGAACGCGCTGATCGCACCGATCACGAACAGCGGGACGATGGCCGCCCCGCCCGGTGCGAAGAGCAGGATCAGCGGCCGCGTCAGCGCATCGAACACCAGCGAGAACACCCACACCCGGTGCTTGCCATAGCGCACGATGGCGCGCTGCCAGAACGGCATCGCGACGATCTGCACAGCGAAGAACGCCATCATCAGGAACGGGAAGTACGCCGCCAGTTTCATGTAGTCGCTGAGGAAGATGATGATGACGGCCAGATAGCAGCCCTGGCCAAATCCCCAGGCCGAGATTGCGCTGTAGTAGCGCCAAATCACCCGGTTGGTCTTCAGCGAATGCCAGATTTGCCACAGCGTCGCGAGCCGCTCGGCGCTCGGCACGCCCGTCGGTACGAACAGCACCGCCACAATAATGCCGATCGGCATCAGCGCCGCATAAAGCCATGCGATGCCCGACATCGCCGTGCCGGTGATCGCTGTCGTGCCGGTGAGACTCAGCAGCGCCAGCGGCATCAGCCAGAACACAAGACTACCCGCCACATTGAAGATCGCGACCCAGGTGTTGATGCGTGAGCGCTGCACGTAATCGCGGCTGATCTCCGCCGTCCACGCCTGGCGCGGAATCTCGAACAGCGTGAAGCCGAAATAGAGCAGGAACGACCACACCCCGTAGTAGACGAAGTTCGCGTCCTTCGGCGGCTGGAACAGGAAGAAGATCGAGATCGCGCAGACCAGTGCGCCGGCCAGCACCCACGGCTTGCGCCGCCCGATCCGCGTCTTGGTGCGGTCCGACAGGAACCCCATGGAAAGATCGAGCGGCACGTCGAGCAACCGGCTCATCGTCGTCACCCACGCGATCTGCAACAGCGTGACGGAGGTGTGCGACGCGTAGAATGCCGGGATGACGATGTTCAGCGGCAGCGCGACAAACGCGTGCGGCAGGGCAGGGAAGGCGAACAGGATCAGTTGCAGAAGCGTCGGCTTGGGCGCGGCAGATGCCTTCTCGCTCTCGGATGCCATACCCGTTCCCCTCGTCAGCCGTCAAAGTATACGATGTTCATATTTTCGCGCAATGTGTTCACATCAACAATCGGACCGCAGCGATCACAAGGGCGGCAATGAACACGGTCTCCGCGATCAGGATCGTCACCGGCCGCCAGCCCACGACGGCAAGCGCCTTGAACGACGTCTTGGTGCCGAGCGCCGCAATCGCCACGACCAGACACCAGCGTGAAACATCCGACATCCCGCCGGAAACCTTCGCGCTCAGCAGGCCGACGCTGTTCGCCAGTAACAGCGCCACGAAGCCAAGCAGGAACAGCGGCAACACGCGGCGCAGCTCGAAGCCGTGCTCCGCTTCCTTCCGCCCCAGCGTCCACAGCAACACCACCGTCACCGGAAGCAGCATCGCCACGCGCAGCAGCTTCACCACCGTCGCGATCTCGCCGGTCTCCGGCGAGACCGTGAAGCCCGCGCCCACCACCTGCGCCACGTCGTGGATCGTCCCGCCCAGGAACACGCCCGCATGCCAATGGTCGAGGCCGATGATTGGCACCAGCATCGGATAGACCACCATCGCAATGGTGGAGAGCGCGGTGATCACCACGACCACCAGCACCGTGTCGCGTTCCTTCTCCGCCGCCGGTGGCAGAACAGACGAAATCGCCAGCGCCGCCGACGCGCCGCAGATCGCAACCGCGCCGCCGGACAGCACGCCGAAATACTTGCCGGTGCCGAGCGAACGCGACAGCACCGCGCCGAACGCAATCGTCGCCGTCACGCCCACCGCCACCGTCGCGAGTGGCACAAGCCCAAGGCTCGCGGCCTGCTCCAGTGTGATCCGCGCCCCCAGCAGCGCCACACCAAGCCGCAGCACCGCGCGCGCCGCGAACTCGATCCCCGCACGGCAGTTCGTTTCTTCATAGAGAAAATGAAACGCCATCCCCAGCAGCAGCGCGAACAGCATCACCGGCGCGCCGTAATGCTGCGACAGCCACGTCGCCGCCGCTGCGATGGTCAGCATCGCCAGCAATCCCGGATAGATATCCATCGCGCGCGCCTGCGCCCGCATCCACCAGGGCGGCCGCGGTGCATCGGCCGCCGGCGCAGAGGGGACTCCTTCCATCCCTTCCAGCGACAGATAGGCGTCGTGTGTGCTCAACTCTGCGGGCTTATTCATCAGGGCTTCCGCCGGGCGTTGCTGCAATATAAACGTCGTTTATATTCCGGCGGAAGCCCATTTTGAGGGTGATTGGGGAGAGGAACCTAACATGCCGCTGCAATCGCGCGTCGTCGGTGAGCCGCTGCCGTCGATCGAAATGCTGGTCACACCGCGCATGGCGCTCGCCTACAGCGCCGGCATCGGCGAAGCAGGCGACGCGGCCTTCGACGACACGCGCGCAGGTTTCGCCGCTTCGCCCTTTTTCTGCGTCACGCCGGAATGGCAGTTCGTCATCGCGGTGCGCAACAAGAACATCGGCGTCACGCCGGACGAAGCGATCCGCGCCGTCCACGCCGGCCAGTTCACCCAATTCCACGCCCCGCTCATCGCCGGCCATCGCGTGCGGGTTTCGGGCTCCATCGCTGCGATCCGCCAAACGCGCGCCGGCGCACTGTCCACCACGCGGATGGACATCACCGATCTCGACACGAACACGCTGATCTCATCCACCCGCAGCGACGGCATGTACCGCGATGTTGCGGTCGAAGGTGGCGACCGCATCGCAGAGCCTGCGCCGCAAGGCCCAAACGCACGCACCGATCTTTCAAACGTCGCAGAAGTGACAATCGCGCTCGATCGCTGGTTCGCGCATCGCTACACCGAATGCGCCAACATCTGGAATCCGATCCACACCGAACAGCGCGTCGCGCTTGCCGCGAATCTTCCGGGCACCATCGTGCACGGCACGGCGCTCTGGGCGCTCGCCGGAAAGGCGATCGCGGACGCCTATCTGGGCAGCAACGCGCACCGCTTGAAGGCACTCGGCGGCCGCTTCTCCGCCATGGTCCCGGCCGGTACGCCGATCATGCTCCAACACGCGCGCACCGCCGAAAACCCTGCAATCGTTGCTTTTTCCGTGCGCAATGCTGCTGGTGCGGAAGCGGTCTCCGCCGGTTTTGCCCATCTCTCCTGAGAGGCGACCGCTGTCATTTCCGTGCAGTGATGCATCCGTGCAATATGAACACTGTTGACATTCGCGGTTCCCGGCCTCTCAATATGAACACTGTATATACCGCGAGAGGGGCCTCATGCGCGCGCACAACAGTCTTCGCCGTTTTCTGCTCACCACTGCCGGTCTGACGTCGCTGACCGTCGGTTTCGCTGCCGACATGGCCAAAGCCGACGGCATTGAAACCGTCACCGTCACCGCCCGCCGTCAGGAAGAAACCCTGCTCAATGCGCCGGTCACGGTCACCGCGATCACGGGCGAGGCGCTGCAGGATCGCGGCATCACCGACATCGGTTCGATCATCGCAATGGTCCCGAACGCCGTCGTCCCGGACGATCCGCAGCACTTCAACACCTTCATCAACATCCGCGGCATCCGCCAGGTCGACGCGCAGGCAGAGCCGAACTTCGGCCTCTATCGCAACGGCATCTACAACGGCGGCCAGCGCACCAATCTCGGCCCGCAGGTCGATCTTGATCGCATCGAAATCCTGCGCGGCCCGCAGGCCGGCCTCTACGGCCGCGACGCGGTCGGCGGTTCGGTCAACGTGTATTACCGCATGGCGTCGACCGATGCAGAGAACGGCTACGTCTCCGCGAAGTACGGCAACTACAACCGCATCGAGCTCGAAGGTGCGTGGAATCAACCGCTGTCGGAGAATTTCGCGGTGCGCGGCGCCGCCTGGTATTTCAACCAGACAGGCAGCGAGTACTACAACATCACGCTGAACGAAAACATCGATGCCGGCCACGACTACGGCGGCCGTCTGTCGGCCCGCGCCGATCTGACGCCGAACCTCAACATCGTCTGGACGGCGGAATACGAAGATACCAAAGGCCCGTCGCAACGCGCTTATGCGCCCTTCGGCGCCCCGCAGCTCTTCTTCGGCGTCGGCGCGCCGGAAACCAAGCGCACCATCCAGCGCGATACACCGTCGATCTCGAAGGATCATCAGTTCTACGCCTCGCAGAACGTGACGTATGACAGCGACTGGGGCCGCTTCAATCTTCTGGCGTCCTATCGCGACTACAACCTGACCGGTATCGAAGATCAGGACTATACGGCGCTAAGCCCTGTGGCCGGCGCCTTCCCGCAAGGGCTCTACCTCAAGCAGGTGTTGCACCGCGATGAAACCGCGCGCGACTTCTATGTTGAGGGTCTGTGGACGTCGCAGCAGGATCAGCCGCTTACCTGGATCGCCGGCTTCTCCTACTTCAACGAGACATTCGACTTCTCGCGTATCTTCGAAACCAGCGCCGACCTCAGCACGCTCCTTGGCGCCGGTCCGGTCGTTGTCAGCACCGGTTATTTCGGTCTGCCGAGCCCGGGATCCAACTTCAAGACACGCTCGTACTCCGCATTCGGCGAAGCCACCTGGCACATCAACGACCGGTGGGACCTCACCGGGGGCCTGCGCTGGAGCGAAGACCAGCGCACGCTGAACTACAGCCAGCAGCCCATCGCCAGCGTTCCGCCGTCGCCGCTCGATCCGCTTTGGGCGATCGTCAACAACAGTTTCCTGCACAATTTCGACACCACGGACTCGCCGACGTTCAGCTTCACCGCGCCCACCGCGACGCTGCGTTATAAGCCGACCGAAGACCTGACCATCTACGCGACCTATGGTTCGGGTTTCCGCGCCGGTGGCTTCAACACGACGACGACCACGGCGGCCTTCATTCCGTACGATGAGGAGTCGGCGGACAACTACGAAATCGGCTTCAAGTCGGTGTTCGGCGACGGCCGCGTCGGTTTGAACGCGGACATCTTCTACATGACGCAGGACAACCTGCTCGCCGCACAGCCCGATCCGATCGCACCCGCGTTCCTGAACTTCACCTACCTTACCAACGTCGGCGATGCCCGCACATGGGGCGTCGAATTCGAATTGCTGACGCAGATGACCGATTGGCTCAACGCCCATGCGAGCGTCGGCTGGCTCGATCCGAAGTTCACCGGCACGGCGACCAGCTTCGGCACGCCGTTGAACGGAAAGATGATCCCATATACCCGGTCGGCAACCTTCAACGTCGGCGGCGATATCCACGCGCCGATCAACGACCGCTTCGGCTTCGTGAGCACGATCGACCTGCGCTACGAAAGCGGCGGCTTCCTCGATACCGCCAACTCGATCCACTACGACGCACTCACCAAGCTGGATGCGACGGCGGGTGTTACGTGGGACGAGAACACGCGCTTCGTCGCCTACATCAAGAACGCGTTCGACGACACGCCGGCGCAGTTCCAGTTCGGCAACGGCGCCATCGCCACGAGCCTCGGCCGCACCTACGGCGTCCAACTCAGCAAGAAGTTCTAAAATACCGACAGTCTCAGACAACTACCGAAGGCGCTCCGCAAGGGGCGCCTTCTTTTTTGCTACTGCGCCGTCGCCGCTTTCGCTTCGGCCCGCTTGCTGGCGAGAGGATGCATCACACCGGCGCCCGCCGGCCACACGCCCGGCGCTGTCTTGATGCGCGCCGCGATCTTCTGCGCATGCGGCGACAGCGCTTCCCAGATGTCGTGCGGCATCGACTTGAGGAAATATTTGTCCTCCAGCCACGGCGCCGCGTACTCGATGTTCGGCATTGCACGGATTTCCTTGCTTACATTCGGCGTCGCGCCGTGCCATGCGCGAATATCGCGAAACACACCGGCGCCGGCCGGTGCGCCGACCAAGGTCGACAGCCGCATCCACTCCGGTTCTTCCGCCTGCGTCGGCGGCCGTCCGGGCCGCACCTGCGTGCCCGGTATCTGCCGGATCGGCCCGTTCTCCCATGTCAGGTCGGACATCAGGAAGTTGATCGTCACCCGCGGCGGCGTGCGCTCGTACAAAAGCTGCCGTGTCGGATCGTCCATCTCCGCGCCCGCCGCCTCGATCCCAAGCCGCTTCGCCTGCGCGATGCGTTCCTCCGGCAGCTGATACATCTCGCGCATATCGGAATGCAGCGTCTGATACTCGATCGCGCCGGGCAGGCAGAGATCGCCGCCCGCACCCAGCACGCAGTAGTCCTCGCCGCCGAAGATTGCCGACAGGATCGGCGTCGTGGTCGGGAGGTCGATCATCGCCGCCCATGCTTGCTCGTGCAGCAGATGCCGTGACGCCGATGCGGTGCCGTAGCTGTAGCGATGCGGCAGCCGCATCGTCTCGGTGATGTATTTGCGCCCGCCCTGTCCGGGGATTTCCAGAATCTGGCGCAGGATGCGCGCGCTCGCCTCGCGAAACTGTTCCAGCCGCACCGGATCGAGCAGGTCGCGCACCACGACAAACCCGTCGCGGAAGAAAATGCGCCGTGCCCGCTCGACCTCATGCGGCTCGACGATCTCCAGTCCCGGCATGCCGTTATGCTTCTTCAGGTATTCGCGCAGGTGCACGACACCGGGATCGTCATACGCCCGCCGCGCCGGCGCCTTCGGATCGGCCGCGCTGAAGCCGCCCGCCTGCACCATCGGCACCCCGGCCTCGTCGGTCGTCTCATTCGGCGGCGTCGCCGCACACCACCCCACGGCGGTCTCGCCGAACACCTTCAGATTGTCGAGTTCGCTCATTGCCCGTTGTACCCACCAGCGGCCAAAGGTTCGCACAATCTTCAAAACACCAAAAGGTTGTCATCCCCGGCGAGTGGCCGCGTAGCGGCCGCGAGGGAAGGGGACCCAGGATCAGCCGTTTGGAAGGTGATGAAGATAGTAGCGCAGCTCCCGTTCGACACCGTCGAAGCGGCTGATCCTGGGTCCCCTTCCCTCGCTACGCTGCGCTCCGCTCGCCGGGGATGACAGCGGGGTGGGTCAGGCGAGAGCGCGCCTAAACCTCGTTCAACCGCCCGTGCTTGCGCAGGATCTCCTGGATCCGCGCCACCGGCAGGCCCGGCGAGCGGTGGCCATCCCGCCCGATCATCGTCGTGTTCACGAAGATCGAGTTCAGGATCGCCTCGTCCATCGCCTCGATGGTCGCCTCATAGAACCGGCTCATTGCCGCCTCGCCGACATACTGGCCGGTCAGCACGCCATCATGCGTCTCCACCACCTCGCGGTTCGCGGTGGAAAACGCCAGGAACAGATCGCCCGACTCGTTCGACGCGATACCGCCGCTCCGCGCGATGCCATACGACGCCCGCCGCGCCACGCGCTTCAGCTGATGCGGCATCATCGGGGCGTCCGTCGCCACCACGCCGATGATCGAGCCGAGTTCGCCGTCGCTCTCCTCCGCGCCGACCGGAATCTCGCGCCCCATCGGAATCCCGCCGATGGTCATCAGGTGGCGCTTGCCGAAGTTCGACTGCACGAACGCGCCGACGGTGTATTGCTTGCCGGCGAACTCCACCACGCGCGACGCGGTGCCGGAGCCGCCCTTGAATTCATAGCAGCGCATGCCTGTGCCGCCGCCGACGCTGCCTTCCTCGATCGCACCGGACCGCGCATCCTCGAACGCCGCGATGACATGCTCGGCCTTCACATGATGTCCGTTCACGTCGCTCAGGAATCCGTCGAACGTCTCCGCCGACACCGGAAGCCAGAAGTTCTGGTCCTTCTTCTCATCGGGCCGCAGCGTGTCGAACAGCCACTTCGCCGTCACGTCGCGCGCCAGGCCGCAGGAGTGCGTGTTGGTCAGGGTGATCGGCCCGTCGAACCGCCCGCGTTCTTCGATGAACGCCGCGCCCGACATCTCGCCATTCCCGCTCATGCTGAAATAGCCGGCATAGCACGCGCCGCCCGCCACCTGCCGCCCATGCGGGAAGATCGCCGTCACGCCGGTACGGATCGGCCCCTTGCCGACGACCAGCGGCCCGTCGCCTTCGATCAAGGTGCAATAGCCGACCTGAACATTCGCGACATCCGTGATCGCGTTGTTCGGTCCCGGCGTTCCGAAGAACGGCACACCGGCGCCGCGCGCTCGAATTTTTCCCGAAGGCGTACGCCGATGCGATTCGATCATGGCAGCAACTATTCCATCGTTTTGAGGGCGGCGAGGGAGGTCTCGATCACGTGATCGACTTCATCTTCGGTCACCGCGGTGGAAAGCACAAAGAAGCCCGGCGCACCCATCAGCACGCCATGGTTCAGCATGTAGCGGAAGAACTTCTCCGCCCGCACGCCCGCTTGCGCATTGCTCCGCCGCGCCGTCACGACATCGCGGTACGTGCCCGGATTGGCGTCGACATGGAACAGCGACACCATCGACGTCGCACCGCCGACATTGCCCGGCACCTTCGCGATGCTCAGCGCCTCGCGCAGACCCGCGCGCAACCGGTCGCCCAGTGCGGAGAGCCGATCGAACGCCGGCTTGTCGAACAGGTTCATCGCCGCAACACCCGCCGCCATCGTCATCGGATTGGCGTTGAACGTGCCGCCGTGGCTGACTTGCGCATGGCTGCGCGGATCGAACACCTGGGTCATGATGTCGGCCCGTCCGCCGACCGCGCCGACCGGCAGGCCGCCGCCGATGATCTTGCCCATCGCAGTCAGATCGGGGTTCACACCCAGCGCACCCTGCGCGCCATTGAAGCCGAGGCGCATCGAATACACTTCGTCGAAGATCAGCATCGCGCCGGCCGCATCGCACTCTTCGCGCAGCATCTTCACGAACGCGGCGCTCGCCGGCACATAGCCGAGGTTCTTCACCAGCGGGTCGAGGATCACACCGGCCAGCTCGCTCGCATGCTTGCGGATGATCTTGCGCCCGTTCTCGACGTCGTTCATCGGCAGGATGACGACGTCGACACCGGCGCCCTGGCCCGAACCGCCGCCGATCACGCTCGCCGGCTCCGTTGGATCGCCCCACTTGTCGGGCGACGGATTCACACTCACCGACGCCGTGTCGCCGCTGCCGTGATACGCGCCCTCGACCTTCGCGATCTTGGAGCGGCCGGTATAAGCGCGCGCCGCCTTCAGCGCCATCATCACGCCTTCGGTGCCGGAGTTGCAGAAGCGGATCTGCTCCACACCGGGCAGCCGCGCCGTCACGATCTCCGCAAGCTGCACTTCTTCTTCCGTCGGCAGCGAGATGGAGAGGAGCCGCTGCGCCTGCGCGATAATCGCCTCGACGATCTTCGGATGGTTGTGCCCGTGGATCAGCGACGAATAGTTGTTGATGAAGTCCAGCCGCTCGACGCCGTCGACGTCCCACACCCGGCTGCCCAGCGCCTTGGCGGCATAAACGGGGTAGGGCGGGAAATAGACCGTCGTCCGCGAATTGCCGCCCGGCGACACCCGCACCGCGCGCTCGAATAGCGCCGCCGATTTCGACTTGGTGTCCGGATAGGCCGCGGCCGATTTGGCCAGTTCTTTGGTCGCCTGAGACATGCTTTTCTCCCCTGCTGTTGCCAGCCTATATAAACACTGTTTATATTCGCGCTAAGCCTTACCGTCAACGCGTTTTGCGCATCTTTGGGGATCACCATGCCGACGCCTGCCGAGCGCCTCGCCACCAACGTCCTGCCCATCGTCCGCATCAAGGGCGAGAACCTGCGCTACACGATGGACGAACGGCGCGCGCACTACGCCTGTCCGGCGGTTGGCCTCGCGGTGATCGACGGCGGGGAGCTCGCCTGGGCCGCCGGCTACGGCGACTATGAAGAAGGCAGCGACCGCAAGATCGACGCGGACACGATGTTCTCCGGCGCCTCGATCAGCAAAACCTACACCGCGATGCTCGCGCTCCAGCTGGTCGAGCGCGGCGTGTGGAACCTCGACGCCGACGTGAACCGCTATCTGAAGTCGTGGCAGGTTCCGGAAAACGAGTTCACGAAACAGGAGCCGGTGACCTTGCGCTGGCTGCTCAGCCACAAGGCCGGCACCACCATCCACGGCTTCGGCCGCTACCCGCACGATAAGCCGATGCCGACCGCGCTCGACATCCTCAAAGGTCCGGTGCAGTTCATGAACGGCACAACCAAGGGCGTCTTCGTCGACAAGGTGCCCGGCGGCACCACGCGCTACTCCGGCGGCGGCACCACCATTGTGGAGCAGATGCTGGAAGACGCCACCGGCAAGCGCTTCCACCAGCTCGCCTCGGAAAACATCTTCGAACCGCTCGGCATGAAGCATTCGACGTTCGAAGTACCGCTGCCCGCACGTTTCCACGACATCACCGCCTGCGGTCACGAAGGCGGATCGCGGCTGCCGGAGAAGTTCTGCTCCGTCCCCGCCGTCGCCGCCGGGGCGATCTTCTGTTCGCCCGCCGATCACGCGCGCTTCATGGTCGCCTGCCGCGATGCCTATTTCGGCAAGAAGGGTGCGATCCTGAACCAACAGCTTGCGCAGCAGATGATGACCATCCAGGGTGAGCACGGTGAGTTCGGTCTCGGCTGGGAGATCATGGGCACCGGCCCCAACCGCCGCTTCGGCCATGGCGGCTCGAATGACGGCTACCAGTGCGAATCCACCTGCTATCTCGAAGACGGCAAGGGCGCGGTGGTGATGACCAGCGCCGACAGCGGCCTCATCTTCTATTGGGAGGTCTTCAACGCCGTCGCCGACATGTACGCCTGGCGCGACTTCATGCTGGAAGAGAAGGTCGTGCAGAAAATCCCGGAAGAACAATTCCTGCGCTACGCCGGTGAGTACGACATCGTCGCCGGTGTCGATGCCCCCGGTATGAAGATCTGGGGCGAGAACGGCAAGCTGATGAGCCAGATCATCGGCATGCGCGGCGGCGCGCGCGAGATCATGATGGATCAGAACGGCCGCTTCTTTAACCGCAACGGTCCCTATGAGACCGCCGTCGTGTATGATGACAACAACATCGCCCGCGAACTGATCGTGCTGCGCGACGGCAAGACCGAAGTCATTCGGGCCCGCCGCAAAGCCTGAACCGGAGTCGTCTATGCATCTCGCCCGTTTTCCCCGTGCCAAGCTCGCCCATCTGCCGACGCCGCTCGAACCGATGCCGCGTCTGTCGAAACATCTCGGCGGCAAGGTCAATCTCTGGATCAAGCGCGACGATTGCACCGGCCTCTCCAGCGGCGGCAACAAAACCCGCAAGCTGGAATTCCTGATGGGCGAAGCGCTGAAGCTCGGCGCCGACACCGTGATCACCCAGGGCGCGACGCAGTCGAACCACGCCCGCCAGACGGCCGCCGCTGCCGCGAAGCTCGGCCTCGCGTGCCACATCCTGCTCGAAGACCGCACGGGTTACAGCGATAAGGCCTACACCCTCAGCGGCAACGTGCTGCTCGACGAACTCCACGGCGCGTCGATCTCCAAGCGCGCCGCCGACAGCAACATGAATGCGGAGATGGAGTCGCTAGCCGCCGGTCTGCGCGACAAGGGCAAGAAGCCCTACATCATTCCCGGCGGCGGCTCGAACCCCGTCGGCGCCACCGGCTATGCCAACTGCGCCCTCGAACTCGTGGCGCAGGCGAACGAGATGCACCTGCGCATCGACCACATTGTCCAGGCAACGGGCAGCGCCGGCACGCAGGGCGGCCTCGTCGCCGGTCTCTGCGCCATCAACGCCAACATCCCGGTCTACGGCATCTCCGTCCGCGCCCCGAAGGCGAAGCAGGAAGACAACGTCTTCGCGCTCGCCGAAGCCACCGCAAAACACATCGGCGCGCCCGGCGTCGTGAAGCGCGGCGATATCGTCGCCAACTCCGACTATGTGGGGCAGGGCTACGGCCTTCCGACCGAAGGCATGGTCGAAGCCGTGAAGATGCTGGCGCAATACGAAGGCATCCTGCTCGACCCGGTCTACACCGGCAAAGGCATGGCCGGTCTCATCGACCTTGTGAAGAAGGGTCATTTCGAGAAAGACTCGAACGTGGTCTTCCTGCACACCGGCGGCTCGGTGGGCCTCTTCGGCTATCCCGACGCCTTCGGTCTTCCCGGATACGCATGAGCGCAAAAGAAAAAACGGTCGGCGTTGTCGGCGGCATGGGTCCCGAAGCGACGGTCGAATTCATGCGCCGCCTGATCGCTGCCGTTCCGGCGAAGGACGATACCGATCACCTGCACGTCATCGCCGACAACAACCCGAAGATCCCCTCGCGCATCAAGGCGCTGATCGAAAAGACCGGCGAAGACCCAACGCCGGTCCTCATCGACATGGCGAAGAAGCTTGAGGCGGCCGGCGCCGACTTCCTCACCATCCCCTGCAACACCGCGCACTACTATCTGCCCGCGATCGCAAAAGCGCTCCGCATCCCGGTGCTCGACGTCGTCGATCTCACCGTCGCCAAGCTCAACGCGCTCGACCCAAAACCCGAACGCATCGGTATGCTCGCGTCGACAGCGGTCCGTCTCGTCGGCCTCTTCGAACGCCGCTTCGCCGCCGCCGGTTTCACAACGGTCTTCCCCGATGAAGAAACCGAGTCCCATCTCCTCGACATCATCCGCGCCGTGAAGGCGGGCCACATCACCCCCAGCCACCAACGCACCTACGAAGCCATCGCCAAACGCCTCGCCGAAGACGGCGCCGACGCGTTCCTGGTCGCGTGCACGGAGCTGTCGCTCTTGCCAAAGCCTGATGTCATCCCGCCAGTCTTCGACACGTTGGATGTGCTGGTCGAAGCCACCGTACAAACCGCGCGCAGCTAGCTCGCACACTCTTCAATCACACCCACCACTTGTCATCCCCGGCGAGCGGGCTTTGCGCGCAGCGCAAAGCGTAAGCGAGGGAAGGGGACCCAGGCTAAGCAGTCTGGGCGTTGTTGAAGAAAAGAACTCCGCTCCTCTCGCACACCGTCGATGCGGCTTATCCTGGTTCCCCTTCCCTCGCTACGCTGCGCTTCGCTCGCCGGGGATGACAAACGGTGGGGGGGGGACAACAGCGTACCCCTACGTCACCACGCACCTTCCGCTTGCACCCAAACTTGAAACGCGTTCTCCTTCCAGAGTCGCATCACGTTCGGGAGCGAACCCATGTCCGGCACATCCCCACTGCAATACACCGGTGTCAATCACGTCGCGCTCGTCTGCCGCGACATGGCCGAGACCGTCGACTTCTATGAGAACGTGCTCGAGATGCCGCTGGTCCGCTCGATCGGCCTCGGCAATCACGGCCAGCACTTCTTCTTCGATTGCGGCGGCGGTTCGACCGTCGCGTTCTTCTGGTTTCCCAACGCACCCGCAGCCGCGCCCGGCATCGCGTCGCAGCATCTCGACGTGCGCAAGGACGGCGCGCAGAGCGCCATCGCCTCGATGAACCATCTCGCCTTCAACATCGACGACAGCAAGTTCGACGCCGCCGTCGCGCGCCTGAAGTCGAAAGGCCTCGAGGTCTTCGTCATCAACCACAGCGACGGCCCAAGCCCCGCGACCCGCAACCCCGACAGCGACACCTGGATCCGCTCGGTCTACTTCCGCGATCCCAACGGCATCGCCCTCGAAATCGCCGCCCTCACGCGCCCGTTCCGCGACGAAGACATCCTCGCCGACCCGGTCAACGCCGAAGGCAAACCGGTGCCGTATAAACGCAAGACGTTTGAACCTGCTGAGTAAATCTCTTATCTATAAGCCGTCATGGCCGGTCGGGTCGTAGCGAAGCGTAGACCGTACCGGCCACCCATTGCCGCATCTGTTTCAAGACGAAGCGAAGCGTGCGAACCCATTACCAATTGAGGCAATGGGTGGCCGGTACGCCCTTCGCTACGCTCCGGTTGACCGGCCATGACGGGCTGAGGGAGTGGGATTAGTTACCCCCACAACTCCGGCCCGAACGCGAACAGCTCGCCGCGCGTCGTCGTCATGCCGCCGCGGCGGTCGTCATAGAGCAGCTCCTGGCTGTCGACATCGCACCAGTCGCACAGGCTGCCGATCACAAACGCCGGCGCATTGCCCAAGGACGTGCCACCGTTGCAGCCCATCATCAGCCCCATGCCACGCGCCTTTGCCGCGCGCGCCAGCACCAGCGCCTCGGTAAACCCGCCGGTCTTGTCGAGTTTGATGTTCACCGCGTCGTAGCGTTTCGCCAGCACGTCGATCTCCGCGCTGGTCAGGCAGCTCTCGTCGGCGCATAGCGTGATCGGACAATCGTAGCTCTCAAGCCCTTCATCGCGCTCGTGATGCAGGGGCTGTTCGATCAGCACGACGTTCAGCGCCTTCAACTCCGGCGCCAGCACCTTCAGCTGCTCCAGCGACCACGCCTCGTTGGCATCCACGATGAACGAAATCCCCGGCGCCACGCCGGCGATCGCCTTCACCTTCTCGATCACGCTCTCCGCATCCGCCTTGATCTTCAGCTGGCGATAGCCTCGCGCCACTGCCGCCTCCGCATTGCTGCGCATCTTCTCCAGTGAAGCGATGCCGATGGTGATGTCGACCTCGAACTTGTCCACCTTGGGAACGCCGCTGAGCTCCCACACGCTCTTGCCGCTTTTCTTGCACTCCAGATCCCACAGCGCCGCATCGATCCCATTGCGCGCCGAGCACGCCGGCATGATCCGGTTCAAATCCGCGCGCGATCCAATTTCGCCGAACCGCGCCTTGATCTCCGAAAGCTGCGCCGCGACGCTGTCGCGCGTCTCGTTCTTCAGCGACTGGATGCCGCCTTCGCCGCGCCCGAAATGCACACCGTCGGTCACGCGCACCACGAACAGCGGCGCGGACTCCCGCGTCTCGCGCGCGAACTTGAACACCTCGCGGTACGGCCACTCCTGATAGGCAAACATCATCTGCAACGCCATCACGCGATCTCCCGCAGCGTTTCCGCCGCCAGCTTCAAACCTTCCGCCAGCACCTTCGTCTCCGTGCCGATGCCGAAGCGCAGATAGCGGTCCATACCGAACCAGTCGCCCGCCACCACGAACACGCTCTTTTCTTCACGCAAGCGGTCGACCAGCTTTTGCGAATTCATGTCGAGCGAGTAGCGCGCGAACGCCATCCCGCCGGCCTTCGGCGGAATGAAGCGGAATAGGTTGTCGTACGGTTTGATCCAGTCGCTGAAGATGCCGAGATTGCGCCGCAACAGATCGCGCCCGTGGTTGAGAATTTTCAGCCGCCGCTCCGGCTCCAGAACCTTGGTCGCCACATACTGGCTCGGGATCGTGGTACAGATCGTGGTGTAGTCGTGCCGGTGCCACGCCTCCGCGACGATGTCCTTCGGCCCGACAATCCATCCGATGCGCAAACCGGGCAGCGCCATCGCCTTCGACAGGCCCGAACACACGATCGCCTTCTCATACACATCGGCAAAGCTCGGGCACTCGACGCCATCCAGCTCCGACCCGCGATAGATCTCGTCCGACAGCACATACGCACCGACACCGCGCGCAATCTCCGCAATCGCGTCCATCGTCGCGCGATCCAGCACCGCACCCGTCGGATTGTTCGGGTTGCAGATGCAGATCATCTTCGTCTTCGCCGTCACCGCGCGGCGCAGCTCGTCCATGTCCGGCGCCCAGTTCAGTTCTTCGCGCAGGTGGAACGGCTTCACCACCGCACCGAACGCCTTCAGCGCGCCCCACACCAGCATGTAGTTCGGCAGCATGACGACGACCTCGTCGCCCGGCTCGACCACCGACCAGATCGTCGCGAAGTTCGCCTCCGCCGATCCGTTGGTCACCAGCACGTTCTCGATGCCGCGCCCGGAATAGATGTTCGCGATCGCCTGGCGCAGCGCCGGATTGCCGTTGGTGTAGCCGTACCCGAGCGAGAGCGAGAGCAACTCCTCCTGCTCCTCGGACGTCAGCACCTCTTTCAGCGCATACGGATGCACGCCACTTTCGGTCAGGTTGAAGCGAACGGAATTCTCGTAGAGCGACTGCTGCCGCTCCAGAAGGAATGTCTCGACTTTCATGCTGCCTTCCGTTCCGCGGCTACGGCGGCAAACACCGCCTGCGCGATCTTGATGTCCTGCACCGCCACCCCGGTCAGGTCGGCGACGGTGATCTGATCTTCGCGCGCGCGCCCAATCGCGTCACCCGCGATCACCGCGCCCAGCTCCACGACATCCGCCTCGGCGACAAGCCCGCGCGCCACCGCATGATGCAGCTCGCCGCGCGTCACGCATTGCGAAACACTGTCCGCCACCACCCGCGCTTTCGCGAGCAGCGCCGGATCGAGCTCGTTCTTCTCCGGCGTGTCCGATCCCATCGCCGTGATATGCGTCCCCGGCCGCACATCCGCCGCCATCAGCAGCGGCGTATCGGCCGGCGTCGTCGTCACGATCAGGTTCGCGCGCGCTGCGACCAGCGCCGGCGTCGCGCACGCCACCACCTCAAACCCGCATCCCGCCATGTCGCGGCAGTAATTCTCGACCGCCTCGCGCGCGCGGCCATAGACGAACAGCTTGCGGCAGTCCGTCACCGTCTTCAGATGCTTCGCCTGCAGCCGCGCCTGTATCCCGGTGCCGATCACGCCAATCGCTTCGACCGTCTTCGGCCCCAGCCACTTCGCCGCAATCGCCCCCGCCACCGCGGTGCGAATATCCGTCAGCCGTCCCTCGTCCAGCAGCACCGCCACCGGCGTGCCCGTCGCCGCATCGAACAGCAGCATCAACCCGCCCGACGACGGCAACCCGCGCGCGGGGTTGTCATAGAACCCCGTCGCCACCTTCACGCAGAACGTCGCGTCGCCTTCGATGTAGCCATATTTGATATGCGCCTCGCCCCGCCCGAACAGCAGCTCGCCGACCGGCGGCACCGTCGCGCGGCCGCCGGAATACGCAACGAACCCGCTCTCGATGGCCGCCATGAGGTCCAGCCCCGGCAGAACCCGGGCGATCTCCGGCCAGCCAATGCTCTCGGTCATGGCAACGCTCCCTGCCTCAATATATACGGTGTTCATATTGCCCGGCAAGCCGCCGCAGCTGTGACCGCCCCGGCTTTTCCGCTCGCCCCGGCCTTGCGCTATACTGGTTCCGGGACGCACCGCCGCTTTGGTGGTGCGGGAAGAGGGGCATGACAATGCGCAAAATTCTATGGACCGGCCTTGCGGCCATCACCCTGGCGGCGGTTACGGCATCGCCCGCCGCGGCGCTCAATCCGCGCTATCTGCAGGGCATGAACACCAACAGCGCAGGCAACACGCTGAAATACGAAGGCTACCAACGCATCCGCAACACCAACGCCTATGGCCTGCGCTGGGGTCTCTGGTACAACCGCGACGCCCGCGCCACCTGCATCGGCGTCACCGCACGCGATGGCTACATCACCGAAGCCCGCCGCTTCGACGACGCCGATTGCCTCGGCCCGGAAGACTATAGCGACGATCAGGCGCCCCGCCGCTATTGATCTTCGCGGGGCTGGTTTTTTAGTCTGTGTGAAACGCCGCCTCGTTAGCAGCGGCGAAGGGAAGGGGACGCCATGAAAACGCTCGCAACGGCAGCCGCATTCGTGTTCGCGCTCGCCGCACCGGCCGCCGCCGAAACACTCATGTTCAACGACTTTCAGAACATGGGTGACGCCGGCTGGAAGCAGGCGTCGGATCGTGGCGGTGTCGGCACCAGCGACTTCAAGGGCAATGTCTCGTTCCGCGTCACCGGCGGCGCGGCGGCGACCAACACGGTCAGCACCCTCGGCTGGAAGGATGTCACGATAGCGATGGGCGTCGCGGCGATCGATCTCGGCGCGCATGGCGGTTGTTTCGCCGATGCGTCGATCGACGGAGGAACAAGCTGGATCCGCGTCGGCCGCGCCGGCACGCCGAGCTCGAACGGCGTCACGCTGATGAAGATCTCCAACACGGTGTCGGAGCTCGCCAATCAGCAGAAGGTCACGTTGCGCCTCAGCAACTCCGGCCCTGCGGAATCGAACTGCTGGTTCGACAACTACACGGTGAGCGCCGCGAATGACGGCAGCGCCGGCCCGCGCGCCGCGGTGCAACAATCGCCGGCTGCCGGCACCAATGTCGCGCCGGCCGCGCCCGCATCCACGGGCTCGATCATGTGGGATCCGAGTTCGGTCCCATCCGGTCCTGTGAAGAAACCGAAATAGCGCCGCTTACTGCGCCGCCAGAATCTGGCCCGACTGCTCCTGCGCGCGCTGCAGCGATGCGTCGTGATCGCCCAGCCCGTTGGACTTCAGATCGGGCCGCACCACTTCGATCGGATCGCGCAGATCGTCGACATAGCCGAGCGCATAGGCGCCGCGGCGATAGCCGATGAGGCGCAGAAGATCGATCGGCAACGTTGCCGCGACATCGAACGGCACGCTGAGATACTGGTTCTCTTCCTGCCGGAGCCACGACACGTTGTAAGTGATGTTGAGCCCGATCCGCGTCTCGTTCGACCGGTTCGGCCCGCCGCTGTGATAGACGCTGCCCGAATAGAACAGCACCGATCCCTTCTTCATCTCCACCGCGACGGTGTCTTCCAGCTTGAATTTCATCTTGTCGTCGTAGTGATTGCTGCCCGGAATGACGCGCGTGCCGCCATTCTCTTCCGTAAAATCCGTCATCGCCCAGATCGTGTTGCACTGGACGTCCGTCCCTTTCGGAAACGGGAAGAAGTCGAACGCCCACTGATCGCGGTGCACCGGTTGTGCCGGCTCGCCCGGCCCGATCGCGATCATCTGCGTCAGGTGCAGTTGAAAGCTCATCGAATGATCCAGCAGCTTCTCGCTCGCGCCCAGCACCAGCGGATGCATCACGATCTCGCGCGCCTTGGGCGAGCGCGCCACGAGGCCGCCGGTGCGCCGCGTCCGCTTGCCCGAAAACTCGTCCGGCCCAAACGGCGTCGCATCGAACCACGGCTTCATCTCGTCGATGATGCGGTCCATTTCTTCCGGCGCTACCAGATTGTCGACAATGCAGGCGCCATCGCGCTTCAACAGTTCGACTACCTCATCGGCCGTCGCCGTTGCCGGAAGATGCACAAGTCCGCTCATGTTTCTCTCCAAACCTCTCCCGCAAGCGGGTGAGGTTAGCTATGCTCCCGCCCCATGACAAACACACCGTTCCCCGCACCGCTCGCCGTCGCCGGCGAATTCCGCAAACCCTTGCAGATGCTGCAGGAGCAGTCCTACGACGGCCACCTGTCGATCCACGACGACAAGATGGCGGAGAATCTCGGCTTCCGCGCCGGCCCGATCGAAGGCCCGACCCATTTCAGCCAGTTCGGCCCGCTCCTGCACCGCATCTTCGGCCAGGCATTCTTCGAAACCGGCTGCATCTCGTCGCACTACCAGAACATGGTGGTGGAGGGTGAAGAGGTCCGCGCCTTCGCCGCGCTGCCGCAGCATTCCGAACACTCCACCCGTATCTGGGCCGAAAAGCGCGACGGCACGCCGGTCCTGATGGGCACCGCCTCCGTCGGCCCCGATCACGGCCCAACCGAGATCGGCGCCCGCATCGCGCGGCTTCGTCCTGCCGACAAGCTCGTGATCCTGCGCGATCTCAAGGTCGGCCAGAAAGGCGCCGCGCGTGAAAAGGTGTCGATGGCGTTCGACCAGCACATGGGAAATTCGTACCCGTTCAGCCTCGCCGACAAACTGAAGAAGATCACCGAACCCAGCGACTGGTACACGCCCGAAGGCGGCGCGAAGTCGCCGTGGGGCAGGGCGATCATTCCGTTCGAGATGCTGAGCGTCCTCTTCGAATATACTGCCGGCCAGGCCCGCTTCCGCACCCACGGCCCTGCCATCGGCCTCTTCGCCGGGCAGGAGATCAAACTCATTAAAGGCCCGATCTTCGTCGACCACCCCTACGAACTCGAACGCGAGATCGTCGCGCTCAGCGAAAGCAAGCGCACGGAATCGATGTGGGTGAGGACGACAGCCTTCGACGGCAAAACCGGCGATAAGGTCGCCGAAATGATCCTCAACAGCGCAACGCTGAAGAACAGCTACGCGAAGTATGACGAAGAAGCGAAAGCGCTGGGGAAGGTGTCTTAACCTCTCCCGCCTGCGGGAGAGGACGCTCATCGCGAAGCGATGAGCCGGTGAGGGGGAGTCTGTCTGCGAGCGGACTTCCCCTCACCCGCTCGCTGTCGCTCGCGACCTCTCCCGCAAGCGGGCGAGGTTAGTTTTACTCCAACTGACACCAACTCTCATCGTGCTTCTTCGGCAGCCGCGCGCACAGCCCGCCCCATAGCGCCCCGACATGCGCCTGCGCTTCGTCGATCCGCCCGCGCAAAACCTCCGGTGTCGGCGCCGCCGCATCGCCAAGCCAGCGCGGCGCATAGAATGCCGGCTCGCACACCTCCTTCGCCACCGCATGGCGCGCGCATGCCACCGGCAGCAGCCGCTGGTAGTCGAACACCGCGCGACGCAGCACCGCCCACGTCTCCGTCGAACCGTCGCGCGCCGGATCGCTCGGCTGCCCGAGAATCTCCTGCGACTGGTTCATCATCACGCCCAGCCGTCCGGCGTCGATTACCATGATGAAGTTGTCCTGCTCGTCGCCCCACGCCGGCGTCGCCATCAACGCCACCGCAGCCGCCACCAACACACGCCGCATCGACAAACTCCACGCTGCCAGCCTGACGTTAGGAAAACGCGGCTTTGTGGCATTTCCGCGCTCACACCGTGGCATTGCCCACGCCGCCGCCTTCCGGAATGATGCGGCCAGAACAACAAGAGGAAATGCCATGTCCGAAGACATCCTGCAGGTCGAAGAGATCGGCGCGATCCGCCGCGTCACGCTCAACCGCCCCAACCGCCTCAACGCGATCAACCAGCCGATGGCCGATGCGCTGCTCGCCTATTTCGAAGCACGCCGCCGCGATACCGACGCGCGTGTGATCATCGTGCGCGGTGCCGGCCGCGCTTTCTCCGCCGGTGCCGACTTGAAGGCGATGGGCCAGCCGGATCAGCTGCGCGACGGCGCCAATGGCGACTGGGTTCTGCGCGATACGATGCAGGCGATGCGCAGCTGCCCGCAGCCGATCATCTCCACCGTGCGCGGCGCCGCGGCCGGCGGCGGCCTGGCCATCGCGCTCGCCAGCGACATCATCGTCGCGAGCGAAAGCGCCATGTTCTTCACCGCCTTCATCAAGGTCGGTCTCACCGGCAGCGAGCTTGGCGCCGGCTGGCGTCTGCAGCGCACCATCGGTATCTCCCGCGCGCGTGAGGCGCTCTATGCCAACCGTCCGATCAACGCCGCCGATGCGCTGAAGACTGGCCTTGTCAGCGCCGTCACGCCGGAAGACGGCCTCGACGCTTACGGCGAACAGCTCGCGAAGGAGATGCTGGAGAGCCAACCCGACGCGCTGCGTCTCACCAAGCGCTCGCTCGATCACGATCTCGAACTGCCGACCGCCGCGCTCGCGATGGAAGCGGAGGAGCGTGCCCAGATGCTGATGATCCACCGCCGCGCGCGTGGCTAGCGCCGCAGCCCTCGCACTCCTGCTCGCGGTTGGCGGTGCCCCGGTCAGCACCGCCAACCCGCAGCTCGCTCTGCCCGAATGTGTCAGCAGCACCGCCGCCACGCTGCCGCAACCGGTACGCGACATGCTCGCGCGCATCAACGGTGTGCCACTGCAGGTGCTCGCACTGCGCTCCTACCTGCGCGTGAACATCGAACAACGCTGGACCTGGTCGCCGCAAAAGGTCGCCGCTTATATGAAGTCGCCCGAGCGCGCCGCCGCGATGGCCGCCGTGAACCGCGTCGAGGCATACTTCGCCGCCCACAATCCCGGCTACAGCACGCGTCCGAACACCGAGATCCGCGCGATCGACGAACAGCTCACCAACTTCAACAACAACGCCTCGGTCGCACGGCTCGCCGCGCGCCTGCAGCCGGAAGCCGAACAACACTGCGCCACCTCGTCGAAAGACTTCGCACAATGGCTCAAGGCATGGTCCGTCCCATCGGACAGCGCCGCCGCCAACCTCGCCGCCCCCGGTCTCTCGCCGCACGGTCAGGCGCGCGCCTTCGATTTCCGCGTTTATCAAGGCGCCACACAAATCGCCGGCCCGTCCTCATCCGACCGCAAAATCTGGAAAGAGCAGGGCTGGTCCGACAAACTCGCCGACGCCATCCAACACGCCGGCCCCGACTTCACCGGCCCCCTCAAAAGCCCCGACGAACCGTGGCACTACACCTACGATCCAAAACACCGTTGAGGTTCAGATGGCAATCCACGAATTAGCAAGCGGAGAGATTGTTCTTTGGGCAGAGCCAAGCTTTCCAGCACAGTGGGATCCGAAGCTTGGAATTCACGTGACTTGAAGTCGCGGC
>JADMIO011827096.1_pt1 | contig 28384 bp, 27 predicted proteins | sample 8958161 | NCBI WGS metagenome assembly JADMIO01 (sample SAMN16585339, study PRJNA669376) | soil metagenome | isolation source: Crop rotation soil | place: USA: Cullars Rotation, Alabama | collected 2011 | reverse complement strand
CTCGTCGCGTGCCTGGCGTGGGGATACGATCGGTATGGTGGCCTGCCGCAGGTCTCGGCGTTGTTGTATGGGGTGAAGCCGGTGGTCATCGTGGTGATCGCTCAGGGAGCCTGGCGGCTGGGACGGTCGGCGGTGAAATCGGCATGGCTGGGGGCGCTGGGAGTAGTAGCGGCTCTGGCATTTGCGCTCGGGGCAGACGCTTTGCTGACGCTAGCAATTGCGGGCGGTATCGGAGTGCTAGGGCATCTGGTTGGAACGAAGAAGGCCCGGGGAGCGGGGTTTCTGATGCTCGCACCCGGGACGTCAGCCGGCGCGACGGCGTCGTTGGGATGGCTGTTTCTGGTGATGCTGAAGATCGGGGCCACGATGTTCGGCGGCGGCTACGTTCTGGTGGCATTCTTGCGGTCAGACCTGGTGCTGCGGCTGAAGTGGCTGACCGAGCAGCAACTCCTGGATGGTGTCGCGGTAGGGCAAGTCACGCCCGGACCACTGTTCACAACGGCAACATTTATCGGCTACCTGATCGGGCGAGGTGAAGGCGCACTTGTGGCGACGATTGGAATATTTTTGCCGGCGTTCGTGTTCGTAGGATTGAGCGGACCGCTCGTACCGAGGCTGAGGAGGTCGGCGACGGCAGGAGCGGCACTGGACGGCATTAACGTGGCCGCGCTGGCGCTGATGATTGTGGTGTCGGCACAGCTGGCGCGGACGGCGGTGGTGGATTGGATCACGGCAACGATTGCGCTGATCAGTGCGGTTTTGCTGTTTCGATATCGGATCAACTCGGCGTGGCTGATGCTTGGAGGTGCGGTGCTGGGTGGAGCGATGGTTGCGGCACGGTTGAGGTGAGTTGGCCGCTACGAGCAATTCCGTGCATGGGATGGATTGGAATAATTTGTGATCGCCCGCACCACTTTGGGAGTACATTCTGCATCAGAGCAGCTTGTAACCAGGGCTTACCAAGGGTCCCACGAAAGTAATATTGGCTTCCCGGTTGGACTTCGGTATTGTGGCGGAATCTTGTGGGGAGGAAGTATGGAATTAGCCATTGTGACGATTGCGATTTTGATTGCGGCTTCGCAGATTCCTGGCGACTATCACGTCGTCTTCTTCCGCTAGAGTCTGGTCGACGGCGTTTTTCCCCCTGCCTTCGCTGTGCAAATCCTGAACTGAAGATCGCCGATGTGTGTCCGGCCCGAGGGGAGCGGCAGTACTGCGCTGCTCTTTAGGTTGTCGGCTTGGGCTAAAAGGAAAAGGCCGAACCTTGCGGTTCGGCCTTTTGCGACAGGACTGGATTGCGAGCTATTGCTGATCGTCGAGCTCGACGGCATCGCCAACATGCACGTCTTCGAGTGAGTAGACGATCATGCCGGTCGAGGTCGTCGGAGTCGTACCGATGATCACGAGTTCACCGACGCCGCGGCGCGGCAGATCGGCTACGTGAATATTCGGGCCCTTGGTCTTCGTCATGAAGTTGCCTTCGACTGAGGGCGGCCGCTTCTGGGTGTCTTCTGCCGTGGAAGCCTTGAATGAAAGCGAATCCACGGGATCCTTCAGATCGGCTTCGTAGCGGCGAACCGCACGGAAGTAGTCACCGACCTTCACACCCTGGTTGGTGCCCACGTTCATGTAGACCTTCATGCCGGTGCCGAGGACGCTGTCGAAGTCCTTAGCCAGAACGATGCGCCCACTGAGCTTGCCGGTGGGAGGGATGAAACGGTCAAACTTCTCCGGCGGATGGAAGGCCACGGGAGTCTTCTCGGCAAAAGGCACCGCGATGTCGCCGGGGTTGATGGGATCGCAGGTGTACTCGATCTGGGCGATCGCCATCTTGTTGCGCATATCGATCACGCGAACTCGGCCGATGTCGCCGTAAGGCTGGCCCGTCTCCCCCAGAGCCTTCTTCTGACCGGGAAAGGACTCGTAGCGGTTCTGGTCGCGAAGCTCGCGCAAGATGCTGTACTGACCGCCGAGCGAGTAGCCAGTTCCGGCGAGGTAAACGATATCGCCTGTGACGAACTTGGTCGTAGTTGGGGTATCGACGCCCCCCGCGACGTAGTTGGCGTTCGGCATCACCTGCTTGTTGATGAAGCCAGAACAGTAGAGGTCAGCGTAAGTCGGAGTCTGCACGCGCTCGGTTGGAAAGCTACGCGAGGTGGGCAGAGTATTTTGCGGGGCATTCGCGTCGGCCGGAGCAGCGTCCTGGGCGACGGCGGCAGCCGCCAAAAGTACAAGGAACAGTCCTGTTTTCTTCATTTTACCTCCGAGTCAGGCGGGTAACCTCAGCCTGCTCCGGCTAAGTACAGCAGACACACGGGCTTTCAGCCGGAAGGTAACAAGGGGGTGGGGGAGGGTCAAGTTACGAGGGTGTCAGGAGGCCTTCGCCAAAAAGTTTTCCGAAGGGGGTTTGTATGAAACGAAGGTTGCATCCGGAGTTACGTCCCTGTAAGATCGCGCGGTTCTAAACCATTGAGAATGAGCACAAGTCCGAACCCTATCCAGCGCTTGCTTCCCCTCCGGATGCCGCGAGTTTGCCTCGCGGTCACCGCCTCGGATCCGACGGATCTGGTGGAAAAGGCAGAGGGGCTGGTCCGGGACAACCCGTTTCTCGAGTTCCGGTTGGACTACCTGTCGAGGCCCGGACTGGCGATTCCTAAGCTTAAGTATTTTCTGGAGATCCATCCGCATGCGGTGGTGATTGCAACCTGTCGACGATCAGCGAACGGAGGGAAGTTTAAGGGACCGATCGCTGCGCAGCTGGATGTACTGACGAAGGCCGCAGCTGCGGGCTGCCAGCTGGTGGATGTGGAGTTCCAGACGGCGCAGAAGGTAAAGCCGGATCAACTACAGAAGTTGCGGTCGCGGGCGGCGTTGATTTTGTCGTTCCATGATTTCCGAGCGACGCGGAAGCTGGAAGATACGCTGGCCGAGATGAAGAAATACCCCGCGGATTTTTACAAGGTGGTCTCGACTGCAACCACGCTCTACGACAACGTGGCGATGATGAAATTTCTCGAGAAGGAAAGCGATCGCCACTCGTTAGTCGGATTGTGCATGGGGGAGCAGGGACTGATCAGCCGAGTATTAGGAGTACGTGCGGGTAGCGCTTTCACATTTGCGGCTGTGAATCTGAACGAACAGACTGCGCCCGGTCAAGTGACCGCACGCGAGTTGCAGAGTGTCTATCGTATCGAGCAAGTGGACGCCGCGACGCGCGTTTATGGAGTTGCTGGAGATCCTATAGCGCATTCGCTGTCGCCAGTGATCATGAACACGGCGATGCGGCGCGAAAATGTGAATGGTGTTTACCTCGCTCTACACGCGAAGACGGTGAAGGACCTGGTTGCGTGTGTGCGTGACATTCCGATACACGGCCTGAGCATCACCATGCCGTACAAGGAAGAGATCCTCGAGTATCTGGACAACAACGATTCGCACACGGCGAAGATCGGCGCATGCAATACGGTGGTGCGCGCGCAAGATGGGAAACTCTACGGCTTCAACACAGACACGGCGGGAGTCGTGCGGCCGCTCGAGCAACGGCTGGTGATTGAGAATGCGCGTGTACTGGTGCTCGGAGCAGGCGGCGCGGCACGAGCGGCAGTCTGGGGCCTGAAGGAGCGCGGCGCCGAGGTTTTCATCTTGAATCGCAGCGCGGCACCTGCGCAGAAGCTGGCACGCCAAGCTCACGTGCGCACGGTGAAGCGTCCTGACCTGAAGAAGCTGTCATTTGACGTCATCATCAACGCGACGCCGGTCGGTATGGAAAACCTGCGCGAGTCTCCGCTGGAAGAAAACGAAATCAATGCGAAGTACGTGTTCGACATGATTTACGATCCACCGGAAACGCGCTTGCTCAAGCTTGCAAAAGCACGAGGGGCGCAGATCATTCCGGGCATCGAAATGTTCGTGCATCAGGCTGCGCGTCAGTTTGAGATCTGGACTGGGAAGCCCGCGCCTTGGGACGACATGCTGCGCGCGGTGACCATTACGTTGCAGGAACGAGCGACGAAGGCGGCGCGGAAATAATCAGAGTTGCAATTTCCTGCAACTGCGCGCTTCGAAATTCAAGTTTTAGGAAGTTGTTCGCGGCTTTTTTGCGCAGTGTCTAAAGATGAGACCGCAGCCGAGAGAAAATTCTTCAAATTCCGGCTATTAAATCGGATGAATTGCAACGAAGCTGTTGCATTCCTTACTGGTGCGGCAGTAAGATGCGTCTTGGACGCGATTGGTTGCGTCTTTTTCTTGTCGCAGTACCGCCCTTTCTTCCAAGTTTCGAATGTGAAGCCCACTGTCACGTAGGCATAGCATAAGTTCCTGTCTGTGCAAATTCGGAGAAGACTTCTATGGCGTGGTACGCATACTGCCTCACGGAGCATCAAGCCCAAGCGAACGGCGTCCGAGCCCGACGCCCCTTCCTTCTCGATGGCATTCAAGGCGTGAATGGCGCTCCGGTCCTCAGCTACCCTAGCGGCGAATTTGCCGTGGTGGTCAGCGAATACGACCGCAGCAATCAAACGCTGGACGAAAAGACTGTTCTGGAGCACGCTCGCGTGGTCAGTGTGTGCTTCCGGAATTCAACTGTGCTGCCATTCCGCTTCGGCACCGTATTTGACTCCGATGAAGCGTTGCGCCAAGCAGTCCGGACGAACCGCCGGGCGTTTGGACAAAGCGTAGCCAAACTACGTGGAAAGTCGGAGATGCGACTCAAGCTCGTGATCCGGGACGGCTCGTTGCGGGATGCAATGACCGATATAGAGCTGCCCGATACGGTTGGCAGCGAATACCTCATGAAACTGCGGGAGAAGGCGTCTCGCGAGCGTGAGCGTCAGACGAAAGCCCGGGCACTCTCCGTTCAGGTTCACAAGTTGTTTAACCCGCTGGACGAAGAAGTCAGCTGCAAGCGCGTTGCGTCCGATGGGATGCTCATTGATATCGCCCACCTGATCGATTCCAAGTCGGTCGAGAAGTACCAGAACCGCTACAGCACAGCAGCCAAGCAATTGAAGAATTGCGAACTCGTGATCAGCGGCCCGTGGCCCCCCTACCACTTCCTGCCTGGCAAGCTTCGCACGGTTGCCGGCAACAGCTAAGGCAAAACGAGTTTCGGCCCCAGACTCCGCTTTCAAAAGCGGAGTTTTTTATTGCTGCAGTACGGTGATGCATTGAATGTGCATTGTTGTGCAGTTCAAAATTCGGTTCGTGTACATTAAGAATGCCAGGCGGACGACTTCTGACTATGGGTAAGCGCCCATTTTTGCAAGTACTTAGAACGAACGTCTATCACACGCGAATGTGACATGCAGATTTGGTTCGGAAAGTGCACATCTCAGAGTCACTTAAAGAGGCCGCAAAATCCATGACCTTCACTCTCTTCCAATGTTCTCGACTATCCCGACTCTCCGCTCTGTGCCGCAGGGCGGTGCCTTGAAATCTCTTCTCTGAAGTCCCGCCTTTTCTTGCCTCTTTGAATGTGGCCCCAGCAATGGGGCCATTTTTTTGGGACGTGTTGGCGGCGACATGGCTGAGAGGTAACCGCCTCTCCCCGAAATCGGGCTACGCCAAACGAACTAGTCGACTCAGGCAAGTCTAGCGTGGACTAACCTTTGCTTGACAAGAGAGGGGGGGCCAGAACAGAATGCCCGCGACCTTCCCCCAGGATGGGGATTTTGCCGTTGGTGGATCGCAAAGGATTCGTGATTCATCACCGCGCCGTGCTCCCCGCTCCAGATTCAACATCCGGGTTTCTCGGCGAGCTTCGCAGAGGCCGAAGTGCGAGCCGCGCCGCGGATTCAGGACTGTAACGAACTTCTTTTCGTACGCGCGCCGGGCACCAAGCGCACTGCGCGGAATGTGCCTTAAAAACAGGGGAGAACTGTGCCGAATAATGCTGCAAACCCTGGCTTCGTCGTCGTAGATGCCGCTTTGAATCTCGTCGCTTCGAATAGTGAAGCTATCCAGATTCTCGTCTTTCCAACCCATCCAGAAAAGATCCGGCAGATTGATTCCATGGTGAGCGAACGGATCCGCTCGCGTTTGATCGACCGACACACAACGGGCGATCCGACATTCGTGCCGGAGTTCCGTTCCGGCAATCGCACCTACACGTGTCGCTCCTATGCGCTTCCAGTAAGCGTGAGAACGCCTGCGCCTGCCACCATGGTGCTGGTGTTCGAACGTCGCCCATCGGCCACCATCGCGATGTCGGAAGTGTCGAGTCAATTCGGCCTTACGCGTCGGGAGCAAGAAACAATCCAACTGTTATTGCAAGGACTCACCAGCAAGGAAATCGCGGAACGGATGGGAATCAGCCCGAACACGGTGAAAGCTTTCCTGCGATTAGTCATGGTGAAGATGGGCGTATCGACACGATCCGGGATTGTCGGCAAGATCGTAGGACCGAAAGCCAGCTAAGACAGTCCAGCTCTGACTTGGTTTGAAGCCTGTTTCCATTCGAAGCGGGGGCAGTATTCCGTAGGCATGCAACGAACTTGCTGTGAGCTACATCGTATGGGCTACGAGTGGGGACAGGCATGAAGGATATTTATCAACTGCTGCGGGAAAAAGAACTGGCGATCGCGCGCTTGAAAAAAGAAGTCGAGGCGCTGCGCACTTGTATTCCCTTACTGAGTGACAGTGAGCAAAGTTTGCTCGCGAACCAACTCACGTCTTCGTCGAAACAGTGGCCAGTTGAAGGCGAGCCTCTCAAGCCCGCGAATCCCTATCAAAACTAAGCAGTCATAGTGACGACAGCGGCTTGTAGTAGACTTCCGGCTTCGAGTTGCTTTCTATTACGGTTGCGACTCGGACGAGTTTTGGGGGGACGGATTGCGGCCCAGTCAGCCTGCGTTGAAAGCTTTCATTAAGACCCGCTTCAAGGCTCCTTCCAACACGGTTTCCGATTCACGGCAGGCTCAACTGAGACGTTGCACTCGCGTCATGGCCCAAGTTGCCGTGCCGTTTTTCCTCTGTATTATCTTGAGTGCATCAGGCGTTCCGACCCAGCCTCCGCAAAACGCCGAAAACAAAGCTGCCCAAAGTAAGGAATTCTCTCCGGAATTGTTGAAGCAACTCGGCGACATCCGCGACGCTTGCCTGATGGACAATTACGCTTACCAACAGGTGGCGCACATTACGGAGAATATCGGCCCACGACTCACGGGCTCAGCGCAGGCAGTTGAGGCGTCCAAATACGTTGCAGACGAACTTCGAAGCCTCGGGATGGAAGTGAAGCTGGAAGAAGTTCGGGTGCCGCACTGGATACGAGGAGCCGAATCGGCAGAACTGGTCGACTTCCCTGGACGCGTTGCGAATACTACGCAGAAGATCATTCTGACTGCGCTGGGCGGCAGTGGTGCGACCGCCACGGAAGGACTCACGGCGGAAGTATTGGTCGTGCGGAACTTCGATCAACTGAATTCTCTGAGCCGCGACCAGGTATCCGGCAAGATTGTTTTGTTCGACTATCCCTTTGACGAGCGAAAAGCACAGGCAGGGCATGCGTTAGACGCCTACGGGGAGGCTGTGGTGTATCGGGCCATGGGTCCGCGAACCGCGGCGCAATTCGGAGCAGTGGCTGCGCTAGTGCGATCGGTTGGGGGCGCCGACTATCGCCTGCCGCATACCGGCTTCAGCGCACCGGCGCCGCTACCTGCGGCCGCTGTGACTGCCGAAGACGCAGACCTGATCGCACATTTGGCATCGCAAGGGCCGGTACGCATGCACTTGACGCTCACGCCGCATAACTTACCAGATACGTTGGGCTACAACGTCATTGCAGACCTGAAAGGTTCTGAACATCCTGAGCAGGTAGTCGTCATCTCGGGCCATCTGGATTCGTGGGATCTCGGCACCGGGGCGCTGGATGATGCTGTAGGCGTGGGGATGGCAATGCAAACCGCGCATGTATTGCAAGAGTTGCATCTGCATCCCAAGAGAACGATTCGGGTTATCGCGTGGATGGACGAGGAGAGCGGCGGGCGCGGACGGGATGCATATACGAATGCGCACAAAGGTGAGTTTGGAAATCACGTAGCGGCGATTGAAAGCGATCTTGGATCAGCGCATCCACTTGGATTCGACGCGAAGATCAGTCCCGCAGCGGCAGAGATGCTTCAACCTGTGCGCGAGATACTTGTAAGCTTCGGGGCGAATCTGCTCCAGGTTGTTCCGTTCGCCCCAGGAGCGGACCTAGCCGGGATGGCCAATGCCGGTGTCCCTACGCTGGGCGTCTTGCAGGACGGGCGCACCTACTTCAACTATCACCACACGGCCGCCGATACGCTCGACAAGGTAAGTCCGCAAGAGCTCCGGGAGAACGCGACCGCTATGGCGGTGATGGCATACGCACTGGCGAGCACACCCAATCCGCTGCCTCGCTAAAGCATCGTTCCAAACCGGGACGGTCTACATGGTTGAAGCCGGCAGTTTTGGGGGCGAGGCTGGTTGACGCCTCTCAATTTAGGCGCATATTATCTTCGTTTGACCTTAACGCAAATTCTTGCCCCGAGTAGCGTAGCTCGGGTCAAGTGAGCATTCACCATGGACAAGAAGAAGCTGGATTATTTCAAGAAGAAGCTGGAAGCGCGGCAGCAAGAGCTGCGGCGTACGGTTACGCGAACGGAACAGGACGGACGGTCGGCCGATGAAGACTCGACGCAGGATATTGCCGACAAAGCAGCCAGTTCCTACAACAAGGAATTTCTCTTCCACCAGAGCAATAACGAGCGGCAGCTCCTGCAGATGGTAGAAGGCGCCCTTTCGCGCATCCGCGAGGGAAGCTTCGGAGAGTGCATCTCGTGCGGGCAGGAGATTAATCCTAAGCGCCTGGAAGCTGTGCCCTGGACTCGGCATTGTATCGAGTGCCAGGAGAAGCTCGAGCAGGGGATTCTGGAAGAGCAGTCGCGCTAGCTGCGCGCCGCCTTGGCCGAAGTGAGCCGCCTTTCCATAAGGCGGCTTTTCTTTTGGCAGATTGCAAGCTCCGGAATGTTTCTCGGCCGCTGTTTTGACCCTCCGAATTCAGCCCTGTTAGACTGATTGTTTGTAAACTCACAGTTCACGCGAGAAGGGGAGTCGTGCGCGCAGAAACCCGCCATCAATTGAAACAAGACCGCTTCAGCCGTGCGACGATCGGCGCCGCCGAAACTGCGGTTCACTGGACCACGGAACACCGATCCGCTTTGATTCTTGGAACTATCGTGGCAGCGCTACTGCTGGTTGCAGGTTTGGGTAGCTGGTTCTATCTAGCCAACCAGGACGAAAAGGCAAGCGTCGAATTAACTGCTGCGATGCGCACGCTGGATACCCCGGTACGCCCTGCGGGAATGCCGCCACAACCTGATTTCCCAAGTTTCGCATCATCCCAAGAGCGGACGGACGCCGCCAAAAAGCAGTTGCAAGGAATCGTCGATCGCTATTCGCATACGCATAGCGCCGACGTGGCGCGCTACTTTCTAGGGACGACTGCGTTAGAGGCTGGGGACAATGCAACCGCCGAGCGCGACCTGAAAGAAGTTGCCGGTACCCACAATGCGGACCTTTCGTCGCTGGCAAAAATGGCATTGGCAAACCTCTACAGCAACACAAATCGCGCGAAAGACGCGTTGGATCTTTACAAGCAACTCGCGGGCAAGCCCACCATGACGGTAAGCAAGGTGACGGCAGATCTAAAGCTTGCATCGTTGTACGAGACAATGCAGCAGCCCAGCGAAGCCAAGCGCATCTACGAACAGATTCAGCGGGAAAATCCGGGAACCGAAGCGGGCGCACTCGCGCAACAGAAGTTGCAGGAATTGAAGTAGCTAAGCGTTCTTCGCGAAGAGCTTCTCCCAGAGATCTAATCTAGCCGGAGCAACTCGAACCGCGCGCATGTTTCGTTCGACATGTTCGGGTTGCCCCATTCCGATCAGCGACGTGAGCATGCCGGGGGCGGAACGCGCGAACTGGATTGCGTTTTCGCCATCGGTTCGAAGTCCGAGCACGTCGGTGAGCCCTTTAGGAAGGCCCTGCACCAGGCGCCCTTGGTAGAGCGTCGCACTTCCGAAGACCGCGATCCCTAGGTTTCTCGCGGCTGTCAGCAAGGAAACATGCTTGTGTTGAAAAGCGTGGTTTGACAAACCGTACGCTTCCGGCATGGCGAGATTAAACGGCAACTGCACGCAGCGAAAATGATGATCGTCGCCGGCAATCTCGCGAGCGATGGCCACGGTCTCTTCCAGCCCGATGTAGTCCCGTGCTCCTTCAGCAACCCTTAGCCCGTTCCAGGTAGCAATTCCATAGAGACGTAAGATTCCGTTGTTCGCGGCAGTTTCCAGAAATTCGAACGTGTGATGGAGGCGCTTCCGAAACAGTTCGCGCGGAACATCTGCCAGTTGGGTTTCAGGATTGTGCACGTAAAAGACGTCGATGGTTTCAATGCCAAGATTGCGGCGCGAACGCTCGATTTGGTTCTGCAAGAAGCGCGGAGCCATGCAATGCACGCCGCCGGCAAGATCTTTGGGGTCAAGCACCCCGGTTTCGACATACTCCCGCATGAAATAGTCGCGTGGATTGGCCGGTACGTTGCCATCAAGCGCCAGGTATCCGGCCTTCGTGCAGACCACAACTTCATCTCGCCGCAGATCGCCTTCACGAATTGCACGTGTGAGAGCTTCGCCGATATTTCTCTCAGAGCGTTGGTGACGGTAATTGATCGCGGTATCGAGAACGTTGATTCCGGAGCGCAATGCCAAGGCGATGGCATCGACGTATTCCTTGTCGGCAGCGTCGTCAGGTTCGCCGAGATAGGTTCCCAGGCCGATCGAGGAAACCGAAAGGTCTGTCAGTGGAGGAACTGCGTCAGCGTGTCGAAAATGTCCGGCGTGTTCGAGTTGGGGAAAGCGATCGCGATATCGTAAAGTGCCCTCAGCGGTTGCGCTGCCGTGGATCATGTGCGCGTCAGTGTAACAGGTGGGTGATTCGAATCCCTGAGATGCTACAGCGTTTTGCTTGATGATTCTCGGCATTAGGGCAGATTTCGCGGGAAACAAAGTTATTCGCAGGAGGAGAACTCTGGTGCTGCTTAAAGTTTCTGCCGCATTGAGTGCGCTGCTTTGGCTCTGTACATGTCCGATGTCGGCTCAGACTGTTGACTCGTCTTCGTTGCCCGGGAAGCGCGGAGCCGCGCTGCAGCATGGAATCAACCTCAGCGAATGGTTTGCGCAAGTCTATGACACCAGGGGCTACAGCAAGGAACATTTCCAAGCATGGACCACGGCTGAAGACATTGCACTGATCAAGAACATGGGCTTCGACCATGTGAGGCTTAGCATCAATCCCGAAACGATGTGGCGTGCCAACCGTGCCGACGAACTTCCTGCGGAATATCTAGGCTACCTCGATGCAGCGGTAAAGATGATTCTCGACCAGAACTTGGCGTTGATCATCGACATCCATCCGGACGGAAATTTCAAAGCGAAGCTTGCGCAGGATGCTTTCGTCGAGCAATTCGCAGACTACTGGAGAGCTTTGGCGCGGCACTTCTCCAGCCTGGATGCGAACCGCGTCTTCTTCGAGATTCTGAATGAACCAGAACTCACGGACCGTTATCGCTGGTATGGCGTGCAAGCGAAGCTTGCAGCGGCGATTCGCGAGGGTGCGCCGCAACACACCATCATCGCTGCGGGAGCGCGCTGGTCCGATGATGATGACTTGGTTTTTCTGGAGCCGCTGCGCGATCCGAACGTTATTTACAATTTCCATTTTTATGAGCCGCACATCTTTACGCATCAGGGGGCGACGTGGGGTGTCAACTATTGGCATTTTCTCCACGGGCTTGCCTATCCATCGACCATGGAGTCCGCGCAGAAGGCGTCAGAGTTGGAGCCCGAGGCCACCAACCGTCTGCTTGTGATTCGTTACGGATTGGATCACTGGGACGCGAACCGCATTGAAGCCGAGGTGAACCAGGTTGCGGAGTGGGCTCAACATCGCGGTTTGACGATCACTTGCAATGAGTTTGGAGTTTATCGGCGCTTCGCTGAACCAGCAGATCGCGCTCGCTGGATCACAAACGTGCGTAGTGCGCTTGAGAAGCATCACATCGGATGGACGATGTGGGATTACAGCGGAAGCTTTGGAGTTGTCACCAAGGAAGGTGGAAAAGCGGTTCCCGACCAGAACACGTTGCGCGCCCTGGGATTGAAAACACAATAAAGATTGTCGGAAACCAGCCAGTGGATCAGTGCAGCAGTCCGAACACGGCGACGCCCGTTGGTGTTCCGACGAATACTTTTCCATTCACGATCGTCGGAGTGATGAACTTGTTGCCGCTGCCGAACTGGTCCCGGCCTCCGTTGGCCTGATTGCTGTTGTAAAGTTCGTTTAAACTCACCGCGTCGTAGGCATGCAGCGTAGCAGGAGTCGTGTTTTCTACTCCCCAGACAATCCCGTTCGTGTTGCCGTTTGCAGATATGCTTGGTGTGACTCCTGGGTATGCGAATACGGTCGTCGTTTGGGCAACCGGAGCGGCCGAGATTTTGGCGTTTGTAATCTTGAAAGCTTTGAGGACATTTCCGACCGAACCGTAGTAGACGGCGCCGTTGAAATAGGCCGGCATAGACCATACGCCACCCGGCAATGCGCCCGGCAAATCCTGATAGATGTTGTTTGCACTGCCATCATACTTCCCCATGGAGTCTCGATTCACAAGGTAGAGATGGCCGTCCTTCCCGGCACCTACCGCCAAATGGACCGTGTGTCCCGAACCATCGATGAGGTCCGGCAAGAGCATTGCACCACCGGATCCCAGATCCGCGTCGATACTGTTCTCCAAAGCCTGATCCTTCATTTCGAAGTAGTCAGCGACGGCGAGACCACCACTCGTGGCGACTTTCAGGAAGGCGTTGCCGAAGTTTCCGTTGTTCGGAAATCCTTGAGCGTTGAGGTTCGTGTCAAAGCTTCCATTTGCAGCGAGGAAATAGATGTTGCCTGCGCTGTCTGCAGCCGGGCCTGCCCCAGCCATCCAGATGGCTCCCCCTGTGCCATTCGGTACGATATTGAACACTGACTTTTGCGCCATGGTGCCGGGATCATAGCCGATGATCCATCCGGTATACGGTCGAATGTCGCAATGGGACGACCAACTTGTATAGAGCACGCCATTGAGCAGCAGTAGAGCGGCGCGTTCTTTGTACTGTCCCGGATCGAAAACCACATTTGTGCCATCACTGCCGTCGCCGCTGCCAGGGAACGTTGCACGGACCTCGATGGGCCCGCCAAAAAGTTCCGTCCCCAGTGCCAGGTCGAGTGCATGCACACGTTGGTGATACTTGCCAGAGTTGTCTTTCGACATCGCCACGACGTAGACGGCGCCGTTGGGGCCTCGGGTACGATCGATGACAGGCGTCGACGTTACGCCGATTTCCGGCGAAACCTGCCCGCAGCTTCGGCTGTCGGAAGTCGTCTCGCCTGATTGCAGCATGGATTTCTGCCAGACGACCACCCCTGCATCAGCGTCGAAAGCGAATACGGTATCGTGCTCGGTGGCGGCTATCAGAAGGTTGTGCGTGCCGGAACCGGGAACCGCGACGGCGGAGGCATACAGCGGCTGAGTGTCGACCCGGCCGTCCATTGTGAAGAAGCCGATCTTGCCGAACGTTGCAGGCGCAACGTTGGTTGGGGTGAGGACAGTTTCAGCAAGGTTCTGCCCGGTTCGAGCAAGGTCATTGTGGTAAGTGAGTACATCGGTTGCTTTCGCAACTGTAGTTACTGTGAGCGTTGCCGCGCTGCTAGTCGCGCTGCCGGCCGAGTTGGACACTACCACTCGAAACTGCGCGCCATTGTCGGCAGATGTTGCTGCGGGAGTCGTGTAAGAAGCCGAGGTGGCACTTGAGATTGGGGATCCACCTTTTTGCCATTGATACGACAGAGGCGCGGTCCCGGTGGCCACGACGGTGAATGTGGCGGTTTGTCCGGTGCTTACGCTTTGATTTGCCGGTTGCGTCGTGATCGAGGGTGCACCGGCCTGCGCACTGACAGTCAAAGTTGCAGGGTTGCTGCTCACACTCCCGGCTGCATTCGTAACCACCACAACGAAGGAGGCGCCATTGTCGGAAGTGGTCGTCGATGGCGTGGTGTAGGTGGCCGAGTTCGCGCCGGAAATCGCGCTGCCTCCTTTCTTCCACTGGTATGCGAGAGGGGAACTGCCACTCGCAGTCACGGAAAACGTTGCAGATTGCCCGGCGGCAACGGTCTGATTCGATGGCTGAGTCATGATCGACGGAGCAGTCGCCGAGTTTTTCGAATCGCTGTTAGAACCACAGCCGAGCAGAAACTGACAAAGTAACGCCGACGCTAAAGCGGCACTAAGTTTTTGCAACATGCGGACGCTGCCCCCTGACCCGTGACCCATTTGCTTAAACGAAGATTCTTGGCATGATGCCAGCGGTTGCCTATTCAGCGGAGGATTTTTCATAGTTACGTTGGGGAACAGGAGCCGAAGCCATATGGGCACGTAGTCGCGAGCCTGAGATCACCTGGATTCGGCATGGCTGGCGTAGGTGAGTTCGAAAATGACGATAGCCAGATCGTGGATGTTTCTGGGCCGTTGACAAGGGGTCCGGTTTGTCAGAGACTTCCCCAAATCGCGCTGTGGGCGCGGATTTTGCTCCACGTCGATTGAGAAAGCATTTGTATGGCGCGTGCTTGGCCTACGCCCCCTTCTCCAGGTCAGTCGAATATGACGGAACGCGTCAACGGCTCCGAATCGCGCGAACTTCCGACCGTCGACCTGCTTGCACCTTCCCAAGTGTCTGAAACAGTCCAGAGTCTCATTACTTCTGCTGGATCAACCTCCGGCGAAGGCCAAAACCCGCTTCTTTCGGCAATCACAGTGGCGGCGTTGGAACTGACCGAGGCGACTGGGGCAGCGTTGGCGCTGAAAACTGACGAAGGAGTAGTTTGCCTCGCGCGTGCGGGTGAAACCGCTCCGCCCTTGGGAACGGTGCTAGGCACTGACTCCGGCATCTCTGGAGAGTGCTTCCGATCCGGAGTTGCCCAGTGTTGCAGGGACGCTTTTGCGGATCCACGCGTCGATGCGGAGGCATCGGAGCGCCTCGGGGTGCGATCTCTTGCGGTAGTGCCACTTTCCGACACCGCGGGAGTTCTCGGGATTCTCGAGGTTTTTTCCGACCGCGCCGAGGCCTTCGGTGAATCCCACATCGCACTCCTGGGTCAACTCGGATCGATCGCGTTCTCGCGCCGCAGGTCGGGTCCAGAGCCCGCTCTCCCAGCTTTCGTTGAGCAAGAAGCCGCAGAGGACTTCTCTGCCAGTGCGTCCTTCCCACCCGTCTCCACGTCTGTGTTCCAGGAACGCGAGCTCGAGACCAAGCCGAACCCGACAGTCAAAATGGTCGCCTTCGCGGCTGCACTGCTGGTATTCGTCCTTTCACTTGGGTGGGTCGCGAACCGTATTTTGCGTAAGCCCACATCCTCAGTAGCTTCGCAGAAAACTGCAGCGGACCTGCAAAGTCCGGCTTCCAGTTCTGCCGCCACGGTGGTCACGCCGAATCCGATTGCCGGTCCCGATTCTTCCAAACTCCAAACCAACCCTGCCGCCGCCGAGGTGGTCGTTCGCGCATCGAATGTTCAGCCTTTGCGTAAGCAATCGCCCGGGCAGGTATCGGCGCACGACTCGGCCGCAGAGCCATCCGCCAAACCAGAATCCGTCGCAAGCGAAGCCGTTGACACAACCGAAATTTCCAAGGCGCTGGCGGAGATTCAGAAGAACCCCGCGCAGGTGCCGTCTACCATCGTTGCGCCCGCGGCGCAGATGCCGGCCAATACGCTCCCCGTTTCGCAGGGGATTAGCGGAGGGACCCTTGTGCATAGCGTGCCACCGATCTACCCGGATAGCGCGCGACGGCAGAAGATCGAAGGAGACGTTGTTCTGGAAGGAGTTGTCGACGTGAACGGCACCATTCATGACTTGAGTTTGGTGCGGGGCGACCCAGTTTTAGCTGGCGCTGCGAAGCAGGCGGTCACCCAGTGGCGATACGCTCCCTATCTCTTGAACGGAAAGCCGATTAGTATGCGCACCAGCATCACGATCCGCTTCACACTACCTCGCTGAGCGCCCAGTTTGCGCCCCATTCTTGACACTCCCCACACTGGCCTTTATCCTTAACTATTGCTCCCTGGAGAACTTACGCCTCTGGGCGTGTTTCCGCGGGCCTTCGCGGTATCGTAATCTTAGGTGGGCGCGGAGGTTCTCGATGTTCATCGAAATCCGAGAGTTGGAGCTGCACCCTGTCGATTTTCGGGAAGAGTTACCTCCCGGCGCGATAGATCTCGGAACTGAAGTGCGCCAACGGACCCCGTTGACCACCCAGGGGCGTGCGCAACTGGTCGAAGAACACCACGGCAAACATCAGGTCGTAAAAGATATCCGGCTGTCCGGTGATCTGGCAACGAGTCTGGAATTGGCTTGTGCGCGCTGCCTCGACCCTGTCGTGCAAGATGTGAAGCGAAGCTTTGATCTGCTTTACCGTCCGCAGGGGACCGATGCAGGGAATGAGGAACTTTCCGTCACCGCTGCAGAGGCGGAGATCGGATACTACCAGGGAGAGGGCGTGTTGCTGGAAGACACTCTCCGTGAGCAAGTTTTGCTTTCAGTTCCGTTGAAAGTCTTGTGCCGCGAGAATTGTCTGGGGTTATGCCCGACGTGTGGCAAGAATCGAAACGCGGAACTGTGTTCTTGTGCTCAGCCGATCGAAGATCCTCGCTGGGCGGCTTTGAAAGAGATTCGCGAAAAGCTGGAACACTGAAACGTTCCTGACCCGCGAGAGTCATTTTTGAATACCGGCGGCGGCTGCAAGCGTCTGCCCTGAAAGGTTCTGAACCATGCCAAATCCAAAACGGCGACATTCGCAAAAGCGCACCTCTACGCGGCGCGCCCACGATGCTCTTTCGAAGCACTCGCTTTCCGAGTGCCCCAACTGCCACGAGAAGAAGATGCCCCATCGCGCCTGTCCAAAGTGTGGCTACTACAAGGGTCGCGAAGTACTCGAGGTTGAAGAAGCGAGTTAGTCTTTTTTCCCCCACTCCATGCCAAGCGTCATAGCTCTGGATGCAATGGGTTCGGACAAGGCGCCGAAGCCCGAAATCGAAGGCGCCATTCTGGCTGCGCGGCAGCTGGGAATAGGCGTTCTGCTGGTCGGGCAAGAGTCGGTGGTCCGCGCCGAATTGGACCGGCACCGCGGTGCGAGCCGGCTGCCGATCGAGATCGTTCACGCCAGCGAAGTCATTACGATGGAGGACAAGGCTGTTCAGGCCGTGCGCGCCAAGCGCGATTCCTCCATGCGCGTCGGCGTCCGCCTGGTGCGTGAAAGCAAAGCTGCGGGATTTGTAACCGCGGGCAATACGGGTGCCGCAATGGCCACCGCGAAGATGGTGCTGGGGGCAATCCCTGGTGTGGATCGTCCGGCCCTGGCTGCTGTCTTCCCGACCGCTCTCGGAACCGGAGCGATGCTGCTCGATGTTGGCGCTAACGTCGATTGCAAACCGAACAATTTGGAAGAGTTCGCGGTAATGGGCGAGATTTACTTCCGCGCAATTTTTGGAACGGCCAAGCCCACTGTCGGACTACTCTCGATCGGCGAAGAAGAGTCCAAGGGGAACGAGCTCACCCGTGAATCGTTCCAGTTGCTCAAGCAGCTCCCTCTTAATTTTGTCGGCAACGTCGAAGGACGCGATATCTACAACGGTGAGGTAGATGTGATTGTCGCGGACGGCTTCGTGGGCAATGTCGCGCTTAAGACGTCAGAAGGCGTGGCGAACCTCGTACGGGCCACTTTGAAAGAAACATTGAAAGCGACGATCACGCGCCAGGTGGGCGCACTGCTGTCGCGGAGCGCCTTCGCTGAGTTCAAAAAACGTCTGGATCATACCGAGTACGGCGGCGCTCCATTACTTGGCGTGAAGGGCGTTTGTATCATCACGCATGGGTCGTCTAATGCGAATGCCATCAAGAATGCGATTCGAGTGGCTGCCGAGTTCGCAGCGAGCGGAGTGAACGAACGCATCGAGAAAGGTCTCGCCGCGATCCATCCCGCAGCGGCGACGGTTGGAAACTAGGCTCCAGCTTTGTCCGCACGAGCATGCTCGCGGCCCGGTTCGATCTCTTTACGTAAAGAGCGAGCCTGATTTCAGCAGGCGCTAACCCATTGATACAAGGAGTTCGTCGCAGCAGCTTCGACCTATGACTACGATCGCGTTCCTCTTCCCCGGGCAGGGATCTCAAATAGTTGGTATGGGCAAGAATTTGGCCGAGCACTACTCCGTTGCACGCCAAACTTTTTTCGAAGCCGATGATGCCCTCGGATACAAGCTTTCTCAGCTTTGTTTCGAAGGCCCCGAAGAGCAACTTAGGCTTACGGAGATCACGCAACCGGCAATCCTATCGGCTTCGGTTGCAGCGTGGCGTGTACTCCAGGAGAAGGGTATACGCCCGGCTTTTGTAGCAGGGCACAGTCTAGGCGAGTATTCGGCTCATGTTGCGGTCGGCACACTCGGGTTTGCCGATGCGGTGCGCACAGTACGCAATCGCGGAAAGTATATGCAGGAAGCAGTTCCGGTTGGGGTGGGCACGATGGCAGCGATTCTCGGTATGGCTCCGGAGAAAGTAGCCGCCGTCTGTAGCGATGCAGCACAAGGTGAGGTGTGTGAGCCTGCCAACATCAACTCGCCGGAGCAGATTGTTATTTCGGGCCACACCGCCGCGGTCGAGCGTGCAACCAAACTCGCGGACGAGCGTGGAGCCAAGCGTGCCAAGGTTCTTCCAGTAAGCGCGCCCTTTCATAGTTCGCTGATGAAGCCGGCACAGGATCGACTTGCCGGCGATCTTCAGGCTCTCTATTTCGAAAATCCTTCGGTGCCCGTGCTGTGCAACGTCGACGCCGCCTTGGTTGCGACCGCGGACACAGGGCGTGATGCGCTGATCCGTCAGGTGACTGGCTCGGTCAAATGGGATCAGTCCATTCGCGCGCTGATTGCCAAAGGCGTGGATGCGTTTGTGGAAGTTGGCCCGGGCAAAGTGTTGACCGGATTAATGCGCCAAATCGACCGGTCCAAGTTGGCAGTCAACGTCGAAGACGAGGCATCGCTCGCGAAAGCGGTGGAAAAGCTTGCTGCCGTAATGCAGTGACGGTTGGAGTGACGCGTGAGCGAGTGTGAATTGATCAGGCCGCTGTGAGCACGATCGGTCTTCCTCTTGTGATCACAAGTGTGTGCTCGTAATGCGCGGCCGGTGACTTGTCCACTGTCCGCACTGTCCAGCCATCGTCCGCAAGAAATTCCTCGCCATCGCCGGCGGCGATGATTGGTTCCACAGTGATTACCAGACCTTCTGTCAAGATTGAACGCGCGCGAAGGTCTAGAAAGTTTGGAACCTGCGGTTCTTCGTGAATCGTCCGGCCGATGCCATGCCCGCAGAGCGGACGCACGACGGAAAAACCCGAACGGCGTACTTCTCTTTCGACTGCTCGTCCGATCTCGAAGACTCGGAAGCCGGCGCGGGCTACGAGCATCGCTTTTGCAAATGCACGTTCTGCACACTCCAAAAGCTGGAAGCGCTGCGTACAAACTGTACCCACTGCGACAGTCGCTGCAGTGTCTGCCATAAATCCATCTTTCTCTATGGTGACATCCAGCTTTACCAGGTCTCCGTCCTCAAGAACATGCTCGCTTGGGATTCCGTGCACGACTTCATCATTTACGCTAATGCAAGATCCGCCAGGAAACCCATATACGAGCGCAGGTGCCGAACGAGCCTGATGCTCCTGCATCACACGGTTGCCGATCGCATCGAGTTCGGCCGTGCTGATTCCCGGTCGTACTTCCTGCTTCATCGCCTCAAGCACTTGGCGGGCAATCAGCCCTGCCGCCTGCATGCCTGCGAGCTCTTCTTCGGTCGTGATGCTCATGCATTCCTCAATATGGGGAGAACGTCAGCGTCTTATTATTCTTCTCAACCCAGACACGTGCGTGTTCGAATCGTTCGTTGACGACGACTTCGACAATGACCCCGCTGCCCCCGCCCTTCGGCGTGCCCGAGGCATAAATTCGATACGACTTGATCGGCCCGTATTCTCCGCCGGGTCCCCAGTCTCGATAAAACTCGTTGTAGGGATATTGCGCGTACTGCTGCTGATGCTGCTTCCAATCCGGATCGTGGAACCAGATTCCGTAGGCCTTTTCGAACTGTTGTTGCTGGAGCGCCGCAAAGAAGTGGTCGACAATGCGCTCCTCAGGCCAGAAGCGAAACATCCAGGCAAGGAACGCAATCACAATCACCAGCGAAACGGCAGTCCCGATGCGGAGCTTTCGGCGCCGCTCGCGTACCGGATCGTACTCCTGCGCGTCCATCAGCGTCATAGGTGTCTAGGATATCGGAAACCGGAGTGAGACAAAAAGTTCCGGGTAATTCGCTAGAGTGTTCTTTTGAACAGCGGCGTCGCAACGGCCAAAGCAGCCGTCCCAAAAATGGCTAAGTAAACCATATCCGGCATGATGGCGGAGAGCGTGGCTTCCTTCAAGAGCAAGCCTTTAAAGCCGGAGACAGCGTAGGTGAAGGGATCGATTTTGGCGATGAATCGCAGCCATCCAGGGAAGGCCTGCACAGGATAGATGGATCCGCTGGGGAAGAACAGCAACGTGTTCAGGATGCCGAACATGGCGCGGGGGACCAGTGGATCGTCCACTCGCACCATCAGCAGAAACATCATGGTATTGAAAGCGATAGACGTGAAGATGATCATGAGCAGCAGTCCGAAGGCCGTCGCCGGATCGAAGATTGTGTTTACGCCTGCCAGCAGCGAGCCAATTACGGTGATCACGACACCCGTGAGGACGGCCTTGATCGCGCCTGCCAGGTTCAATCCGAAAACCAACTCAGCCTTCGTAATGGGAGTGACGAGGTAACCCTCGTGAACACCTCGCGCTTTGTCGTCGATGTAGAGCATGCCGCCGCCAATCATCACGGAAACGTACATCGCCAGAGTGATTGAACCGGGAAGCAAGTACTTCATGTACTCGATGTACGGATACAGTTCGACAACCTGCAGAATGGTTTGTTGTAAGATGCGCGGCGTAACCGTTGGCTGGTTCAGCGCCTGGGTGATCTGGTTCAGGGAATCCTGCAGAGTCGAACTCATGAAGTTGTCGCTGTTGTCGACGATGAGTGCGATCTGCGGGTGATTCTCCTCGTATACCCGCCGTGAGTATTGGGCAGGAATAATCAGGGCACCCTGGATCTTGCCGTTACGCACATCTTCCGCCGCCTGTTTCTCGCTGTCGTAGTAGATGGGCTGGAATGTCCGCATGTTCGCCCGCACCGAATCCACGGCTTCACGGATTTTCAGTGCCTGCGTTCCGCCATCCTGGTCAACGATTCCCAGCTTGGCATCGCGGATCTTTCCGCCGAAGGCATTCCCTAACACGATGAGCTGCACCAGGGGAAAGACCATGGAGACCAGCATGAGAGTGGGGGAACGAAAGAATTTCCGCATCTCCCGTTCAACGATTGCCAGCATGCGGTTCATGGCTGCATCCCCGGCCGTGGAGGCATGATGAATCCCACAGGCTTCACCAACTCATCTCGCAATTGGCGGCCGGTATAGTGCACGAAGACATCATCGAGCGTTGTGTTCTGCACCATCAAAGACTTCACGGGAACTCCAGACTGCACGGCCATCTCAACTAACGCGGTAGTCGTGCGCGAACCGTTGCCTGTCATCAAGCGAAACATCCCCGCGCCTTCATGCTGAACGGACCGCGCATCAGTGAGTTGTCCAAGCCGAGCTTCCCAACCGTCGGGCGGGTTCTCGAATTGCACTTCAATGACGTTTGATCCGGGCACGCTCGCCTTCAACGCGAATGGGGTGTCGAGTGCCACCAGTTTGCCGTGATCGACGATCGCGATCCGGTCACATAGCCGGTCAGCCTCATCCATATAGTGGGTCGTGATCAGGACGGTCAGCTCACGCTGCTTTTTGATATTAGTCAGCATCTCCCAAACCGCCACGCGAGAGACTGGGTCGAGGCCTGTTGTCGGTTCATCCAGGAAGAAAATCTTGGGACTGTGCACAAGTCCACGCGCGATTTCCAGACGGCGGCGCATGCCTCCCGACAGAGTTTTCGTCTGCGCCCCTTTCCACTTGGTGAGATCGACCAGTTCTAGAAGTTCATCGATGGATTCTTTCCGCTTCTTGGCCGGGACGTCGTAAAGTTTGGCGTAAATCAGAAGATTTTCTTCGACGGTAAGGTCGATGTCGCTGGTCAATGCTTGTGGGATTACTCCGATGCAGCGTCGAGCACCGTCCGGATTTTTTTGGACGTCAAAGCCAGCTACTCTGGCGGTTCCCGCAGTAATCGGAATCAGCGTCGTCATCATGCGGATCAGCGTGGACTTCCCTGCCCCGTTCGGGCCCAGCAATCCGAAGATTTCCCCATTGCCAACGTGAAACGTCACATCATCGACGGCCGTGAAGTCGCCGTACTTCTTCACGATGTGAATAACGTCAATGGCGTTCGGGGGAGCCGAGTTTTCGCTAAGGACAGCCATCACTCCACCCTTGCGCTTTGTGGTCTTGCTTTGCCTTCGAGTTGATCCGGCGTGACTAACACTTCCGCAGTCATCCCGGGCACGTAGGCGCCTTTGGGATTGTCGAGCCGCACCTTGAGCACGATGGTTTTTATATCGCGCTTGCGCCGGCTCACGTCCCGCTGAGTGGCAAAATCGGCCTCGGCAGATTTGAAGAACACTTTTCCGGTTGTGACTGTACCTCCTGGCAACCGAATCTTCAGCGTATCGGCCATCCCGATGTGATCGGCTTGCGTTTCGGGCAGCGCCGCGCGCACCCAAGTATCGGTGTAGTCGACGATGGTGCAGATGGGCTGACCGACATTCAGGACTTCGCCCTGGCGAGCAGCTCGCACCGAGACGGTGCCTGTAACTGGCGCGTAAATCTTGGTGTACCCAAGTCGGACCTGAGCTTGCTGCAGCTGCTCTTCGGCGTTGGCAAGGTCGGCCTGAGAAGCAGCCACGGTGCTCTGCGCAGCACGCGCTTGGTGGGTCTTGGCCGTAGCGGAGTTCAACTCAGCTTCTGCGGCGGAAACCTGCTCATTCAGGGACTGCACATTCGCCTGGGCCGCTCTTAGATTCGTCTCGGCCTGCACTCGATCCTGGTCGGAGGCCACCCCCTGTTGCGCGAGCGAAACCATCCGTCGGCTGTCGCTCTCCGTTCTTTCCAACGCAGCTTGAGCCTGGGTGAGCTGCGCCTTCATGGAAGAAAGTTTCGCGCGCGCGTTCGCGACATCACTAGTGGTTGATCCGGTAGTGGATTGCTCGGTGTACCGCATCTCCGAGACCTTCGATTGCAGGCTTCGAATGGTGGCTTGGGCCGCAGCCGCCTGTGCATCGAGTTCCGAAGGGTCCAGTTCCGCGATGAGATCGCCGACTTTCACTGGGGTGCCTTCGTCTACCAGCAGCTTGAGAAGGCGGCCTTGCACTTGCGGGCTCACGATCACCTGGTTGGCATCGACGGTCCCGATCAATACCAGATCCTGGCTGCGCGGGGTCGAGAATAAGTAATAACCCACTGAGATGAGCAGGATGATCCCCAACAGAATGAAAATACGATTCCGCGGACTCACGCGCGGTCTCCTTCCTTCTTCGACACGGTTGGCTGAAACAGAGCAGCCGCGATGAAATCCAGTACTGCCGCGCGACGCGCACCAAGTTTCTCTGCACTCAGGGGGTCTTCCTTCGTAATAAGTTTCAGGAAAGCTGCGTTGGAAAAGTACTGCACGACGACCGCGCCCATGCTGAAGATGAACTGCATGGGATCGACCGGACGAAAGACACCGGCGTCGATGCCCTCCTGAAAAGCCTTGAGCAATTCCTCATAAAGAGGTTTGAAGTACAGCTTCAACACCCGCTTCATGTGCGGATGTCGCGGCAACGTAAGCATCTCGCGTTGCACCATCTCACGGTGAAGCGGATGCTCCGCGAAATAGTCGAAGAGAGCGCCGGTGTAGCGTAGGATTTTCTCGCCCGGCGGCACGTTCTCTCGCAACACGGGCATAAGAATCTCAAGCCGATGCCGAAACACATGATCGAGTGCTGCACCGTAGAGGGTTTGCTTGTCGATGAAGTAGTAGTAGAGCAACGCCTTGTTGACCTTGGCGGCCCGCGCGATGGCGTCCGTTCTCGCTCCGGCCACGCCTTCCCGTGCAAATTCGCGGATGGCAGCTTGCAGGATCGCTGCCTTGCTGGCATCCGGCGTACCCCGTGACCCCAGCCGTTTGCGGCTCTGCACCCATGTCATCGACCGCCCTCCGCTATCTAACTAACCGGTTAGTTAGATTATAGGGACAAAGCAAATTTCGAGCAAGCTCTTTCCGTTGTGGCACTTCCGTTTATAATTCCCGCCTTGGAGACGCCCATGTTGCCCGTGAAACGCATACTTTGCCCTACCGACTTCAGCGGTCCCGCATGCACCTGCGTCAAGACAGCCAGCGAATTTGCGCAGCACTTCGGAGCGGAATTGTTGCTGGTGAATGTTGTGCCAACCGTTCCCCCATTGCCGCCCGATCCGAACTATGTATTCAAGGTTCCGGAGTATGAGCGGTACTTGCACATGGACGCGGAGAAACATCTACGCGATGTGCGCGAGCAACTGGTTCCGCGGGACGTCAAGGTCCGCACGATGGTAGGCCATGGTACGGCGGCCGATGAGATCGTTGCGATTGCCGACCGAGAAGGCGCAGACTTGATCGTCATTTCGACCCACGGCTCGACGGGCATCGAACGCCTGATGTTTGGCTCAGTAACGGAAAGGGTAGTCCGGCTCGCGAATTGCGCGGTGTTGACTGTTCGCCAAAAAGAAGAGGCGGCGTAGGACGCCGCCTTCATTCGAATCAGTGGATGGCAAGGTCCCGCTCTCCGATGAGCCTTGCTGGGCTACTCCAACCCTCCAGCAATGGACGGCACGAGCAAAATCTCGTCTCCATCCTGGAATGAATAATTCGGGCCGCCCAAGAATCGAATGTCCTCTTCGTTCACATACACATTCAGGAAACGCCGAATTTGTCCCGCTTCATCGCGCAAGTGCGGTTTAAGCGAAGGGAATTTTTCGTCCAGCACCGCGAACAACTCGTTCAGGTTATTCGCGCCGCAATCCAACTTTCCCACTCCATCCGTATGTCGTCTCAACGCTGTTGGAATTTGCACCGTGATCGCCATCTAGACCTCCACCGTTTCAGGAACGTCGGGCGCTCCCTGCAGGAATCGTTCGAATTCGGCCAGCTTCGGAGTGATAGGCGCTTCCGCGTGATACTCGCCGGCCAGCACGTCGGTTGTCTTCAAGCCATTGCCGGTGATGCACAGGACCGTGGTTTCGTCCGCACCGATGCGTCCATCGCGGTAGAGCTTGCGCGCACAGCCCACGGTCACTCCGCCTGCGGTCTCGGTGAAGACACCCTCGCTTTCGGCGAGCAACTGGATCGACTCCACGACCTCCTGATCCGAAACGTCTTCCGACCATCCTCCGCTCTTGGTGATGGTCTTGATTGCGTAGTGTCCGTCCGCAGGATTGCCAATCGCAAGCGATCGCGCGATGGTCGACGGACGCTGCGGCTCAATCTCGGAGCGACCAGCTTTCACTGCCGTCGAAATGGGCGAGCAGCCCGTTGCCTGGGCGCCAAAAAACTTAACGGACTTTGGCTCAACGAGCCCAAGGGCAATCAGTTCATCGAACGCCTTCTTGATCTTCGTGATGAGCGAACCGCCTGCCATCGGAACAACCACGTTATCGGGCAAACGCCATCCCAGTTGCTCAGCGATTTCAAAGCCGACCGTCTTTGATCCTTCCGCGTAGTAGGGGCGCAGGTTGACATTCACAAAGCCCCAGTGATGTTCGTCGGCGATCTGCGAACACAGGCGATTCACCTGGTCATAGCTGCCTGCAATCCGAACCACTTTTGCGCCGTAAACATGCGTGCCCAAAATCTTCGCCGGCTCAAGATCGGCTGGAATGAAGATCCACGCGTTGAATCCGTTGCGCGCGGCCTGCGCTGCCACGGAATTTGCCAGGTTTCCGGTAGACGAGCAAGAGACTGTGTCGAACCCGAACGCGCGCGCCTGCGCCAAAGCCACGCTTACCACGCGATCTTTGAAGCTGAGCGTGGGCAAGCACACGGCATCGTTCTTGATGCAAAGCTTGCGCGCGCCAATTTGCTTGCCCAGCGTGGAGGCGCTCAACAGTGGCGTGAAACCGATGGGAAGGGTCGCGTGATAATCCGCGGGTAGCGGCAGCAAGGGCGAGTAGCGCCACATGTTCGGCGCGCGTGCCGCAATCTTTTCGCGCGTGAACTCCGCGCGCGCTTCGTCGTAATCGTAACCGACTTCCAGGGGAGAAAAGCAATCTTCGCAAATTGACCGGGGCTGGTTTCCCCAGGTCTTGCCACACTCTCTACAACGCAGTTCGTAGCTTGCCATCGTGCCACTCGCATTCTTGCGAGTCGCTGCCGAACGAGCCTATGGACTCTCGGGATGCAGCACCTCAATGGACTTGAGGCGTCTTCAGGAAAAGAGGGCGGGAGTGCTCGAGCCGGGCATTTGCAATTTCAAATGCCCCCTAAAGCACAAAACCCCTTTTCCGGAAGAGGAAAAGAGGCTACGGGAATGCGGGACTGCTAAACCGCTACCCGAATCTCATGTTCCCCGTATCCGGGAGAGAGTTGGCACCTGCGCCCGGGATAGATGATCCCGGTCCGGTTGCCGTGGCGTCACAGGGCTCGTCCCTCAGCCACTCTGCATGAAATTCACCGCCGGCCCGCGAACGGTCCGACTTGGATGTAGATACTACGCATCACACGGTCGTGTGTCAAGACCGACCGAGCGGTCGGGTGGAAGAATTTCACTTTAGATTCCGCCTCGTTCGGCCCTACGATGCCTTCGAATCCTCGCTTCCGATGCTCAATGAAAAAGGCCTTCCTCTCGGAAGGCCTTCTTGGAACTCCGTTCAGTTCTTTGTTTCCTACGGATTGCAGGTCGCAGGATTCGTGGTCTTGTTCGGGTTCGTGCACAGCGGACCCAGCTTCGTAATCGGATCCGGTACGCTGATCATCGCCACCGGCCCAGCTTTGTGTTCGCCGTTGAACGGCGTGGGTTTCGTCACATCAAATCCGCAGGCCTGCGCATCTGCGGGATTGTTGAACCAGAAGCCCACGTTGAATGTGTTCGTCGGACCCAGCGCAACATCCGGATCGAATCCGAAAATCTGGTCGAGCAGAATGGTCTTGATCGTCGCCTGGAAGTGACCCTGTCCGTTCGCTTGCAGGTCGCTCTGGTACCACGCCAACCCGAAGTTCTTGAACGCAGGATCCACGGTGCCGTTCGACCGCAGATTGCTGCGTTGTACTGTGAACATGTCGAACGCCAGTCGCGGCTTGATGTTATCTGCAACAATTGTCAGCGTGTCAGCCAGCGGCCCACGCTTTACAGTGACGTGCGCTGTCGGGGTCGGCCCGCCGGGCACTCCCAGGCAATTCTTGATCGCCGGGCTGATATGCAGATCGAAATCCGTTTGACTTGCCTGCCCCCAGGAACTCGGCACCGTAACTCCTAAACCGAGAACGACTACAGCTCCCGCCCGAAGCACCGACTTCCCCAGAGTGATCATTTGTTCGAGGGACTTCATTTCTACCAACTCCTTCTTTGACTTGTTTTGAGTTCAAGCAGGCTTGCCGCTACGCGATTTCCCCGCTCGACGAATGCAATCCTGCCCGCAATCGCAAAAACGAGTCCTGCAGCGCGCCTAAAAGAAACCTAAAAAATTTAGGAAAGCTTTTTTCCGACTGAGAACGAAAGGACTTAGAATGGGCGGCAGCGTTTGGAATCGCAGCGCTGCTGGACGCTAACCCTTCCCTGAACTTGTCGTAAAATCGGTTCGCGCCGCTGAGCTTCTTACCTCCGAAGTCTCATGCTTGGGGTCTTCCGGTGGGTAGCCGCAATCATCTCGATCTTTTCGTTCGGGGTCGAACCCCGATGCGCCCGGGAGACCTTGTGTCCGACAGCCTGCCTCGTGTGTTCGAATTTGGCCCATTTACACTGGATACGGGCCAACACGTACTGCGCCGCGAACAGGAACCGATCCCTCTAACCCCTAAGACATTTGACATGCTCGTGCTGTTGGTCACGAGCCGCGGACGCATGCTTCCGAAGGAAGAGCTCATGCGCACGCTCTGGCCTGACAGTTTCGTCGAGGAATCGAACCTCACCCAGCAGATTTCTTTCCAGCACAGTGGGATCCGAAGCTTGGAATTCACGTGACTTGAAGTCGCGGCC
>JADMIO011135809.1_pt1 | contig 28385 bp, 18 predicted proteins | sample 8958161 | NCBI WGS metagenome assembly JADMIO01 (sample SAMN16585339, study PRJNA669376) | soil metagenome | isolation source: Crop rotation soil | place: USA: Cullars Rotation, Alabama | collected 2011 | reverse complement strand
AGGATAATGCGGATATAAGGTTGTCTGACATTGGATATCAGGTGGGTCTGTTGCCAGAACGGAATTACAAGCGCTTCCAATCCAAGATCCAAGCTATTGCGACCGAAATAACCCGCTTGGACAGCCTCCGATCCGGTCCTGTAACGTTAACGCAACTCTTGCGACGCCCGGAAGTGAATTATCGAGACCTTCCCTCCATTGACCCCTCTCTCAGCGATGAAATCATCCAACAGGTCGAAATCGGGATCAAGTACGAAGGATATATCGATCGCCAGGAAGACGATGTCGCCAAGTTCAAAAAGATGGAAGAGAAGCACATCCCGGATTGGCTCGATTACGGCACTGTCCCAAGCCTTCGAAAGGAGGCCCGGCAGAAACTCACGCAAATCCGTCCCGGAACTCTCGGGCAAGCTTCCCGCATCTCAGGGGTTTCCCCGGCTGATATTAGTATCTTGATGGTTTGGATGAAGCGAGGGAACGGCACTCCTCACCAAGCCTCGGAAAGCCACGAGGAGAGTCCTGGCATGGCGGATTGAGCAGGAAGTACCTGTGCCTCAAGGTTATTTCTTCTCGCTCTGGTCCTCGGTCAAACCTTTGGCTTTGTGGTAAGCCTTCATGACGGGCCCCAACATCAATCCCACCAGGATCAAAATAATAGCAATGCAGCAGAGCAATTCGATTAACGAAAAAGCTCTCTCTGTCCGCACGCGGTTTCTCAATCTCACGCAAAGCTTTGACCGAAGACTCTAAAACGCCTCACGCCGCAAAGTAAACCTCGAGGACGGCTGGCTGGTTCGGGTCAACCTTAAAACGGCGGTTGAGCGTGGCCAAGATTCGCAAAGGCTTGCGCTAGAAAGCAGTGCGGAGCAGGCGAGCATATCCGAAAGGTGATCTGTAAGCTTGCGACAAATTGCTTTATAGCCAAGACCTTGCGCAAGATTGGCCATGGGCAACTGCCGTTTTAAGGGTCAAGGATTCTCGCGACGCTCCACCGCCCGCTCGATCCGTCGATCCGGAATCAACCAAAGCAGCGCCACCAGAAAATAGCATCCTGTTGAAAGCCAGCCGTCCACGAAGGCGAGAGGGATGGCCACGAAATACGCGATGGGCGAGACCTTCCCCTTCCAATCCGAACCGATGGCGGAAGCAAGGAGCGAATTCGGGCCTTCGCGCTTGATGATAATCCGCTGCAATAAGTAATAGGCGATGGCGGCCATGAAGAGCACGAAACCATAGGCTGCAGTCGGAAGTGGAGCGAGATGGTTCTCTCCCATCCATCCGGTGGTGAAAGGAAAAAGTGAGAGCCAAAAAAGCAGGTGCAGGTTGGCCCAAAGAATTCCTCCGCCCACCTTGGACGTGGCGTTCAGCAAATGATGATGGTTGTTCCAATAAATCCCGACATAGATATAGCTGAGGACGTAACTGAGGAATACCGGCAGGATCGGCTTAAGGGCGGCCAGATCCACTCCGTGAGGCACCTTCATCTCGAGCACCATTATGGTGATGATGATAGCCAGCACGCCATCACTGAAGGCTTCGAGTCTATTCTTTTCCATGCGCTCGGGCTTCTGAAGGATTTTGCCCGCAGAAATGAATTACCACCAAAGGAAATTGATATTCGGCGAAGGAGACGTGCCCCAATCATCCATTTCTTTTGGGAAGCGATAGCTCTCCACGTGCGTATCGCCAAAGAGAAGGTTGACCACGCGTTTGCCTTTGTAGTTATGCCAAATCCCTTGGACGAGTTTCACGTCGCGCGATCCCATCCAAATCCAATCCCCCTGCACCAGCTTGGTCGTTGGTTTGCGCCCAATCTCGCTCGTCTTCATGGGGGTGGCTTCGGATGAACGAGGCGCGGCATTCATATCGCCGGTGACGTGTTTGGTGCGAAACCAATCCACGGACCACATGGGCAAATAGCTGTTTCCCCAGCCAGCCCAGCAGCTTTTCGCGATCGGCCAATATGGATCGCCGCGATCAGCCGGGCAGTGGAAAATCTCAATGTTACCCGCGTATTTGTTGAGTGGGCGCGTCTTCTCATTCAGCGAATTATGCGTCGAGACGGTTCCGTTCGTGGTGCGCCCGCCAAGTGTTCCCCAATCTCCATGCACGGGATACGAAGAATTGAAATCGTCGGAATAAAGCTGGAGGGCCATGCCGATTTGGCGTTGGTTGTTGATGCACTTGATTCTCATCCCCTGGGCCTTGGACCGTCCCAGCGCCGGCATGAGCATCGCCGCCAGGATCGCAATGATCGCAATCACGACGAGAAGTTCGATCAGCGTGAAGGCGGAATGGCCGTGAGCCTTCGAACTTGGCCGTCGAGGCCGGTCCGCCATCGCAATTATCGCATCATGGTCTTCTGTGCTAAACACGGCGGGTCGCATCAGCCCAGCTTAAGCAAAAAAGCGACTGATAGTCACGCAAAGATTCGTTCCCTTGGACCGTTGCAATACCTGCACGGGAGATGGTCTTCGAGAATTATCCGATAATTGTAACCCAATTTAAAATTGAGGCGTCTAATAGATTGTAAGCAAGGAAGTATCTCGCCAGCGGATGAAGTGTGGGATTACTTCCAACACAGCAAAAGATATATGAAAAAACGATCATTCACACTGGCCATTATTTTGGCCCTGACGGCTTTCACTGCCGTTCGTAGTAACTTTGCCGCGGATAGCGATACAAAGAAAGATTCTACCGAAGCCACCACCCGTCGCGGGCCCGGCACGCCGGAACAACGCCTTGAGCGGATGAGCAAACAGCTCAATCTAACTGACGACCAGAAGGCCAAGCTCAAGCCCATCCTCGCCGACGAAGCCGCCAAGATGAAGGATCTTCGCGCCGATACCAGTGTCTCCAGGGAAGATCGCCGCACTAAAATGGCCGACATTCGCAAGGATATCGATGCCAAGATCAAAGGCGTCCTTACTGCCGACCAGTACACCAAATGGGAAGAAGCTCGCAAACAACAGGGCGGTCGCCGTCGCCAGGGCCAGGGAGCCGCACAGTAAGAAAACTTTCAGTACTTCATAGTTGGGTTTGGGTTAGGAACAGGCGCGATGATCCTGAGGTCATCGCGCTTTTCTCTTTGCCAACCAACGAGCAGCGGCCTCACCCGTGCGTTCCGGTAGGTTTCCGCAAAACTCCCAGCCAGCAAGCTGCTCCCAGCAGCAGAACCACGGCGCCAAAGGCCAGCCCGCTTTGCCAGCCCAGGTAATATCCAAGCAACGGCGTGAGCTGCGGAGCCAGCAGCCCGATGGCATTTCCTCCCGTATTCATGATCGCCGCCGATGTTCCCCCATTTGCCCCACCCAGTTCCACCGCCTTCGTCCAAAACGGACCTTCGCTGAAACCTAGAATGCCCAGGGCGAACGTGAAACAAACCACCACTGACGCGGAATTGTTGAGCTGCAGACCAAGGATCAGAAATACCGCGCTCAGCAGCATCCCACCCGCCGCCAAGAAAGCCAGGCCGCGATCCGTGCCGAAACGATCCTGCATGTGCGACGCAATCGACCCTCCGATCGGCATCCCAAACGCCATGGCGAGGGTCGGCAGCGTGGCATAGAGACGGCTTTCGCTTTTCCCCAGGTGCAAAATCTCCCCGAAATAATATTGCATCCAGTAAACGAACAAATATTGGAAATAGCCCACGGCCGCGTAACTCACGGTCAGCCACAGCAGCCGCTTTTCGGTGAAGATAAATCCCAACGAAAGTTTCTGTTGCGCGGAAACCTCGCGTGTCTCCGAGTCTCTCGAGAATAATGTCCAGCACAGCGTCACGACCGCAATCGCGCTGCCGGTGATCATCAGGGCGGACGGCCATTTGAATCGATCGATCAATTTCCCCACGATCACATAGCTCAAAGCAATCCCCAGCAGCGCCGCGCCCGTCACAAAACCATTGACCATCGTCCGTTGAGCCGCCGGATAAACAATGCTCACCACGCGGGCGCAACCCGGATGCAACGGCGTGGTGGCGATGCCCATCAGCGACCGCACAAGGATGAGCGCAATCCAGGCCGTGCCCGCGCTCAAGGACAAAAGTCCGATTGCCCCGGTGCAAACCCCAAAAAAAGCCGTGGAAAATCCCATCACGATCAGCGCGCAGCGAGCGCCATACCGATCGATGAACCAGCCCCCCGGAATCATGAAGATGGAATACAGCAGCAGAAAAACAGAATAGACCGTCCCCATCTGCGTGGGCGTAAATCCCGTCTTCGCGATCAACTGCTCCGTCCCCACCACGCTCATGCTGACGCGATTGAGATGACTCACGAAACAGATCGCCATGAGAAGCACCAACATCACTCCCCGGTTTTGCGAGACTGTCTCGCCGGAGGTTTCGACCGCGATTGCGGGTTGAGTGCGATTCACGAGCTCGGGTTTGTTTTGAGCCCGAATTGTGGCACGAAGGCTTGAGGGAAGTCATGCGAAAACTGGCCCAGCCAAAAGTGAGGCGGCCTGACTATAAATCCCTCGGGATTCGTCGGGGAGTTTCTTCCACTCAAAATCCACGCGCCCTCGACGGTGATGTTCAATTCAAGTATCAATTCCGCGAAGCGAGTTCCCGTTTCCAGACCGCTGAACCTGTGAGGTCATGCGACTTCAGAGCCAGCGCGACATTGAACTCGGGCTCCAATTAATATTCAAAGGATCGATCAAGATGAAAGAGAAGCAAGCAGGCGAGGTAAAAGATGGCGCCCAATGCAAAGTCATCGGCGGCACGCACAAAGGCAAATCTGGCACGGTAAGGGATATCAAGACCGGGAAAACCGGCTACGTCTCCATTACCGTTATGCAGGCCGATGGCGAGAGATTCAAGACTCTCGCTAAAAATGTTGTTTGCGAGTAGCAGAAGACCTGCAACGAAATGAATTGGCGAGTTGCCATCGCTTGTGGCCCGCCGATTTCCGTTCGCGCTTGCGAGAGTTTTCGGCGCTGATCGGGGCGTAACGGCTTCAAAGCTCCGGGATCAGCGTGAAGAACTGCTGAGTGCCCGTAATCGGCACAATGATGAAACGCTCGCCGTCGGCGAATTGGGGCGTCCCGGCCACGGGTTGCCACACGGGAGACGGATCGAGGGAGCTGGCACTGGCCAGGCGAGCCGGACTCTCGCTCCATCGCAGCTCGATCTCGCCGACCCGATGTGTGATTTGCAGACGCGGACCGACTGCGCCGCCGCCCAGGCTGAATTCCACAATGCCCGCCTCCTTGTTGGCATAGCGCTCCCCAAACGCATAAAGGCGAAATTCCACCGTCTGTCGGACGTGATCGAAACCATCGAACGGGAGATTGAAAAAATCCTCGCGGTCAATTTCGTCATTGCTCACCGAGGCGAAAATCTCCTTGCCCACGCCAAAGCCGCCGATGCTGGTCATAACGGCAAATTGACGGGGCGAGTGAAGACCCGCGCGGAGCCAGTGGAGGTGGCAAGGCGCGCCGCGCAGATCCAGTTCAAACGGAGGCTCCGCAGTTACGGTGAAGGACAAGTAGTCTCCCTGGGAAACGGCCGTGGCCAGAGAAACAATTTCTCCGTTGTCGGTTCCGAGGACCCAGAACTCGAGTTGATCCGTCCCCGCCACCGTGCGGACGCCAGGGCCTTTCCGGAAGCCAGAATAGACGGTATGCCCGCCCAATTGGTGAACTTTTTTCCAGGGAAGGTGAAGCGCGGGATCGGTTCCATGAAAATCCGCGGTGAGCAGGGATTGCCCGGCGGAGGCCGGAGCGACGGTCACGAGCAGGGCGTCATCCGCGGAGGCGCGGTTGGAATCGAGAGTTGTGGCGGTAATGACGTGGCGGCCCAAAGGTAGGCGGGCGGTGAGAGAGGAGCCGGCTCCAAGCAGGGTGGCGCCCTCATGCCACTGAACGTTGACGATTCGGCCATCAAGATCGCGGCTGGCGGTCGCGTCGAGTGTGATCACGGAACCGCTCCCGCCTGAATCGGCGAGGACGAACTGGTCCGGCCCGGCGTTGGCGCGAGGCGGAACGTTGGGAGCGGGATGGGCTGCGAGCCACGCGACGAACGCGGACCATTTCGCGGATTCAGAGGTGGGTTGGTCGAGGCTTGTCAGCAGGCCCCAGGAACCGTGCCCGTCCGGAGTGAAAATGTGATTGTAGAGGTTGCAAAGCCCCACGCCATCGCGCTGCTGCTCGTCGAGGTATTCCGTATAGAGGGCGCCCATTCGGGTGGAACCATTCGCTTCGATTAGCTTCCTGGTGAGAACCGGATTGTTCACGTTGGTCCCAACCACCGCGACGAGATGTTGGCCGGCTTCGTAATCAACCAGCCAAAGGTGATTCAGCGCGGCCAACGCTTGATGAGCCTGAGTCCAGGCAATAACGTCGCCACGAAGGATTTTGGCGGCCCCGTCCAAGATGTCATCAATAGTTGCGGAATCCACTTTCCCATCCGCGGCGATTTGGTCCGCCACGCCGCCGCCAAAGTACGGGGCAATGGCGAGGGCATCCGCCTGAATTCCCAGGGGATTAACCGCGGGATCACGGAGGCCGTTGAGACGTCGTTCCGCGACTGCGGTCGAGGCGGCTTGCCCGGCCATTACCTTTACAAGGCGATCGCGGTCCAGGCCAAACTCCTCTTCAAAGATGGCCCAGATTTGGGCACTGCGCCGAGCCACAAACTCGTCCCCGTTAATGCCTGCGGCGGGCCCCGCGACATTCCACGCGTACCCGGCCTGGCCGAAGGTAAAATTCCAGGTCTCGTTCGAATACTCGATGAAGATTTTCAAGTCAGGGCGCAAGTTCTCATGAATCATCCGGGCGAATCGCCGGACATAATCATCATCCGCCAGATGCGGAACGCAGAACCATGGGGGCAGGCCCGCGCGGTTGGCCAGATCGATGATGAACTCGATCGCGACGCCCCGTTCCGTGAGTTGGGAATAGTAATTCGTCCCCGGGCGATCCGCCCAATGAACCACGGGGTTATTGTTGGCATGACCGAAATCCATCAGCCGCAGGGCGCGGAAACTGCGCAGCGACTCGATGTACTCTGGAATAAAAGGCCCGGCGGGACCATCGTCACTTGTGAAACCGGGCGCGTAAAAATGGACGTCGCGAATCGGGTCGGCGGGATCGGACTCGACGATATACAAGAACATCGGATTCTCGGTTGCGTCACTGTGGAGAGTAACGTCGAGGGTTGTGGTTCCACCAGGGATGGTGAACTCGATTTCCCTTTGAAAGGGGGTGGAAGGATCGAGCAAGCGATCCGGCGCGCACATGCGGATGTGGCCTTTTCCCCTGGCCACCAGGTGGTAAACACCATGTCCCCTGGGCCAGAGATCGGTGAACACCAGTTGCGGCGGAAGGCCATCTCCCGCATCAAAGGGGACGCGCAAAGGCCAGCCATTCGTGTCGCGGGGAATCCGGGCGGCTTCATTTGAACTGAATTCATTGGAATCGACCCCGCGCGTGAACCAGTCGCCGCTCTGGCGAAAGAGATCCGTGAAGACCCGCAACTTGACGCCTTCGCCGATGCTAAGGTTCCCTCCCACGGCCATGGTGGACCCCGGAGGGGCGGAGAGCGCGACCGGCCCAGCCAGGGGAATCAATGCCGCGATGATCCAACACCGCTCCAGGAATTTGGCGCGTCGCATAAAGGATGCTTCTCTACCAGATTTCGAGTTGGAATAAAACAAATTCCAGACGCGTGGAGAAAGAGATCGCTTGGGCAGATTCGATTGGATTGGTTAACGCAGATTGCCGAACATATGTGCGAATTGGAGGCGAGGGTCGGAATTGAACCGACGCATAAGGCTTTTGCAGAGCCCTGCCTTACCACTTGGCTACCCCGCCGCACAATCCGGTGCGGTCACACCGGTGGCAGACAAAATAGCGGGGGTTCGCTAGTTATCAAGCAGTTCTTCAATAACGGTCCGCCACCGCCTGTAACCGCACGGGATCTAAGACCGGGGAGTTGGTGCCTGCCGCACCCACCCTGACGCAGCGCGCTTCCAACGGCGGGTGGATGTGAGGAACGCAACGGGGTGGGGGAAAAAGGAATTGCGCCGGGAGGAGCAGCAGCCCCTGGAGCGTGAACCGGTTCTGGAGCCTCGAGAGGCGAGGCCGCGAACCGATTGGGTTCGGGTGCCGGGATGGAGTTTGAACTCTTCGACCTCCATGCAAACTTGATAGTTCAAAGGTCGTTCCGACACTCCCGCAAAGTCGTCGAGGGAAGGTTTTCCCGAAATTGCGCCGGCCTCCTTCAAAATCAATTGGGCGCAAGCCGGTTTTTCGGCTAAATAACCCTCCTTGGCTGGTCGAAAAAAAAGAAGTTCTGGTCGCGGTGGTTCCAGTTCCTCGAGCTGGGTCTATGTCGCGTTGACCATTCCCGCGCTGGCCGCGTTGGGTCTGCTGTGGTGGCATGGAGGCCAGGGGACGACTCCTGAATGGGCCAAGCTCGCCTGGTGGAAAAAACGGGTTGGGACGCTCGAACATTCCATTTCTTCTACTTACGGTCCGAAGACAAACCCTGTATCGGCTAAACCGGCTCCATTGCCCACGCCCCAAGTCACGCCGACAATTCCATCTCCGAAGTCTTCGGTGACCAATGACAGTCGAAAGATCATCCCCACATTCGACGCGCGCACCAATATTGTTGTCACGGTGCCATCGAATCCAGCGCCGGGCGAACGCGACAGCACTCACCCGGTCCGGACTCTCGTTGAAGCGCAGATCGCACTGGCTCGGCTCGGCATCTCCGTGGGGTGCATCGATGGCGCGCGAGGGTCACATACGCGCGCGGCGTTGCAAGCGTACCAATTGCGCGAAAAAGGGCTTCCCGTCAGTGGTGAACTGGATGAGGAGACCAAACAGCATCTCATGGTTGAGGAGCCCATCTACACCGAATACTCGATCACCACCGATGACATGGCGAACCTTCACGCTCTGGGATCGACCTGGCTCGCCAAATCGGAACAATCGAGCCTCGCCTACGAAAGCATTTTGGAACTCGTGGCCGAGACGGGGCAATCGAGCCAGACTTTTATTCGCGGTCTAAATACAGGGATCGATTGGAACAAGGTTCATACTGGCACGACCGTGAAAATTCCGCGTATCGAACACCCCTCCTCCTTCGAGAAAGCCGCCTTCGTGCGCATCCATCTTTTCAACAAAACCGTCGAAGCCTTTGATTCAAGCACGAATCTGCTCGCGCATTTCCCTTGCAGCATCGCCCAAAAGGTCGAGAAAAGACCTGTCGGGGCCTTGCGCATTGCGAAGCTGGCCGCTCATCCCAATTATGTCTTCGATCCCGCCGTGTTTCCTGAATCGGAAGAAGCGCAAAAGATCGGGCGCAAGCTCGTGCTTCCACCCGGCCCCAACAACCCCGTCGGCTTGGCCTGGATCGGCCTGGACAGGCCGGGATACGGCATGCATGGCACTCCCAAGCCCGAGCAGATCGGGCGCACGGAGTCGCACGGTTGCTTCCGCATGACCAATTGGGATGCCGAATATCTGCTCAACTTGTGCTGGGTGGGGATGAATGTTTATGTGGAACGCTAAGATGACCGTCTTGTATCTTTTCCACGCCAGGTAAGAAATATGGCGCCGTATCTGTTGTTATGGTTTGGGATTCCTGCGGTTGTTTCAGTATTGCTGGGTGCCGTGGCTTGTTTTCTTCTCCGAAGGCATGGCGTATTCTTACGCTGTTTTGTCCCCTCGGTGATTGTCGCTCTCGGAACCACACCGGTAACATTTGGATCGGGAGATATAGGTGCAGCTCTGCCTGCGGTCCTTATTATCATCGCGGAGTTGATCGATGGCGAATCGGATATGCATTACTTCACTCGGTCTGCATTCATAACTGGCACCATAATAACGGGTATTGTTGCCTCCGTGCTAATGCTCGTGACGCAGCGAAAAACAGTAAAAGAGCCCGGGATCAAAAATAGACTGAGAACCAAATAAATGCGATTCGAGGCAAAGTTACAAATTTGCGAAACTGGGTCTTCTAAATCCTCGCCTCAAAAAACCTTTCCCTGCATACTCCGCTCATGACCCGTCGTGAATTTGTTCATGCGTCCGGTGCGGTGGCACTGGCTTCGCTCAACGCTCCCTCCGTTTCCGCCTCTCCTGATCCCAAAACCAAAATCCCTCTCGGCTTTCTCGGTGCCGCACACCCCCACGCTGTTGGTAAATGGAAAATCCTGCGCGAAAATCCCGCCTTCGATCTTATCGGCATTTGCGATTCTTCTCCCGAAGTCCGAGCGACCTTCAAAGATCTGAATGCTTCATTCATTTCTGAACCCGAATTGTTGGAACGCGCCGAAGCCCTTGTCGTCGATTCAGCCGTCCGCAATCACGCTCGCGATGCCAGGACCGCTCTCACCGCCAACAAACACATTCATCTCGAGAAACCTCCCTCCGCCACGCTCGATGAATTCGCCGCGCTCGTGGAGCTCGCCAAGTCCAAATCCCGCGTCATGCAAGTCGGGTATCAATGGCGTTATCATCAGGGCTTCGAGAAAATCTTCGAAGCTGTCCGCCAGGGATGGCTTGGAAAAGTTTTCCTGGTTCAAGCCACCATGAATATCGATCTCGCTCCGGAAAAACGCGCCGAATGGGCCGAGTTCAAAGGTGGCGGCATGTTCGAGCTCGGGTCCCACATGATCGACCCTCTTATCCGCCTCATGGGTAAACCCAGCAACGTCACCTCTCACCTTCGGCATGACAGCGCCATCTCCGATTCACTCAAGGATAACAATGTGGTTGTCTTTGATTTTCCTGCCGCCATCGGAGTGGTTTGCAACGGCACTACTCAGCCGAATTTCTTCCAGCATCGTGTTTTCCAGGTCTGCGGCAGCAATGGCACGATGACCTTAAAACCCGTTGAACCTCCCACGCTCGAAGCCGACCTGAGTCATGCTGCTGGACCTTACGCACCGGGAAAACAAATTGTTTCTCTCCCCCCCTACACTCGTTACGAGGATGATTTTCGCGATTTCGCTGACGCCATCCGTGGTCAAAAACCTCTTGCTGTTACCTTTGAAGAAGACCTCATTCTTCACGAATGGCTCCTGCGCGCCTGCGCCATGATTTAGCGGGGGCTAATAACCCTTTAACCTCATTTCGACCTCGAATCCTCCACCAGCGCGGTTGCGGCACTGCACCCTCCCGCCGCAAGCCTCGATGCAGCTCTTCACAATCGTCAGCCCAAGACCAACCCCACCCGTTTCCCGCGTCCGCGCTTCGTCCACTCGAAAAAATGGATCGAACAATTTATCCAACGCCGCTTCTGGCACGCCGGACCCATAATCCATTACCTTCAACCAAACTTCTTCGCCTTGCCTCTCGGCGGTGATCGTAATCGGCCCCGCCTTGCCCGCGTAACGAATCGCATTCCGCACCACGTTTCCCACCGCTCGCCGGAACAATTCCACATCCGCTTGCATGCATAACCCTTCCGGCACGCTATTCTCAATGATTGACTCTCCGTCCTGTTCGCGGCCTGCCACTTCTTCCACGATCTGTCGCACCTGCACCGCCTGCAAATTGATCGCCGCTCCGCTTAAGGAGGCCTTCGAAAAGGAAAGCAACTCATTGACCAGTGCGCTCATCTGTTCGACCTCTTCCCGCACATCCTGCAAGGCCGCCAACTCTTCCGCACGACTCCTTTGTTCCAGAATACTCAGCCCCACTTCCGCCCGCGCGATCGGTGAACACAACTCGTGCGCAATATCCCCCAGAAAACGCTTTTGCCCCGCCACAAATCCTTCCAAGCGCGTTGCCATCTGGTTGATTGCTCCGCTTAATCTTCCGAGCTCGTCGCTCCGTTTTACTGGCAACTGCACATCGAATTGCCCTTCCGCAATTTTTTCTGTCGCGCGAGTCATCGCCGCAATCGAACTGGTGATTCCCCGCACCAGCGGCAGCCAGAATAAAACTGAAAAAACCAAGCCAGCCCCGGCCAAAACCAGCCATGGCACCGGATCAAGGAAAAAATTCCCTCCTCGCAACGTCGATGACATGGCCAGCAAGGTCATTGGCCTCATGGCTCGATCTGGGAACTCGAGCCCGGGCAATCGGATGCCGATCCAATATTGCGTTGGGTTATCGCTTCGCCGGAAAAATGTCGGGCCTTCCGGCGGTGGCGGTGGTCCCGCGGGCTTTCTTCGTGCGCGCCCCGGTCTCTCGTCATCCGGTAATCGATCTCCACGAGGTTTGGGTCGCAACAGTTCGAACGTTCGCAGTTCATTTTGCACCGCCGCCGGCAAAGCCACATTCCCGCCAGCCGCTTGCGTGCCATCGCCGCGAAAGATGTAGAAGCTCAAGCCATAAGCGCTTCCAAACCGTTCCAGAATCGCGGTCCAATTCGTCTGCGGCGCGCTCCGCAATTCCTCGGCGATCACCCGGCTTACGGCGTGAATCCGGCCCTCCGCTTCTCGCATGACCAACGAGTCCAAACCCACCTGAAAATGCCACCTGACAAACACCACTCCCAACACGCCCAGCAGAGCCAGGTTCAGAAAAAACCAAACCAGAATGCGCCCGTATAATGGAAATCGCAGTTTCATTCCGGCCTGATCAGCATGTAGCCCGCTGAACGCAGCGTTTTGATGTAGCGCGGCTCCTTCGCATCGTCCCCCAGCTTCCTCCGCAAGCCCGAGATATGCACGTCGATTGACCGGTCGAAAACGTCGTAATTGCGATCTCGAATTTCCTCCAGCAATTGCTCGCGCGTTTTCACTCGTCCTCGCGCCCGAGCCAGACAATGCAAAAGATCGAACTCTACCGGTGTCAAGTTCAGCGCCTGATCGTCCAGCACCGCCGTTCGTGTGGCCGGATTCACCCGCAACGCTCCCACCACAAGTTCGGCCGTCGTTTCAACTTCCTTGCTTGCAACCGGGACGGAAGCCCGCCGTGTCACGGCCCTCAATCGCGCCAAAAGCTCCCGCGTCGAGAACGTCTTGGGCAAATAATCATCCGCCCCGATTTCCAATCCCACGATCCGATCCGCCTCATCCCCTCGCGCCGTCAACATCAAGATCGGCACGCTCGATTTCAGCCGTATCTGTTTCAATACCTCGAACCCATTTAACCCCGGCAACATCACATCCAGAATCACCGCATTCCAATTTCCAGAAGTTGCCTGCTCCACCCCTTCCGGCCCCGTATGCACCATCGCCACTTCATATCCCAACGGTTCCAGATAACTCTTGATTAACCGGCATAATTTACGGTCATCGTCGATGATCAGGAGGCGCGTCACTCCTTCTCCACCGCCTGGGATCGCGTTAAAAGCTTGGTTCATCGTTGCCAAAAGTTACCAAAGCCATTCGGCCAAATCCCGAAGTTTTACACTTCCTTAACAATTCTCCTCCGAATCCCACACAAAGCCTTAACAGAGCTGTGGTCTCATATCAGTAGAAAGTCGAACACATGATAACGAACGAAAATAAAAAACTCGAAATCAGCGAGACTCTCTCCGCTCCCTGCCCCTCTGGCCGGGCAGTGGCTGGCCAAACTACACAGGACACAACGCCACGCGCATCGGACGGCCAGCATCCCATCGCTTGTGGCAAACCAATGAAAGTTAGAATCGTTATGAAAAATGCAGCCATCGTCATCGCCGCCATCCTCGCTTTGGCGGCCGCCATCAAAGCTCAAGACCAAAACCCAGCACCCCCTGCTGACGACACCGATGCGCCTGCCACCGCTCCGGGACGCGGTGATCACCGTCCGAGTGGCCATCGCCCGCCTCCTCCTCCCATCGTCGCCGCTCTCGATGCCAATCACGATGGAGTGATCGACGCCGATGAAATCGCCAACGCCAGTGCCGCTCTGCGAACGCTGGATAAAAACGGCGACGGCAAATTAACCCAGGAAGAAGTGCGTCCTCTGCCTCCCAAAGGTGGAGACCATGGACAGGACGGTGACGGCCCTCGCGCTGGACGCAAGCCTCATCCGGCCCCGCCGGCTGGCGACCGCGAAGATGATGGCGGAGCCGATGCCGGCCCTCGCGGACACCATGGCCCTCCTCCGCCTGACGCGCAGGACGATGACGCACCCGCCGGTCACCGCCCACCGCCTCCCGGCCGATAATCCTCGGTCAACCACCGCAAAAGGCCCTTTCGGCTTCCGTCCGAAACGGGCCTTTTTCTTTGTTCCAGTCAAGAAACGAAGACGCCGACATCAGGCCTTATTCCTCGCTAGAATGGTGGACGATGAACAGCCCAAAGAGTTCCAGAACATTTGCTGATCCGAAGTCAAACGCCCGAAGAAGAGTTATTACCACTATGATTACCACTATAGGTGGGTTATTACCACCTTCTAGCCCGCTGCTGGGGTAGTAAGCAGGAAATCAAGAGTAACGACTCTGGTTTACACCCAATTGCGCCCCACTTGGTCGAAGACGCGAGGAAACGAAGTATTGGATCAACAAATCGGAATTCCAAGGAAGAGCCCAAAATTCAATTGATTTGCAGTTTCACCTATGGCCGACTCTGAATCCATGAGTCTGCAAAGTAAAAACCTCTTTCAGGGAACCTGCCTCGGAATCCTCGTCGGTTTTGCGTTCATGTTGATCGGCTACCTCCTCGATCGCCATCATCAGGTGAGCTTCGGTTATTCCATGTTCCTTCTCGTTCCTTTCGTCGCTGGCTTTGCTGTCGCCGCCACCGTTCGTAAACCGCGTCGAATCATATCATGCTGCATCTGTGGCGCGGCTCTTTGCCTGATAACTCTCATTTTTACCGGATTGGAAGGGTATTTGTGCATCATCATGGCCTCGCCTCTCCTTGCCTCCGCCATGGCCATCGGTGCGTTCCTCGGCTATTTTATTCGCGGTCGCATCATCGATCGGATGGATGGACCTGGTAAAAAGACCACCCTCCTCTTGCTCACGTTTCCATTTCTCATCGCTGCATCGGACCGCCTTGAACAACCTTTCATCGCCAGGCCACAACGCGAAACCTTCGCCAGCGAAATCACCATTCCCGTCCCGCCCGAGCAGACGTGGAAACTCCTCGCCGAAATGAAACCCCTCCACGGTCCCCTTCCTTTCCTCGTCGCTGTCGGCCTCCCTCTGCCTCAAAGCTGCACACTCGACACTCAAGCAGTTGGAGGCCGCCGCACCTGCTACTTCAATACCGGACTCATCCGGCAGGAAGTAAACGCGTGGCAACCACCTGTTTTCATGCAATTCAAAATCACCCAAAACACACTCCCTGGCCGCCACTGGCTTACCTTTTTAGATGCCAGTTATGAACTCTTTCCAGCAGGCTCCCAAACACGGCTTGTCCGCAGGACCACCATAGGAACCCACCTTTATCCTCGTTGGTATTGGCGGCCCTTCGAGCGCTGGGGCGTTCTTTCCGAGCACGATTACGTCCTCGTAAACATCCAAAAGTGGGCGCGACCAAACTGATCACGCAGTAATGACGCACTTCGCGCGCCAGCCTATGGCTCGACATGCCGAATTGCGATTTTCCTCCTTCCTCGACTGCCTCTCACTTGGCTGGCGATGCGAGGCAAAGGTTAATCGCTAATAATCCTAAAGTGAGCTAAGATCGTCCCGTGATAACCCTCAACCTTCAGGAAGCAAAGAAGAATCTTTCCCGTTTGGTGGCTCGGGTGGAGGCTGGAGAGGAAGTGGTGATCTGCCGAGGTCGCATTCCAGTTGTCGAATTGGTCCGCTATCCAAAAAGTAAAGCTGTTCGCCCTCGTGTTGGAGAGATCACCTCCAAGCCCATCAAATGCCATCCCGACTGCTTTGAGCCCCTTTCTGACACATAAATGGCCGCTTGGAGCATTCAGTGAAGCCGCGTCGCTCGCCCATATCATCCGTATTGAGCTGGAATCCCTGCATCTTCGCATGTCATTGGCTTTTTTCTATGATCTTAAAAGTTAATCTATTTGCATCGGCAGCTCAGGAATTGACTTTCCGTCCCGAACCATCGACTCTCGAAATCTCATGAAACTTTGCCGGTTTGAGAATGAACAAAGCGAGGTGCGGATTGGGCTTTTGCAAGGCGAAACCACCGTTCACGACCTCACTGCGGTTGGCGTGGACCGCCTCACCCCCCTTCTGGAGCGAGACGATCTGAGTCTTTACCTCAAAGAACTCGCCAGTCGCACCTCCGTCACACTTCCGGTTTCTTCGGTGCGCTTCCTTGCGCCGGTGGAAAGGCAGGAGGTTTGGGCCGCCGGAGTTACTTATTTGCGGAGCAAAACCGCCCGCATGGAAGAGAGTGAGCACAGCGCCACCGCTTACGACCGAGTTTATGCGGCTCCCCGTCCCGAGCTTTTTTTCAAGTCGATGCCTGAAAAGGTTTCCCCGCCCAATGGCCCTGTCGGCATTCGGAAGGATGGCCATTGGAACGTGCCTGAGCCTGAGCTGGCTCTCGTTTTCAATTCCAAAGGAAAACTTGCTGGTTACACCATCGGCAACGATATGAGCTCGCGGGATATCGAAGGTGAAAATCTTCTCTATCTTCCTCAAGCCAAAATCTATCAGCACTCCTGCGCGCTCGGCCCGTTCATCACCGTCGATACCGACGAAGAAACAGCTCGCACCTGGCAAGTCCGTATTACCATTGCCCGTGGGGCGAGCGAGGTTTTTCGTGGCGAAACGAGCATCGCCCAAATCAAGCGAACTTTCGCCGAACTCGCTGATTATCTGTTCCGTTCGCAGGTGTTTCCTTTCGGTGCTGTTTTGTTGACTGGCACGGGCATTGTCCCACCGGATGCCTTTACCCTGCAACCAGGGGATCAAGTAGCGATAACGATCTCTGGGATTGGCACGCTTTCGAACACAGTTGCCCAAGTGTAACCGCACTGCCATGCGAGTAGTTTCAGCCCTGATCCACGACTCCATCCAACGAATCTCTTTCCGCTGGATGCGCTGGCATATTTTAGCCGTCACGCTCTGCCTGATGCTCGGTGCGGCGGGTTCACTGTTCGCCGACGAACCCTTTTATCCGCCCAAACTCGCGGACATGGATCTCGACATAGAACAAAATATATCGAGCAACAAATTGCCGGGCGGCGTCCTCTGGTTCGAACGGAAGGACACTGTTTATCACAAGGCCTACGGGCATCGCGCGGTGACTCCAGAGGCTGAACCGATGACCGAAGATACGATCTTCGACGCCGCGTCCCTTACGAAAGTTCTCGCCACGACGCCATCAATCATGCTCTTGATCGAGGAGGGCAAAATCGATCTCGATGCCCCATTGATTCGTTACCTGCCCGAATTCAATTCAAACGGCAAGGATGCCATCACCATTCGGCATCTCCTGACCCATACCTCTGGATTGCGGCCAGGCTTGTCCAGAGGGACTTCGTGGGAAGGCTACCAGCAAGGGATCGAAGCCGCGAGCGCCGAAACCCCAACCTCGCCTCCCGGCACGATCTTCCGTTACAGCGATATCAATTTCATCACGCTGGGAGAAGTAGTCAGACGCGTTGGCGGCGCGCCCTTGAACGAGTTCGCCGCGGAACACTTTTATCGCCCGTTAAAGATGGTCGATACGGAGTTCCTGCCTCCCGCCTCCAAACTCAGCCGGATCGCTCCGACCGAAAGACAAGGCACGCATGTTCTCCGAGGCGTTGTCCACGACCCGACCTCGCGGCGCATGGGCGGAGTCGCTGGCCATGCCGGGCTCTTCACCACGGCCGCGGACATGGCACGATATGCCCGCTGCTTGCTGAATCTCGGTGAGTTGGATGGAACGCGAATCTTGAAGCCCGAGACCGTTTTACTCATGACCTCCGTTCAATCCCCTCCTGCTGTGGTGGCCCGGCGCGGGCTCGGCTGGGATATCGATTCTCCCTACGCTGGACCGCGTGGCAAAATTTTTCCACTGGGTTCCTACGGCCATACTGGCTGGACCGGCACCTCCATCTGGATCGATCCTTTTTCCAAAACGTTCCTCATCTTCCTCTCGAATCGGAACCATCCTGACGAATCCGGCAACGTGATTGGCCTTCGCTCGCAACTCGGCACCATGGCCGCCCAAGCCATTCGCGATTTCAATTTCGCCTACGTTCCCGGCGCTCTCGAGGCCAAACCCCTGGAGGCGAAAGGCGCGCCCGTAAAAACCGCCACAGTTCTTAACGGTATCGATGTTCTGGCCCGCAACCATTATGAACCGCTCCAGGGTCTCAAGATCGGTCTCATCACGAATCATACCGGCCACGATCGAGAGCGTCATCCCACCATCGATCTTCTCGCGAACGCGCCTGGCGTAACCTTAAAAGCGCTCTTCAGTCCCGAGCATGGCATCCGGGGCCAGCTCGACGCCCAAGTCTCTGATTCTACCGATACCAAAACGGGCTTGCCGGTTTACAGTCTTTACGGAGAGCGCCGTTCCCCTGCCCCTGCCCAATTGCAAGACCTCGATGCGCTCGTCTTCGACATCCAGGATGTCGGCTGTCGCTTCTATACCTATATCTCCACCTTGGGCAATTGCCTCGAGGCCGCCGGCAAAGCGAACAAAAAGTTTTTCGTCCTGGATCGCATCGACCCCATCAACGGCATTTCGGTCGAAGGTCCGGTCCTAAAAGGAGAACCCACCTTTACTGGGTGGCACCCGGTTCCGGTGCGCACCGGGATGACGGTGGGCGAACTGGCCCGGATGTTCAACGAGGAGCGCCAGTTTCACGCCGACCTGACCGTGATTCAGGCCGAGGGTTGGACTCGCGACATGTTCTTCGATCAATGCACCCTGCCCTGGACCAATCCTTCCCCGAACATGAGGTCACTCGAAGAAGCGCTCCTCTATCCCGGGATCGGTTTGCTCGAAATGACCGCCATCTCCGTCGGCCGCGGCACCGAAACTCCCTTCGAAGTTATCGGCGCACCTTATATGGACGATCTCAAGTTAGCCGCAGCCTTGAACGAGGCCGGTATTGACGGGCTCCGCTTCATTCCCATCCGCTTCACTCCGAATGCCTCGCTTTACAAAGACAAACTATGCAAAGGGGTGAATATAATCGTGACCGATCGCGAACATCTGCACATTGTCGAAGCCGGGATCACCATCGCCTCCGTGCTCTTTAAGCTTTATCCCAGCGACCTCAAGCTGGAGAAGCTGGACCGCCTCCTCGCCCATCCACCGACGCTCGATGCCATCAAGGAAGGCAAGTCAGTTGAGCAGATTAAAACCTCCTGGTCCGCCGATCTCGATGCTTTTCGATCACGCCGGGAAAAGTTCTTGATCTACAAGTAAACGCGTTTAGGAACGAGGTTCACAAATTCACAAATTCTTCGGCACGAGTTCAACTTGACATTGTCGCGCGAGGGAGAAACATCTATTGAAATTCAACAACGCGCCCGTATGAGAATATTCCGAACTCGGAACCACGGCTTTACCTTGATCGAACTGCTGGTTGTCATTGCAATCATCGCGATCCTGGCGGGGATGCTTCTGCCGGCCATGGCCAAGGCCAAAGCCAAGGCCCAATCCATCGGCTGCTCCAACAATTTGAAACAAATCGGATTGGCCAACTACATGTATTTCTCCGACGAGGGTAAAGCGGTCCACTACGACCCATGGCCCGATCTGTGGATGAATCTTTTACAGAAAAAGTACAACGCCATTAAGCAGGTTCGTTATTGTCCCTCCGCCCCCGAGCGCAACGATGCCGCGTTGAAAAAGGATTCCTCCCCAACCGGCACGATCAACCGCGCTTGGCTGGTTGATGGAGGAACAACCAAGTACCAAGGAAGCTACGCTTTGAACGGGTATTTGTATTCCCTCTCTCCTTACGGCGACCCCAAGAATATGTTTCCGAACGAATTCGCGGTCAAAAATCCGGTAAAAACACCTTACTTCGCCGATGCTATCTGGGTCGATGCCTGGCCTCTCGAAATCGACAAGCCGGCCGTTAACCTGTTCAACGGCGATTCCTACGCTGGAGGGGGTGTATCCCGGTTCGCCATTCCTCGGCATGCCGCAGGTTCGTCGTCAAAGGGAATTACGGCTTGGAACCCCAAGGATAAGCTCCCTGGCTCCATCAACATTTCCTTCGCCGATAATCACGTTGAATTGGTCAAGTTGGAAAACCTCTGGAGCCTCTATTGGCATCGTAATTGGAATCCCCCGCTCAAGCGCCCAGGCTCCTGATCGCCGTTTCGCTCAGAGCGCGTTCAGATGCTTCTGGATCATAGCCGCCAGCGGTCGTGCGTATTCGGCGATGCAGGAAACATGGTTGCCCGGAGTCGTCTCCACGATTAGTTCCTTGGTCCATCGCCGCCAGCGCGCCTCGAGTTCTGCTGGCTTTTCCAGATCCTCCTGCGGAGCCAGCACCACCGTCTTGCCTGGATACGCGCGCATCTTGTACCCAGCAATCATCCAGTAGTAGTTTTCCCCTCGCCAGACCTCGATCTCCTTTCCATCGGTCACCACAAAATTTCCCGAAAGGGGTTGCACTGTTCGGCTGGCTGTCCTGGCTTGCCGTGATTTGTTCCGGTCCCAAACGCGGCGCAGGGAGCTTAACTTTTCCCCCACACTCAACCCAAGCCATCTCCGTGCTCGTCCGGCGCGGTTAGCCGCGTTCAGATAATGCGCTACCCATCGATGGTAGGCCTCCACTTTTTTGACGTCGTTCCAGCGCAACACCGTGCCGAATCCATTCGTTAGAAACTGGATCCGTCCTTTGACCGCTCTATCCGAAGGCTCGCTGGCAATCAAGACGATCAGCGGCACCTGTTCACCTTGCCTGATTAATTGAAGGGCCATCTCATAAGCGATCAACCCTCCGAAACAGTGGCTGACCAGCGCGTAAGGGCCTTTCGGTTCCATCTCCCGGAGGCGTTCCAGCGCTTCCGCCGCCAGTTTCGCCACCCCTGGCACCTCCGTGGCGTAGCTGTAGTCCTCCAGCGGCAGAAAGTGCAAGGCTTGCCCTGTTGGCGCCATTGAATCCTGCATCTCCCGCAAAATAGCCAATCCACCCCCCAGCAGAAAAAAGGGCGGTTTATCGCTCCTCGTGGGAACGGCTCTCGGCGTGGGGGGGCGTGCCGCTCCCTCCTCGAATTCCTGGGCCAGATGCTCCACCGTTGGCTTGGAGAAGAAAACCCGCAAAGGCACTTTTTTGCCTCGTTTTTGCTCCAACCTATTCAGCATTCTGGTCGCCAGGAGGGAATGTCCGCCGACATCGAAAAAATTGTCATGAATGCCAATCGACTTCACCCGCAGCAGTTCCTCCCATACTTCCACGATTTGGAGCTGGAGCTGCGTCAGCAGATGCCGCTCCGCCGCCGCCCCACCGAATGAAGGGGGCTTCAGCTCGCACAGCGCTTTCCGATCCACTTTCCCGCTCGTCGTCACCGGCAGCTTGTCCATCAAGTGCCATTGCGTCGGCACCATGAAGTCAGGCAGCTTTTCTCCCAGATATTGCCGCAAGGTTTGAGGGCTCAGCACCGCCCCCCGTTTCGGCACAATGTACCCCGCCAATTCCTTGCTCCCAGCCGTGTCATTCCGCGCCAGCACCACCGCATGTAAAATCTCCGGATGCCCCGACAGGGCCGATTCGATCTCGCCCAGCTCGATTCGGAACCCCCGTATCTTGACCTGATTATCCAACCGCCCAAGGTACTCGATATTCCCATCCCCCAGATACCGCGCCTGGTCCCCCGTCCGATAAAGCCGGGCTCCCACCTTGGTCGAAAACGGATTGGGAATAAACTTTTCCGCCGTCAAATCGGGCCGGTTTAGGTAACCGCGCGCCAAACCATCTCCGGCCAGGCATAACTCTCCCGGCACCCCGATCGGGGTCGGCTGGCCGTGATCGTCCAGAATATAAGCCTGCGTATTGGCAATGGGCCGCCCAATGGTCACCCGCCCACCGCGTGTCCGAAGCGTGAACGTGGAATAGGTGGTATCCTCCGAAGGACCATAAAGATCGTAAACCTTCCGGATGCCAGGGTTATCGTAAATCTTATCGACCAGATGGCCGGGGAGCGGTTCGCCCGCCAGGTTGACCACTTGCAAACCGGGCGGCAAAGGCCCGCTTTGCACCAGTTCGGCCACGGCCGAGGGCACGGTGTTGGCCAGGGTGACCTCGGCCACCGCAGGCAGGGAGGAAAGCTGCAGGACATTCTCCGCCAGGATGACCTTGCCCCCAAAGGCCAGGGTGACGAAGAGTTCAAAGACCGAGAGATCAAAGCAGATGGAAGTGGCAAAAAGGACCCCGGCCAACTCCTCGGGGGTGAACACCGAACGAGCCCAATAAGCAAAAGCCACGGTGCTGCGATGTTCGATGGCCACCCCTTTGGGACGGCCCGTGGAACCGGAGGTAAAGATAACGTAAGCCAGATTGTCGGGCTTGGCGCTGGCCTCGGGATTGGAGCGGCTGTGACTCTGGAGTTCCAAGGTGTCCAGGCAAATAACCTTGACTTGAGCGGGGGAAAACGCGGCCGCGAACCGTTCCTGGGTGAGCAGGATGGTCACGCCGGCATCCTGGAGAATAAAAGCGGACCGTTCTTTGGGGTAGTTGGGATCGAGAGGGACATAAGCGCCACCCGCTTTGAGCACGGCCAGCAGAGCCACCACCATTTCGATGGAACGGGTGATGGAAATGGCGACCAGGACTTCGGGGCCGACACCGATCGATTTGAGATGATGGGCCAGTTGGTTGGCGCGCTCGTTCAACTCGAGATAACTCAGTCGCTCCGTTCCAAAGACTAGCGCAGGGGCTTGGGGAGTGCGTTCAACCTGGGCCTCGAAGAGCTCATGGAGCGATTGATGCCGGGGATGATCGAGCTCGGTTTTGTTCCATTCCACCAAAATCTGCTGCTGCTCGCGAGCCGTCAGCAACGGCAATTCCCAAAGCGGACGATGGGGAGAAGCCAGAGCCGCGTGCAGGAAAATCCTGAAATGTCCGTTGAAGCGAGCGATCGTCTCGGGTCCAAATAAATCCGCGTTATACTCCCATCGACCCGTCATCTCCGCTCCTTCGCCCCGCGCGAAAAGAGTAATGTCGAATTTGGCCGTCTCCTTCTCGACCGCCCAAACCTCCACCGTGGTTTCTCCAAATGAGGGCAGTTTGGTGGGAGCATTGACAAACGCCAGCATGGTTTGGAAGGCTCCGGAGCGGTCCAGGCTTCGTTCTTCCAGCATCGCCTCGATCAACTTTTCAAAAGGCAGATCCTGGTGCGCGGAAACCTCGAAAGCCCGGTCCCGCACTTGTTCCATCAGTCCCAGGAACGTCGTCTTCTCGCTCGACTGGGTTCGGAGCAACAGTGTGTTGATGAAAAATCCAATCAATCCTTCCACCTCGGGTTGCCGTCCCGCGGTTGGAAAACCAACGATCACATCCTTCTGCCGCGCGTAGCGGCTCAAAAGGGCGTGCAACGTCGCCATCAGCACCATGAACGGGGTGAATCCCTCTGCCCGGCAAAATGCTTTCAAATCCCGCGTCAATTCCGCCGAAATGCTGAACGGATGCACCGCCGCTTTGCGCGTCTGAACACTCGTTCGAGGATGGTCCGTGGGCAAATCGAGCAGCAATGGGGCATCCCGCAACTCCTTCTTCCAAAAAACCTGCTGATCCACCATGACTGGTCCGGACAGACGCTTCCTTTCCTCAACCGCATGTTGGCCGTATTGAATCGCCAGGGGAGGCAACGACGGCGCGCGTCCGTTCGCACAATCCTCGTAGAGCGCCGAGAGCTCTTGCACCACGATATCGTTCGACCAGCCATCGGTGATGATGTGGTGAAAGGCCAGGAAGAAGACATGATCATCCTCGCCCATTTGCACGATCCCGCCACGAAACAAAGGCAGCTTTGCCAAATCGAACGGGGTGTTGATTGCCTCGTTGGCGATCCGTCGTGCTTCACTTCGCCGCTCGCCTTCGGGCCGTGAGCGCAGGTCCACTCGCGCCAGTTTTATTTCCAAGGCCGGCGCCACCACCTGCACTGGATGTCCATCCCCCTCCGCAAACCGTGTCCGCAAAATCTCATGCCGTGCCACCAGATGATTGACACTGCGCTCAAGTGCATTCACGTCTAGTTTCCCCTGCAGCCGCCACGCCTGAGGCTCGTTGTACGTCCCGCTGCTGGCGATTTGCTCGATCAGCCACAACCGCTCTTGGGCGAAGGAAAGCGGATATACCCTCCTTTCTTCTCTTGCCTCGCCCTTTGCTCCTGGGCCTAACTCCGGTGCGGGCGTCTTCAGCGGTGCCGAAGTTCCGGAGGAAGACCGCACAATGGCCGCCGCTAAATCCGCGATGTTCGGCGATTCGAACAGGCGGGGCACGGCAATCTGAATCCCCAGCGCATCGTTCGTCCGCGCGACCGCCCGCATGGCGAGCAGTGAATGACCTCCCAAGGCAAAAAAGTTATCATGAATTCCGATCCGTTCCTGCCCCAGCAGCTCGCGCCAAATCGCCGCGAGGGTCTTTTCCAGCTCGCTGCGCGGAGCCTCATACTCCGCCGTTTCTTTGAGCTCGATCCCTTCCGGGGCCGGCAACGCCTGCCGATTGACTTTTCCGCTCGGCGTCAACGGCAGCGCATCGAGTGCCACCCATCGCCGGGGCACCATGTGGTCCGGCAGTTGAGCTGAAAGGAACTCCCGCATCCGCGCCACCGTAGGCAGCGCTTGCTGGCCCCGAACCAGATATGCCACCAACTCGGGCTCCCCCGCCTGATTCGGGCGCGCCTGCACGACCGCATCCTTCAGATTGGCCGCTTCGATCAATGTTTGCTCGATCTCGCCTGTCTCTACCCGTTGTCCTCGCACCTTGATTTGGTTGTCCTTGCGTCCGAGATACTCCAGACAAGCCCCTTCCCGCATCATCCCCAGATCTCCGGTGCGATACTGCCGTATACCCCCCCCAGCCGGATCGTCCGAAAACGCCCGGGCCGTTAATTCCGGTTTGTGCCAATAACCCGAAGCCAGGTAACGGCTTCGAATGACGATTTCCCCCGGCTCGTTCAACCCCACGACCTCTCCCGACTCTCCCAATAACAGAACTTCTTTGTCCTCGATCGCATAACCTCCCGGCACGGTCGAACCAGTCAGCGGCGTCTCGTGTTTTAAAAAGAAAAGCCGGTAATTCCCTGTCTCGCTGGTTCCCAGGCGGTTGACCAGCACGCACTCGCGCGGAAACTGCTTGCGGATGATCCCCGCCATCCGCTTCGAAAGAGCCTCGCTCCCCAACACAATCAATCGCAGCCGGGGAAATCGATGCGTCTCCTTGAACGTCTCGCACGCATGCCCCAGCAAGGTCGGCCCCCAGTTCAAGACCGTGATCTCCTCCCGCTCGAGCCAATCCCCGAGGCCCTCAAAGCCCTGCGCTTTAATGTCATACATGCACAGGGTCCCTCCATTGAGCAACGCCCAGAAAAGATCCATCAAACCGGAGGAGAAACTGAAGGAATGCAGCAGAGTGAAATTATCGGAGGGCGCGAGCTCGAGGTGCTGCGTGTAACGCCAGAGGTTATGCAGGATTGATCGATGCGTGTGGACCACCCCCTTTGGTTGCCCACTGGAACCTGAGGTGTAAATAATGTAGGAGTCGGTTTCGGGCGCGATTGTCAGGTCCGGATTATCCTTCACGCCCTCATCGACTTGATCGAGCTTAAGGATTGGCAAGCTCGGCGTGGCTGTTCGCAAGGCGTCAAAGGAAGCATCATCCGTGATGAGCACCCCCGGCTGCGAATCCTTAAGCATGTAAAGCAGACGTCCACTGGGCCAGGCCGGGTCCAACGGTACAAATCGCCTGCCTGCTTTCAACGCTCCCAGGATCGCCGCCACCGCTTGAGGGCGATGGCCCAGAAGCAAAGCCACCGAACATCCGGGAGCCAGCTTGAGAGCCAAAATCCGCTGAGCCACTGCATTGGCCACCTCATTCAACGTTCGATAGGTCCAGTGAACCGTGCCAGCTCGCAACGCGATCTGCTCCGGATCGCGCTCCACCTGCCGCTCGAAACGGCTGACCAACGAACCTTCTTCCACGTCCTCCAGTTCGAATGGAAGCGCGCCGGGAAAGATCACCCGAGCTTTTTCAGTTTCGGTCGTTGAAATCATGCGCTTTTTCAAGCTGGAATGCTGGGTTGATCGCGGATGCCACTTCCCGCGCAGGCGCAATCCTGGATTCGGCGGCTCGAATCATGGCTCACCTCCGTGAGGAAGGTCTGCCACTGTTTCAGTATTTTTTGAATAACGCCTCTTTCGATCAGAGCCGCGTTGTATTCGCAATGGCAGGTGAGCGCATCCGTTGTTTCCGTCATAATCACGCTTAAATCCCTCTGATCGCTTCCGGGTTTTCCGGGCAGCGGTTCAAATTGCACCTCGCATTTCTTGGCCTCGCTCGTTTGCACCGGAATATTGCGCAATTGAAATACCACGCGAAACAAGGAAGCCGGGCCACGTTTTTCCCTGGGCATGAGTTGCACGAGCTTTTCATAGGGGAGCTCCTGGTGAGCCAGCGCGGCAAGAAAAACCTCCCGAGTCCTTCCCAAAAGCAGACTGAATGTCGGGTTGCCCGATAAATCAGTCCTCACCGGCAGGATGTTGACGAAGTAGCCGATCAGACTTTCGGCTTCGATGCAGTTCCGGCTCGCGACGATGACTCCGACGACAATATCCTCCTGCTGGGCCAGGCGGCCTAGAACGGATTGGAATGAGGCCAGCAGAATCATGAACAGCGTGGAATTCTCCCGCTGTCCAAGTCTTCGGAGTGCCCGTGTTAGATCGGCCGAGAATTCAATCTCCTCCGTCGCCCTCTGAAACCCCTGCGCAACGCCTTCGCCTCCGTTGTTGCGTGCCCAGGCCACATTCGGATTGTGACCGCGAAGCTGGTTTTTCCAATATTCAGAGAGGCGCGCAAGTTCTTCACCCTGCAACCTCTCCCGCTGCCACCATGCAAAATCGCCGTATTGAATAGGCAGTTCCGGCCAGGCGGGAGACCTCCCCCCGGCAAACGCGGAATAAGCAGTGATTAACTCTCGCTGAAACACCTCGAACGACCATCCATCGAAGATGGAATGGTGAACATTTACCATGAGCACGTGTTCATCAACTGATAAACGAAGCAACCGCCAGCGAAAGAGCGGGCCATCGGCCAGTTTGAACCGTCCTTTGCTCTCTTCCATCACCAGGCCTTTCAATTCGGTGGTACGCTCCTTTTCGGCCAGACCCCGCAGCTCAGTCAGGGGCAAGGAGGTGAATTCGAACCCTAGAACTTTCTGCGCGGGACTGTCTCCATCCAGCACGAAAATCGTGCGGAGGGCTTCATGCCTTCTTACGATTTCATTTAAGGCGTGCTCCAAAGCCGTCGCATCCAAATTTCCCTTTATCCGCAGATGGGCTGCTCGATTAAAGATAGAACCATCGTTCTCCCATTGCTCCAGAAACCAGATTCGTTCCTGCCCGAACGATAAAGGCGCCAACCCCTTGGGCTTTCTGCGCTGGATCGTCAATCCCTCCGCCGTTTTCGTGGAGTTCTTCTCCAGATAGGCGGCCAAGGTTCTGATCGTGGCATGGTCGAATACGGCTGCCAACGGCACCTGCTTATGCAACCGATCTTTCACGCGCGCCGCCATTTGCGCCGCCAGCATTGAGTCTCCCCCAAGCTGGAAAAAATTATCCTCTGTTCCGATCTGTGTGATCCGAAGAACCTCCATCCACAGCTCGGCCAGCCTCGTTTCCAAAATGCTTTTCGGAGCCACCCGCGCCGTTCCGCTCGTCTCCACTGCTGGTAAAAAGGCCCGTTCCACCCCCAACTTCTGCGCCAGGCCGATCCGTTGTATCTTTCCGGTCGGGCCCTTCGGAATCTCAGGCAACATGACAATGAACGAAGGCACTTTAAAATGTGCCAGCCGCTCGCTCACGAACTCTCGGATCTCCATTTCCGTGCCAGCTTCCCCTGCGCGCCGCACCACCGCGGCCGCGACCTCCTCTCCCAACAGGGGATGCGGCACACCAAATACCACTGCCTGCGCCACGCAAGGATGCGACAAAATGACCTCGTCGATCTCTCTCGGTGAAATCTTTTCCCCTCCTCGATTGATCAGTTCCTTCAGTCTGCCGGTCAAAAAAATGTAACCGTCTTCATCGATGTGTCCCTGATCTCCGGTACGAAACCATGATTCGCTGAATGCCACTGCATTAGCCGCGGGGTTGCTCTCATAGCCCACGGTCAAGCTTGGGCCTCGGGCCGCGATTTCACCGGTGACTCCTTTCGGCAAACGATTCCCCATCCCGTCCAGCACGCAGACCTCCACTCCTGCCGCGAGTCCCACCGAGCCCGGCTTCCGCACTCGCGGGGGCAACGGATTGCTGGCGAGCTGGTGCGAAGCCTCCGTCATTCCGTAAGCTTCGATCGCGGGCCGTTCGAAGGTCTCCTCAATCGCCGCCTTCAATTGGGGCGCGAGTGCCGCCGAGCAGGACCGCACGAAGCGGAGCCGGCGCGAA
>JADMIO011298045.1_pt1 | contig 28389 bp, 23 predicted proteins | sample 8958161 | NCBI WGS metagenome assembly JADMIO01 (sample SAMN16585339, study PRJNA669376) | soil metagenome | isolation source: Crop rotation soil | place: USA: Cullars Rotation, Alabama | collected 2011 | reverse complement strand
GAAGCGGCGTGTCGATGAGCGCCCGCGCCTGCCACTCGAGAGTTGCCGCGAGGTCGTTGGCGGGCTTGCCCTTGGACTGCCCCGTCCATTCTGTCCGCCTCGCCCTGTCGAGCGTCTCGCGGAACCTCGGGCAGTCTTCGGCCAGGATACCGAAGACCTTTCGGGCGAGCGTCTGGCCGGCCTCCGTATCGCTCGGGTAGTGCAGGCCCGCCCGCTCGCGATTCTGCGCGACCTCGAGCGCCTTGGCCATCAGCGCGTCGCGGGCGCCGGGCACGAGCGCGGCCATGATCTCGGCCATGAGATGCATCTGGGTCGAATGGCCGCTCGGGTACGCGGGATGTCCGGGGAAGGCGATCGGCGGATTGAGATCGGGCGCGAGCACCCAGGGGCGGATCCGGTTGTAGGCGTTCTTGAAGTACATGACGACCGAGCCGGCCAGGTGAAGGCCGGCGACGACGAGCTCCGTCGTCAGCGGATGGGTGTCCGGCGAGAAGCGCAGCATCTCGAACCAGTACCGGATCATCACGGTCGCCTGCTGCTCCTGGACGATCGCGTCGAGGTTGTTCACCCGGTCCCGGATGAGACCTCGCAGATAGGTGAGCTCGCCGTCCACGCCCTTGTCGTCCCACCTGGAGACGAGCGCGTCCCGCGCCTTGGTGTCCGTCCACGTGGGCGAGCGGTAGAACTCCTCCTTGTAGAGATCGGCGCGAAAGTCGGGATCCCAGATCGCCCAGGGCGTCTCGGTCTCCCAGCGCCAGGGGGTCGCGCCGGACGCCATCGCGGTGGCGGTGGCGGTCGCGGTGGCGGTTGCCGTTGCGGTGGCCGTGGCCGTGGCAGTTGCCGTCGCTGTGGCTGTCGCGGTCATGTTCTCCTCCTTGTGCCGTGGCGGCTATCGTTCGCGCTCATCGAATCGCTCGGTCTCATGGACGGATGTCATTCGCGCGGGGCATCTCGGCCCGGGCCTCCTCGAGCGTCTTCCTGAAGAGGTCGCAGTCGCTCCGCAGGACGTCGAAGATGCGGCGCGCGAGGTCCGCTCCCCCCCTCGTGTCGCTCGGGTAGTTGAGGCCGGCGCGCACGCGATTGCACGACACTTCCCTCGCCACGAAGCGCGCCGACTCGGCGCGGTCCGGCCTCAGGTTGGTCAGGGTCAGGAAGAGGAGGCCCATCTGCGTGGCGTGGCCGCCCGGAAACGACGGGTAGGCCGGCAGGGGAATCGGCGGGGCCAGGTCCGGCGCCAGCACCCACGGCCGCACGCGGTTGAACTGGGCCTTCACGTACGTCGAGACGCAGCCCGCGAGGTAGAGCGTGGCGCGCAGGAGCTCCGCGGTGCGGGGGCTCTTGCCCGCGGTGACGCCGAGCACGCCGAAGCCGTACCCGGCCATCACCGCGCCCTGCTGCTCGAGGGTGATCTCCACGAGGTGCTGGGCCCGGTCGCGCGCCTGGAGCGCGCGGAGGCAGGCCAGCTCCTCGCGCGTGCTGCCGGACCAGGGCGCCACCAGGTCGGCCCGGCTGCTCTCCCAGGCGCGCGTGGCGAAGAATTCGGCCTTGTACAGCTCCGCTCGAAAGTCGAGATCCCAGTTTTGGCGACAGAACTCCCCCACAGGATTTGCCATGATTCTCCTCCTTGCGGCCGCGCCCGCTGGGCGCGGACTATTCCGGCAGTCCCGCGTGCCGGAGCGCGTCGATGTAGGCGCCGAGCTCTGGCTCCCGCAGCGGGTACCACCGACGGAAGGCGGAGAGCGTGAAGGTGCGGTCGATGGCGAGGAACTCTCGAGCCATCTCCCGCGCCTCGTCGATCCGCCCCAGGTGGACGTACGTCGCGGCGAGGAAGCGCAGGTTGACGGAGAAGCGCGGGTTCTGGCGGCGGGCCTTGAGACCGAAGGCGAGCGCCTCGTCGTATTTTCCGCAGAGCATGGCCGCCAAACCCGAGACACCGTTGAAGTAGAACGCGAGCGGATCGAACGGGCTCAGCCGGAGCGCGTAGGCCTCGCGCTCGAGCGCCGCCTTGGGCTCGCCGACGTAGCAGAGCGTGGTGCCGCTGAGGCCCCACGCCAGCTGGGAGTTGGGATTGAGGGCCAGCGATCGCTCGAAGAGCTCCAGCGCGCGCACGCACTCCTTCTCGAAGAAGGACGCGGCGTGCGCGGAGATGGCGAGGGCCAGCGCGTCGTCGGGATCGCGGTCCAGGGCGGCGCGCGCCGCGCGGACGGCCTCCTGGCGCTCGGTGTCGGGGTCCGCCATCCAGCCCTGGCCGAACTTCCAGAGGAGCCACCACGCCCGCCAGGTGTACGCCGCCGCGAAGTTCGGATCGAGCGCGATGGCCCGCCCGAGCAGGTCGCCCGCCTGCAGGAACTCCTCGGGCACCAGGCGGTACAGCAGCGTGAACGCGCGCAGCACGCAGTCGTAGGCGTCGAGGCTGTCCGAGTGCTTCTGCATGGCGCGGCGCGCCTCGGTGAACCGGACGGTGCTCTCGAGCGCGCTGACGATGCTGGCGGTGATCCGGTCCTGGAAATCGAACACGTCGGCGAGGGCGCCGTCGTAGTGCTCCGCCCAGATGGTGTTGCCGGCGGCCGCGTCGATGAGATCGGCGGTGACCCGGAGCTGCGAGCCCGCCCGGCGCACCGTCCCCGTGACCACGTACCGAACGTTGAGCTCGCTCGCGATCCTTCGGATGTCGGCGGTGCGCGAGCGGTAGACGAGGGTCGAGGTGCGCGAGATGACGAAGAGCCAGCGGATCCGCGACAGGGCGCCGATGATGTCCTCGGTGATGCCGTCGCCGAAGTACTCCTGCTCGGGATCGCCGCTCAGGTTGAGGAAGGGCAGGACCGCGATGGACGGCCGATACGGCGCGGGAGACGTGCTGAGCACGAGCCCCGACGCCGCAGACGCCGCGCGGTCGCCGGCGAGTCCGGGCTCCGGCGTCGGCTGGCTCGGAAGGCCGAGCGGGCCCGTCACGAACGGCACCGCCGCCGCGGTGACGAGCATCGTGCCCGGGGCGATGTCGGCGGCGAGCCGGTTGACCTCCGCCACGGCGTCCGCCTCGTCGCCCGGATGGAGCGACTCGTCGGCCGCGTCGAAATCCGTTCGGCACTCGGTCACGTGGATGGCGGCGCGGGTCGACACGGGCAGCGCCGACTGCTCGCCGGGCCCGACCGCGCGCTGGATCGAGAGCACCGCGTGCGCGGCGCGGCTCGCGCCGTCGGCGGCGTCGGTGGGGAATGCCGCCACCACCCGCGTCGCCGTGATCTCCGACGGCACGCCACCGAACGCGTGGACCTTGTCGAGCACGACGCCCAGCGCCTGCCCGGCCTGCGCGGGCGACAGGTCGGATCGGGGCGAGTCGAGCTCGGCCCAGAGGAACGTCACCGGCCGGCGCCCGGCCAGCATCGGGCGGCGCCCCCGGGGCTCCGGGAGCGGCGGCTCGGCGCGCAGGCCGTGCTTCGCCAGCCGATAGCGGAGCGTGTTGCGCGGGATGCCGAGGATCCCCGCCGCGCGCGAGAGGTTTCCGCGCGCGGTGTCGAGCGCGGCCATCAGCTGGGTGCGCTCGAAATCGTCCACGCTCTGGCGCAGCGGCCGATCGGTCTCGGCGGTCCGCGGCGCCGGCGCCGCCGACGCGGCGATGGCGCGCTCCGGGATGTCGAGGTCCGCGGCGGTGACCGACGTCCCGTCGACGAGCATGGCGGCGCGTTCCATGAGATTGGTCAGCTCCCGGACGTTGCCGGGCCACGCGTGGGCCTGGAGTGCGGCGCGCGCGTCCGGCGCCAGCCGCTTGGGCGGCAGCCCGTACTCCGCGCAGAGACGGATCAGATGGTGCTCGGCCAGTAAGGAGATGTCGGAACCGCGCTCGCGCAGTGGCGGGAGCACGACGGTCATCGCCGATAAGCGATGGTAGAGATCCTCGCGGAATCGTCGCTCCCGCGTCGCGACGGGCAGGTCCTCGCTCGTGGCGGCGAGGATCCACACGTCGAGCGGCTCGCTCCGCGTGCTGCCCAGGCGGCGGATCGTCCGCTCCTCGAGGGCCGTCAACAGCTTCGCCTGCAGCGCCACCGGCATCGCGCCTATCTCGTCGAGGAACAGGGTGCCGCCATTGGCGCTCTGGAAGAGGCCGGGTTTTCCCTGGCGGGCATCGGTGAACGCGCCGCGCTCGAAGCCGAACAGCTCGGCCTCGAGCAGCGTGTCGGGGATGGCGGCGCAGTTGATCGGCACGAACGGGCTGTTCGCGCGATTGCTCGCGCGGTGGACGACGCGCGCGAGCAGACCCTTTCCGGTGCCCGTCTCGCCGAGGATGAGAATGGGCGGTAACCGGCGCGCCGACCGCTGATGCAGGAGGAGCCTGCCGATCTGGGTCCGGACCGCCGCGATCCCGGGGCTGTCTCCGACCAGGTCGCCCAGAGGCTGCATCGAGCCGGCATCTTAGCCCCTCGCCCAGGGGCGGGCAAGGTGCGCGCGGACGCGAGAGGCCGCGTCATGGGCGCACCGCCAGGAGCTCGTACACCTCGACGGGATGATTCCGGCCGCGGATCTTGAACCATCCCCGGCTGCGCGTCTCGGCGCGGTCGCTCAGGAGCGCCCTCGTCTGGCCGCTGACGAGGATCGACGTGCCGAGCTCCCGGTTGAGCTCCTCCAGCCGCGCCGCGACGTTCACCGTGTCGCCGACGGCCGCGTACTTGGAGCGCCGCGGCGAGCCGACGGTGCCGGCGAAGACCTCGCCGCTGTGGACGGACACGCCCATGGGGCATCGCGCCGGCTCGGGGCGCGGCGCGAGGGCCAGGAGCGCCGCCTGCATCTCGACGGCGCTGACCGCCGCGTGCCACGCGTGCTCGGGGTCTCGCGACGGCGCGCCGAAGACCGCCATGATGCCGTCGCCGACGAAGTCCTGCACCATGCCCTGGCGGGCCATGATCACGTCGATCATCGCGGTGAGGTACCCGTTCAGGAGCAGCGCCATGCGCCGCGGTGCCATCTCCTCGGCGATCGTGGTAAAGCCGCGGAGGTCGGCGAAGAGCACGGAGACGGGGACCACGTCCCCTCCGTCGCTAACCTCGTCGGTCCGGAAGGTGGTTGTGCCTACAGCGTCAGGATCTGCGTGGCTCGCGGTCGCGCCCAGCCTCGCTGCGCCCATCGCGGTCTCCCTCCCGGTCGGTTCCGGTGTTCGAGGAGATTCGAGTTTCGCCGCCGTGGTGCCGAGATCCATCATGGCCACCGATGGCTGCAAGCGCGTCGCCACCGAAGGACGCGGGCGATTCTCGCGAGTTGGGTCGCGTGCTGTCGAAGGTTCGGCGGCGCGCGCTGTCGAACCCTGGCCGATGGCGCCGTCGAAGGGGGCGGCCGGGTGGCCGCCGGGAGCGGTGGAGGGAGTGGTCTAGGCCGACTTGCGGCGGCGGGGCGCGGACGAGTCCCGCCGGACCGATGGGCCGCGCTGCCGGCTGGCCGCGCGACGGGCCACCGCGACCGTCAGCAGCCGGGCGAGGCGGCGCTGGGCGTCGGCCCAGCCCGCGGTGCCCATCTCGCGCAGGACCGCGTCCTGGGCGGCGGCCCACATCGGCCGCGCCTCCTCCAGGGCCGCGCGGCCCCGCGCGGTGAGCCGCAGCGACTTCACCCGCGAGTCGGCGTGCGGCGCCCGCTCGACCATCCCGCCGCGCTCGAGGAGCGCGATGCCGCGGGTGAGCGTGGTCTGGTCGACGGCCAGCGCGTTCGCGAGGCCCCCCACGGTGCTCTCGCCCTGGCGGGCGATCGCGGCCAGGACCCCGTACTGGGTCACGCGCAGCCCCGACGGACGCAGCGCGTCGTCGTAGAGCTGGGTCACCGCCCGCGTCGCCATGCGGAGGCTGTTGCACACACAGGGTGAGAGCCCCGGCGGGGTCCGGCTGGTCGGCGGGCGGCGCGATCCGGTCACACCGCCATGCTAGTCCCCGGGCCTGCGCGCGGCAAGCGAAATTATATGTAGCTACATGAATCCGCCCCGGCCCCTCCGAACGTCGGAAGGGTGGGAGACGCCGCTGACGGCGTCCGGGAGGCTCGGCCATGCGGATCGCGGTGCTCGGATCGGGAAGCATCGGCGGGTACTACGGGGCGCTCCTCGCAAAGGGCGGCCACGACGTCGTCTTCATCGCGCGGGGTGCGCACCTCCAGGCGCTGCACGAGCGCGGTCTCACCATCCGGGCGCCCGCCGGGGAGTGGACGATCCCCGTGGCCGCGGTGGCCGACGCCCGGAGCGTCGACCCCGTCGACCTGGTGCTGTTCAGCGTGAAGTCGTACGACACGGAGGCGGCGGCGCGCGCGCTCCCGCCCCTGATGGGCCGGGGCACGGCGGTGCTGACGCTCCAGAACGGCCTCGACAACGCCGCGGCCGTCGGGGCGGTCGTCGGGCCCGGGGCGGTCCTGTCCGGAGCGGTGTACGTCGCCCTTCAGCTCGGCGGGCCGGGGGTCGTGCGCCACACGGGGGGTGACGGCAAGATCGTCTTCGGCGAGCGCGGCGGGGCCGTCACCGGTCGAGCCCGGCGGATCGCCACCGCCTTTCAGCTGGCCGGAATCCCCCACGCCCTCTCCTCGGAGATCGAGCGCGTGTTGTGGGAGAAGTTCCTGTTCATCACCGGTATCGGCGCCGTCACCGCACTGGCCCGCTCGGGCATCGGGCCGCTGATGGCGAGCCCCGAGGGCCGCGCGCTCGTCGCCGCCTCGAGCGGCGAGGTCGCCGCCGTGGGGCGGGCGGAGGGACACCTCCCGAGGCCGGACGCGGTCGACGCGGTGCTCGCCCAGGCCGCGGCCCTGCCGCCCGAGTGGAGATCGTCGATGGCGCGCGACCTCGAGGACGGCAGGCGGCTCGAGGTGGACGCGCTGAGCGGGGCGGTGGTGCGGCGCGGCACGGCGCACGGCATTGCGACGCCGGTGCACCAGGCGATCGCGGCGTGCCTGTCGGTTCACCAGCCCGGGGCCGTCCGGCGCGCGTCCGGCCCGGCCCTCGCCGACGTCGCGTGATGGCCGTGCAGAGACCGGGTGGCCTCGTTCGCTGGTCGCTGTTCCGCGACATCCTCCGCGTCGGCTGATCGCCGCGCTCGTCACCGTGACGACCAACCTCACGATCGCGATCACCACCGGGCTCGTCGGCCGCTTCGGCGCGGCGGCGATCGCCGGGTACGGGACCGGCGCGCGGCTCGAGTACCTGCTGGTCCCCCTGGTCCTCGGGCTGGGCGGGCCGTTGGTGGCGATGGTGGGCACCAACATCGGCGCGGGCCAGCGCGAGCGCGAGTTCCGCGCGGGGTGGACGGGGGCGGCGATCGCGACCGCGCTCTCGGAGGCGATCGGCCTGGCCGCGGCGGCCGCGCCCGGCGCGTGGCTCGGTCTGTTCGACCGCGACCCCGCGATGCTCGACGCCGGCACGCGCTACCTGCACGTCGTCGGGCCGTTCTACGGGCTGTTCGGGCTCGGCATGGCGCTCTACTTCGCCTCGCAGGGCGCGGGGCGGATGCTGTGGCCGCTGATCGCGAACCTGGGGCGGCTGGCCATCGCCGCGGGCGGCGGTTGGCTCGTCCTCCGCACGGGCGGCGACCTGTCCCACGTGTTCCTCGCGCTGAGCGCGGCTCTCACCGCGTTCGGCCTCGTCAATGCGGGCGCGGTGATGCGCGGCGCCTGGTTCGGCCCGATCCAGTGGCCGAGCCTGCGCCCCACCGCCGCCTTCAGGAGGCAGCCGACATGAGACACCTCGAGGAGTTTTCGATCGGCCAGACGTTCACGTCGGGCCCCGTCCGGGTCGACGAGCGCCAGATCCGCGCGTTCGCCGCCGAGTACGATCCGCAGCCGTTCCACCTGGACGCCGCGGCGGCGCGCGACACGATCTTCCGCGGCCTGGCGGCCAGCGGATGGCACACCGCGGCGCTCACCATGCGGCTGCTGGTGGCGAGCGACCTGAAGCCCGCGGGCGGCATCGTGGGCGCCGGCTTCGACGAGCTGCGCTGGCCGCGCCCGGTGCGCCCCGGTGACCTTCTCTCGCTGGAGGCGGTGGTGCTCGACGCCCGGCCGTCGGCGTCGCGGCCGGGGCAGGGGCTGGTGCGGATCCAGCTCACCACCGTGAATCAGCGCGGCGAGCCGGTGCAGATCGCCAGCGGCACGCTCGTGGTGCCGCGGCGCGTGCCCGCCGACGCGCTCGACCCGGCCGAGCTCACCGCCGGCGCGCGCTAGCGCGGCCGGTTCCACTCACAGACCATTCATTCCGGGAGGACGGACCATGAGGCTTCGCGACAAGACGGCGTTCATCACGGGCGGCAACAGCGGCATCGGGCTCGCCACCGCAGAGCTGTTCGTGCGGGAGGGCGCGCGGGTCACCATCGTGGGCCGCAACAAGCGGACGCTCGACGAGGCCGCCGAGGTCCTCGGCGCCGGCGCGCTCGCCCTGCAAGCGGACGTGACGGACGCGGAGGCGATCGAGCGCGCCGTGGCGGAGGCCGTCCAGCGGTTCGGCCCGCTCGACATCGTCTTCGCCAACGCCGGCATCGGCAACCTGTCGCCGCTCGGCCGGACGTCGCTGGACACGTTCGAGGAGATCGTTCGCACCAACCTGACGGCGCCGTTCTTCACCATCCAGGCCGCGCTGCCGCACCTGCGGAACGGCGCCTCGATCATCCTGAACGGCTCGGTCCACGCGGTCCTCGGCATGCCCGGCTGGTCGGCTTACGCCGCGGCCAAGGGCGGCGTGCGCAGCATGACGCGCAACCTCGCCTCGGAGCTCGCGCCGCGCGGCATCCGCGTCAACCAGGTCACGCCCGGCGCGACGCGGACGCCGATCTGGGACAAGCTCGCGCCCGACGAGGGCGCGCGGGCGGCGACGGCGGCGCGCATCGCCCGGAGCGTGCCGCTCGGCCGCCTCGGCGAGGCCGACGAGGTCGCGCGCGCGGCGCTGTACCTGGCATCCGACGACGCGTCGAACGTCACCGGGACGGAGCTGGTGGTGGACGGCGGCACGACCGGCGCGCCGTACGGAGGCGCCATCTTCCGCCCGGCGTGATCCCTGGTGGCAACTCGAACGGGAAGGAGTCGAAACCCTCTCCCCTCCGGGGAGAGGGGAGGGGTGAGGGGCGAAGCCCAAAACCGCGGTTCCGGGCCCTCACCCTCACCCCGCTCCCTCTCCCTGAAAGGGAGAGGGAGCGCTACGGTCTCGCGTCGTCCACGGGGATGTAGACCACGGGAGCGGAGTGTTTCTTGAACTGCCGCCGCGCGCCGTCTTCGAGCTGGCGGAAGGCCTCGGCGGACAGGGCGATCGTCCGGGCCGGCAGTGTCGCCGCGACGTTGACGGCGTTGCCGATCACGTCGAAGCGCCCGTCGCCGCCGAACGGGCCGGCGACCGCGCGGCCGAAGTGCGCCTTCACGACCACGCGCGAGTCCCAGCCCCGCGCCGCCCACCAGGCGTCGATGGACTGCTTGAGATCGGCGAGCGCGGCCGCACCCGACCCGGCCCGGCCCTCGGGCCACACGGCGAGGAACGCGTCGCCCATGAACTTCACGACGGAGCCGCCGGCGGCGGCGACGGCGGTCTCGGCGTGCCGGTAGTAGCCATCGAGCAGCTCGGCCAGCTCCCCGTCGGGCACGGACCGGGAGTTCGCCATGAAGCGGGTCAGGTCGGCGAAGACGATGAGCAGCGCCGCCTCGGCGCGGGGGCGAAGGGTGGTGGCTGGACTCGCCATTGCGGGCCTCCGTCACGTGAGAGCGTGTGTCGCCGGTCCTGCGCCCGGCTGGGATGACGGGGTGTCGCCGGCCCTTGCGTCCGGCAGTTGGCGGGAAGTATAGCCCGGAGACCGGGCCCGCGCTCAGAGCCGGGTGAAGCGGTCTCCCTCGCCGCGGAGGCCTGCCGGCTCGACGAGCACCGCGCGCGCCGGGTCGCGCACCGCGCGGCCGATCTCGCGGCAGTCGACGCCGTGGCGCGCGAGGATCCGCTGGGCGCGCACCGAGTGGTCGTCGCGGTGGGAGACGACCAGGCAGAAGCCGACGCCCATGTTGAACACGCGGTACATCTCCTCCTCGCTCACGCGGAGCTCGCGGCGGATCACGTCGAAGATGCGCGGCGCGTCCGGCAGAGTGTGGATTGCGAAGCCCGTCGGGTTGTCCACGCGCAGGAGGTTGAGGAGGCCGTCGCTGGTGATGTGGATGAGCGCCTTCACGTCGACGCCGCTCCGCAGCACGTCCAGCACCTCCTTGACGTAGATGCGCGTGGGCTCGAGGAACTCCTCGCCGAGCGTGCGGCCGAGCTCCTTCACGAACAGCCCGGGGCGATGCTTCTTGAGCAGGCCGCGGGCCAGCGTCATGCCGTTGCTGTGCACGCCGCTGCTGGCCAGGCCCAGCACGACGTCGTCCGGCTCGATGTCGCGGCCGATGCGGATCCGGTCGAGCGCGACGGTGCCGATGGCGGCGCCGGCCAGATCGAACCCCATCCCCGGCCGCGCCCCCTTGATGATGTCCCGCACCTGGGCGATCTCCCCGCCGGGGATCGTGATGCCGGCGATGAGGGCGCCGTCGCGGAGGCCCTTGGCGAGCTCGGTGAGGAGCCGCGGGTCGGGCCGCTGCACCGCGATGTAGTCCACCATGCTGATCGGCTCGGCGCCGACGCACAGCAGGTCGTTCACGTTCATCGCCACGCAGTCGATGCCGAGCGTGTCGTACTTGTCGACCATCTGGGCGATGAGGAGCTTCGAGCCGACGCCGTCGGTGGAGATGGCGATCCCGATCCCGGCCACCTCCACGACGTTGGCGAAGTAGCCGAACGGCAGCTTCACCTGGCCGAGGCCGATGGGCCGCGTCGCCAGGGTCGCCTGGAGGATCCCGACGAGCGACTTGAGGCCCGACTCCTCGCGGGCGGTGTTCACGCCCGAGGCGGCGTAGGAGGCCGCGCGCCGAGCCGGGCGCCGCGCCGGCGCCGCGCGCGTGGTCCCCTTCTTCTTCATCGCGGGTTCCTCACCGTCACGGCCTGTCGCAGACCGCCTGGATCGTCAGCGTGCGCCGCTCCTCGCGATTTCGCTGACCTGCGCGCGTGATGGCCTCGAGCCCGTCGCCCATGACGAGCTTCTGGATGGCGTACGGCGGCACGGCGGCGTTCGGCCCGGGCGGCGAGGCGTCGTCGGTCACGTCGTCCCAGACGCGGACGCGGAAGCCCGCGCGCTCGACGACGGCGCGCATCTCCTCCGGCGACCGCAGGAAGCTCTGCGAGGCGTCGCGCGCCCACATCAGCGGATAGATCGGCGGCGAGACGGGGCCGGCCATCGGCTCCTGGAAGGCGAGCACGCCGCCCGGCCGGAGCACCCGGTGAAAGCCGGCGTAGAGGCGCTCCTTGTCGGGGATGTTCATGCCGCTGTTCTGCGTCCACACCATGTCGAAGGCGCCGTCGGGGAACGGCAGCTCGAGCGCGTTGCCGACCTGGTGGGTGACCTGGCCGGCCAGGCCGAGGCGCTCGGTGAGCAGCTCGCCGGCCTTCACGTAGGACTCGGTGAGGTCGATCACCGTGACGCGGCAGCCCTGCTTCGCGGCGAGCGTGCGCGCCGGGCCGCCCAGCCCGCCGCCGACGTCGAGCACGCGCGTGCCGGCGGGCGGGCTGGCCACGCGCGCCAGGCGCTCCGTGGCCGGCTTGCCGCCGCCGTGGAACTGATCCGCCGCGGCGACATCGTCCACGGTGAGGGCCGACAGGTCCTTCCCCGCGGCGGCGAGCGCCGCGAGGATGGCCTGGCCGAGGCCGGCGCGGCCCCAGTACGCCTCGATCGTCCCGGCGTCGGCCCCGGGCATCGGCTCAGGATTTCTTCTTGGCGTACTCGCCGACGGGCATGCCCGCCTTCTTCCACTCGGCGAAGCCGCCCTCGAGCTCGGACACCGGCTCGAGCCCCATCTGCTGCGCCACGTCGGCGGCCAGCGCTGAGCGCCACGCGCCGTTGCAGAAGAACACGAACTCCTTGCCGGTATCGAAGATCGACTTGTGATACGGGCTCTCCGGGTCGAGCCAGAACTCGAGCATGCCCCGCGGGCAGTGGAAGGCCCCGGGAATCACGCCCTCGCGCTCCAGCTCGCGCACGTCGCGCAGGTCGACGAACACCACGCCGTCCTTGCCGAGCTTGGCCTTGCCCTCCTCGAGGCTGGTCTGCTTCACGCGCGACTTCGCCTCGTCCACCATCTGCTTGAAGCCCTTCTTGATCTTGAGCGCCATGGTGTCGTCTCTCCTTTCGCGGCGGTCAGCGCGCCGCGCTTTCCCGCTGCACGAGCAGCCGGCGCAGGATCTTCCCCGACGCCGACTTCGGGATCTGGTCGATGAACTCGAAGCGCCGGATGCGCTTGTGGGGCGCCACGCGCTGGGCCACGTAGGCCATGATCGCCTCGGCGCTGGTGGCGCGCGACGTCTCGTCGGCCTTGAGGACGACGAAGGCCTTCGGCACCTCGCCGGCCTCCTCGTCGGGGCTCCGGATCACCGCGGCGTCGAGCACGGCGGGGTGGGTGAGGAGCAGCGCCTCGAGCTCCGCGGGCGCGACCTGGAGGCCCTTGTACTTGATCAATTCCTTGGTGCGGTCGACGATGAAGAACGAGCCGTCCTCGTCGGCGTAGCCCACGTCGCCGGTGTGGTACCAGCCCTCGCCGTCCAGGCAGTCGCGCGTCTCCTGCGGCCGGTTCAGATACCCCTGCATGATCTGCGGGCCGCGGATCCAGAGCTCGCCGTCCTGGCCCTGTGGCACCTCGCGGCCGCTGTCCACGTCGACGATCTTCACCTCGGTGCTCGGCACGACCCACCCGATCGACCCGGGTTTGTACGGCGCGCCGTGCGTCGGGCTCAGGTGCGTGACGGGGCTGGCCTCGGTCATCCCATAGCCCTGCACCACCGGGCACTTGAGGCGGGCGCTCAGCTCGCGGGCCAGCGCCTCGCCGAGCGGCGCCGCCCCCGAGAAGACCAGGCGCACGTTCGAGAGGTCGTACTGCTCGAGCGCCGGGTGCTTGACCATGCCCAGGACGATGGGCGGCACGAGCGGGGCGATGGTCACCTTGTACTTCGCCATCGTCGTGAGGAACTCCTGGAAGTCGAAGCGCGGCATGCTCACCACGGTGCCGCCCTCGGACAGCCCGAACTTCATGATGACCACGAGGCCGTAGATGTGGAAGTACGGCAGGACGGCGAGGATCGTGTCGCGCTCGCGGAAGCCGTCGAAGTTCTTCGCCTGGGACGACTGGACGAGGTTCGCCACCAGGTTGTGGTGGGTCAGCATCACGCCCTTGGGCAGCCCCGTCGTGCCGCTCGAGTACGGCAGCGCGACGATGTCCCTCATCGGATCGATCTTCACCGCCGGCGGCTCGGCGCCGTGCGCCAGGAGGTCGGAGAACGGCGTGGCGCCCTCCGCCGATCCGAGCACGAAGACCTCCTCGACCTTCGACTTGCCCGCGGCCTCGCGCGCCTTGTCGAGGAAGGGCGGCACCGTCACGAGGAAGCGCGCGCCGGAGTCGCGGAGCTGGTTGGCGAGCTCGTCCACCGTGTAGAGCGGGTTGATGGTGGTGACGATACCGCCGAGCGAGGCGGCGCCGTGGAAGACGACGGCGTACTCGGGCAGGTTCGGGGAGAAGATCGCCAGCACGTCGCCCTTCTTGAAGCCGCGCCGCGCGAGGCCGGCCGCCGCGCGGCGGATCCCGTCCGCCAGCTGGCCGTACGTGAGGGTCCGGCCGCTCGGCCCGTCGATCAGCGCGGGCTTGTCGGCCAGCCGCGCCGCGTGGCGCAGCACGAACTCGGTGATCGAGACCTCGGGGATGACGACGTCCGGCGCTGGGCTCTTGATGGGCATCGGTCCTTCCTCGCGAACACGGGAGTCTGGCGGCGCTCGATCGGCGCGGAGATCCGCCTCCGACCTCTGGGCAGAGCGATCCTGCCGCGTCGCTCCCAGACTGTCAAGGCGCGGAGAACACGATGCTGTTGCTCTATAGGATGTCATGGGCTAACTGCTCAGTGAAAGTGTCACCCCATGAGCACATGGGGGACGCTGACGATGAGCCGCAAGGAAGCGCCACGGGCCGGGCTGCTGAAGGCCGCGGTCAGTGGGCAGTTGAGCAATGCGGAGGTGGCGCAGGCGCTGGCGCTGAGCGTGCGCCAGGTGCAGCGGCTGAAGGGGCGGTACCGGGCGGAGGGGGCGCGGGGGTTGCCCCACCGCCTGCGGGGCCGGCCGTCGCCCCGCGCCCTGGACGCGGAGATCCGGGCGCGGGCCGCCGCGTTGCTGCAGACGACCTACCAGGATGTGAACGACTGTCACGCGACGGAAAAACTGCGCGAAGTGGACGGCCTGACGATCAGCCGGGCGACGGTACAGCGGTTGCGCCGCGCGGTGGGGCGGCCGGCCAAGCATCGGCGCCGGCCCCGGCAGTATCGGGCGCGGCGGACGCCGGCGGCCCAGATGGGCCGGCTGGTGCAGCTGGACGCGAGCTGGTTCGCCTGGCTCGAGGGGCGCGGCCCGGCGCTGACGCTGCATGGGGCGATTGATGACGCCACCGGCACGGTCCTGGCCTTGGTGTTTCGCCCCACCGAAGATCTGCACGGGTACGCGGCGCTGCTGCACACCAGATCGGCACGACCTACGGGCTACCCGTGACGCTGTATGGGGACCGGCTCAACGTGTTCGTGCGCAACGATCGGCACTGGACGCTGGAGGAGCAATTGCAGGGCGCGCAGGACCCGACGCACTTCGGGCAGATGCTGCGGGCCCTGGGCATCGGGTTCATCGCCGCCCGCTCGCCCCAGGCCAAGGGGCGGATCGAACGGCTGTGGCGCACGCTGCAAGATCGGCTCACCGTGGAGCTGCGCCTGCGGGCCATTGCCGATGTGGCGGCGGCGACGGCGTTTTTGCCCATGTTTCGCGCCGACTTCAACCGGCGCTTCGCCCACGCGCCGGCCGAGGGGCCCGCGGCGTGGCGGCCGGCGCCCCGTGATCTCGCCGCCCAGCTGAGCTGCCGCTACCTGCGGGCCGTGGGCCACGACAACACCATCCGGCTCGGTCCGCACGTGGTGCAGGTGCCGCGCTGGCCGCACGGCCGCAGTCTCGTCGGCGTGCGTGTGGAGGTCCGCGAAGGGATCGACGGACGCGTGCGGGTGATGCACGAGGGGCACGTGCGAGTCGTCCGGTCCACCGACGATCCAGATTTCGCGCTGACGCCGTGGCTCAGCCCGTCCCACGTCCGTGCCTCCCGCCGGTCCGCCCGTGTGCGCCGCACGCCGGCCGGCGCGCCGGCGCCGGCCGGGCGCACCGCCCCACGCGCCCGCCGGCCGGCGCAGCCCGCTCGCACCCATCCCTGGCGCCAAGTCACGACCGGCTTCACCCGCCGGTCCCGGGTCCGTACCACCAACACGGCGCAGGGGTGACATTTTCACTGAGCAGTTACCATGACATTTTCATTGAGCAGCAACAGGCGCGGAGAACACGACCGCCCGCTCCCCCTCCGGGGAGAGGGCCGGGGTGAGGGGCGGATCCCCTCGGCGAGCCCGAACCACATGCCCCTCACCCTCCCCTCTCCCCGAAGGGGAGAGGGGGCGCAACGCCCTCAGCTGGCGGCGTTCGACTTCCGCTCTACATCTCTACATCGTGAGGACGACGCGGAACTGGGCGCTGCCGCTCATCATCCGGGCGTAGCCCTCGGCGGCCTTGGCGAGCGGGAGCTTCTCGATCATCGCCCGGACGCCGAACAGGGCGGCGAAGCGCAGGGTGTCCTCGGAGTCGGTCGCGATGCCGGAGTACCAGCCCTGGATGGTTTTCTTGCCCATGATCAGCTGGGTCGGCGCCACCTCGATCGGATCGGCCCCCACGCCCACGACGAGCAAGGTGCCGTTCGGCCCGAGCCCGTCGATCACCGAGGACATCGCCCTCGAGCTGGGCGCGGTGGCGAGGATGGCGCGCGCGCCGCCGAGCTTCTGGAGCTCCGCGGCGGCGTTGACGGCGGCGCTGTCGATATAGACGTGGGCGCCGAGGCGCTTGGCGAGCTCCGCGTTCCCCGGTCCGCGCCCGATCGCCGCCACGCGATACCCGAGCTTCTGGGCGAACTGGATGCCGAGATGGCCGAGCCCGCCGATCCCCTGCACGGCGACCAGGTCGGCCGGGAGCGCACCGCTGTGGCGGAGCGAGTTGAACGTCGTCAGCCCGGCGCAGAGCAACGGCGCGGCGTCCACCGGATCGAGCCCTTCGGGGATGCGGGCCACCGCGCCGGCCGGCGCGACCATGTACTCCGCGTACCCGCCGTCGAAGTTCAGCCCCGTGACCTGCGCGTTCGGACAGTTCGCGAAGTCGCCGCGCCGGCACTGCACGCACGTGCCGTCCTGCCCTCCGTGCCAGCCGACGCCGACGCGCTCGCCCTTCGCCCACGCCGTCACGCCGGGGCCGACCTCGTCGATCTCGCCGGCCACCTCGTGGCCGGGCACCCGGGGATACGCGATCCCGGGGAACGACCCGTCCTTCGTGATCGAGTCGCTGTGGCAGACGCCGCAGGCGAGGACGCGGATGCGGACGTGCCCCGCGGGGGCCTTCGGGATCTCGCGCTCGACCAGCTCGAGCTCGCCGCCCGCCTTCGACACCTGGGCCACCTTCATCTTCGGCATGACCATGACCTCCTCTGGCTCGGCGCCGCGCCGCGCGCCAGTGACACGCGCCCGCCGAGCTCGTCCTCGTTGTGGACCGGCTTGACCTCGTCGAAACGCCGCCTCGAACCGGATGGCCCAACCACGACGGAGGGGAGCGGGCCTGCGACACCGATCTCCGATGCAGTATCGCAGCCCGATCGGCTCCCGGCTATCGCCTGAGTCCGAGGTTCGCGGACGATCAGCCGGCGATGCTAGCGGGGGGCGCTCTCCCTGGAACACGCGACGTCGCCGGCGCGCTTCGGCGCCGCGAACGGCCACGGCATTGCAGCAGCCGGCTTCGGCAACCCGCAGAAGCCACGGTTCCGGGGAGAGCGCCCCCGCCAGCCCCGCCCTCCGCCGGGCCGGCGAATTTCAGACTCAGGACATGATCGCGAGACGTGCTCCGGGCCATCGACGCCGCGGCATGCGCGCCCGGCGGTCGGCCACGCGCCGTTGCGCGCGGAGTCGCCGACACGCTCCGCCCCGCCAAGCCCTGACAGACATAGAGACGCGGCGTCGACCCGAATGGGTTGCACCGGAGTGCGAGGGCCCGCGCTCGCGGCGGCGCCGCCCGGAGGGGTCGTCAGGACGTCATGGGGTAGGCGACGGCTCCGTCGACCCAGGTCTCCTCGACGACGAGCGCGCGCAGCTCGGCGGGAGTGAGCGCGCGCGGATCGGCGCCGAGCACGGCGAAGTTGGCGAGCTTGCCGGGGGCGATCGACCCCTCGACCTCGTCCGTGCCGCCGGCCCAGGCCGCGCCGAGCGTGGCGGCGCGGAGGGCGTCCTCGACCGAGATCGCCTCGTCCGGCCCGAACGGCGCGCCTGCCGCCGTCCTGCGCTCGATGGCGCCCGCCACGCCCCACAGCGGCGGCATGGCGAAGCACGGCGCGTCCGAGCTGAGCGCGACGGCCACGCCGGCGGCGGCGAGCCGGGCCATCGGGAAGCGCAGGAGATAGTCCGGCCGCCGCGCGGCCAGCATGCGGTCGCCGATCTGGCGGATCGCGTCCGGCTGCACGACGATGCCGAGCTCGAGGTTCCGCGCGCGGGCGACGTCGGCCTCGGTCGGCCACATGAAGTGCTCGAGCCGGATGCGGCCGTCGCCCGGAGCCGCCTGCCGCGCGCGACCCACCGCGGCCAGGGCGGTGGCGATCGCGCGGTTGCCCACCGCGTGGATCGCCACGACCAGCCCGCGCCGCCCGGCGCGCGCCACCAGATCCGCCATCTCGGCCTCGGGATAGAAGAGGATGCCCTCGTCGACGACGCACGAGCCGTCGCGCGACGGCAGCGACATGGCCGACGCCACGCCGGCGCCGTCGGCGAAGAGCTTGATGCCGCCGCGCCGGACTCGAGCGGGGCGCCCGGCGTCGAGCGCGGCGTCGTCGAGCCACGCGGCCGGGCTGTCGAAGAGCCCGCGCGCCGAGCCGCGGAGCGGCGTGTAGTAGAGCGGCAGCTTCCCGGCGGCCGCGGCCCGCTCGACGAGCGCGATCGACGCGGGCGGGGCCCACGCGTCCTGCACGGCGGTGATGCCGAGGGAGAGATGCCGGACGCCGTTGGCGGCGACCAGGTCGAGCAGCTCGGCGCCGTGGCGCTCGGTCAGGGCGGCGATGGACAGGCGCTGGAGCGGGTTGGTGGCCGCCTCGGCGACGATCCCGATCGGCTCGCCGCGGGCGTCGCACTCCACGATGCCGTGGGGCACGCAGGTATGGCCGACCGTCAGGCCGGCCAGCGCGAGGGCGGCGCTGTTCGCGGCCGCGCGGTGATACGTCCAGTGGAGCGCCACCACCGGGCGGTCCGGGGCCGCCTCGTCCAGCTCCGCGCGCGTCGGGTGGCGCCGCTCCGCGAGCCACTTCTCGTCGTAGCCGAAGGCGCGGATCCAGCCGCCCACGGGCACACGCGTCGCCGCGGCGCGGATCAGCGCCTGGATCGCCGGCACGTCGGCGGCGCCGGAGAGATCGACGCAGTGCGGCTCCAGGATGGTGCCGGTCCAGTGGGTGTGGGCGTCGACGAAGCCCGGCAGCACGGTGCGCCCGCCCATGTCGACCACCCGCGCCTCGCGCCGGCGCGCGGCGGAGAGCGCGGCCGTGTCGCCGACGGCGTGGATGCGGCCGTCGCGCACCTCGACGGCCTCCGCGGTCGGCCGCGCGCGGTCCATCGTCAGGACGCGCGCGTTGACGAGGAGCGTGTCGGCCACGGGTCAGGTCGGGATGAGCCGGTCCGCCTGCATCCGGCGGAGCCAGTAGAGGAGCGAGTCCTCGGTGTCCTCGGAGTCGTGGAAGCCCGCCTGGCGCAGCTTGATCGGGCTCAGCACCGAGTTCGCCGGGTGGGCGACGCCGGCGGCGAACGACCGGTCCGCGAACTGCCACGAGCTGCCCACGAGCGCGTCGAGGGTGTGCGGGACCAGCCCGTGCTTCGCCACGATGCGCGCCCACGTCGCCTCGCGCGGGGGCATCGCCTCCGCGAGGCGGAGCGGCGCGGGCTCGCCCAGCGGCATGCCGAAGTGGGCGGCCACGGCCGGCCACAGGTCCCGCCACACGAGCACGTCGCCGTTGACGGCGTTGAACGTCTCGCCGGCGGCCGCCGGGGCCGTCGCCGCCCAGGCCGCGGCGCGGGCGATCAGCCGGCTGTCCGAGGCGCCGTTGACGGCGGGCCCGCCGCCGGGGAACGAGAGCGGGCGGCCCTCCTCGCGCAGGATCGCCGCGTACGCGCCGATTGCCGCGACCACGTTCATCGGGCTGCCGATCGCGTGGCCGAACACCGCCTGCGGCCGCAGGATGGTGAAGGTCCATGGACGCCCGCGCTGCCGCTCGCGCAGCAGGTCCTCCTGGAGCCAGTAGAAGTTCTCGTGCCGGTGGCGCGGCCAGCGCTCCTTCGCGGGCACGCGCGCCGGCTCGATGTGCGAGCCGTAGGCCTTGGTGCCCTGGAGCAGCGCGATGTGGCGCAGGCCCGGCGCGGCCGGCTCCAGGGCGTCGAGCAGGTTCCGGAGCATCGCCTCGTTCACCGCCATCTGCTCGGGATCGCGCCAGCCCGCGACCAGATCCGGCTTCTCGTAGAGCGCGGCGAAGAGCACGTGGGTGACGTCGGCCAGCTCGCCCCGCGCGCCGGCGCAGGCGCGCGCGTCGGCCAGATCGAGCGCGAGGTGGCGCGCACCGGCCGGCAGGGTCGGCCGCCGCCGCGAGACCGCGACGACGCGCCACCCGGTCAGCGCGGCAAAGTGCTCCACCGCCGCCGCCCCGACCAGGCCAGTCGCGCCCGCGACGAGCATCGTGCTCCCTCTCCCCCTCCCGGGGGAGAGGGTGGGGTGAGGGGCGGTGGACCGCGGCGCGCGCTCGCTGCGCTTGCGTGTCGTGCCCATGGCCGCGCCAACGTAGCACCCGGCCGAGGCGGGTCGCAAGCGCGGGCAGGTCCTGAGGGCAAGTCCGACCGGGCTGAGGCATTGGGAGGGATCGCGGTTCTTGGCTCGGCCCCTCACCCTACCCTCTCCCCGGAGGGGAGAGGGGCGCGCGTGTTCGCTTGGCTTTGGTTCTGGCGGGGGTTGCTCGGGGTTTGTTCAGTCTGGCTTAACGCTTGGTGAACAACGTTTGACTGGACTGGACGATGCGGGCGCGGCACTATGCCGGTGCCGGCCGCCCCGAAGGCCGCCAGGAGGTCATTCATGGCACGCACGCTGCTCGACAAGGTGTGGGAGGCGCACTCGGTCCGGACGCTGCCGTCCGGCCAGACCCAGCTCCTGATCGGCCTCCACCTCATCCACGAGGTGACGACGCCCCAGGCGTTCCAGATGCTGAAGGATTTGAACCTGAAGGTCCGCATGCCCGAGCGCACGTTCGGCACGCTCGACCACATCATCCCGACGACGGACCAGACGCGGCCCTACGCCGATCCGATGGCGGAGGAGATGGCCGCGCACATGTTCCGCAACATGAAGGACTTCAAGCTGCCGCTGTTCGACATGACCACCGGCAAGCAGGGCATCGTGCACGTGATCGGGCCCGAGCTGGGCCTGACCCAGCCGGGGATGACCATCGCCTGCGGCGACAGCCACACGTCCACCCACGGCGCCGTCGGCGCGATCGCCTTCGGCATCGGCACCAGCCAGGTGCGGGACGTGCTCGCCACCCAGTGCCTGTCGATGGCCAAGCCGAAGCTGCGCCAGGTGCGGGTGGACGGCGCGCTCGCCAGGGGCGTCTACGCCAAGGACGTGATCCTCGGCATCATCAGAAAGCTCGGCGTCAACGGCGGCGTGGGCTACGCCTACGAGTACGCCGGCCCCGTCATCGAGCGCATGACGATGGAGGAGCGCCTCACCGTCTGCAACATGTCCATCGAGGGGGCGGCGCGTTTCGGCTACGTCAACCCGGACCAGACCACCTTCGACTACGTGCGCGGCCGGCCGTACGCGCCCCAGGGCGACGCCTTCGACCGGGCGGTGGCCTGGTGGAAGACGCTGGCCAGCGAGCCCGGCGCCCGCTACGACGACGTGGCCGTCATCGACGGCAGCGCGCTCGAGCCCATCGTGACCTGGGGCATCAATCCGGGCATGTCGCTCGGGGTGAACGAGCGCATTCCCGCCGCCGAGTCCGCCCCGGAGGCGGAGCGGCCCACGTATCGCCACGCGCTGTCCTTCATGGGCTTCACGCCCGGCCAGCCGATCAAGGGGGCGAAGATCGACGTGGCCTTCGTCGGCTCGTGCACCAACGGCCGGCTCTCCGACCTGCGCACGGCGGCGGAGGTGGCCAAGAAGGGCAAGGTGGCCAAGCACGTGCGGGCGCTGATCGTGCCCGGCTCCCAGCAGGTGGCCAAGGCCGCCGAGGCGGAGGGGCTCGACGAGATCTTCCAGCAGGCGGGCTTCCAGTGGCGCAAGGCCGGGTGCTCGATGTGCCTCGGCATGAACGACGACAAGCTGCAGGGGCGCGAGATGAGCGCCTCGTCGAGCAACCGCAACTTCATCGGCCGGCAGGGCAGTCCCACCGGGCGCACCTTGCTCATGAGCCCGGCCATGGTAACCGCCGCCGCGCTGGCCGGCAGCGTGGCGGACGTGCGGGAGGTGCTGTGATGGCGGCCAAGGCCGACGCGACGACCGACTACCAGCGCAAGCACGTGGCGGGGCGAGGCATCCCCGTCCACGGCAACGACATCGACACCGATCGCATCATCCCCGCCCGCTATCTGAAGGCGGTCACCTTCGAGGGGCTCGGGGAGTACGCCTTCAAGGACGCGCGCGAGCAGGACCCGGAGCACCCGTTCAACTCGCCCGCGCACCAGGGCGCCTCGATCCTGGTGGTGGGGGAGAACTTCGGCTGCGGCTCCTCGCGCGAGCACGCGCCCCAGTCGCTGATGCGCTGGGGCATCCGCGCGATCGTCGGCATCTCGTTCGGCGAGATCTTCTTCGGCAACTGCGTGACGCTCGGCATCCCGTGCCTGACGGCGTCGCCGGAGGATATCCTCTGGCTCCAGAAGGCGGTGAGCCGAGAGCCGCAGCAGCACGTCGCCGTCGACGTGCACGGGCAGCAGGTGCGCTTCGGCGACCGGGCGATCCCCGCGAAGATGCCGGACGGCCCGCGCAACCAGCTCGTCACGGGCACCTGGGACTCCACCGCGGTGCTGCTCGAGGCGGGCGACGCCATCGAGGCCACCGCCGGGAAGCTCCCCTACGTGAAGGGGTTCTAGTCACGGGGCGCCGCCGAACGGGTCGTACTCCGCGATCGTGACGGGCAGGGTCTGAACGTCGGCGTACGCGGTCGTGCACAGGACGGCGACGGGGGCGCCGTCGCCGTCGATCAGCGTGCGGTTGTGCTGTGACTCGACGTCGCGGTGCAGATGTCCCACGATCTGGCCGACGCGGCCGAACGCCTCGGGCACGATCAGCGACCGGTACACGAACGGGTAGTTGAGGTCGCCGAAGTCGACCTCCTCTCCGCTGTCCGCGTACGTGAAGGTCACGGTGCTGGCGAAGTACGCGGACGAGATCACCTCGATGCCGTCCCGCGTCGAGATCCCGCGCTGGCTGCTGGTCGTCGTGTTCAGGAACACGCGGTTCCCCGTGCACGGATCGATCTCCTCGGGCCAGTCGAGCGTGATGTAAGGGATGGCCACGCTGAGCCGGCCCTGGTCGTCGAGGTCCGACGGCCGGATGGTGCGGGCACCCTCCGCCGTGCTCGCGAAGCTGACGCCTCCGGCCCAGTACATCGCTCCCGCGTTGGAGCCGGTGCTGTTGTCGATGAGGAGCCCGGTGTGACCGGGGATCCAGCGCAGGCGCGCCCAGCCGTCCAGGTCCGTGAGGCTCTGGTCGATCGGGCCGCGCGTCCGGAGATCGACGGAAGCGACAGTGAAGTCCCGGTCGGGAGCGCCGCCGATGTGCCGCACCAGCCGGACCGACATGATCGGGGGCAGGACGACCGCGCGGCCGATCACCGCATCGGGCTCGCTGCCGAGCCGCCCTCGGAAGACGAGCATGTAGCGCGCGGGATCGCGCGGCTCGGGGTCGGTCGGCGCCCGGAAGCCGAGGTCGCGCAGCGTCTGCCCCGGCTCGAGCGCGACCGCCCACGACGCGCCCGCCACGGGACGGCGCCTTCCCGACAGGTCGTCGTAGTAGAGGGTGGCCGTGCCGCTGAGCGCCTCGCTGCCCGCGTTCGCCAGCGCGAGCGCGGTGTCGTCGCCTGACGCGAACAGATCACCGCGGAAGAAATGGTCGATCAGCGCCGCCGAGTAGCCCACGGCGCGGGGTAGCAGGAGATCCGCGTAGCCGCGGAGGACGCGCCGATCCAGCGTGAAGCTGCGCGGCAGCGGCGCGCCGATGGCCGCCGCGATACTCCTGTACAAGAGGCCCTCCGCCACGAACCGCTCGATGCGCTCGCCGTCCGCCGACTTGCGGAAGTAGCGCCGGAACCTGCTGCCGTCCGAATCGATGATCGGATCCGCCAGGTCGAGGCTGGCCAGGCGCGGGAACGGGAAGTCGGCAGAGAACATCGTGTCCTTGCTGAGGAAGTTCCCGCTCGTGTACTCGGCGGTGCCCACGCCCCCGCCGACCAGCAGATCCGGGTTGAGACCGAGGAAGCTCTTCGTGTCGATGAGCCCGGCCACCGGCGCGGGCGCCGCGCCGTCCCCCGTCTCTCTAAAGACGGAATCGTCCGGCGCGACCGGCGCGATGTCGGCCGGCCGATTCACCTCGACCCAGGCCTCGTACGGATCGGTGTCGCCCATGTGCAGGCCGAGGACCGTGGCGGACAGATGGCTGTCGTTGCGGACGTGCGCCGGGACGGTGGCGTCCTGCACCAGGTGCGTCAGCTGCCCGAGCGCGCGAAACGTCTTCGCCATGGATTCTTCCCGGGCCGCCGGCTCGAGCTCCGTCAAGGCGCGGAAGAAGGAATCGCGAGCGAACGGCCATGACCACGTCCCATCCCACGCGGTGAGGTCGCTCGGCAGCTCGCCCTGCCGGGGGCTCTGTCCCCAGACGATCGAGGACGGGTACTGCGTCGAGGCGACGCGCAGCCCGGACCCGTTCCACGAGCGGATGGGATTGTGGAAGTGGTTCACGACGCGTGGAAACGGCGCGTCTTCGAAGCCGGCGCCGTCCCTAATCCACTCCGTTACGAGACGACCAGAAAACAGCGAGTTCACGCCCTTCTCATATCCGAGGCGCTCCGTGAGTGCGGATTCCAGGAGACTAGCGGAAACAGCTGCTTTCGACCCCAACACTTTGTGAGTCGCCACGTCGTACGCCGACCCAGTGCCTACTTGGGCCGTGACGACCCAGAAGCCAATGGCACTCGCCACGACAGAGGGAAGAAATAGATGGAGCATCACTGAAGCCCTAACCTGGCGCGCTCAGATTTGATGGCTTCGCGGAAACGGCGAATGGCGCCGGAGGGAACGTCGACTGAAGGAGTCGACATGTATGCCATGAAGCGTAGCTGTGCATCCTTGCTTGGCAGTTTCTCTAGCTCGATCTCCACGCCCTCCGCGTTGAACCGCCGCCACGTGTCGTGCATCCGCTTCTCGCTCTCGTCGACGTCGAGCTTCTGCCACAGCTCCTGGCCCGGGAACTTCCACTTCCCGTAGCCGCCCTTGAAGATGTAGAACTCCGGTCCCTTCACGATGGCGAACGGGTCGAGGAGCTTCTTCTGGAGCGGCGCGATCGTGAAGCGGCCGTCCGGACCCGTCACGACCTCCTCCGAGGCGAAGTAGCCGCCGCCGGCCAGACCGGCGAGACTGCCGTGGCGCTTTTCCCAGACGGCCACGACGACGACGCCCTCAAGCGGCTGTCGAGTCTCCAGGTCGACGACCTGACCGCGCCAGGGGCCGGGGCCGGGGTTCGCCCAGTCGTAGGCATTGGCCATGCCCAGCGTGAGCGCGACAAGCAGCGACAGGACGGGGAGCGCGAGGAACGCGTGAGCGTGCGTGCCGGCCATCGGCGACCTCATTTCGGTGCGTGGCGTCGCGGGCCGGGCATCAGAAGCTCTGGATGCGCCAGATGCCGTCGGCGTCGATCGCGAAGCGCACCTCGAAAAGCATGGGCAGCGCGTCGTCGGTGCGTTCCGCGTGATAAACCGCGATGCCATTCTGGGCGGTGAGTCCCGCGATGTCGGTCAGAATTGTGTCGATCGCGCCGAGGTGCGGCGTGATGGCGCGCAAAGCCTCCTCGTAGCTGGCGCGCGCGCCTTCCACGATGAAGGTCAAAGCGGCCGGGATGTCGCCCCGGCGAAGCGCGTCTTTCATTCCCGTCCACTTCGCCTGAAGCAGCGCGTCCAGGCCCGCGAGGTCCAGGACCTGAACGACCGCGGAGACCACCGACGTCGCGCCCGACTGATCCGTGACGGTGGCCGTCGGGAAGTAGAGCCCCGGAGCGGAATACACGAAGCGCTCGCCGTCGAGCGCGGGTCCGGTGAAGTCGGCGACGCCGTCGCCGACTAGATCGAGCGAGACCGATGCGGCCGCGGGGCCGCCGAGGAGCGAGAAGGTCACCACCAGCGGCGCGGCGCCGCCGGGCGGGCTCGTGATCAGCCGAGCGCCGGTGGCGCGTGAGGTGACCGCGACCGGGATCGTGTGCGTGGCGGTGGTCCCGGTGGCGGTTGCGGCGACGGCTGTGAGCGTTGCCGTGGTCGCGTCGACGGGCACCGCGGCGGCGAAGTCGGTGCCCTGAACGGCGGCCGGGACGCCATTGACGGCGACGCCGGCCTCGCCCCCGGCGTGCACCGTGCCGCGCACGATGACCAGCCCCGCGGAGAGCGAAGCGCCGGCACTTGGCGAAGTGATTGCCACGACGAGCGCCGAGGTGACCGTCACCGAGGCCGTCCGCGAGACGGTCTCCCGTCCATCGGTCGCGCTGAAGGTGGCCAGGTGGGAGCCGACCTGGCTCTGGACCGGTGTGAAGGTGAATGTTCCGGTGGCGGTGTCGAACGCGGCGTTCGCGGGAACGGCCGCGGAGAGCGTCACGCGGTCTCCGTCCGGGTCGCTGGCCACCACCGTGAACATGAGCCGATCCCCGACGTCAACACGCTGGTCGGGAATCGGCTCGATCACGGGCGGGCGGTTCGGGCGCGGCGTGACGACGATGGTGACGGACGCCGTGCTGCTCAGCACCCCGTCGCTGACTCGCAGGCTGAAGACGAGCGCGGTGGGAGACGTCACGCCAGGACTGGCGAAGCCGGGCGTCGGCGAGGTGGAGCCGGTGAGGGCGACGGCAGGCCCGCCGGTCTGGGACCAGAAGTATGACAGCGAGTCTCCATCCGGGTCGAAGCTGCCGCTGCCGTCGAGGTTGGTGAGGGTGTCGGACGTCACGCTCCGGTCGCGGCCCGCGTCGGCGACGGGCGGCCGGTTGACCGGTTGCAGCTCCAGGGCGCCGATGTCGAATCGCGCGAGCCCCAACCGGTCGCCGTCCCTGGGACGAGTCGCCGGCCCGGAGTAGTCGGCCTCGAGGATTGCCGCGAAGGCCGGCGGCAGGCCCAGGAGGTCGGGATCCAGACCGCGGTCGATCGCGGGCGATCCGGCCGCGGGGTAGAAGTCGTCATCCGAGGTACCCGCGACGCCGTCCGCACCGTCGGCGTCGCGATAGAGCGCCGCCGGCTGACCACACCCGGGCGCGCGGGCGACGCCGCGGCCCTCGGATCCCGTCGGAGTGAGGTTGCCGGTGTCGGTCGGGTCGAGAGCGGGCCCGCTGAACTCGCCGAGGCGGTTCCCGCACACGAGGTTGTTCCACAGGTGAATGGCGAGGGGCCGCGGCGGGGCGGATTCGCGAAGCACGCCGTGCCGGCCGCCCGCCGAGCCTCGGGCCACTCCGTTGCCGGTGATCGCGTTGTTGACGGCGAAGATCTGCTGCGCGCCGGAGACGGCGAGGCCGTTCCACTGATTCCCGTGGACGGTGTTCCCGATGACGAGGTGCGGGCCGCCGTCGCCTCCCTCGAACGCGATCCCGTTGCGCGCGTTGCCGTGCACGAGGCTGTTGGCGATGAGCGTGCCGCGGTTGGCATCCCCGACGGCGATGCCGCCCCCGCACTCGCCCGCGCCGTTGGCGAAGACGCGAAGGCGCTCGAGGCGGATGCCCTGGTTCTGGCCCGACCCGCCGGCGAGCCACACGCCGTGGCCGCGGGCCCCTGTGATGGTGAGCCCGCGAAGCGTCACGAAGCGCGAGCTCACGAACCGGAACGCGTGACCGCTCGAGCACGCGGCCGCGGGGGCGGCGACGATCACGCTGCCCAGTGGCGCCGCGGGATCGGCCTCGATGGCGATGCGGTCCGCGTCGCTCGCCGCGGGCCGGGCGTTCTTTCCGGAGACGGTGACCTGCTCTCGGTACGTGCCCGCATGGAGCACGACGGTCTCGCCCGGCAAGGCCGCGCTGACGGCCGCCTGGATCGTCGTGTAGCAGGGCGCTCGCCCGCCGCACGTGCGGTCGACCGGATCGACGTGGCGCATGCCCGATTGCGTCCACGTCGGATCGGGCGCGAGCGCCAGGGCGAGCGCGACGAGGAACGCCAAGGCGGGAGCGAGCCGTCGCGTCGCGCGCGGTGGCGCGTCGCTCTCGATCCATCCCCGGCGGGCCGCTCGCGCTGGTGAGTTCACGAGGGCCACCGTAGAAACGGGACGTCACACCGTCAATGTCCAAAGATCGATACACGAGGCAACTTCGCGGAACGGCACGGATCTCGACGGCCGCTCGGCGTCGCGACGGTGGGACCGCGACGTCGGGGACGGAAGTTGCTCGGCAGATCTCCTAGCTCAGCGGGTGCGGCGCGCGCTGGAGGCCCTGCCACTGCGCGGGATCGTGGCCGAAGATGACCTCGGCGCCCTTCCGGTCGCGCAGATCGCGAAGCACGCCGAGCGAGCGCGACATCTCCTTCTCGTCCCAGACCACCGTCGGCAGCAGGTCCTCGTCCATGTTGCGCTGCGTGTAGCAGGCGTCCTCGGTGATGACCAGCTCGGGCGCGCGGCCGTCGCGGATCACCAGCGACTGGTGCCTCGGCGTATGGCCGAACGTCGGCACCAGCAGGACGGTGCCGTCGCCGAAGACGTCGTGCTCGCCGTCCACCAGCTGGTAGTCCAGCGGGTGGTCGAAGTCGATCGCGCTCGGGTTGTAGCGCCCGGTCGGCGCGGTCAGGGCGGCGCGCGCGGCGTCCATCTCCGCCTTCTGCACGAGGAACGTCGCCCGGGGCAGGAGCTCGTTGCCGCCGCAGTGGTCGAAGTGCATATGCGAGTTGGCGACGTAGCGGATGTCGTCCGCCCCGAGGCCGAGCAGGCCCAGCTGGCCCAGGACGTTGTCGGTCGGGGCCGAGAGGATCTTGAACAGGCGGGCCCGC
>JADMIO010921808.1_pt1 | contig 28391 bp, 26 predicted proteins | sample 8958161 | NCBI WGS metagenome assembly JADMIO01 (sample SAMN16585339, study PRJNA669376) | soil metagenome | isolation source: Crop rotation soil | place: USA: Cullars Rotation, Alabama | collected 2011 | reverse complement strand
AACGAAAGGCCCAGTCTTTCGACTGAGCCTTTCGTTTTATTTGACCATGTTGGTATGATTTAAATTAATACGACTCACTATAGGGTCAGTGCGGCCGCGACTTCAAGTCACGTGAATTCCAAGCTTCGGATCCCACTGTGCTGGAAAGCGAGTTCTTCGGGAACACGCCCGAGATGCTCGCGGCCGAGTACGCACCGTTCGAGGCGTCGAGCGTCTTCCTGTGCGTGATCGACCAGCGGCGGCTCGTACCCGCCGGCGTCTCGCGCTCGATCATCCCGTCGGCGGCCGGCTTCAAGAGCCTGCACGACATCCCGCGCGTGTGGGGCGCCGACGCCGACGACCTGATCGCGCGGAGTGCGTCGGGCCTCGACCCCGGGAAGTGCCGCGACATCGCGACGCTGGCCACCGCGTCCGACTACCGCGGGTCGGGTACCGAAGGTCTGGTGAGCCTCGCGCTCTACCAGGCGATCATCATGTCGTCGCTCGCGACGCATGCGCCCTGGCTTGTCGCGGTGATGGACCTCGCGGTGATCGATTTGCTGTCGGAGCGGATCGGCTCACCGTTCAGCAAGTATCCCGACGTGCAACCCGAGCGGTATCTCGACTCGCCCGCGAGCCTGCCCGTCTACGTCGACTTGCCGGCGTACGGGGATCGCCTCGCGAAGGCCGACGCCAACATGCACAGCATCCTGTTCGAGGGGAGCGGGCTCGAAGCTGCGGTCCGCACGCCCGACTGGGCATCCGAGGGCGCCGACGCGATCGCCGCGCTCGCGGTGCCGGCTCAGACCGATTCGCTGATCGCGGAGCGCACGGCCGGGCGCAGCTGACGTACCCGGGCGACGGTGCCCGGTACGTGTGCCGCCTCCGTGGGGCGGGCGTAGAGGTAGCCCTGTACCGCGTCGACGCGCAACGCGGTGAGCCGCTCCGCCTGGCGGGGCGTCTCGACGCCCTCCGCCGTGGTCGAGACGCCGAGCGCGTTCGCCATCGCGACGATCGCGGCGACCAGTGATTCCTGCGGTGTGTCGGGGTGGTCGAGGTCGTCGACGAACGACTTGTCGATCTTGACCTCGTCGACCTGGAACGTCCGTAGGTAGGCGAGCGACGAGTAGCCGGTACCGAAGTCGTCGATCGAGACGCGGAAGCCGTGGTCGCGCATCGCCCGAAGGGTGTCGCGTGCGCTCTCGGTCTGGTCCATGAGGAGCGACTCGGTCAGCTCCAGGCACATCGATCCGGGATCGACGTTGTTGCGACGCGCGGCGGCAACCGCGGCCTCGACCAGACCGTCGTCGCGGAGCTGGCGAGCCGACATGTTGACGGCCATCCGCATCTGATTGCCGCCGGGCAGCGTCGTGCTCCACTCGGCGAGCTGTGCGCACGCGGTGTTGAGCACCCACTCGCCGATGTCGACGATGAGGCCGGTGTCCTCGGCGATGGTGATGAACTCGAGGGGCGGAACCGTCCCGAAGTGCGGGTGGCGCCAGCGGAGCAACGCCTCGAACCCGACGACGTCGATCGGGTCGAGCGACACGACCGGCTGGTAGTGGAGGACGAACTCGTCGTTGTCGAGCGCGGTGTGCAGGTCGCGCTCGAGTCGCGCCCGGCGCAGGCTGCGGTCGCGCATCTCGACGTCGAAGATCGCGACCGCGTCGCGGCCGGCTTCCTTCGCCTGGTACATCGCGGTGTCGGCGTCGCGCAGCAGCGACTCGGCGGTGGTGAACTCGTCGCGGTTGGCGAGCGCGACTCCGACGCTGGCCGACGACCACACCTCGATGTCGCGCACTTCGAACGGCTCCGTGAACCGGTCCCGCAGGTGCTCGGCAACGAGCCGCGCGCCCTCGAGCCCGTCACCGGTGCGGATCACGACGACGAACTCGTCGCCGCCGACCCGGCCGATCAGGCTGTGCGGCGGGGTCTCCTGCCGGAGTCGCTCGGCCACCGCCATCAGCAGCTCGTCACCGAGCGAGTGGCCGTAGCTGTCGTTCACGAGCTTGAAGCGGTCGACGTCGACGAACAGCAGCGCGATGTCGTCGTCGGTGTCCTGCAGGTGGCCGAGCGCCTGGTTGAGCCGCTCGAACACGAGGAACCGGTTGGGCAGCCCCGTGAGCGAGTCGTGCGTCGCCTGCTCGGTGAGCCGTTCCTCGGAAGCGGCGTGCGCACGGAGCGACCGGAAGACCCGCAGGATCGCCAGCGCGGTGAGGACGATCGAGATCGCGATCAGCGCCACGCGGTCGCCGGTCGTCGAGGGCAGCTTGGTCACGATCACGAGCAGCGGGAGGCCGAGCGAGATCGAAACGAGCAGCAACCGGCCCTTGGTCGGTGCGCGCTCGGTGCTGGCCACCGGTTCGCACAGGTCGCGCATCGAGGGGTGCAGCACGCACGTGCCGAACGCGAGGAACGCGAGCCCGTACGGGAAGTCGAGCAAGCGCGTCGGCACAGTCCAGATGTGAGCTTCGGCGAACATGTAGACGGCGTCGCCGACCACCATCATCGAGAGCGCGACCAGCAGCAGACTCTGGGCGAGCGGCCGGCCTTTGCCGCCCGCGGTCATGAACTGCATCACGATCGCGACCATGAACACCGACATCGCCGGGTAGCCGACGAGCACGAGTTGGACCTTCAGTGGTGCGTGCTCGTGCGCGAGCGCCGGCGTGATCAGGTACGACCACGCGAACGCGAGCGCGGCGAGTGCCACGAGCATCGCGTCGAGGAGCGAGTCGAAGTCGAAGCCGCCGCGCCGTGCGTGCGCGAAGCCGAGCAGGCCGAGCCCGAGGAGGAGGTAGCCGGGGAGCGTGAGGATGTCCGGCGTGATCGACCGCGATGCCGACAGGTCGCCGAGGGTGTGCAGGCTCTCGCGTGCCGCGCCGCCCGCGACGAACAGCACGAAGCCGAACATGATGACGACGAACGGCCACCGGTGACTCGGGTGGAACGCGCGCGCTCCTGCCACCGTCGCCGCGATCGCGGACACCGTGAGGAGCACGAACGTGTACTGCGACGCGCCGCCGAGCAGGCCGGTCGCGTGCGCGCACATCCACGCGCCGCCGACGGCGGCATAGATCCAGGGATAGATCCGCGTCCTCGCGTGGCGGCGGGACGCATCGGTCGGCATTGTTTTTTCTCGGACGCTCAGCGGCCCGATTGAGCCGATTTCTGCCGGGATTCCGCTGTGGACGGGCCTTCGCGGCCGGGCGGGGGTGGGCTCAGCGCCGCTCGTAGGCCACCAGGCTGGGTGGCGAGCCGTTACCGACCGGTACGACGACGAGATCGCCGGCCACGGCCATCCACCCGTTGATGCCGCCCGGGGCCTGCTTCTGCCAGACGATTGTTCCGGTCGCCCGGTCGAGCGCCACCAGCTCGCCGTCGAGGAGGGCGGTGAGCACGAGGTCGTTCACGACCGTCGTCGCGCCCAACGGGTCGCCGGGGACCTTGGTGTCCCACGTCACGTTTCCGGTCGTCGCGTCGATGGCCACGACCTCGCCGTCTTGCTGACCCATCTCTGTCGCGAAGTACGCCGTCTCGTCGGGCTCCAGCGTAGCGGGCGCGTTGACCGTCGCCAGATAGACGACACCGTCGGCGGTCGCGGGTGGCGTGATCACGCCGCCGAACGTGCCGGGCGCGACCTCGGTCGGTGCCGACAAACGCTCGAGGTCGTCGTTCTGGTGCAACCCGACCGGGGTCTCCCACAGCCGTTCGCCGGATGCGGGATCGAGCCCCACGACGCGCGCGCCCTTCCCGGCGCCGACGACGATCTCGTGCCCGTCGCGCGTTCGCGCGATCAACGTGTGCACGAGATCCCGGTCGAAGTTGTCGTGCGGGTGCACCTGGTGGAACCACTGCAGCTTCCCGGTCGCGACGTCGAGCGCGACGGTGGAGTCGGTGTAGAGGTTCGGTCCGGGACGGCTCGTCCCGTTCGGGTATTCCTTCGTGCCCGGGAACGGCGCGGGGTTGGCGACACCCCAGTAGACGAGGCCGCGCGCCGGGTCGATCGACGGCGGGTACCACGCACCGCCGCCCGAGTTGACCTCCGGGTGTCCCCAGAGATCGCCCTTCACCGTGTCGAACCGCCAGCGGACCTTTCCCGTCGCGGCGTCGAGCGCGTACAACACACCGCGGTCGCCGGGGGTGTAGATGCCGGTCGTGCTGACCGGCACGGTCGCGGCGAACACGGTTCCCCCGAACACCGTCGGCTGGATGTCGAGGCCGGTCGTCTTCGTCGTCTGCAGGTCGCGGTTCCACAGCTCCTTGCCCGTCTTTGCGTCGACCGCGACGAGGCCGGCGATGCCGTGCGCGCCGAACACGCGCCCGTCGGCGACGGCGACGCCGTACGGACCGATGTTGAAGCCGTACGGTTCGGTCTTCCAGCGCACCTGCCCGTCGGCGCGAGCGATCGCGTAGATGACGCCCGCGCCGTCCTGCACGTAGATCGTGTCGCCCACGACGAGCGGGACCGTCGTGAGCGACCCGGTCACGGGCACCGACCAGGCCTGGGTGAGCCGGTCGACGTTGCTCGCGTCGATGGTCGATCCCGACGCGGTACGCGAGTTGTCGTAGTCGTGGCCGGGCAGCACCCAGTCGCCCGGGTTCGCGGCATATTCACGGGGCGCCCCGCGCACGGTCGTCGTCGTGACGTCGGCCGTGCCGGTCGTAGTCGGGCTCGACGTCCCCGACGAACCGCTGCTGCACGCCCCCAGCACGAGCGCGGCGAGCAGCGCGATCGACGCGCGACGTGTCACGGGGTGAGCACCGGCAGCTTGTCCCAGCCCCGAACGGTCGACGTGTGCGCGCGTTCGGCGCCGTCCCAGTCGACCTCCCACTCGGGGAAGCGGTTGAGCACCTCGTCGAGCGCGACGCGTCCCTCGAGCCGGGCGAGCGCGGCGCCGAGGCAGAAGTGCAGGCCGTAGCCGAAGCTCAGGTGGTGTCCGATCTCGCGCCGGATGTCGAAACGGTCGCCGTCGGTGAAGCGGCGGTCGTCGCGGTTCGCCGAACCGTTGAGGATCACCATGACGCTGCCTTCGCGGACCGTCTGGCCGTAGTGCTCGACGTCGCGTGCGACGTACCGCGCCTGCACCGGTGACGGCGCTTCGTAGCGCAGGATCTCTTCGATCGCGTTCGGCACCAACCCGCGGTCGTCGACGATCGCGCGTCGCTGGTCGGGGTGCTCGGCGAGCAACTTGCCCGTCCAGCCGATCAGACGCGTGGTGGTCTCGTTGCCGGCACCGGCGAGGAGCCCGACGTAGGTGAGGATCTCCTCGCGGGTGAGGTGCCGTGTCGTGCCGGTCTCGTCTTCGAACTCGGCATTGATGAGCTCCGTCATCAGGTCGTCGGCCGGATGTTCGACGCGCCAGTCGATGTACTCGGCGAAGACGTCGCCGCTGGGGTCGATGGTGATCTCGGCCGGACGCGACGGGTCGTTCGGGTCGAGCTTCAGGCCTTCGTCGAGCTGGTCGCGGATCGCCTGCTGGTCGCCCTCGGGGATCCCGAGCAGCATGCCGATCACTCGCATCGGCATGACCGCGCCGAGATCGGTGATGAAGTCGAAGCCTCCGGAGCCGACGAGCGGGTCGAGCGTTCGCGCGCAGAAGGCGCGGACCTGCGGCTCGATCGCCAGCATCTTCTTCGGCGTGAAGACGCGCGAGAGGATGCCGCGGTGCACGTCGTGGACCGGCGGGTCCTCGAAGAGGATGATCCCGGGAGGGAGCTCGATGTCGGCGCGGATGAGCTCCAGGATCGAGCCCTTCCCCGAGCGGTAGGTGTCCCAGTCGATGAGCGCGTGCTCGACGTCGTCGAAGCGGCTCAGGGCGAAGAAGTCGTACTGCTCGTTGTAGTAGAGCGGCGCTTCCTCGCGGAGCCGGCGCCAGACGGGGTACGGGTCGGCGTCGATCTCGACGTCGTACGGGTCGTAGTTGAGCCCGCGATCGTTGGTGGTCGTCACGAGACTTGCGCTTCCTCGGGATGGGCGGGCGGGTGCGGGGCGATTGTCGTCGGCGATAGCAGCGGACGCCACTTCGCGAGCGGCTACCGACGCGCGCGCAATACCGCCACGCTCACGGCGTACGTGATCCCCGAGACCAGGCACATCGTGCCGTACGCGCCGGGATCGAGATCGCGCGCGGTCTGCACGATCAGCCCGACCAGCGCGACGCCGGTCATCACCCCGCCGGTGATCGCGAGCGCCTCACGCCCGATCCCGCGCTGACGCTCGTCGCCGTCGGTCCGCATCATCGCGGCGACGTCGCCCTGACCGCCCGCCCAGCGGAACGCGAGCAACGCCGCGACCACATAGAAGACCACGAGGCCGAGGGCCAAGCCGTGGTCACCACCGACCCATGCCGCGGACGCGATCGCGCCGCCGCCGACGAGCAGGACCGCCGCAGTAGCGCCGCGGCCTCGGGTGATCGTGCGCGTGTTCATCGGCGCTCCTCTGCTTCGGGCATGAAGATGTCCTCGACCGTGGCGTCGAAGTACCGGGCGACCGCGAGCGCGAGGGGAAGCGACGGCAAGTAGCGCCCGTTCTCGATCGAGTTGATCGTCTGGCGCGACACGCCGAGCGCGCCGCCGAGGTCGGCCTGCGACATCTGGTTCAGCTCCCGGAGCTCGCGGACGCGGTTCTTCACGCGTGACAAGGCTGCTTGACATCGCGCGCGGTGTCAAGCGTCCTTTCCATCGACCAGGGCTCGCCGGGCGGGCCGGGGGTACCTTGGCGCACGCGGGAGCACGGCATGCATTCGTGTGGGCTTCTGATCGCACGGCCGGACCGATTCCGGGTAGCGCCCGGCCACGAAAGAGGAGAACGAGCAATGGGTTTGGTACTGGGCGACACCGCCCCTGACTTCGAGGCCGACACCACCGAGGGGAAGATCAAGTTCCACGACTGGATCGGCGACTCCTGGGCGCTGTTGTTCTCGCACCCCAAGGACTTCACGCCGATCTGCACGACCGAGCTGGGCTACGTCGCCAAGATCAAGCCCGAGTTCGACAAGCGGGGCGTGAAGATCATCGGACTCTCGGTCGACGCGACCGACGACCACGCGGCCTGGGCCAAGGACATCGAGGAGACGCAGGGCACCGCGCCCAACTTCCCGATGATCGGCGACGCCGACTTCAACGTCTCGAAGCTCTACGGCATGCTGCCCGCGAGCACGTCGGGCGACGCGAAGAGTCGCACACCGGCCGACAACATGACCGTGCGCAACGTGTTCGTGATCGGACCCGACAAGAAGATCAAGCTGATCCTCGTCTACCCGATGACGACCGGCCGCAACTTCGACGAAGTGCTGCGCGTCATCGACTCGCTCCAGCTCACGGCCAACCACAAGGTGTCGACGCCGGTGAACTGGCAGCAGGGCGAAGACGTGATCATCGCGGGGTCGGTGTCGAACGACGACGCCAAGGAGCTCTTCGGCGAGTGGAAGTCGCCGAAGCCGTACATCCGCATCGTCCCGCAGCCCAAGTAAGCGCCCAGCGCGTCGCGCGCTCAGCTCGCGGGCAGCGCGGCGCGAAAGGCCGCAACGAACTCGCGCACGCGCGCTTCGGTCTCCGCGTTCGGTTCCTGCATCGGGAATCGGACCCGGAGATCGGTCGCGCCGGCCGCGACGAGTCGCGGCACCGGCGTCATGGTCGCGTCGAGGTCGGTCGCGCCGTCGTCGCCCCGGCGCACGCGCAGGTTCGCGACGACCTGGAGCCCGTCGGGTGACGTTCCCGTGGCCGCGATCCGTTCTCGCATCGTGCCGATCGACTCCTCGATCGCGCCCGCGTCGTCGCCCCACGGGATCCAGCGCAGCCCGAAGCGGCAGAGCCGGTCGACGACGCGCGCGTTGACCGTGCCGCTGATCCAGATCGGAACGCCGCCGGATTGCCGCGGCTTCGGCATCATGTGGATCCGGTCGAACGCGAGCTCGGCCGACTCGTAACGCGCGGCCTGCTCGGTCCAGAGCGCGGTACACACCTCGAGCGTGTGGTCGAGCGCGCGGCCGCGCCGCTCGAAGTCGAGGCCGGCCGCCTCGTACTCCTCGCGCTGCCAGCCCACGCCGACGCCGAGGTCGAGTCGACCGCCCGAGAGCACGTCGAGCGTCGCGGCGGACTTGGCGAGCACGACCGGCCGGCGGAGCGCAGCGAGCAGGATGCCGGTCGCGAGTCGCACGCGCTCGGTCACCCCCGCGATCACGCTCAGCGCGGTCAGCGGCTCGAGCCAGTGGCCGTCGGGGCCGGTCGGCTGCTTGCCGCCACGGGCGCCGCCGAGCTCGGGACGGGCGTACGCGTCGAGCTGCTCGCCGAACACGACGTGATCGGAGACCACGAGCCGGTCGACGCCGGCGCGGTCGTAGAGGCGCGCGGTGTCGAGCATCGTCTGCCAGCCCGCCGGCTCTTCGGCCGCGTACGTGACGAGACCGACCGACAGCTGCACCGGCGGCACCGCCGCGAGCGACATCGGCGCTACGAGGGCGTGACGGGCCGGGGCGCCACAGTGATCGAGGGGATCGAGAGCGACGACCCGGCGCGCAAGACCGCGTCGATCACCGTGGTGAGATGGTCGACGTCGATGAAGGCGCCCGCGATCAGGTTGAGGGCCACCCACTCCTGGCCTAGCTCGGCCGCAAGGTCGACGTCCCAGTTGTTGGCGAACTGCGTCAAGCCGTCGCCTTCGCCGCCCGGGCAGTCGCCGACGACGACGCGAGAGAACGCGACCATCGGGTGCTCGATGCGCCAGGCCTCCACGAGCTTGTCGAGCGCGGCCTTGCTCACCGCGTAGGCGCCGAGCCCGGGCAGCGGTGTCGTGAGCGACGCACTCGTCGACGACAGGTACGCGACGGCGCCGGCTGACGCAGTCAGGTGCGGAATCGCGGCGCGAGTGACGATGGCGGCGCCGACGACGTTGGTGTCGAACGTACGGCGCCAGGTTTCGGCGTCGGTGTCGGCCAGTCGCGCGAGCGGGCCGATAGCCGGCGTGTAGACCAAGGCGTCGATCCCGCCGAGACCCTCGACCGACTCCGCGATCGCTGCCGCGACGGACGACTCGTCGGTGACGTCGCACGCGATCGCGATCGTGTTGCCGCCCGCTTCCTTCGCCGCGGTGTCGAGCATCTCGCGCCGCCGGGCGAGCAGCGCGACGTGCGCGCCGCGCTGCGCGAGACCGATTCCGATGCAGCGGCCGAGACCGCTCGACGCCCCGACGACGAGGGTGCGCACGTCAGCCGTTGAGGCCGTGGAGGACGAACTCCCAGGTCTCCTGGGCGGTGAGCCGCTGCTTGGGGTTCTCGACCAGGCGGTTTCCGAACCAACTGTGCATCACCGTCTGCTGGATGAGCGCCGTGCCGCGCCGGTGATCGTCGACTCGGATGGCGCCGGCCTCGGAAGCCGCGCTCACGAGGCCGCGGAGCAGCCGGGTCTGCGGCGCGAGCGCGGCGCGGACCCGCTCGGAGTGGTTCACCGCGAGGTGCATCGAGAACTCCGAGATCGCCCGCCGGTTGTGCGTGCCGCGCTTGCGGGGCTCCTCGATCGGATCGCACCACTCGTGCAGCCGGATCGCGAACGCCTTGAGCCGTTCGAGGGGATCCGATTCGGCTTCGACCGCGGCGAGGATGTCGTCGTCGGCCTCGCGGATACTCTCCTCGAACAGCGCGAGCACCAGCTCGTCCTTGCCGTCGAAGTACTCGTAGAAGCTGCGCAGCGACTGCTTCGACCGGTCGACGACCTCCTGGATCGTGAACTCGGTCGTGCCCTTCTCGTCGATCAGCTCGAAGGCCGCCTCGAGGAAGCGCTGCACCCGCTGCTCGGCGCGGGACCGGGCGGCGTTGAGGCTGCGGGCGACCGCTCGCTCGCGCCAGGCAGGTTCGCTCGCGTCGGGCACGGCGTGAACTCCTGCCATGTCGGGTCCTGCTTTCGCTCGGGAGGCCGGTTCTCGGCCCCGTCGCCGCCGCCGACGGAATCCGCCGTACGCCGCTCTGCTCCGAGATCATACCGCCCGCTTCCGAAGTGGAAATCACGTTACCACCGTCGTGGGCGCGCTTGTGGAGAGAGGGATTCTCAAATAACGTCAGCGCCCTACCTGTTCGCAGTCCGGGGGTAACGGGATGAAGCACGTGAAGGCGCGGGCGCTGGCCGCCGCGGTGGTGGTGGCCGTCTTGGCGGTCGGGTGTTCGAACTCCAGCGACAAGTCCGAGGGCGACACCACGACGCCCACCGGCGGTAGCAGCAACACGCCGACGACCTACCAGGGCACCGATTTCTCGATCAACCAGCCGGTCGACGCCCAGGGCGTGACCGACAGCGAGATCAAGGTCGCGTCCGTCTCCGCCAAGACCAGCGTGCTCGGCGGGCAGGAGGGCGACCTCAACATCGGGCTCGAGGCGTACCTCGACAACCTCAACGCGCAGGGCGGCATCTGGGGCCGGAAGGTCAATCTCGCGAGCCAGCGCGACGACACCCAGGTCAACAACCTGAACACCGTGCAGGCGATGCTCGCCCAGGACAAGCCGTACGCGGCGTTCATCGCCACCGACCTCTTCACCGGCGCCAAGCTGCTCGCGCAGGAGGGCATCCCGACCTTCGGTTGGAACATCAACGCCGAGTGGGCCGGTCCGAAGAACTTCTTCCCCAACGTCGCGCCGATCTGCTTCGAAGGCTGCCCGTTGCTGCCCCACATGCTGCCGACGCTGGTGAAGTCGGAGAACAAGCACAAGGTCGCGGTCATCGGTTACAACGTGCCGCAGGCCGCAGGCTGTGTGAACGGCGCGAAGGACACGATGGCCGCGTTCGGCAAGGATGTTGACGCGAGCGTCGTCTTCACCGACGCGTCGGCCGCGTTCGGCAACACCGACTGGTCGGCGCAGGTCGCGCAGATGAAGGAGAAGGGTGCCGACTTCCTCGTCACCTGTGTCGACTTCAACGCCGACTACGCCATCGCCAAGGAGATGGCGCGGCAGGACATCCGCGACAAGGTCGTCTTCTACCACGCCAACCTGTACAACCAGGAGTTCGTGGCGCAGAACGCCGACTCCTTCGAGGGCGACCTCGTGCTCGCGCAGATCACCGCGGTCGAGCAGGAGCCGCAGACCGCCGCGATCAAGGAATACATGGACTACATGGAGTCGCACGACCTGAAGATCAGCGAGATGACCATGCAGGGTTGGATCGCCGGCACACAGTTCGTCGACGCGCTGAAGGCGGCGGGTCCCGACTTCACGTGGGACAACCTGATCAACGCGTGGAACACGCAGACCTTCTACACGGCCGACGGCTGGGTGCCGCCGATCGACTGGACGAAGCAGCACACCGACCCGGGCGAGGGTGACGAGTTCCGCTCCGACTTCGAGTGCGCGAACTTCCTGAAGATCAAGAGCGGCAAGTTCGTGCCCTACCTCGCCGAAACCGGCAAGCCGTGGGTGTGCTTCGACGGTCACAAGCTCGACACCTGGCAGACGCCGGTGAACGTGAGCTTCGACACCGACGAGCCGTTCTCGATCACCGAGACCAACGGCAAAGCGGAGGTCTCGGGCGGCTCGAGCACGGAGGCCACGACCCCGCAATGACCGTCCGGTAGCCGATGGCGGCCGACGACGAGTTCCGAACGGAGCTGCGTTCGTGGCTCGCGGAGCACACGCCGCCGGCCGTCGAGCTCGCGGCGACGCCCGACGAGGCTGCGAGCCTGCGTGCATGGCAGCGTCAGTTGCACGCCGACCGGTGGGTCGGCGTGCACTGGCCGGTCGAGTACGGCGGGCGCGGCGCATCACTCGCGCAGGTTGCGATCTACAACGAGGAGTTGGCGCGCGCGGGAGCGCCGCCGCTCCTCGGCCGGGCCGGTATCACGCTGGTCGGGCCGACGCTGATTGCGCACGGCACCGAGGAGCAGCGCACGCGGTGGATGCCACGCATCCTCTCCGGCGACGACGTGTGGTGCCAGCTGTTCAGCGAACCCGACGCGGGCAGCGATCTCGCGAGCCTGACGACCCGGGCCGAGAAGAGCGGCGGCGTCTACCGCGTCAGCGGCCAGAAGGTGTGGTCGTCGTACGCGACGTTTGCCGACATGGGCATCGCACTCGTCCGCACCGATCCCGACGCGGCACCCCACAAGGGGATTTCGATGCTCGCGATCCCGATGGACGCGCCCGGCGTCGACGTGCGGCCGCTCCGGCAGATCACGGGCGACTGCGAATTCAACGAGGTGTTCTTCGACGACGTCGAGATCCCGGTCGGCAACCTGATCGGGGCCGAGCACGAGGGCTGGCGCGTCGCCAACACGACGCTCGCCAACGAGCGGGCCGCGTCGTTCATCTGGCGCGAGCAAGTGCTCTACGAGCTCGCGATGGGCGACCTGCGGCGCGCGGTCGCGGCGACCGGGGCAAACCGAGACCCGAGAGTGCGTCAGGAGCTGGCCCGCTCGTGGATCGACGTGGAGCTGTTCCGGCTGCACAATGCGCGCACGCTCGACCGACTCACCCGCGGTGAGGAGATCGGTGCCGAGTCGAGCATCGTCAAGCTGTTCTGGGCCGAGATGAGCCGACGCTTCGCCGCCACCGCGATCAATCTGCTCGGGCCGGGCGCGCTCGTGGGGAGTGAGGCGCGGTGGGCGCGGGGCTTGCTCTCGACCCGCGCCAATTCGATCATGGGCGGCACGAGCGAGATCCAGCGCACGATCATCGGCGAACGCATCCTCGGCCTGCCGCGGGAGCCCAAGTGACCTCGATCGACATCGATCCGAACGACCTCGTCGACCCGGTGCGCTACGCGCAGCACGGTTATCCGCACGCGACCTGGGCGCGCCTGCGCGCCGAGGAGCCGGTCGCGCGGGTGAAGGCCGACGGCTACGAGCCGTTCTGGGCGATCACCAAGCACGCCGACATCATGCAGATCTCGTCGCAGCCCGAGCGCTTCTGCAGCGCGGCCGGCATCACGCTCGCCCGTGAGGGGGCGGCGCCGGTGCCGCCGACCGAGATCCTCGTGATGATCGACCCGCCCAAGCACGGCCCGATGCGGCGCGTCGTGAACTCGCGGTTCACGCCCCGTGCCATCCGGGCGCGTCAGGGCGAGGTCGAGCAGATCGCGGTCGATGTGCTCGGCGAAGGCGTCGTCGACGGCTCGACCGAGGGTGACTTCGTCGAGCGGGTGGCCGCGCCGTTCCCCCTCGCGGTGATCGCGTGGATCATCGGCGTGCCGAGCTCCGACTGGGAGCTGTTGTTCCGCTGGACCAACGAGATCATCGGCAAGGACGACCCCGAGTTTCGCCGCCCCGACGAGTCGCCGGGCCAGACGATGAAGCGGGCGCGCGGCGAGCTGCGTGGTTACCTCGAGCGGCTCATCGAGCAGCGTCGCACCGACCCGCAGGACGACCTCGCGACCGAGCTGCTGCGGGGCACGATCAACGGCGAGCCGCTCACCGGCGAGCAGCTGCTGTCGTACTGCGAGCTGTTCGTCGAAGCGGGCAACGAGACCACGCGCAACGCGATCAGCGGCGGACTGCTGGCGTTCTGCGAACGGCCGGCCGCGTGGGAGAAGCTGCGGGCCGATCCCGACGCGCTCCCCGACGCGGTCGAGGAGATCCTCCGCTGGGCCAGCCCGATCAGCCACTTCACGCGCGTCGCGACCGAAGACTGCGAGATCCGCGGCGTGCGGATAGCGGCCGGCGACCAGCTCGCGCTCTACTTCGCGTCGGCGAACCGCGACGAGGACGTGTTCGACGACCCGTTCGACTTCCGCATCGACCGCAAGCCCAACCCGCACCTCGCGTTCGGGTTCGGTGAGCACTTCTGCCTCGGTGCCCACCTCGCGCGCGTCGAGATCGAGACCGTCTACCGGCACCTGCTCACGCGGTTCGAGTCGTTCGAGCTCGCAGGCGAGGTCGAACGGTTGCAGTCCGCGGTCAACGGCAGTCTGAAGCGCCTCCCGCTCCGGTACCGCCTCGCATAGCGCGCCGACCAGAACATCAGGAAAGGGAATGTCGATGGAGCAACGTCCGTTCGGGCAGACCGGCCTGCAGGTCGGCGCGGTCGGCTACGGGTGCTGGGAGATCGGCGGCGGCTACGGCGACATCGAGGAGGCCGACTTCGACCGCGCGGTCGGGCGGGCACTCGACCGCGGCATCAACTGCTTCGACACCGCCGAGGGCTACGGCATGGGCGCGTCGGAGCGGGCGGTGGCCCAGGCGCTCGGCAGCCGGCGCGACGAGGCCATCATCGTCACGAAGTTCGGCATGAACTATCGCGACAAGCCGAACCTTCGCGACAGCAGCCGCGAGCGAGTGTTCGCGTCGATCGACAAGAGCCTGAAGAACCTCGGAACCGACTACGTCGACGTCTACCTCGTGCACTGGCCCGACCGGCTCACGCCGTTCGAGGAGACGATGCAGGCGCTCGACGACGTCGTGCGTGAGGGCAAGGTGCGCTACGTCGGCCTCTCCAACTTCAAGCGCGAGGAGATCGAGGCGTGCATGGCTGTGCGGCGGGTCGACGTCGTGCAGTACGGCTGGAACATGTTCGACCGGCGCATGCAGCGCGACATCCTCCCGTACTGCGCCGAACAGGGCATCGGGTTCATGGCCTACGGCTCGCTCGCGTTCGGGCTGCTGACCGGGACGTTCACCGAGGACCACGACTTCGGCAGCGCCGACTGGCGCGCCCGCCAGGGCAACATGGGCGCGATCAAGATGTTCGCCGCGCTGTTCGGTCCCGAGAAGTTCAAGGACAACGTGCGCGCGGTCGAGGAGCTGAAGGGCATCGCCGCCAAGTACGAGAAGAGCCTTCCGCAGCTGGCACTGCGCTGGGCGATCTCGCACCCGGCGGTGAGCACCGCGCTCGTCGGTTGCCGCACGGTGGCCGAGGTCGACGACAACGCGGGCGCGGTCGGCTGGTCGATCAGCGACGCCGACCTCGCCGAGATCGACGCGATCTTCGAGCGCCACGGTGTCGACACGATGCCCGAGTTCTGGATCGAGGACGAGCCAGGCGCAGATCCCGGAGGCCCGGGCAGTGCGGAGAAGTCGAGTGCGTGATCGAGGGCCGGAGGGTCGAAGCCGCATGAGGATCGACGCGTGAGTGGCGGGCCTGAGCTCGCGGGCAAGGTCGCGATCGTCACCGGCGGTGCGAGCGGGCTCGGTCGCGGGATCGTCGAGCGCTTCGTCGAGGAAGGCGCGAGCGTCGTGATCGCCGACGTCGACGCCGACGCGGGCAAGGCCCTGGCCGCCGAGCTCGCGCCCGCCGCGGCGTTCCAGCGCACCGACGTCGCCGACGCCGAGCAGGTGCAGGCCGCGGTCGACTTCGCAGTCGAGCGTCTCGGCGGGCTGCACATCATGTGCAACAACGCCGGGGCGGGCGGCTCGTTGCGGCCCTTCCTCGACGACGACTTCGATGACTTCCAGCGGGTGATGGCGGTCAACATCCTCGGCGTGATGCTCGGCACCCAGCGTGCCGCGCGTCACATGAAGGAGAACGGCGGCGGAGTGGTTCTCAACACGACGTCGATCGGCGGCATCAACGCGGGCGCGGGCGTCACCGCCTACCGCGCCACGAAGGCGGCGGTGATCCACCTCACGCGCTCCAACGCGGTCGAGCTCGCGCGGCACAACGTGCGGGTCAACTGCGTCGCCCCCGCGCACATCCCGACCGGCATCAATTCCGATCTCGACCAGTCGGCGATCATCCGCGCCATGCAACCGCTGCAACGCCAGGGCACACCGCGCGACGTCGCCGAGGCGTTCCTCTACCTCGCGAGCGAACGCGCCGCGCAGCTCACCGGTGTCGTTCTCCCCGTCGACGGCGGCACGACCGCCGGTGCGCCGCCTCGCTCGCTCAAAGACCTCAAGAAGTGATCGCGGGCTTCGATCATGTGTCGCTCCCGATGCGCGACGCCGAAGCGATGATCGCCTTCTACCGCGCGCTCGGCCTCGACGTCGCCGAGCACCGCGCCTTCGCGTCCGTGTACGTGGGCCGGCAGATGATCAACCTGCACCGACCGGAGACCTGGCAGCGAGAAGGCTTCACGCTGCGCGCCCCGAACGCGGCACCGCCGTGCGGCGACCTGTGCTTCGTGTGGGACGGCGGGGCCGAAGCACTGCACGCCCGGCTCGCCGAGGCGGGCGCGACCATCGAAGAAGGCCCGGTCGAGCGGCCCGGCGGCCGCCGGGTCACCGGTACCAGCGTCTACACGCGCGACCCCGACGGCAATCTCCTCGAGTTCATGATCTATCCCGAAGGAAGCGAACATGCCCGCTGACCTCGTCATCCGTGGCGGCACCGTCTACGACGGCACCGGTGCGCCGGGCCGAGTCGCCGATCTCGCGATCGTCGACGGCGTGATCCGCGAGATCGGGTCCGGCCTCTCCGGTGCGCGGGAGCTCGACGCGACCGGATGCGCGGTCGCGCCCGGTTTCATCGACATCCACACGCACTACGACGCGCAGGTCTTCTGGGACCCGGCGTTGCGACCGTCGTCGTACCACGGCGTCACGACCGTCGTCGCGGGCAACTGCGGCTTCTCGATCGCGCCGACGCGTCCCGAGCACCAGGACGTGATCGTGCGAACGCTCGAGAGCGTCGAGGACATGGACCCCGCGACGCTCACCGAGGGCATCGCCTGGGAGTTCACGACTTTTCCCGACTACCTCGACGCGGTGCGCAAGCGCGGAACGCTCGTCAACTTCACGGCGTACATCGGGCACTCTGCGCTCCGGCTCTTCGTGATGGGCGACGCGGCCTACGAGCGCGCGGCGACACCCGACGAGACCGAGCAGATGTGCACACTCGTTCGCGAAGCGCTGGCCATCGGCGCGGCGGGCTTCTCCACGAGCTTCTCGTACGCGCACCGTGGCGTCGATGGCAAGCCCGTCCCGAGCCGCTTCTCCGACAAGGCCGAGGTCGACGCGCTGTTCCGCGCCGCGGGTGAAGCGGGCCGGGGCGTGATCCTCATCACACCCGGGGAGCAGTGCACCTACCAGGACGTGTACGAGTGGCAGCCGCAGGTCGGCCGGCCCTTCACGTACCCGTTGTTCGCGGCGCCGGGCGGCAAGCACCTCGAGCCGGTCGGGCTGCACGACCGCGGGCTGGCCGACGGCGCCAACGTGTGGCCCCAGGTGACGCCGCGGCCGCTCACGATGCAGTTCACGCTGGCCGATCCCTACAGCCTCAACACCGGCACGGTGTTCGGCGAGCTGCTGAAGGTCGGGCGCGCGGTGCGCATGGCGGCGTACCGCGACCCCGAGTGGCGCGCGCTGGCCGCCGCCGATCTCGAGCACTCGCCGATGAAGCCGCGCTGGGAGACGTTCGAGATCTCGGAGTCAACGCGCTTCCCCGAGCTCCAAGGCCGGCGCGTGGCCGACCTGGCTCGAGAGCGCGGGTCGAGCCCGCTCGACGTGATGTGCGAGCTCGCGGTCGAAGAGGATCTCACGACGCGGTTCCGCGCGTTCATCGCCAACGACGACGCCGACGAGGTGGGCCGGCTGCTCAACCACGACCACGTCGCGCTCGGCCTCTCCGACGCGGGCGCGCACGTCGACCAGATCTGCGACGCGCCGCTGCCCACCGACCTGCTCGGACCGTGGGTGCGCGACCGCGGGCTCATGCCGCTGGAACGCGCGGTGCGGAAGCTCACCGGTGAGCCCGCCGACATGTTCGGCTTCGCCCGGCGGGGCTACCTGCGCGAAGGCAACTGGGCCGACGTGTGCGTGTTCGACCCGGCGACCGTCGCGCCCGGCCCGACCCGGCGGGTGCGCGACTTCCCGGCCGACGCCGAGCGGCTCACCGCCGAGGAACCGGTCGGTGTGCGGCACATGCTGGTGAACGGCACCCCGATCCGCGTCGACGGAACGCAGGCCGACGTGCAGGACGTGCGCCCGGGCACCCGGCCCGAAACCATGTAGCGGTGCTCTCCGAGGAGCTGTTCCTGCCCGACCCCGCACCGCGCGAGGTGCGGTACACGGTCATCTCCGTCGACGACCACGTCGTGGAGCCCGCACACACCTTCGCGGGCCGCCTCCCCGACGCGCTCCAGGAACGCGCGCCGCGCATCGTCGAGACGCGGGGGTGCCCGGCTTTCCCGAGGGCGCGCCCACGCAGCAGCTCGCGGCGACGCTGTTCGGGCAGCTCGCGCTGGGTGCCTGCGCGGAGTGGCTGTGGTCGGAGTATCCCGTCCGCCATCCGGACCTGAAGATCGCAATGAGCGAGGGCGGTATCGGCTGGGTGGCGATGCTGCTCGACCGGCTCGACTACATCGTCGACACCTCGAGCTACGGCGACCGCTGGCGCGAGCGCCCGAGTGACGTGTTGAAGCGCAACTTCTGGTTCTGCACGCTCGACGACCCGTCGACGATCAACACGCGCCACCGCATCGGGGTCGAGAACATCATGATCGAGGTCGACTACCCGCACGGCGACAGCACGTGGCCCGACACCCAGCACGTCGTCGAACGGACCCTGGGCGGACTGCCGGCCGCCGAGATCCGCGCGATCTGCTGCGAGAACGCGGCGCGCGTGTACCGCCACCCCCTGCCCGCCGTGGTGCTACCCGAGGTCGCGCCGCCGGCGTGACGTGCGCTCGGAGATGCGTCCGAGCAGCTTGGTGAGCACCGCGTAGATCGTGTTGCCGTACGGCCACTGCGTCACGACCTTGCCGCTCGCGGTCGTGAAGTAGTTGTTGCTCATCGTCCACGACGTGCCGGCCATCGTCGACTGGAGCCACTGGTACCAACGCCGCTCGAAGCGCGGCTTCACCTCGATCGCGGTGACGCGCTCCCGGCGCATGCGCTTCAGCGCCCGCACCGCGTAGTCGGCCTGGGCTTCGAGCATCGAGATGATGTCGCCGCCGTTGGTACCGGGTCCGTACAGCATGTAGAAGTTCGGGAAGCCGCTCACCGTGATGCCGAGGTATGCGTGCGGCTCGCCGGCCCAGTGCTCTTGCAGCGTGTCGCCCGCGCGTCCGGTCACGCGCACGCGGGCGAGGTAGTTGGTCGGCTGGAAGCCGGTGGCCATCACGATCACGTCGACCGCGCGTTCGGTGCCCTCGCTGTCGACGATGCCGGTTGACGTGACCGACGACACTGCGCGCGGCACCAACGTCACGTTGGGCTTCTTGAGTGACGAGTAGAAGGTGCTCGCGAAGATCGGGCGCTTGCCCGGATACGGGTACTTCGGGGTCACGGCTTCCCGCAGGTCGGGCCGGTCGGCGAACTTCCGGTCGATGTAGGAGCGGCACAGCTCCTCGCGCGCCCGGTTGGCCTTGGTACCCGGGTGCCAGATCGCGCCGCGCCACAGCCCCTTCTCCAGGAGGTACTTCAGTCGCCACCGTTCCTTCGTGCGCGGCCACCAGCGCGCGAGGTCGGCGCGTTCGGTGTCGTCGAAGTCGCGCTCGCCCTTCGGCAGCACCCAGCCCGGCTCGCGCTGGAACACGTAGAGCTCGCGCACGATGGGTTGGATCGCCGGGACGATCTGCGACGACGACGACCCGGTGCCGACGACCGCCACGGACTTGCCCGTCAGGTCGTGCTGGTGCTGCCAGCGTGCGGTGTGGAACGCGGGACCGTCAAACGTGTCGAGCCCGGGCCAGTCGGGGTAGCGCGGCACGTTGAGGAAGCCGACCCCGCTGATCAGTACGTGGCACTCGTCGACGCGCCCGTCGTCGAGGGTGACCGTCCAGACGTGGCGGGCATCGTCCCACGTCGCCGACTCGACCGCGACACCGAGCTGCAGGTGCGGGCGGAGCCCGAACTGGTCGACCGTCTCCTCGAGGTACTTCTGCAGCTCCGGCTGGCGCGCGTGGGTGCGCGTCCAGTCGTGCGGTTTGAACGAGAAGCAATACAGGCAGGAGCCGACGTCGACCTCGGCGCCCGGATAGGTGTTGTCCCACCACGTGCCGCCGATCCCGAGCGACGACTCGTAGACGGTGAACGTGTGGATGCCCGCCCGCTTCAGCTTCACGCCCGCCGCGATCCCGCCGAAGCCGGCGCCGATGACGACGACCTTCGGTGTGCCGGCCGGGCCGAACAGCTCGCGGGCGGACGGCTTCGTCACGACCCGGGCGTCGACTGCAGATGGGGCCGCAGCCATTCCTCCACGGCGCGCGCCCAACGGCGCTCCGGGGTGGTGCCGAGGAACATCTGCACACCGTGCGGTGCACCCGCGATGACGTTCAGGTCGGTCGGCACCCCGGCCTGGCCGAGACGCACCGCGTATTCGATGTTCTCGTCGCGGAAGCCGTCGGCGCCGCCCGTGATCACGAACGCGGGCGGCAGCCCGGCCAGGTCGTCGGCGCGCGCCGCGGCCGCGTGCGCGGGCACGTCGTCGGTGCCGTAGAGGTCGCCGAGGTAGCACTGCCAGCCGAACGTGTTCGCGGTGCGCGACCACACGAGCAGGTTGTCGTGCCGGCTGGACGCGGTGATCTGCCGGTCGTCGATCATGGGGCACTGGAGCAGCTGGAACGCGAGCTGATACTCGCCGCGGTCGCGCGTCATCAGCGCGAGCGCCGCCGCGAGGCCGCCGCCCGCGCTCACGCCGTTGATGCCGACGCGGGCCGGGTCGATGCCGAGCTCGTCGGCGTGCGCGAACGTCCACGCGAGTCCCGCGTAACAGTCTTCGATGGGGCCGGGATACGGCGTCTCGGGCGACAGCCGGTACTCGACCGACACGCCGATGCAGCCGTACTCGTTGCAGTAGCGGTCGAGTGGCATGTCGTCCATCACGTACGAACCGAGCACGTAGCCGCCGCCGTGGATCGAGTAGAGGCACGCGGCCGGCGCGGACAACGACGTCGGACGGTGGACGCGCACGACGACGTCGGGGTTCACCTGGTGGTCGGCGCGCTCGACGGTCGTCGACAGCTGGGCCGCCATCTGCGAGAAGAACTCGCTCCCGCCGGCACGAATCTCCGCGAGCCCGTTCCCGGAGAGGTCGATGTCGGGGATGAGACCGGTGAGCGGCAGCAGCTCGTCGTGCACGATCGGGTCGGTGGTGGTCATTCCCCCTCCTCGGTGCCGGTGGCGCCGACATCCTCGCGGATCGAGCGTTCCACGAGCCCGATGACCCACGTGATCCCGGCGATCGCGTCCTCCGGGTCGAGCTCCCAGTCGGCGACGAGCCGCTCGTACGACCCCACGCTCCACAGCACGTCGAGCATCGCGGCCGCAATCGTGCGGTCGGTCTCCGACAACCGGCTCGAGCCCTGCTGCACCGCGTCGAGCAGCGCGTCGCGCATGCGGTCGTGCGCGGCCATGAGCGTCGGGTCCCGGGTCGTGCGGGGGTCGAGCGGGAACGACGACACGTAGCCGAGCACCCGAGCGGTGAACGCCCGGAGGTCGTCGAGCCGCAGGTCTTCGAGCACGACGCCCGACTCCTGCTCGAGCCGCGTCATCACCGCCTGGCGGAGCTCGGCCTCACCGGTGAAATGCCGGTAGACGGTGCGCTCGTTCACGCCGGCGCGGCGCGCGACGCCCCGCATCGTGAGCTCGTTCCAGTTCCAGACCGCGTGCTCGTGGAGGATCTCGGCGCCGGCGGCGATGATCCGTTCGCGCGTCTTGGCTGCCCGTTCGCTGCGAACCGGGCTGACGTAGCTCCGGCGCGTGCGCGTCTCGGTGTCCTCGCTGGAAGTCACGACACAAGCACGGGCAGCGTCTCGTAGCCCCGCACGGTCGACGTCGGTGCGATCTGCGCGCGGGCGAGGTCGACGTCCCATTTGGGGAAACGGTTGAGCAGCTCGTCGAGCGCGATCCGGCCCTGCAACCGCGCGAGTGCGGCGCCGAGACAGAAGTGGATGCCGTAGCCGAACGCGAGGTGTGGCCCGATCTCGCGGTGGATGTCGAAGCGGTCGGCATCGGGCCAGCGGCGTTCGTCACGGTTGGCGGCGCTCACGATGAACAGCATGCACGCACCGTCGGGGATCTTCTGGCCGTGCATCTCGGTCGCTTCCGGCACGTAACGGCCGATCTGGACCCCCGGTGACTCGAAGCGCAGCAGCTCCTCGATCGTGTTGTTGATCAGCGACCGGTCTTCGAGGACCTCGCGGCGCTGGTCGGGGTGCTCGGCGAGCACCTTGCCCGTCCAGCCGATGAGACGCGTCGTCGTCTCGTTGCCCGCGCCCGCGACCACCGTCGTGTAGAGCAGCGCTTCTTCGCGCGTGAGCGTGCGCGTGACGCCGTGCTCGTCCTCGAACTCGGTGTGGAGCAGCTCGGTCATGAGGTCGTCGGAGGGATGGTCGATGCGCCAGTCGATGTACTCCTCGAAGGCCTCTGCGCCGAACGTCGGGTTGTCGCCGACGTCCATCGCCTCGCCGGCCGTCGTGCGCAGGCGGGCGTCGGACCGTTGCTTCAGGTCGGCCTGGTCCGATTCGGGGATGCCGAAGAGCATGCCGATGACGCGGGTCGGCATCTCCGCCCCGAAGTCGGCGATGAGGTCGAACTCGCCGCTGCCGACCAGCGGGTCGAGGCAGGCGGCGCTGAACTCGCGGATCTTCGGCTCGAGCGCCGAGACGCGTCGCGGCGTGAAGACGCGGGTCAGCAGCTTGCGGTGCACCGTGTGCGCGGGCGGGTCCTCGAAGATGAGCGAACCCGGCGGCAGCTCGATGTCGGCCTTGATCAGCTCGAGGATGCCGCCCTTCCCCGAGATGTACTTCTTCGCGTCGACCAGGCCCTTCTCACAGTCTTCGTAGCGGCTGACCGCGAAGAAGTCGTACTGCTCGTTGTAGTAGAGCGGCGCCTCGTCGCGGAGCCGCTGGTACAGCGGGTACGGGTCGGGAAGGTTGATCGCGGTGTACGGGTCGTACGACAGGTCGCTCACGATGCTCGGCCTTTCAACGTTTCGACGATGCGTTGGGGGGAGAGCGGCAGCTGCGTGAACTCGACGCCGAAGGGCGCGAGCGCGTCGGCCACCGCGTTGACGACGGCCGGGGGCGCGCCGATCGCGCCGCCTTCCCCGACGCCCTTGTAGCCACCGGGTCCGGGGCTGGGTGTCTCGATGTGTCCGTACTCGATCGACGGCACTTCCGCGGCCGACGGCATGAGGTAGTCCATCAGCGACGTGGTGAGTGGGTTGCCGTCGTCGTCGTAGACGAGGTGCTCGAACAGCGCGCCGGCGATGCCCTGCACGACGCCGCCCGCGATCTGACCTTCGACCACGCTCGGGTTGATCATCGGCCCGCAGTCTTCGCTGACGATGTAGCGGAGCAGCTCGACGCGTCCGGTCTCGGGGTCGACCGCGCACGTGCACGCGTGGGTGGCGTTCACCCAGATCGACGGCGGTCCCGCGGCGTAGCGCGCGCTGGCTTCGAGCCCCGCGGGCACGCCCGGCGGCAGTGCCTGGGGCTGGAAGTAGGCGAGCGCGGCGATCTCCGCGAACGAGATGCCGATCGTGGGTGTACCGCGGACGCTGGCGCGACTGCCGGCGAGCTCGATGTCGTCGGTGGCAGCTTCGAGCTTGTGCGCGGCGATCGCGCGGATGCGGTCGCAGAGGATCGTCGCGGTCTCGCGCACCGCACCCGCCGTCATCGACGCGCTGCGGCTGCCCGCGGTGCCCGCGCCGAAGCCGGTGACCGCGGTGTCGCCCTGGATCGTGTTGATGTCGTCGATGCTCGCGCCGAGCGCGTCGGCGGTGAGTTGCACGACGGTGGTCTCGAGACTGTTCCCGGTGGAACCGCCGGCGATGTAGACGTTGATCGCGCCCGACGGCTCGACGCGGATCGTCGCGGCCTCGGTGCCGTAACTGCCGTAGCCCGGCGTGGACGCCTCGACGTAGGTCGACAGGCCGACGCCGAGGTAACGCCCGTGCGTGCGCGCCTCGGCTTGTTCGGCGCGGAACGCGTCGTAGTCGAGGATCTCCAGCGCCTGCTCCAAGGTCTCGAGCGGTGAGATGCTGTCGTAGGTGAGACCGTTGGGATTGCGGTAGGGGAGATCGTCCTGCGTCAGCAGGTTGCGACGGCGTAGCTCCGCCGGGTCGATGGCCATGCGCCGCGCCGCGATGTCGAGCAGCACTTCGCGGGCGAGCGTCTCGTACTGCCAGGGCCCGCGGTACGCGCAACGCCCGACGGTGTTCGTGTAGACGGTCTGGGCGGTGTAGCCCGCCTTGGGCACGCGGTACGGACCGGGAAAGAACATGCCGACCGCGGCCGCGGTGCTCACCGGCCACGGGGTCGGGTATGCGCCGCAGTCCTGGACGAAGTCGATGTACGCGCCGGTGATCGTGCCGTCGGCGGCGAATGCCATGCGCACGTCGGCGTGCTCCTGGCGGGACTTCCCCGCGGCGAGGAGGTTCTCGCGCCGGTCCTCGACCCACTTCAGCGGCGCGCCGACCTTCGGGCCCGCGAGCATGATGCACATCTCGTCGCGTTGGACCATCACCTTCTGGCCGAACCCGCCGCCGGTGTCACGCATGACCACGCGCACCTTCTGCTCGGGGACGCCCAGCAGCCGCGAGCAGAACAGCCGCACTTCGTGCGGCACCTGGGTCGCGGCGACGATCGTGATCTCGCCCGTTCCCGGATCGCAGTCGACGACGAGCCCGCGGCCTTCGAGCGGCGACGCGACGTAGGCCTGCTGGTAGATCGTCTCGCGCACGACGTGCGCGGCATCCGCGAACACGTCGTCGAGCTTCGACGCGGGCCGGCCCGCGAGCTCGCCGACGAGGTTGGAGCCGTGGTCGGCATGTACGAGCTGGTCGCTGTCGAGCGCGGTCGTGTAGTCGACGACCGGTGGCAGCTCGTCGTAGTCGACGTCGACCAGCTCGGCCGCGTCCTCGGCCTGCGCGCGCGTCTCGGCGATCACCAGCGCGACCGGATCGCCGACGAAGCGCGCTTCGGTGGCGGCCAGCGGCGGCCGCGGCGTCTCGGGGCTGTCCTTGCCGATCGCGGTGTGCCACTGCTCCCTGGCGTCGCCGTTCAGATCGGCGGCGGTGAACACGTACCGCACGCCCGGTGCTTTCCGCGCGTCGTCGGTGGCGATTCGGCGGATCGCGGCGCGTGCGAAGGGGCTGCGCACGAAGAACGCGTGCAGCATGTTCGGCCGGACGACGTCGTCGACGTAGGTGCCGCGGCCGGTGAGCAGCCGCCCGTCCTCGATGCGGTTGATCCGCGCGCCGACATAGCGCCCGGCGGGTGCGACGCCGGAGCTCACGGTCGGCTCAAACGATCACGACGGAGCGGCCGCCGTCGACCGGGATCACCGCGCCGGTCACGAACGACGCCCGGTCCGAGCAGAGGAACGCGGCGACTTCGGCGATCTCCTCGGGTCGGCCGAGGCGTTGCATCGGCGTGCCGTCGGTCGCGCCCGGGTAGCTGTCGAGTCCCGCGCCCATGCCTTCGGTCTTGATGTAGCCCGGGCACACGCAGTTGACGCGGATGTTCTTGCGGGCGTACTCGATCGCCGCGGACTTCGTCAGCGAGATCACGCCCGCCTTCGCCGCGGAGTAGATGCCGGTCGCGGGGGAGGCGTTCAGCCCGCCGATCGACGACCAGTTGACGATCGCGCCGCCGTTCTTCAGCCCGAGCATCGTGCGCACCGCGTGCTTGGTGCCGAGCAGCACGCCGCGCAGGTCGATGTCCATCACCTTGTCGTAGTGCTCCATGGTGACGTCTTTGATGAGCGCGGCGTCACCGATGCCGGCCACGTTGCACGCGGCGTCGAGCCGGCCGAACTCCTCGACTGCGGCGCGCATCGCCGCTTCGACGTCGGCCTCCTTGGTGACGTCGCAGTGCACGGGCAGCACGGCCGCGCCGAGCTCGGCCGCGACGTCCTTCTCCGCGCCGCTGATGTCGGCCGCGACCACCTTGGCGCCCTCGCGCACGAACGCGTGCACCGACGCCTTCGCCATGCCCGACCCGGCGCCCGTGATCACCGCGACCTTGCCGTCCAACAGACCTGCCATCAGCACCTCCTCGAAATCGTGCCAGGGAGTATGGCACGAATCGGGCGCCGGCGCACCCCGCCCAAACCGGTCAGCGCACCCCGCCGAAGAACGTCGCGACGTCGGCAGCGAACAGGTCGGGCTGCTCCATCGCGGCGAAGTGTCCGCCCCGCGGCAGTTCGGCCCAGTGGGTCACGTTGTAGCGCGCTTCGACCCACGACCGCGGGAAGCGGATGATCTCGTGCGGGTAGCGCGCGATGCCGGTCGGCACCGTGACCGCGCCGGGCGCCTCGCCCCGCAGGTCGGCGAGACGCGTCTCGCGATACAGCCGGACCGATGACGTGATCGTGCGCGTCACCCAATAGATCGTGACGTTCGTGAGCAGCTGGTCGCGCGTGAACGCGTTCTCGGGGTCGCCGTTGCAGTCGCTCCACCGCTGGAACTTCTCGACGATCCAGGCCAGCAGGCCGGCCGGCGAGTCGTTGAGGCCGACGCCGAGCGTCTGCGGCTTCGTGCCCTGCTCGAGTGCGTAGCCCGCTTCCTCGCGCTGGAACTCGGCCATGGCACCGAGGTCGGCCTTGTCGGCATCGGTGAGCGGCGGCGCGTCGGCGGGCTTGCCCGCGATCGCCATGTTGAGGTGGATCGCCGCGCAGTGGTCGGGGTCGGCGGCCGGCAGGCGCGTCGCGACCTGCGAGCCCCAGTCGCCGCCCTGCGCGCCGTAGCGGTCGTAGCCGAGCCGCGTCATCAGCTCCGCGAACGCGCGCGCGATGCGCATCGGGTCCCAGCCGGTGGTCGCGGGCGGATCGGAGAAGCCGTAGCCCGGCAGCGACGGGATCACCAGGTGGAAGCCGCGCAGCATCGGGATCACGTCGACGAACTCGACGAACGATCCCGGCCACCCGTGCATGAGCAGGATCGGGAACGCGTCGGGATCGTCCGACCGCACGTGGACGAAATGGATGTCGCACCCGTCGATGCGCGTGCGGAACTGGGGGAGGGTGTTGAGCGCAGCTTCCTGTGCCCGCCAGTCGTAGCCGTCGCGCCAGTACTCGACCAGCTCGCGGAGATAGCCGAGCGGGAAGCCATACTCCCAACCGCTGTCGGGCAGCTCGTCGGGGAAGCGCGTGAGCGCGAGCCGGGCACGAAGGTCGTCGAGCACGCCCTCATCGATGTGGATCTCGAATGGCTCGATCGTGTCGGTCATCTGCTCCCGGTTTCTTCGGACCCTGCGTCGGCGGTGAACCTAGGGCGCGCGTGCGCGCTGTTTCCCGCCGAGCAGTCCGGCCGTCCGGTCGCGCTCGGTCTTGTTCCAGTGATGCGGTTTGCACTCGGGTCTCAGGTTGGCGAGCGACGTGGGCCCGCCGTTGGCACAGGGATCGACGTGGTCGAACTCCAACCCATACTTCCGTTCGCACCCACGCTCGGAGCACTCGATGCCGTCGAACTCGGGCGGAGCACCCAGCCGCAGTGCGGTCTCGAGGTGCGCCGGCCGGTAGCGGCCGAAGTGGGCGACCGTGTGAATCGCGACGCCATCGTGCAGCACAGCTTTCAGGAACGCGTCACGTCCGAGCTCGCGCGCCACACTCACGGGAATCGGCCCGCCACCGACGATGTGGCACACCTCGCCGGCATGGGTGTGCCCGCGCCGGTAGGCGTTCAAGTCGACGACGAGCACAAGATCCGTTTGCGATCGTCGAGCTTGCGCCTCGCCGCTCGGCTGCGTCACGGCGACGAATGCATCGGACATCAACTGCTGCCGTGTGTCGTCGCGCTGCTCGCGCCGCGCGGCGCGCCATTGCCGGTCGTACTCCCGATCGATCTGGTTCACGAACCGGACGCCGATCTCGGGTGGAAGTGCACCCCGAAAACGCACCATCCCGAGCTCGTCGCGCCAGTGCCGGAACTCGCGGGCCGCGCGCTGCCGGTCGTGCAGCGCCTCGGGCGGGATGTCCTCACACCGACGGGTCCGGGCCCGATCTCGTACCGCCCGCAATCCCGACGCCCGCGCGAGCTCCAACAACTCGGCTTCGTGCCGCGGCAACGACATGATCTCGGCCGCCTGCGCCAACGACACTTCGCCGTTCGCGACCGCGTCGCGCACGTCCGAGCGCTGTTCCGCCTCGGCGACCGTCTCCAGCTGTCGACGTACGGCATTGGCCGTCGTTCCACGAACGCGCGCGATCCACTCGAGCACCGATGCGTCGCCTTCGTCGCCGCGTGCTCCTTGCTCGATTGCCCGCGCCAGGCCGCGCACACTCGCCGCCTCGATGACCAACGCCGCGCGGGCCAGTCCTTCGGCCAGTTCCGCGCACTCCTGCCCCGAAACCAGCGCGAAATCGAACGACGCGGCCTCCGAGCACAACTCGTCGACGAGCGACCGCAACCGACGCAACTCCAACCTCCACGTAACGACTACCGACCCGTCGTCCCCCGAGGAAGTTGTCACGAGTCTACCGAACATATGTTCGACTGCACAGATGAAGAGTTGTTCCGGTCTCGGCTGTGCGTCACGGTCCTGATGCAACGCCTGTCTTTCCAGCACATTGGGATCCTAAGCTTAGAATTCCACGTGGACAAGTTGTCGCG
>JADMIO011529841.1_pt1 | contig 28403 bp, 12 predicted proteins | sample 8958161 | NCBI WGS metagenome assembly JADMIO01 (sample SAMN16585339, study PRJNA669376) | soil metagenome | isolation source: Crop rotation soil | place: USA: Cullars Rotation, Alabama | collected 2011 | reverse complement strand
CCAGCTTCCGCGACATCAGACGATCAGCCAGCATCCGTCCATCGCCGCCAACTACCTGGCCGACCTGCTTGCATGGCTCGCGGAGCCACGCCGATCACGTCTTGCGTAACTCCCACGCTTTGCCAAACAATAACGCATACCACTTGCACACCCATCGCTTCTTTTGCGACAATACCGCCGCACCTCCCAGGGAAAGGACGATAACATGGTCTGTTCAAATTGCGGTTCGACGATACCTGACGGCTCCACCACGTGCCCCAATTGCAACACCGCAGTAGGCGGTGCAACGGCCACCGCGACAGCAACCGCGCCCCCTGTCGCCGCGCCAGCAGGCGCCGCAACCACATCATCCTCTGGTGGCGCAAAAGTCTATCTCGACTATGCCCGCGACGCCGGCCTGCAGGCATGGAGCGCGCTGAGACGGCTCGCGCTCGATCCCGTGGGCGGGCTTGATTCGGCCTACACCGCGATAGGCGATGCGGGCGCGCTTCGCGTGGGCATTATTTTCGGAATCTTTTCGGTCTTCGCGTTTATGCTTGGCGGATATCTGTTTTTGAAAAGCATCATGGAGTCGATCCAGGCGATGTTTGGTGGCATGGGCACGACCAGCGGGCTGGACATGGACTTCGGAAGCTTTGTAAAGCTCGTGATCTTCGCGGCCACCCCGTTTGTCTGCGCGACGGCGTGCAGCATCGGCGTGAGAAAAGGCCTCGGCAGCCGCGGTGGAATTGGCGGGGACTGCTTTATTGTCGGCACTGCGATGCTTCCATTGTCATTGTGGGCGATTTTGGGCGGGATGTTCGGGGTCCAGCATTACAACATCGTCTCCGTCCTCACTGTCTTCGCGATGTGCATCGGTATCCTGATCCTTTTCACCGGCTACACCCGGATCGACAACGTCGCAATACCCGCGGCGACATATCTTGTCCCGACGGTCATCATCGTCAGTCTCTGGCTGGCCGGTAAGATCGGTGAATCGATCATGTCGGACGGGGCTACGTCGTCACGTTCCGGCCCTCCGCCAATGATGATGCGCGGGCCTCGAAATACCAACTCCGCCCCCGACACCAGCATGGATGATTTGTTCAAGGATTTAGAGCGAGCCCAACGGCGATCACGCTGATGAAAAGCAAAGCAGCTCCCGCGAAGGCGGGAGCTGCTGTTTTGTGAGATCTCAAGTCGGTTTACTGAGCCAGCGCTTTTTCGATCGCTGCGACCACCGAAGGATCTTCCGGCGACAGTTTCGGAGCAAATCGCGCGAACACCTGACCGCTGCGGTCGACGACGAACTTCTGGAAGTTCCATTCAATCTCGCCCGCGAAGTCACCAGCGGTCGGTTGTTCGGTGAGATATTTATACAGCGGATGCTTTCCTTCGCCTTTCACGATGATCTTGGCCATCATCGGGAACGTTACGTTGTACTTGCTCGTGCAGAATTCCTTGATCTCGGCTTCCGAACCGGGCTCCTGTCCGCCGAACTGGTTGGCGGGGAGGCCGACGACCACCAGACCCTGATCCTTATACTTTTCATACAGCTTCTCGAGCGCCGCATACTGCTTGGTGTTGCCACACTTGCTCGCGACGTTGACAAGCATGACCACCTTTCCGCGATAGTCTGCCAGGTTCTTTTCATTCCCGTCGATGTCCTTCATCGTGAAATTCAGTGGACCGGCAGGTTGCGTTGTCGAGGCGGGCATCTTCGAAGGCTCCTTGACCATGTTCTTTGCCTGCGATCGCTGCGTCAGCACGACCAGAACGACAACGGCGAGCAAAACGACAATGGATAGTGTAGTAAATCGCATGGTTCCTCTCTTGTACCGCATGCGTGCTCGGCACGCATAGCGAACTCCTGTCGAAAAATCAGACCGGGCGGGCCAGCGCGGATTCGTACATTGCCAGCATCGCCGGCAAAACCGCATCCAGACTGTATTTCTCCTCGATCATTCGCTCGGCGGCGCGGCCCAGGGGCCTGTACGCATCCGGATCCTTCAACACCTGCACCGCCTTCTCCGCGAAACCGTTTACGTCGAAAAAGTCGGCCAGCAGCCCGTTTTCCCCGTCGCGAATCATCTCCCGAACCGGAGCGGTGTCCGATCCGAGCACCACGGCACCGCAACTGAGCGCATCCATCATGCTCCAGCTGAGCACAAACGGCACCGTCATGTACATGTGCAGATCGGTGCTCGCCAGCAGCCTTGCCAAGTCTCCCTGGTTTAGGCGTCCCAGGAAATGAAACTTGCTCAGGTCGTACTGCTCACGGGATAGAACCCATTCCTTGAACGTTTTCTTCCCTTCCAGATAGGTTTCATCCCCGCCGTAAACGATTTTGTCGGATCCAACGATGAGAAATACGACGTCGGGATACATCTTGGCGATCCGATTCGCCGAGCGCATGAAGATATCGAATCCACGCATCGACTCGAACCCGCGGCTGACGTACGTGACCACGCGCGTCGCCGCCGGAACGTGCACCCCTGCGACGATCCGCGGGGTTCGGAGATTTATCGGCGGACGCAACGATTCCTCATGTCCATGGTAGATACTCCGGTCGACGCCATCGAAGATCGTTTCCAGTTTCGGCTGATATTCCCTGGGGAATCGCGACCGCTGGAACTGAGTCGGTGTATATCCTCGATTGCAGTTTTGGAGGTCGAGCAGGATCATCGCGTTCCTGCAGCGGGAACGGAGATACTTCTCCTCCGGGATTTTCCAGCCAAGGTCATGGCGAAAATCCATATCGCTGTCAGGATCGTGCGCACTGTAATAGAACTCGAACAGATTAATAACAGGCACGTCCGGATAGAGCTCGCGAAGAAAAAGCGTGCTGCCGAAGCCACTGTGGCCGACGATGAGATCGGGTTTGAAGTCCCGCCGTAATTTCAGCGCTTTATAAATAGCGTCGCAGTGCCAGACGCAGTTTTCGAACGTCCGCGAGCAGAAGTGGTTTTGCTTGGTCGCCCCACCAGCCAGCTTGTATTGGACCTTCTCAATGCCGTCGACCACCCCGCCGGGAGTCTCGCTGATGAAGGTGCATTTCCACCCGCGGTTTTGTGTGAGATGCTTGGCAATGTGTCCGAACTGTGCGGGAAAGTTTTGATGTACGTAAAGAATATGCATGGGTACGATAGTTCCGCGACTACTTTTATTACTGTAACAGGATTACCGGGGCTGTTATGATGTTTCCAGCGTCCGCGACACCAGCAGGATTCACATCTGTATTTTCGGACGTCGTCTATCGCGCTAGCACATTGGATCTGGGTTGGTCTGTGGTCATTGTCTGATAATGACGCGGATTAAAGGAGTGCGCGGCTTGCGCCGCAATTTCTGCGCGTGAGTTCTAAAGCGAACATTTGGGAGGTCGATATAAACCATGGCAACTGAAACTATCGCACAATCGGACCGGCATACTGGGAAGGCCGCCTTTGTCAGCGCTAACGTTGCCGGGAGAAATGCAATGAGCACTAAGGTGAAGGACGTTCTTACAACCGGCGAGGTCGCGAAGATCTGCAACGTCGCCCCGCGGACCGTTTCCAAATGGTTCGACTCCGGCGCGCTGCACGGCTATCGCATCCCCGGCAGCAAGGACCGCCGCATTCCGCTGAACCAGCTGATCCGGTTCATGAAGCAGCACGGCATGCCCCTCAACGGCCTGATGACCGGCCGCACGCGGATCCTCATCGTCGATGACGAGCAGGACATCGTGGAAGTGCTCGAGAAGATTCTCGAGGACGAGGCGAAGTATGAAGTCGAAGTCGCCAAGAACGGCTTCGGCGCCGGCGTAACCGCGGAGCGTTTCCGCCCGCACGTGATCCTTACCGACATGCACCTGCCCGACGTCGATGCCCGCGAGCTGTGCAAGCTCGTGAAGAGCAACAACGACTTGCAGCTGACCAAGGTGATCGCGATGAGCGGCAAGATGAGCGAGGACGAGCTCAAGGGCCTGAACGGCGGTGGATTCGACGGCTTCCTGAAGAAGCCCTTCCACGTCCGCCAGGTCATCGAAGCGATCGAAGACGCGGTCGCGGTCGTGTACTGATCGCGATCGGAATTTCAGATTTCAAAGACCGTTCCGGATTCGGAACGGTCTTTTTGTTTATCCGTTCGCTGCAGCTTCCCGTCGGCCCGCGGAATGTAGGGTTTGAAAACCGCCCTCGTTCCCCTCACCACCTCCCGGGCTGATACGCAAAGTAAAAGCCCCAGAATACGCCGCGCCATCAGCGACATACATTCCCGGTTCGCAGCCGCGCACAGTTCCTTTGCTGAAATGCAGCCAAAACCCCGTTATTTCGCCAATTTTGAGCTTTTTCGGGCGAAAGGAGTGGCTAAAACGTCAGAACCGGTCATCCCGCTTGCTAGCGGAACGGTTCCGCTTGTCAGCGGAGCCGCTCCGCTGGTCAATTCTCCCGTTCCGCTCGTCAAATCCCCGGCTCCGCTTGCCAAATCCCCCGCTCCGCTGGCGAAATGGAGGGTTCCGCTTGTCAAATCAGCGGAGGAAGTGACAACCGGGCCGATTGGTTCTGACGTTTTAGCCGCTGATCTTGTCACCGCAGTGAGGCATTTCGTCAGCGGAGAATCTCGCCTGACAAGCGGAACGCGTCCGCTGATTTGCGGGTTCGGCCATTTGGCAAGCGGATCCATCGCCTTTGCGAGCGCAACCGAGCAACTTGCCAGGGTAGATTTGGCGAAGACAAGCGGATCAACTGCTCGCGAAAGATGAGCCTTCAACTTGCCAATCGAGCCCATCGCGCCGGGATGCAGGAGCGGTCACCTCGATTTTTCTGCTTCGGCTCGCTCTATCGCCCGCCGATACCTCGGATGTAAGTCCGACATTGATTTCTTCGGACGGCCGCGAGATCGCAGCGTGCTCTCCAGCCCCAACCGCTCCGCAGCCCGCTTCACCCATGTCGGCGATCCGAAGGGCGTGCCACGCGTCATACTCCGTTCCACCGCCGACGCGTCGATATCCTTCATTGCCGCGTTCACCAGCCGTGCCCAGCCCCGCGGACGGTCCACGGGCCAATCGGCAAGCGGCAGATCCCTCCTCGCCAGGTCCGACCAGCGCCACGCCTCCGCCGACTTCACCAGCTTCGCCCGCAACGGATTGGCATGCAAATAACGCGCAACTGTAAGAAAATGATCGTCCGACTGTACGGGAAAACTCTTGAACCGCCCCTGGTATAAATGACCCGACCCTGGATTCGAATAATGCATGTGATGCCGCCGAGCGTGCGTCACCGTCACCCACGCCATCATGCGTGACAACCCTTCATCCGTCCGCGGGCGAAGCAGCAGGTGCCAGTGATTGCTCATCAGGCAGTACGCCAGCAAGTCCACGGGAAACCGTTGCAGCGCCTCGACAAGCAACTTCACAAATGCGGAAAAGTCCGCGTCCTTCGAGAACAACACCTGCCGGCCGTTTCCGCGATTCAGCACATGATAGATCACGCCTGCTTCGACTTGGCGAATAGCCCGTGGCATGCCCCACAGATCATGTTCGACCGTGGCAGAATAATCAAGGTGACCCCTTATTCTGCCCCGAGCCACCTTTGATCCCCCCCGCGGCTTTGCATTAGCCGCACCGCGTTTTGTGCCAATACAAGTACCTGCCAAGATCTTCGATTGGCAACCATTCATCAGTGCCATGAACGGAGGCTACATCCAAAAAATCGATCTCCGATGCGGCCGCTTCTCCTATACCGGTCTCGATAATTAACTTCGCAATATCAAGAACGTCGGCGCGATTGAGAATGGATCGTGGTAAAGCGATAGAGATTCCAACGCTTTGCGGATCCGCGCTAGTTTTGAGCGGGTTGAATTTGAGGCTTGAAGCGTCAATCGAAGCTGAACCATCTTTTGTTATTTCGAAGTTAAAACCTCTAGGCGGCTTCAATGCCGACACTGTCCAGTTCAATCCAACTGGAGTCGCATCAACCAAATTCTGAACTGTTTCAAAAAGCTCTCGTATGCCATTTGCTGATATTATAAGTTCTGGTTCCTCGTCATCAAACGAAATCTCAGCACTCAATCGCAAATCGATATCTGCCAATTCCGTTGTCACTAGTCCGGCAGCAATGTCCGCAGAACTGACCTCCAAAGTTGGTCGATTATCAAGAAACCACTGCCAAAATTTCGGTACCATGTCAGTCACCATCTTCTATTCTCATCCGATATCCGGGAGACTTTCTAATATTGTAGTTGTTTGGACTATCCACTCCTCCCAATTTGTCCTGCTTCCGAGATTCCTCTATAAAAGCCTCGCGTTCGCTTGTGGCAGGATCATATGTCATCTCGACTGGCGGATCGCCGAATTTTTTCATCTTTTCCTTTGCAGAATCTACTGCACGCTGCGGCGAACCTTTGCCAGCATATGCCTTTCCGGACTTGAACTTGATCTCGTACGATCCGTTCTTCTCAAGTACATCCCAACTTGGGAGGTCGTGCAGGTCTGCAAAATTCCTAATGCCATTCAGGCCCACACCCGCAAGTGCAACTCCTCCTGCGGCGCCCGCGAGGGATAACCCCAAGGTGGGTCCGCTGGCGATAATGGACCCGCCAGCGAACAATCCCCCACCAAGAACTTCTAATCCGGAAGCGAATACGCCAAGCGCGCGTCCAGCATTGCGCCCATAGTATGCCGCGTCGCCACGCTCAAAACCACCTTGGGGTCCCGCCCATTGTACTTCCGCAAATCCAATCGCAGCTTGCTTTCCAAAGCTCCAAGCGCCGCCCGCAGGTCCGTCCTCCATGAAAAGGAGCAGTGGTGACGATGCGACTAGCACAGGTGAGTATTCAATTAGCGGCGCGACTGCGCTATGCACGAATTCCGTGTAACCAGCTGGTGGAGTCGTCCCAATCATCTGAGCATATGCAGGAAATAACGAGCCAAATGGACCCAATCGCGTGCTTCGTGATTGCTGAGCAGTTAGGCGTGCAATTGATTGCTCAAAGGTCTCACTTGACAACGAAACATGCGGAGGACCCGCGAAGAATGAGTCGGATGAACTTACCCTCGCATTCGTCGGTCCGAATGTCGCTATCAATCTTGCAGCGGAATCTATAACACCGTCCTTGTCATTCGACACAGCGCCTAATCCAGTCGGATCCGTCGCGTTCGGGGTAGAGTTTCCGATATAGCGATAAAGATTGTCATCCCCCGCTCCAAATCCCGCCGGATCTTCGCTGATAAACCGCCCCGCGGTCGCGTCGTACCAGCGGGCGCTGTAATCGTACAAGCCGGTGTCGGCGTCCAGTTCCTTGCCGGTGTATTTCAGCCGCGTGGTCGGCGTTGAACTCGTTGCCGCACCCCAGGAGCCGTTGTACTCGAACGCATTGCCAAACGCGTCGTAGTTCGTGCCGGCCTGCAAAGCACCGCTGCTGTTGGTGATCCCGCGGACGCTCTGCTGTTGATCCTGCAGGAGCCAGTTCGTGCCGGTTGTGCTGCCGCCGGTGACCTTGTCCACGGCCACCACCTCGTCCACGTCCTGTCCATCGAAGTAGCGTTCTATGATGCTGTAGCCAGCGCTGATCAGGTTGAAGACCAGCTTCAGTTCCGAGCCGTCATAGGCATACGCCTGGGATTCGTTGTACACACCTTCCACAATCGAACCCGTCGCCGCCCCGTCGGTATCCTTGTCCAGCGAGCGCTCGATCTTGTTTCCCTCTAAGTCATAGCGGTAGTGCAGACGCTTGTTCAGGCGAAGTTTCTCGCTGGCGCCGGTGCCTGTGACGCTGAAGATGGCCACGTCCGTCAGGCGATTTTCGTAGTCCCAGATGTACCTCACGATCTCGGTTTCATCGACGGTCGTGGTGGAAGGATCGTCCTCGCGACTCCGACGCGTGCGGTTTCCCTTGTAGTCGTATTCGTAGGTATAGCCGTCGCCTTCGGTCTGGCGGTTGTTCACGGCCGTGTCATAGCCATCTCCGACGCGGTTGCCGGTGGCATCGAAGTCGTATTCTTCGTCCGGCAGGCCGGTGTTATCCACGTTCAGCACCTGGCCGTTGGCGTCGTAGGTGTAAGTTGCGGTGTTAGCGGGTCCGACGATCGTCTGCACCCACCCGGCGTCATCCAGCGTCCAGCTGAGGTTGATGAGGTCGGTGCCGGTGGGGCCTTCGTGAAGCATCGACGTCAGACGTCCGGCGGTGTCATAGCCATAGCCTGTGGTGGTCACGGCTGACGCTCCGGCGTAACGATGCACCTGCTCCAGCTGGCCATCATTACGGTAGCTGTACGCCACGCCCTTTGTGGGCACGGTCACATTGCTGCCGGACCGTGTCGAACTCTGCTGTGAAATCCCCGTCAATCGTCCGGCGTTGTCGTAGGTGTAGCTCTCCGCCGCTTCGTTTACGTTCACACCGCCCGCCAGATGCAGCGTCCGCTCCAGCTGGGTCCTTAAGTTTCGGCTGTCGTAGGCAAATGTCTTGCTGATCCCCCAGATTCCCGGCGTGCCAAAGTTGTTGCTGTAGACCAGCCGGTCCAGGAAATCATACGTGTAGTTATACGCCGAGTCAGGATCGCTTTCGTTCAGAAGACTGCCGTTGATGTCATAGTTGTAGAAGGAACTGCGGACAACCTGATCGTCCTTATTCAGCCAGCGTTCTTCAACGACGTTGTTCAGGCTATCGTAGTCAAACTGTCGCGTCTGCTTTTTGGCAGATGGGCCGGTTGGAATGTCTGTGGTGATCGACGTCACGTTGCTGGCGGCGTCGTAGGCGTATGAAACTTTTTGAGCGGTGGTTTCCTCGGTGCTCAAGCGCTCCAGCGAATCGTAGGCGTAGCTTGTCTCGTTGCCGGATGCGTCCGTTCGCTTCTTCAGCTGTCCGCCTGCAAAATACTCATACTCCGTTACCGGCGCGACCTTCGTGCCGTTGCTTATCCCGGATGTCGTGAAAACATGATCGGGGTCTGCGAGTGTGATCGATGTTTGGCGGTTCAACCTGTCATAAGTGAACGTCGTCGTGTGGAAGTTCGCAGCCACGCGCGCGGCTAGTGTCGTTTCATTGGGATCGTCCGACATCCCGATGGGATCAACCGTCCAAATCAGATTGCCAACTGCGTCGTATCCATTTGCGGTGGTAATCGCTTCGCCGCTTGGATCGAGTGTGGACTTCGTAACGCGTCCCATTTTGTCATACACGAACTCGGTAACAATTGCCGGATCAGGATCCTCAAGTACTCGCATGTTAGTTTGCTGTACCACTTCATTCAGACTGTTGTAGTCAGTCGTCGAAAATGGGGTACTTGTGGGGACTTGGCCAGTGCTGTCGGGTGTGGTCGTGAGCCATTGCCGCTTGAGGCGACCTGAGCCGTCGTATTCGTACTGGGTCACCTTGCCCGCCGCGTCCGTTTCTCGCCAGAGCTGGTTCCCGTCATAAGCTTGACGCGTTACAGCGCCCGTTGCCGCGCCTGTCGTTGGATCGGGGGCGACGGTCTCCACAAGTCGGTTTAACGTGTCGTAGGAGAACGTCCTTATTGCCCCATTCGGCGCCACGGTCTTGATGAGATTTCCGGCCGCATCGTATTCCGAAACGGCAATTGCCGCACTTCGCGGGCCAGTGCCATCGGGATCCGCGGATTGCGAGAACGCCACGCGCCCGCGAGCGTCATAGCCTGTCAAAGTCGCCCGGCCAAGCTCATCGACGGTCTTCACCGGCTTGCCCGACGGATCGTAGTAGACCTCCGTGTAATCATTCGCGGCATTCGTTGTGCGGAACAGATTCCCGCGATTGTCGTACTCAAAAGTCGTATCGTGACCGTTTTCATTCCGCAATTTCGTCGGCTGATCGGCAGCGTTGTACTCGTGGTAAATCGTTGCTCCGGGGGTCACGCCATCCGGCGAGGGCAGATATTCATATCGCAACATTCCGGCCGAGTCGTATCCGAAGCCCGTCGCGCGGCCCAGCGCATCCGATGCAAAGATAGCGCGTCCGGTGCTGTCGTAAATCGTCTGATCGGTCGCGCCGTCAGAATGGATGGTCAACCAGCGATTTCCATGTTCATTGTATATGTACTGTGTGACTCGAGATACCGTCGCGTCGGTCAGATAAGACATCAGACTCGTTGTATCATCGAAAGTCAGCCCTTCGGTCTTGATTGCGCCAGTGCGGTCAATCTGCCCGTTCGCGGTATAAGTAGTCAGCGTGACCTGGCCGTCGTTTCCGTGGGTCTCGGTTACACGCCCGAGCGCATCGTTGAAAAATGCCGTCGACGAACCTTCATCGAGCCGAATGTCGTCGAACATCGCATTGGCATTGTTAATGATCAGGCCGTCCCATGCTTCTGAGGGCGCATCCATATCGTCTTTCGTCGCAAGAAGAAAATTATCGCGATAGAAGCAAGCGATATGATTGTCGTACGTGAATCGGTACTCGTGCCACTCGTTGAGCGGGATTGAACCGGCGGGCAAATCCGTCGGTGTGAACCGTCCAGTAGACGTCTCGTCGATGCCAGCATAAACCCCGCCGTCTTCATCCATGATAAAGAAGAACGCACCCCAGACATTTTCCGCGCCAATATAATTGTTGAAATTCCCCGCGGGGGCCAATGCTGTCGGCTTCATCCAGAACGAAAGGCTGAACTTGTTGGGATTGGACGGTTCAACATCCGCCGCGGTAAAGCTTCCGCCAGCACCGATCTGCAATGCTTCGTGTCCTTCATCGACGACCCAACTCGTGCCGGTCGAGGACCTTGAACCGGTAAGCCCATGGGACGTGACGTCTTCGGCATCCAAATCCGTAGGACTGGCAATGCCATCGAACGTCCAGTGTGCGTCCGCCCAGAAGCTTTGTTGCTTCGTCAGGAAATGCGTCGTCGGATCATAGATGTTGATCGTCCGTTGGCCGATCGGATCCACGACCATGGCCACCCGATCGCCGCTGTCATAAAATTTCTTGGTCGAATTGCCCAGCGGGTCAATCGATTCCACAACACGTCCCGCGCCGTCATATCGTGTCCGCGTCATCGCGCCGCCCGGGAGAATCGTCGCGATCGATCTGTTTCGGGAGTCGTAGATAAATCGGGTCGTATTCCCGTTGGCATCAGTGGAAGCAATCAGATTCCCGACAGCATCGTACTCCGATCTGGTTTCTGACTTATCGCCGTTCGCCGTGGCTCGGACCGCTCGTCCCATCTTGTCGTAAACGTAATCCGTCCCCCGGCTGTATGCGTCGCGCGTCGATTGCAACTGTCCGTTGAAATACGTATTCGTCGTCCTTCGATTGTATCCGCCGTCAATCCAGGTATACGGCAGATCCGTCGTCAGCACCTGACCTAGTACATTTGTGGTGTAGGTGGTCTCCCGGCCCTCTGCATCGGTTGTGCTTTGAAGGAACCCGCGACCATCATATTCGTTGGTGGTTGTTGCGCCTTCAATGCGCAAGTCGTCAAGGAAACCATCCGTATTATGAACCAACAAGCCTCCCCAAGCTTCGGTCGGTAGGTCCATGTTTTCCCGATGAGCTATCAAGACTCCATTCTTGTAGAACCAGGCATTTTTGTTGTCATACGTGAAGCGGAAATGCTGCCATTCGTCCAATGTGACAGTGCCCGCTTCCGAGGAACTGAATTGTCCCGTCGATGTGTTAGTCGTGCCCACCCAAATCCCACCCGCAGAATCGGTGTGGAACATGAACGCGCCCCATTCGTTAGTGGCGCCGATGTAATTGTCGTAAGTCGTAAGCGTAAGCGGCTTCAGCCACAACGAGACGCTGAAATGAACTCCATCGCGCGGCTCGAAATCTGCCAGTTCAAACGAATCCCCATAATTGAGTTCCAGCGCTGCCCGTCCATCCTCGGTTGCGGACGTTGCGCCCGAAATCGTCCCGAAATTGCCGTTCGCGGTGTAGTCATTACCCAGGTTGTATGGTTCGTTGAATCCCCACCATGCCGATGGCAGACCCGTGGTTGTCGTAATCACTTGGCCAGCGTCGTTGTATGTGTAGACGGTTGTGTGATTCCGAACCCGTCCATCCGCGTTCTCTTCCGGCGCAGTCATCGTCGTGGGAAGACCAACGCTATTTTCCGGATACGTCCAGGTAGTTACGTTTCCAGCCGCATCCTGTCTGGAAAGGAGGTCGCCATTAGACAGATCATAACCAAACAGAGTCTGGCGATCACCAGGCTCTGTAATCATTACGGGCTGATTGAAATTCTGTGGGCGCTCAGTGGTGGCATCATAATTGAAAGTGTAGTTCGTAATATCGCCATCCTTGGTAACGTGCTGAATGATGTTTCCGAAATCGTCATACGTGAACGATTCCTCCCACCCAAGCTCATCGATGGTCTTTTTGACAACGCTCGCCTGTCGAATTGTCGTCCGCCTCGTCTGATCGGCGAAGATTACGCGCTCAGTATCGCTGTAGAGTTCCAAGGCCTCGGCGTCGGTAAGAGTATGATGATAGATACGGACCTCGTCGAGAAGCCCGATCAAGCCACTGTCACTTTCTTCCTCCTCAATCTTACCGATCAGCAAGGGTGCCGAGCTCGACCCAACTCCCAATGTCGAGACTTCCGATACTGACCATTCAACGCGGTTCACGTAGAGCTTCAATCGCCCCGCCGATGCCGCCGCGTCATCATAAGCAGCCACGATGTGATACCATTTCCCGACGGTGAAGGCATTGCTCGTTTCGAATATATGATAATCATCCACTCCAGCACCATTGATGCCCACCCGAAGCACGTCGTCGCTGAAATAAATCTGGTACGACCGCGGGCCTGCTTCAACATTTCCTTTCGATAGAATTCCCTTCGGCCCACCGAATTGGGTCGGCATCACCCAGAAGGAAAATGACATGTCTGCCGCGCGCTGAATATCGTCATTGTCTTCAACGCGAATGTACTGCGTGCCATCGAAACTCAACGCTTGCCCGAATGGACCGCCCACTGACAATGGATGAGTTGAAGTTGGGGTGTCCAACATTCCATTATTTCCGCGACCCGAAGAGTCCGTGTAGTCCGAATCCCCCTCATTGATCTGGTCTTCAAAACTCCACTTCGCCATGAGCTTGGGCGATTGCGTGCGCGTGCCGTACTGATATTCGAGCTTGTTGCCGTTGCTGTCGACGTAAGTCGTCGTGTTGTGGAAGAGGTCGTAGGAGAAATATTCCGTCTTGCCTTCGGCATCGGTATGGCTTAACCCGCGGCGGTTTGGGTAATAGTCATAAGTGTGCATGCCGGTGACGGTGGTTCCGCCATAGTCAGACTGCACTACGCTCGAAATCGTGTGAAGCAGGCCCTCCCGCGAATCGCCTGTGAAATAGGTGTAATTGGTTCCCAGTCTTTGATTATCTGGAGATGCGTCTGGGCCACGTACCCATTCCAGAGTTTCAGCGTTTACATAGTAATACCATATTCGCTCTGGGCCGCTCGGCTCGTTGTACACGATCACGGCGTTAATGGTGGAATGATCCGTGTAAAATATCTCAATACGGCGCGCTGGAACGCTGCTGTCAGGTGAATTTGATCGCACTTTAGTGAGTTCGTGAGACTCAGAGTCGTAATATTCCATGTCCAGCCGGTTTTCATTGCGATCATTAATGCTCGCAACCCGACCGATACCGTCAAAGCTGTACGTTAGACCGTTGTCTTCAGCGTATTGGAAGCCGCCGGCCTGATGTGTGAAGGTTCCGTGCAACTCAGGTGGAATCGCAAACGTGTCAAAGCCCAGATTTCGGAACTCATGCTTTAGCCCTTTCGATGTATGCCACACGACAGTGTCATAGTCGACCGGGGAGCCCGGCCCTGAATCGTTCTTGAATTCCAGATAGTCAGAGTATGAGTGCCTCCACCCTTTGCCGAGCGGCGCCCAATCGTCGTCGATCAGTGAGTCGTAGTGACGCGAAAATTCGAGAGGCAACCCTATCGCCGGTAAGGAGAAGTCCTGTTCGTCATGCAGCATATTTCCTTGAGCAGGAGCAATGGGATCACCAAACGTTGTGGCACTTCGCGGCGTTGCCGAGCGAGTAGTTGTAGAATTGGCGTTTCCAGTCCCCGACGCTCCGTACTTTGGCTTCGAATCAGCCGATCCCATTATCACGTAGCCAAGTTCGGCTTTCTGGTAATTCGTTTGGACGACGAGGAAGTCTTCAATCCAAACTGCTCCAGACCAGTTCCCGATATGGACCTGCTCCTTTGCAACGGTTACCTTCTTTCCGGCAGTAATAGCCGTTTGTATCGCATTCCGTTGTGCTATGGTGAGTGCGGATAGAGCGCCCGATGAGGGCGGGGTTTCTAGGTCATAGATGCCTGAATCTATTCCACTGAGGGCTGCATGCTGAAGGCCCTTCACCGTAGAAACTGACTCGACGTTGAGAACGGACTCGAGTACGTGATGCTCCAGTGCCGAACCAGTTAGCCCAATTAAGCGCATCGCCGCTTGCAATTCTGGGCTTCCGTAGGATCCATTTGGGTCAGGTATCCCTGCTGCGTCCCCAAGTGGAAACTTGCGCGACTGAATCAACCATGACAAAGGGAAGTCCACGGACGTATTCTTGTCATAGATAGGGTTTTGAAGCTCGGAGTCGCTCTGGAACACCGTTCCGCTGGTCACGATGCCCCCCGTCACGATATTTTTGGATTGTGACAGATATGCATAATCGGCAACGATGTTCTCAACTTCCTGAAGTTCGGCCAGGTATTTAGCGGCGATGAAATGATTGAGAAGTTGGGGATAACTACCGGGTGACGCGGCCGTCGCCGTCGTGGCTGAATTCGTTAACGCTGTCTGCAAGCTGAACAAATGGTCGTTTGAGAATTGGCTTGCACTTATTCCAATTCCCAATATTTCTCCGGCCTCTCGCTTAAACTCGCGCGGGGAGAATATCTCACGCACCTCCGGCGTGGGCATGACCGCGACATGATTGGTGAATGAAAGCACTAAGGTCACATCAGATCCAGATGCTATGTTATCCGTTGCAGGGGGATCGTAAACCGTGTTGCCGTCGCGCAAATACAGGTGCGGCGTCAAGTCTGCGCCGTCAGGCACGTACGAGAGGGAAATCGAATATTTGGCAATGTCCCTGACATTCCAAGTGCCCACAAGGACAGTCGCGTCACTGGAGTTTTTGAGTGCTATGGTGACAGTATGAGCCTCGTCATAGAGCGCTACGGAAGTTCCGCTGGCTAACGCAACGCCAAGGTCTGCGGGGGCGACCTGGGCGTCAGCCAACGATTGGAAGCTTTTACGCTGGATATTCCCGATTCGAGATACATCAGCTAAAGACTTCGCCGGATCCAGTTGTTTTACTTTTGCAGCAACTTCATCAAGCCAATATTGGATCGGTAGATCAGTACTTCCGCTGTCTAAGTACGCGTCTTGTTGAGCTACGTCAAAGGGCACCCCATCATCAGAAGAGAAGATTTTATCGCCAAACGCAGCGATGCCCGGACGCCTTTCCAGCTTCTTCAGTGAGGGGTCGAGAGCAATGCTGGTTTCAAATCCACCATCGCCGTCCGGCAGGGCAACTTGCAACCAGACATGATTGAATGTTAATACGGCGCCGGCGGCGACACCGGACCAAAACAGTATGTCCTTTGAAGCCTTTGACGAATCCGTTCCCAGCAAATCCATCGCCGCAGCATCGCTCAGTGTGATCGCGCCTTGCCTTAGTTCACTTGTCACCCCCACCGGCAATCGGCTTTGCAATAGGGCTGCCTGATCCCAGTCATTTCCTGCCTTTGTTTCCCATACGCTTTCTTCATCCTTCATTGAGCCGAAATACGGTTCATATTTGACCTCGTTATATACCTTTGAGAATGCGTCGACCGTGCCGCGATATGCGTCCGCCGCCGCTCTTATGTCTTCGATCTGACTTTGGGACTTGGCGACGGAATAGAGTCGCAAATCATCAATTGTACCACCCATGAAATAGATGCGCAAACCGTCCCACGCCATCGGAGCTGTCATATTGTTGGCGTCCGTCCCAACTTGCACGCCATCCTTATAGAGGCGGCCTGTGCCGTTGTTAAAAGTGAAGGCAAAGTGTTGCCATTCTCCTACCTTCATAAGGTCAGAGCCTGTATGAATGCGATGCGTTACGTCTGTCCCAACATAAACGCTGCCGTCTGCAGTAGAATGAATGTCGAACGCTCCGGTGCCGGCACTTATGGCTTGGGTATTCGTGGTTAGCCTGGTTGGTAAGATCCAGAATGCGACAGAAAACGAGGTGGCTCCCTTCAAATCAATGGTAGGGGCATACATTTCGTCGTCGACTCCGTCGAAAGAGAGGCCGCCGCCGGCGTATCCTTGAGTCCATTGCGTGCCGTTTTTCAATACGGAGTCGTTTTTGTTTCCAGAAGCATCCTCAAGAAATTGGTCGCTCGATTGATCGAATTTCCAAGCCGCGATCAACCCTGATTGGACTGCCTTTACATTCTCCGGTGATAGCGAATAGTTGTATACCCGCAAGTCATCGACGCTCCCTGCAATTTGCGATAAAATCAGCCCCCCCCAACTAGACGGAGTTTGCATGCCGGCATGTTCGGCAATCTTCACGCCGTTCCTAAACAACTTCCCCACACCGTCTTGAAAGGTGAACGCAAAATGCTGCCACTCATTTTCTGTCATTATCCCTTCACTGGTGGCAATTCGATTGTCCACTTCTTCGAGGGGGTCATAATCAGTGCCGACATAGATCGCGCCATTTGCGGCGGAATGGAAGTAGAAGGCGCCCCATTCGTTCACCGCGCCAACCCGCTGTGTGTAATCAGCCAAATCATTCGGTTTGATCCAGAATGCAACCGAAAATGCAGTGGCGCCACCAAGGTCAACCGATGAGGCGCGGAAACCCTCGGCACTGTCGGTGACAGCAAGTCCACCGTCCCAATAACCCTCGGTCGACCATGATCCGCCGGCCTGAAGCGTTCCGTCGTGTTCATGCCCGGTTGCATCCGATGCCGTTATGCCGCTCGTCTCATCGAATTTCCACCATCCCAGCAGACCCGGTCCATTCAGATCGCGATTGACGATCATTTCGATGGAGATCGTCGTGGACCCTCCATCATCGTCGGTTAGGACAACCGAAACAGTCCGGCGACCAGGAGTCGTATACGTGTGTGAAGTGGAGATCGTGCCTGCAACAACGTCGATGTCGCTGCCATCGACTGGTCCAGCGGTGCCATCACCCCAGTCAATGGTCGCGCTAAAAGTGTCGTCGACTCCGGAATCACTAAAATTCAGCAGGAAATTTTTCTCAACTCCGACGGTCGCCCCCTGCGTTGGCGAGGCAGTCGACGGGGGTAGCGTGGAAGAGGGATCGATGGTGGGGAGAGCTAATGTCGGCGCAACATTCGCAATGTGCAACTTCGTTTCGAACCATGGCGAAAACCGTCCATCCGGCAGCGTGAACTTTCCGTGGACAGTGATATCGCCATTTGTGTCGCCGTCGTCGTTATCGTCTGTCAGCGTCGCCGGAAGAATCGCCACGGGACTTGTGCTGGGCGGTTGCTCTAAAGTCGCTAGGTCGCCATCCCAGTCAAAGCTGTACGTCACCCCGCTGGGCGAACTTTCCGCATCCCACGCGGTAATTCCATCTGACATCCCTCCAAAGCTCACGACACCTTGCTGTCCCTCAAAAATAATCGGAGAGGTCAAAAAACCTGTCAAATTATCGCTAGGTGCCGGTTCAGTGAAAATTTGAATATTTCCCTCTTCGATTTCCCACTCGTCCGAGTCCCATCCTTCTCCAGTAATTGAAAGAACCGCGGTGGAGGCGGTATGTGCGAACGTTTCGGTGCAATACCAGATATATCCACTTGGCCCTCCTCCCAGAAAATCCATGTCCATTCCATCGACGTCGCCATCGATCGTCGTGTCCGCGTGGAAGTAGTTGTAAACACTCGCGTAAACCTTGATCTGGGAGTGAGCGGGTAAGCCAGTCAATGTCAATGTTGAGGTCGTATCTGAGCCGTAAGGCCCTGGCGACCAATGTGTGTCAAGCTGAAGGAGAGGGACGACAGTCGTCCACGTAAACAAACGCCGATTTTCCAACAACTCGACGACTGGCGTACAGGCGCTGTCTAGTATGGCAGACCGATTAGCAATAGCTGCTTTTCCCTTGCCGAGAATGCTGTTCACGCGCCGCCGGATGGTGGAACCAATGCCCATAGAATCCTCCTGCAACTGCAACGAGTTGTTCTAGACAGCAAGACGAGAGATGTACGCATTAAGCAGGAACCGCCCGCCCCCAACGACAGCGGTTTGAGTTCCCCCCAGCAGAAGGCATGGTACGTGTCCTCGCTGAGATATGCACATATTAACGGAGTACTTCAAATCAGCAAGAAAAAAGTGGAATGGAAAACAAAGAAGGCTTATGGCGCGCGGGCGGGCAGCGTGAACACTGCACAACTCTTACCGACAACGTGGCTTGTCATTTAATGTAACTGTGTGACAGAAAGTGGAAAAGTTTGGCCACTGCGTTCGTACGACTTTGTCTCTCGCTCACCGAGACATATTCCCCCGATATATGAACAAGCCCTTTGACACGCATGTCGAAGGGCTTTTGTGTTTCATCGAGTCGGGGTGACAAGATTTGAACTTGCGACCTCTTGGTCCCGAACCAAGCGCTCTAGCCAAGCTGAGCTACACCCCGGGATTTCGCTTCGTTTCAAGCGAGTTTCGCAGTGTAGGAGATGGCTATTAATGTTGCAAGTCTCGCATCAGCTCCGGCAGACCTTCCGCCTGCGCCGTGGGCAAGTCGGCGGGTGATTCAATGTCCGCTTCCGCCATCGCTTGCGCGGCCATGCGGCGCACGATCGCGAGGTTCATGTGGCGGCCGGGGCACGCGGTGATCTTTGTGTCACCGTGGCCGAGGATTCGGTCGGGCGTGATGCGATAAGTCTTCTCCAAATACCCGACGAGTTTGGCGAGCGAGGCCATTTGCTGCGGGGATGGGTTCGTTTCGTCAAAATTGCCCACGAGGCAGATCCCAATCCCGAGCTTGTTGAAATCGTTGTCCGGGGTCTTGGCGTGAGCGCCGTCCAATTGCTGCGTCCACCGAAAACCGACCTCAATCTGGCCATTGCCCGTATCGGTGCCATTGCCGATTACGAAGTCATAGCCGAGGCCGTCCCACCCCTTGGCCTTGTGCATCTTGTCAAACGCGGCCGCCCCACCGGTGGCAGTGGCGCTGTGGTGGATGACGATCCACTTCCAGGGCCGGAGTTGTGCCCTTGGAATCCATTCTTGGGGAACGCCTTTGCCGGCCCGGGCCTGCGGCGGTTGAACCGGCATGACCCGCGGGGGCTGCGGCTTGACATTCACCACCGGCGGCAGGGCCTGCCGCGGCTGAGGCGCAATATTTGGGGCATTGAAAGACGGTGGCGAGACTTGCGCCACCATCGTCGTGTCATTCCGGCATCCGGCAAGCAATGCCAGAGCGGCAGCGAGCAGTATGTATCGAGCGACCATCCATGGCCCCTTTCCCGCTAAATGCGGGGGTATAGCTCTCCCTCGGCCACCATGCCTCGGGTAATTGCCCTTTTTATCGTGTGATCGACCACTTTTCCAGTAGTTCTCCCGGCAGATTCCGCGCTTTTCTTCGGCCGGCTGCATAAAAAGGCCAGAAACCCCATCCGCCGGCGTCTTATTCCGTCGTGGTTCTACGTATATTCCTTCCCCAATCCATGGTTTCCTGTTTACAATCCGCCACATCACTTTCTGTATGTCGAGGGGGCGAGCGTACCGCTGAGGAGTCATTTCGATGGACAGCGCCGTTGTCGCCAAGAAGTGCGTCGCCTGTGGCAAAGACGTAACCAACATCAAGCGGATGAAGGATTCCGACGGCAGATACTGGTGCGTCGAATGCGGCCGCGCCGACCAGTCCCGCAAACGGGCAAGCGAGTCATCTATGCGAGGCTCGGGCGGCGGATGCTCGGTCTGCCTGGAGCCTTTCCCGATGCCACAATTGACCAAGTTCGGCAAGCAATGGCTTTGCCCCAAGTGCATCGCCGAACGAAACAAACAGCCGAGCATCATCGGGCGGATCTTCGGCGCGTTCAGCTCCGGCAAGAAGTGACGCTTCATTCATGATCGAGCGTACCCCGTGTCACGCCCAGCTGGCTCACCACGCGTAGCGAGCGCATCGCTTTCGGATCCTCCTTTCCCGTCAGCACGCGCGCATATCGATCGATCAGCGGTGCGACTTGGTTCGCTGACTCGCGCAGCATCTCCACTCGGAAATTCGAAATGCCCATCTGCCGCATCCGCGGGACGAACTCCAGCGCGGTCTGTGCCTGCGCGTTATACACCGTGTTGCGACACCCGACGTCCGGAATAAGCGGATGCTCCTGGCCGACTCGATCGCGCAGATTCACCTGGTGCGCTTCGCAAGGCCGGCCGCAATCGCGAAAGTCTTTCCCGGTTGAAAGCATGTGGGCAAAAGCGCAGTGTTCCATGTGAAACATCGGCATGTGCTGGTGAATCACCGCTTCAAACATTTGCGGCATCGATCGCGCGATCATCGCCGCGAGCTGTTTCCAGTTCAGGTCATAACTCGGCACGATGCGAATGAGTCCGGCATCGGCAAAGATTTTAGCGGTCAGCTCGTTGGCAATGTTCAGCGAGTAATCGCCGATCAACGGGATCTGCGGCACGACTTCCTGGAAGAACGCGATGCCCGCGAGGTTGCGCACGAGCAGCGCATCGGGTCCGCAATCACTCACCTGCTTGAGAAATCCTTCTTCGCCTGGCTTGACGATGCGGATCGCGGCGAGGGCGATAGGCATCTGCGCGCTGCGGGCCGCTGCCACGGCGGTTTGATACTTCCGAACGTCCTCGAAGTCGCAATACACCATGGACGGCCGAAGCTCGCCGGAGTAATCCAGCACGGCGTGGAGTTGGTCGAGCGTGCGTACGAGGACGAATAGTCTTGCCCCCTCTCCCTTCGGGAGAGGGTTGGGGTAAGGTCGTTCGGCCTGCTGTATTCCCGGCAAATCCACGCCTCCCAACGCGTCGGCCCTCACCCCTGCCCTCTCCCGAAGGGAGAGGGAGTCGGAGCGAGCTTCCTCGCGGAGCAGTTGCAGCGCACTGATATCGATCGACGCCGCGCGAGTCCTCGCCTCCCGCTGGGCCACCAGCTGCTCCACCGCTCGCCTCCGCAGGTCGTTGAGCACGCTTTTGGGAATCATCGGACCGCCGGCGATGTCAGCGCGCAACACACGAAGCTCGAAGGGTGAGTCACCGAGTCGCGACAGCTGCTCGCGAAGCATCTCCACCGTCGCGGGGTATTTGTTTGACGGTTCGAGCACGCGATCCCACTCCACCGAAGCCTGAATTGGCGCACCTGTGACACGGGCGTCTCGCCAGTGATCGGGCGTGTGAGCGTTTGAACTCGCTTCCGAATGGTCTCTCATTCCTGACGCACCAGGCACGGGCGAGACGCCCGTGTCACGCGCATGGGGCTCGACGACTTGGAATTCGATCTTCAATGTCTGACCAACACGCGCAATCACGTGCACGTCCACGGGGATCCGATTCACAACCGTGTCGCGCGAGAAAGAATGCTCCAATCGCTTGCGTAGTTGTGGATCGTCCGTCTTCCAGACGATCGCTCCAGGGCTGATCGCGGCGAGGTTCACGTCGCCTCTCCCCAGCTCGATCTCCATCATTCGCTTGCCTCGCGGCGTGACGGTAAAGACTCGGCCGCCCTGCTCGTCCTGCTCCGGATGCCCTTCGTCGAACACCACCCCATCCCCGGGCTTGAGCATATTGGTCGAGGCCAACTCGATGAGCAGCCCGCGACGCGTGACTTCGTCCACGGTGCCTATTTTCACTCCGCGAGACTTTGGAAACCGCGCCGTCACCAGCTTCTGGTGATTTACGCCGTCGAGGAACCCATGCGAGAAGCCACGCGAAAACGTCTGCTCCAGATCGGCGCGCTCCTGCGGTGAAATGTGAAATGATTTGCTCGAAGCAGCCGCGTCCAGCGCCGCGCGATAGGTCTGCGTCGTTGCCGCGACGTAGTGTGCGCCTTTCAATCGCCCTTCGATCTTCAAGCTGGCCACGCCGAGTTTGGCCAGGTCCCCCACCAGCTCGTACGCCGCGAGATCCTGCGGCGAAAGCAAATATGCCTTGTCGCCGAAATCCCGCGTCTCGCCGTCGACCACCATCTCGTACGGCAGCCGGCACGCCTGCGCGCACTGCCCGCGATTGGCGCTGCGCCCGCCCAGCGATTCGCTGGTCAGGCACTGTCCGCTATAAGCCACGCACAACGCGCCGTGGATGAAGACCTCCAATTCCATATCCGTCGCGTCGCGAATTTTCGAAATGTCCTGCACCGACAGCTCTCGCGCCACGACGACCCGCTCCACACCGAATCGCCGCACGAATTCGATCCCGCGAGGCTCCGTGAGCGTCATCTGGGTCGAGCCGTGAATATGCACCGACGGCGCGACCGCATGAATGAGCTTCGCCAGCCCCAAATCCTGCACGATGACCGCATCCACCCCCGCCTCGGCGATCGCCTTGATGTATTGGACAGCCTGATCCAGCTCATCGGAAAAGATCAGCGTATTGAACGTGAGAAAGCCCTTCACATTGCGATCGTGAAGATATTTCATGATCTCCGGCAGCTCTTCCGTCCGGAAATTCGTCGCCCGATGCCGGGCGTTAAAATGCGACAGCCCGAAATAACATGCGTTCGCGCCGTTGGCGACGGCGCTGCGCATCGCCTCCCAGTCACCGGCGGGCGAGAGAAGTTCAGGAACCTTGCGAGCCATCTGGCTGATCATAGTGGCCAGCAAGATCATTGAAAGAAGCCAGAGATGCTGACGCAAAAATCGCGACGCGACCGCCGTGGGCAATAATTGCTTTCGCGACCGAATCTTGCGTCGCCGGAGCTCGAAAAAAGCGGGTCCTTTTGGGTCCCAATCGGGTCCCGTTGGGTCCCAATTGGGTCCCGATCGGTCCCTCGTCGTCACGACTTTCGCCCGCCTCAAGATCGTGTGCAACATTACTTTCCTTTCGTTCAGCGCACCTCGTGCGCGCAGCACCGCTTCATCCGTACTGTCGAAGTTGCGCGCCGCGGACACGGCGCGCGCAACTCGGCGATGACAAAATCACGATCGCCCGGAACAACCGGGCGAAAAAAATCTCACAATTTGTGGATTTCAATTTGGGGGGTTGCGCGCCACGTGCACTGTTAGCGCAACTTTGCTCGGCGAGATGATCAGCCCCAATCCAAGACGGATGCCGGTGAGTTAATCGAATTGCCGCTTGCGGCTTAGCAACCGTGCTCACCCTGTCCCGCTTTGACACAACCCCCGCCCACTTCTACACTTTCCCCTTTTCGCTCTGCAGGAGCTTTCTGAAATGGTAATGGATCAGGCGATCAACAAGGCCGCGGCGCTGGTCGAGGCACTTTCTTACATCCAGCGATTCAACGACAAGGTCATCGTCGTCAAGATCGGCGGATCGATCATGGACGACGAGCAGGCGCTGTCGAACATCCTCACCGACATCGTCTTCATGAACTACGTCGGCATGCAGCCGGTCCTCGTGCACGGCGGCGGGAAGGCCATCAATTCGGCCATGGAGAAAGCCGGCCTGACCCCGCAATGGGTGCAGGGCAGACGCTACACCGACGAGCGCACGCTCGCGATCGCCGAGCATGTGCTGTGCAACCAGATCAACAAGTTCATCGTGAACTTCATCCAGGCCCAGGGTTGCGAGGCGATGGGACTGCATTCGCTGAGCAGCGTGGTGCTGTTCGCGGAGAAGACGTACCTCGACTCGGGGGATGGACGCCGGATCGATGTCGGGATGGTGGGCGAGGTGACGAGCGTGAATTCGCGGCTCCTTCATCTGCTGGTGCAGGCCGACTCGATTCCATGCATCGCCACGATCGCGCGTGATCGAGCCGGCGGAAAGCTGAACATCAACGCCGACACCGCCGCCGGCGCCGTCGCCGCGGCGATGAAGGCCGAGAAGCTGGTGGTGGTGTCGGATACGCACGGCATCCGCCGCGACGTCAACGACCCCGAATCGCGCGTCAGCACGCTGACGACGAACCAGATCGACGAAATGGTAAAATCCGGCGTGATCACCAGCGGCATGCTGCCGAAGGTGGAGGCGTGCGTGCAGGCGCTCAAAGCGGGCACGAACAAGGCCCACATCATCGACGGGCGCATTCCGCACGCGCTGCTGCTCGAAATCTACACAGAAGCCGGTATCGGCACCGAGATTGTTCTGTAAAGTTTTGTACCACGGGCGTCTCGCCCGTGTCCGCGGAGAGAAAATTGAACCACGGAGAACACGGAGATCACGGAGAAGAAGAATAGAATAGACGTTCCTCTCCGTGATCTCCGTGTTCTCCGTGGTTACTTAAATCAATCAATGCAAGACTCGGGCGAGACGCCCGTGGTACTTTTTATGAAACACTTTCTTTCCGTCGCGGAGCACTCTTCCGAAGCGTTGCGGCACATGCTCGATGTGTCGGCTGAGCTGAAGGCTCAGTTAAAGAAAACGGGCCGCAACGACGAACTGCTCAAGAACAAGACGCTCGCGATGATCTTCGAAAAGCCGTCGCTGCGCACGCGCGTGAGCTTTGCCGTGGCGATGACGCAGCTTGGCGGCAATGGGCTGCTGCTGCGCGATGAAGAAGTGGGTCTGGACAAGCGGGAGCCGACAAAAGACGTCGCACGGGTGCTCTCCGGCATGTGTGACGGGATTATGGCCCGCACGTTCGAGCATCACAAAGTGGTGGAGTTGGCGAAGTACTCCTCCGTGCCGGTGATCAATGCCCTCACCGACTTCAGCCACCCCTGCCAGGCGATGGCGGATCTGATGACACTTCGAGAGCACTTCAAGAAGCTCGAAGGCCTGACAATGGCCTTCATCGGCGACGGCAACAACGTCGCGCGATCACTCGCGGTCGCCTGCGGGAAATTCGGGATGCGGTTCGTTCTCGCTTCGCCGGCCGGTTACGAGCTTCCGCAGGAAGACATCGACCGGATCATGTCGCAGGTTCCGCAGATGGATTTTGAGCTTACGCAGGATCCGAAAGAGGCCGTTCGCGAGGCCGATTGCCTCTACACCGACACGTGGGTGAGCATGGGGCAGGAAGCGGAGAAGGCAAAGCGAGTGAAAGATTTCGCCGGCTTCACCATCGACGAGGACTTGATGAAGGCCGCACCGAAAACAGCTGTCGTCCTGCATTGCCTGCCCGCCTATCGCGGGCTGGAGATCAGCGAAGGTGTGTTTGAAGGCAAGCAGAACCTGATCTTTCAGGAGGCCGAAAACCGACTGCATTTCCAAAAAGGCCTGTTGGCGGTGCTGATGGCCGGCAAGTGATCGCGCGCCCTCTCTCTGGCAACACAAAGGCCCAGGGATTTCAATCTGCGGGGCGCTTATCCTATCTCGATTTAAGTGGGATGACGGGCACGCCATGAGTTATGCTCTTATTGGGAGGAACTCCAATGAACTGGCTCAAGACCGTTCTGGCCGCTGTTTTGATGAGCGTCGGCGTTGCGGCCGTTCGGATCTCAATTGCCGCGCCGGTGATTGAGGCAGATCTGGCGGAATTGCCGAAGTCGATTGCACGCGAGCATTTGGCGGTGCGCGTTCTCCAACCGGACGGCAAGCCCGCACCGATTGACAACATCGCGGAGCTGTCCGTCTGGATCGAGCCGACAATAAAATGGAGGATGGGTCCCGAGCCAGAAATTCGCCAACGGTATCGGGGCGGCTGGGTGACGGTGGATCGATCGCTCGTCACGCTTGCAAAAGCCGGTCAGCTTGTGGAGATGACGATCGTTTCGACCGGCAATCCGCTGAAGGTAAGGACGACGTTTCCGAAACGCCAGGCAGATCGCCTGATGTTCGAATTGGACGGGGATCCGGCGGCGCTTGGCATCGACCTCTCGTCGGGTCCCGAAAACGTCGCCGCTGATGAGCTGGCTGGAAAGGTGATCGACGCGGACGGCAAGCCCGTGCCGGATGCGGTGGTGTCGTTCCCGTCGGGACTCGCGCAATTTCCACCCATCCGTCCAGACACACGCACGGATCCCGCGGGCGTATTTCGATTCGGTGATTTTGCGCGCCAGCATTACACGTACCTGCAAGTAAGCAAAGAGGGCTATGCCCCGCGATGGTTGACGCAATTGCCTGTGGGAAAACCCTTCACCGTGCGGCTCGACAAGACCACACGTTTCCGCGGGCAGTTGCAGCTGCCTGGTGGTGCGCCGGCGCGTGATGCGTCCATCGAGCTTTCCACCTCGCGCGCGACAGCACGAGCTCGGATGCCGGGAGAGATTTCTAACATTCCTTGGTGGGTGAAGGCCGAAAACGGCCAATACGATATCCCGATCGAGCCAGGCACTTACGACGTGGCAATCTATTCACCCACCGGAGCCGTTGCGCGACAACAGGACGTAACGATCAAGAAAGGTGAGGTGCTCGAGCTCACCAGGCAATTGGGCATCGGTCCTAAACTGACTCTGCAGGCGATCGATTCGAAGACCTCCAAACCCGTGCCTAATGTCGCATTCTACATCCAGAGAGTCTTTCCCGGCGTCATCACGATGCGCGAAGGGAGTCATCGCACCAGCAACGCTGAGGGAATGGCTGTTTGGGAATCAATCGCACCGGGCCCGCTGAGCATTGGTGTTTCGGCAAAAGGATATTCGCGATGGTGGCGGATGGGCGAGCCTGGAGACGTTCGCGGAATCGACAGCATTCGTGTCGATGTCACGGATGCAACGGGCACAGTGAAAATCATGTTCGAGCCGTCGATTACGGTGACAGGACAGGTCCTCTCGCCTGAAGGTCAGCCGGTGGCCAAGGCCGCGGTCGACGTCGCGCTTCTGGAGACGGGTGATTCACGATATTCGGTCAGGACGGATGACGACGGTCGGTTCACCCTGTTCTTCCCCGAGCTGAAATACTCGCGGAATGCTGACGACGTTCCGGGAATTCGCGTAGCAGTCGTGGTGCAGGATCCGCAGGGGCGATGGGCCAATGTAGTCAGCGAAGTTTTTGACGCCAGCGCAGGAGATTCGAAATCGTTCACTCTGCGCATGACGCCCGGCGCGACCGTCCGCGGAAAGGTCGTCGACGCAGAAGGAAAACCGGTACCGTCGATCGAGGTCGAAGCTGTCGCCGCGGACAAGCTCGATCGCTCCTACTACAACCCGCGGGCAATCACCGATGAACACGGAAACTTCGATCTTGGCCCGATCCGGCCCGGCGAATACTCAATCTATTCCGACACGACCTTCGGCGTGAACATCTCGTCCGACGCACTTGCGCGGCCAACAAAGATCACGGTCACCGAAGGGCAGGTCGTCTCAGATATGACGATCAAGTATGACGGTCCCCAGCCGCCGCCGATTCCGAAGCAGTACGAGCAGTATTACGGGAATCGTGTGCGCGCAAAAAAGTGAATGGATCTCGAGCCTGAAGTTCATCGAAAAACCCAATCTGGCGATTGACCCCTTTGCGCCGACTTCGGCCAGAGGTAAGAGGGAAAGAGACAACCCTCTTTTCAAGGAGTGAATCGCCTTGGCCAAGCAGCATATCATCAGTGACATGACGATCGCCCAGCCGTCGGACGCTTTGTCGGCGGTGCCCAAGCCGGACAAGTGGCTGATCCTGCCGTACGAAGGCCCGGAGATTTCCGGAAAGATGATCTGGGCGCCCTCGCGGAGCATGCCGCCGGAGATTCAGATTCCGTTGCCGGCGATGGGCCGCTGCAAGATCTACATCGGCATCTACTCCAGCGGCACGGTTCCTTACTGGTTCAATCTCACCGTGCCCAAGGGCACGTGGGATCCCAACCGCTGGCATCGGCTGCAGGTTCGCCTGTCGAGCGATGAATACGAATCGGCGCTTCAGCCAATGACCTATCCCAACGAGCCGCGGTTCAATCACATCAGTGAGCGATACTGGAAGACCGCGGAGTTGAAGGGCCAGTCGCTGATTGTCCGCGGGCAACGCAAGGAGGTTTATCTCGACGCGATGAGCTTCCTGGCATTCGTGCGGCTTGTGCCGGTGGATGCAAATGAACCGGAAGAAAAGCCGACCGGCCGGCCGTGGACTTATTTCGACGGCACCAATTTCGCCCACGGCTGTGAAGACGAGCAGGACGTGAAGAATTTCCTCCTGCCCGCGCGCGACCAGGGTGTGAAAACCGTCTTCTGGAACACGTCCCGCGAAGACACGTGCTATTACAAGACGAAAGTGGGCAACGTCCTGCCCAACACTGACGTGCCCGGAAATTATCCGTTTTACTGCGGCCGTGACATGCAGCGGATGATCGCCAAGGGGCTCGATCCGCTCAAAGTCGTCTGCGACGTCGCGCACAAGGCGGGGATGAAGCTCTTCGGCAGCTATCGCCGCATGACCTACCGCATGCCGCCGTTCGTCTATCCGCTACACGAAAACGCGCTGATGGCCAGGCGCCGCGACCTGTGG
>JADMIO010703311.1_pt1 | contig 28405 bp, 21 predicted proteins | sample 8958161 | NCBI WGS metagenome assembly JADMIO01 (sample SAMN16585339, study PRJNA669376) | soil metagenome | isolation source: Crop rotation soil | place: USA: Cullars Rotation, Alabama | collected 2011 | reverse complement strand
GCTTCTTCCTTCACCGCCTTGGCGAGCGCCATCTTGCGGTGCGCGACCTTCGGCAGGCCGAAGACGCTCTTCTTGTCATCCCACTTTTCCATCTCTTTGAGCTTCGCCAGACGCTCGTCACGCGTCAGCACGTTGCGGTGACGCACGAGCGAGTTGGCGCTCTTCAGGCTCCGGTCCAGGGACATCGTTTCACCTCGAAAATTCTGGGCAATTGGGACGCAGCCCCGGCGCGAAACCGGGGCGGAAATGGTACCGGCCAGAGCCACGCCATGCAAGCGAACCCGGGCGGGTGTAACTAACCTGATAGACCGTCCGATAGTCTTGGGTTAGAACGGGCGTTTCTCCGGTTCCCCGACAATGCCGCGCCTCCTGCTCGTCATCCTGATCACACTGCTGGGCGCCGGGTGGGGCCACGCGCAGGAAAAACCCGCAGCGAAGGTGGCGGAGAAACCGGAAACCGCTAAACCGCAAAGCGGTGAGGAAAAGGCGATTCGCGCGACGGTCAAATCGCTCGCCGAGGCGCTGGAGAAGGGCGACGGCAAGCGGATTCGCGAGGTCGTTTACGCCGCCGACGCGACGGAAAAGAAGATGGTCGACGCCATGGCCTCGATGGCCGAAGCGATGGCCCGGCTGCGCAAGGTCGCGGCGAAGGCGTTCGGCGACGACGAGGCGAAAAGCTTGACCGGCGACCTAACCGGCGAGATGGGTCGCATCGACCAGGCGGAAATCACCATCACCAGCGAGAGCGCGACCGTCAGCTACGGAAAACCCGAACCGCCGCACGCGGTTCCCGCGACCGCGGCCTCCAACGCGAATCCCAACGAGAGCGGCGACGAGCCGGACAACGAAGCCGGCGGCGCGACCACCGAGCCTTCGACGGCGCCGATGGTTTTCAAAAAGATCGACGGCCATTGGCGCGTGCCGATGTCGGAGCTGAGCAAGGGCACGACGCCGCAGGAGGTCGAGCAGCGTCTGGCGGATCTGGAAGCGCAGACGAAGGTGATCTCCGACGTCGCCGACGAGATCGCCAAGGGCAAGTACAAGAACGCCGACAAGGCCGCCGAGGGGTGGCAGCTCAAGATGATGCAGGCGTTGACGGCAAAGAAGCCGGAGACGAGAAAGTCGGAACCGGAAAAAACGGGAGAGAAGAAGTAAAGCGTCCGTGTAGCCGGCGAGCTTGCTCGCCGTTCGTACGCGAGAAGACAAAACGGCGAACAAGTTCGCCGGCTACACGAAGAGCTCGTCTTCTTATTGTTTCTTCTTGCCGTTGCCGCCCGTGCTTTGTGTCCCCGGCGGTTTCGCGACGTAGAACCCCGCCTCGCACCCGCGCACAAAGCTTTCCACGCACGCCTTGAGGTCTTCCCATTTCTGCCGGATGTCCGCCGCCTCGTCCAGCTGAATCCCGGGCGTCTTCTCGAGCGATTCAGTCACCGTGTCGAGCAGCTCGCTGAACTCGCGCACCATCGTGCGCGTGACGGTGAAGATGTTCTCGTCGAGCGTCTTGCCGATCGCGGGCAGCAGCGGGTTAGCGACGAAGAACCCGTCGGCGGCGTTGCACAGGTAGCGGACAAGCCGGATGTCCTTCGTCACCTCGTACATCTCGCGCACGCGGTCCAGCGGGTTTCGCGCGCCGCTGGCGTCGGGGTCCTGGGCGTTTTCGGGCGGCTCGCACCACTTGTAGACCAGCGCCGCCGAAACCCCCAGCGCCGCCGCCACGGCTTTCACGCCGGGGTCGTCGGTCGCCTGACGGATGACTTCGTAGGATTTCATGTGGCCGGCATTGTAACCGCGGCGGGGCGGTGGTGTAGTAACGGCCCGATGGCCGAGAAACGCCGGCGAAACTCCCCCGCAGCGTTCGGCGCGTGCACGGCCGGATTCCTCGTGCTGCTGACGGCGTTGTGCGCGCTGTTGTGGATAGGAAGCACCTTCCGATCGATTGGAATCTTTTCACTTGGCGACGGCCTCTCGCTCCGCTTCACGGGCGGCCGTGCGCATTTCGAACGCTATTACGCCTATAACATCGCCGCGCCCGTCCCGGAGCAACAGTGGTTTAACGTCGCGACGTCGCGCGGCTGGACGACGACGGCGCGACCGCTGTGGTCATTTCCGATGTTTCATTATTCCAGCGGGCACGTCGCGGGAATCATGAGCACGCCGGGCTCGAACATGATCTACCCGGCGAACTATTGGATGCTCGACGTGCCGCTGTGGGCGGTCATGATCCCTGGGATGATCGTCGGCCCGTGGCTCGCGGTGCGCTGGCGCCGCTCGGACCCGACGCGCCCACCGCGCGGGTTTGAAATCGAACCCGTTGCCGTCACCTCATCGAATTGATCTCGCGATACACTTCTTCGAGTGGCCCAGACCAAGCGTGAAATCCAGGCGTTGCTCGCCGACGCCAATTGTCAGCCGCGTCACCGGTTCGGTCAGAATTTCATGATCGACCAGAACCTGGTGCGCCTCGTCGCGGAAGCGGGGGAGATCGGCGCCGGGGGTCTGGTAATCGAAGTCGGGCCCGGCACGGGAACCCTCACACAGGAATTATTGGCGCGGGCCGGCGCGGTCGTTGCAGTGGAGATCGACCGCGACCTCGCGGCGATGCTGCGCCGACAGTTCGAACACGAACCGAAGTTCTCGCTTATTGAAGGTGACGCGCTCGCCGGCAAACACGGCATTAATGCCGACCTCGCCGAGCGCATCCGCCAGTCGCTCGCGGTTTCGCAAACCGTCAAGCTCGTCGCCAACCTCCCGTACAACATCGCGTCGCCGCTCGTGATCGAACTGCTGATCGCCGGCGTCTCGCTGCTCGCATTCACCGTTCAAAAAGAAGTCGCGGACCGGTTCCGCGCCGGCTCCAACGACGACGCGTACGGACCGCTCTCGGTCATGGCGCAGATGCTCGGGCGTGTGGACCTCCTGCGCACGCTCCCCCCGCAGGCGTTCTGGCCCGCACCGAAGATCGAATCGGCCCTCGTGCGGATCGTGCGGGAAGACCGAGTCGGCAAGGACCGCATTCGCGTCTTCGGCGAGTTCGTTCACAAGGTGTTTTCGTTCCGAAGAAAGACGCTGCGAAAGGCGCTTGCGCAAGGCCGATACGACGCCGAAACCATCCTGGGCAAAACCGCAATCGACGGCGGCGTGCGGCCGGAGACGCTCACGCCGGAGCAGTTTCTCCAGATGTTCGAGGCGATTCCGGTCTCGTGACGTCGGCCCGGAGCGCGGCGGGCAGCATGAACCCCGCGATGAGCAGCACGACCGCGCCGCCCGTGTAAACCCGCGTCGAGAGCACGTGCATCCGCTCAAACTCCGGCGTCCCACGCTGCCCCGTCGCGACGAGCCGGGCGACCGTGGGCGTGACGCGCGTCGTCTCGAACACCGCGATCAGCGTCGCGGCGGCGAAGAGTCCGAACAGCACAAGCTTCAGCCGCGAACGAAGCGCGATCCACCACGCCGCCGTCGCGAGCAGCACGACCGCCGCGAAGATGAGCTGCATCCGCTCGAACATCGGAAACAGCCGCGCGGCGAAGGCGCCCTGCGTCTCGCGGTCGAAGCCCGGAGTCGTGAAGATCGTCCCGAGCGTCGCAAAGAGCGTGAAAAGTCCGCCGAGCCAGAGGGCCCAGGCGAGAAGGACGAGCGTCGAGAGCAGCCGGTTCATGCGGATCAGTATAGCGCGCTTTGTCCCCTCTCCCTCCGGGAGAGGGTTAGGGTGAGGGCGTTCTCGACCTACAAGGCCCGTTCGACGCCGAGGCCGCCCTCACCCCGACCCTCTCCCGGAGGGAGAGGGAGAAATACGCGCGGGCTGGCGAGAGTTCTCGCCGTCACTTCGTTGCTTCCATGTTCAAGCTGATCGGCACGCCGAAGAACTGCAGCGAACTGGTGTCGTCGAACAGCCCGAAGTTTTCAACACGCCTGGCCGCGCGGAAGCCGGCCTGGCGGAGGTAGATCTGCATGAATTCTTCGGTCAGTCCGATGCGGTGGTAGTCGTGCTCGTCCATCTGCCCGCCGAACATCATTCGCATGACTTGAAACCGCTCGGCCGGGTTGAGATTGGGTTCCAGGAACAGGCGGCAAAGGGTTTGCAGGTCGGGCACGCTGAACATGAACCGCCCGCCGGGCGTCAGCACGCGGTGAACTTCCTTGAAGGCGTGCGGCAGCTTGTCGTTGCCGTAGCCGACATGCTCGTAGACGTGCGAGGCATAAACTTCCGCGATGGATCCGTCGGCGAAGCGCGACAAGTCGGTCGCGTCGCCGAGATAATCGACGCCGGGGCGGTTTTCGATGTTGAGGATCTTCCAGCCGGGTTTGACCTGCCAGCCGCCGATGTGGAGGCGGAGGGGTTCGGACGGCGCGTCGGTCATGGTGTGATTCTCGACAAGCCGGGTTCGGAGCGAAGCGGAGACCCGGATTCTTTATCGATGTCCATCTCACGCGGAAGGATCCGGGGCTCCGCGGGGTACCGCTGCGCCCGCGGCTTGTCGACTCGTCTCACGGAAACAACCCCTTTAACCGGCACGCTTCTGCCACCCGGCTGATCGCGATCGTGTACGCGGCGGTTCGGTAATCGCAGTCCGCCTCGTCGGCTTTGGCGTTCACCTCGTCGAAGGCGCGCTCCATGATCTTCTGCAACTCGTCCTGCACGCGCTTGCGGTCCCAGAAAAAATTGTCCAGGCCCTGCACCCATTCGAAGTAGCTGACCGTCACGCCGCCCGCGTTGGCGAGGATGTCGGGCAGGACCGTCACGCCATTTTCGCGCAGGATCGCGTCGGCCTGTGGCGTGGTGGGGCCGTTGGCGCCTTCGACGACGACGTTTGCCTTGATGTGCGGGGCGACGTCTTCGGTGATCGTGTTCTCCATCGCGCACGGCGCGAGCACGTCGCATTCGCAGGTGACCAGCTCCTCGTTGCTGATCGCGTCGCCGCCGCCGGGGAAACCGGCGAGCGTGCCGTTTTCGCGGTAGAAGTTGCCGGCCGCTTCGACGTCGATGCCGGACTCGTCGTACACGCCGCCGTTCTTTTCGCTGATCGCGATAACGGTCGCGTCGCGGTCGTCGAGCAACCGGGCGGTGTGGTAGCCGACGTTGCCGAACCCCTGCACGGCGACGCGCGTGTCGGAGAGTTTTTTGTTCTGCGTCTCGAGGAATTTTCGCAGCACGTTCATGACGCCCCGGCCGGTCGCCTCCTCGCGGCCGACCGACCCGCCGATGCTGACGGGTTTGCCGGTGACGACGCCCAGCGCCTGGTAGCCGACCATCATGCTGTACGTGTCGAGCACCCACGCCATGATCTGCGCGTCGGTGCCGGCGTCGGGCGCGGGGATGTCGTGATTGGGTCCGATGACCGGGAGCAGCTCGGCGGTGTAGCGCCGCGTGAGACGTTCTTTTTCGCCGGCGGAAAGTTTTTTCGGGTCGCAAACGACGCCGCCTTTCGCGCCGCCGAAGGGCAGGCCGACCAGGGCGTTTTTCCAGGTCTGGAGCATGGCCAGCGCCATGACCTCGTCCTGGTTGACGCCGGGGTCGAAGCGGATGCCGCCTTTGAACGGCCCGAGGGCGCCGTTGTGCTGGCAGCGGTAGCCGGTGAACACCTGGATCCGCCCGTCGTCCATCTTGATCGGGCACGAGACGGTGAGCACGCGTCGCGGCGAAGAGAGCGTCGCCCGCCATGTCGGGTCGAGTCCCATCGACTGGTAGACGCTGTCGAAGTAGTGGTGGGCGTTCTGCCAGAACGGCGAATGCCGGTTGTTCGGATGCGGCGTCAGGCGGTCGGTGCGTTCGGCCATGGGGAAGTTGGTAGTTGTTAGTTGATAGTTGGTAGTGAGGACGCAGCCCGAGCCGCCTCTTCAACTATCAACTACCAACTACCAACTATCAACTGGTTATCTCGACTGCCTTCGAATCGTCATATCAAAGCCCTTCACCATCGAGCGGTACATCGACCACACAACGGCCGTGTAGGCGCCGACGGCGATGAGGGTGAAGGCGATCATCAGGAAGCGGGCCATGCCGGAGTCGTCGGCGCCGGCCACCGAGGCGGCGCTGCCGGCGGGGGCAAAGATGTTGCCGGCGATCTCGTAGGGGTCGATGAGCATCGCCAGGATGGTGAACGGGCTGAAGCTGCCGAGCACGACGCCGATCATGTTGCCCGAGCCGCTGTTGCTCAGGACCGTGTACCCGCACCAGCCCAGCGCCGCGCACACGCCGACGACCACGCCGACGCTGCTCATGACGGCCATCACGGTGGTGCGGCAGCGGAGCGACATCTGCATGCCGACGATCGCCGCGAACGCCGTCACGATGATCAGCATCGCGGGCATCAGGAAGATCGCCTCGGGCAAAACGATCCACTCGAACGACGGGTCGTCCCAGAAGCTCGTGCGCCGGAAGATGTCGTAGACGATGAAGATCGCGGCGCTGACCACCGGCACCATGATCAGCGGCAGCACGAAGCTGACCAGGCCGCGCAATTTTCCCCAGATGTAGTAGCGGCTCGTGATGGGGCTGGTGAGCAGGATGTCGAGCGTGCCGTCTTCCTTCTCGCGTGTGACGGTCGAGGCGGCGGCGTTGGTGACGATCAGCAGGATCACCGCGAACTCGACGATGACCATGCCGAGCAGGAACTGGCGAACCTGCTTGGCGCCCAGGTCGCGCGGGATTTCGCTGAGAACGATGGTCGCCCAAACTTTCGAGCCGAGCGGATTGCCCGCCCCGAGGTTTTTGGAAGTCGCGACGGCCGCGAGCCGGCCGTGAATTTCGCCGATCGAAGTGGGCTGGCCGCGGAACGTGACGCTCGCGTCGCGCGGCAGCCGGAGCGTGACCGGCTCGGCCGTCGCGGAGTAGACGGTTAGGGTCGACGCGCCGGCGTCGTAAGACGAATGGTCGATGAACTGCGGCGGCTCGATGACGGTCGAAAACTTCCACGCCAGCACGATCGCGCCGATCATCCCCGCGGCCATAAAGCCGTAGCGGAGAACGGTCGATCGCGCGGCGGAAGATTTGGTGCGTGCCTCGCGCCAGGCGATCGGGTTCGACCAGACGTAGCGCGGCTTGCGGTTGCGGTCGCCGCGCGAGATGCGCAGCTTCTGCAGGATCGCGCCCTTGAGCGACGTCGAGGACTGCGCGAGCCTTCGCAGCAGCACGATCGACGGCGTTACCAGCAAAAAGCTCAGGCCGAACATGAAGCTCGTGTAAAACTGCGCGGGTTTGCTGAGGTACGTGCCGAGCAGCCAACTGTGCTGCAGGTTGGCCGGGAGTTGGAGGATGTCGGGCGGCGAATAGTCGGGGCGGTTGAAGATGACCTGCAGCGCGAGGAACGGGTGCAGGCCCGTGAGCCAGCTCGTGGTGCTCGTCGACCCGTCGGCGAGCGTGAAACGGAGCAGCGGGTCGAGCAGATACCCGCCGACCAGGTAGATCACGATGAACAGGTAGAAGCTGAAGATGGTGCGCCGCGTGCCGACCTTGAACACCGCGATTGCCATCGCCAGCGCGCCGGTGACGAACGCGGTTGCGGCGGCGATGCCGAAGGACTTGACGATGCTGCTGATCGCGACGCCGCCGAAAATCTGCGTGATCGAGAAGATCGGGATGCCGCTGATGAGCAGGGCGACGACGAAGAACAACCGCGACAACAGCGACCCCAGCACGATCTGCCCGTTGCTGAGCGGCGTGGAGAGCAGGATGTCGTAGGTCTGGCTGTCCTTCTCCTGCGTGATCGCGCCGGCCGTGAAGATCGGCGCGAGCAGCGCGACGAGCCCGAGCTGGAGGTAGCTCATCTTCTGAAAGATCGACGCGCTTTCCTTCGCCAGCGCCGAAAGGTCTGTCGAGCCCGCACCGCCGCCGCTGCTCATCAGGGAGAAGATGACGAGGAAAACGAGCAGCCCGAGGTAAACGCAGCGGATGATGAGGTCGCGCCGTCGTTTCCCGCCGGATTCCACGACGCGGAGCAGAATCGGATTGGCCGGGATGAGCCGCCACGCGTAATCCAGAAACCCGAGCTGCGGTCCGGTCGTCGCGAGTTTCCCGATCGGAACGAACGCCCCGACGCACGCCCCGGCGACGGTAAAGATCGCCATCCACAGCGGGCTGCGGGAGAACAGCAGTCCCAACGCCGCGCCGGCGAGGGTGAAGGCGAAGATGAGCGAGGGACGCTTCATGCATTACTCCCTCTCCCCCGTACTCGGGGGAGAGGGCCGGGGTGAGGGGCGCGTATTGCGAGCAACGGCCCCTCACCCTAACCCTCTCCCCCGAGTACGGGGGAGAGGGGACCAGAAAGTCACTGCACCATGCCTTTTGTCAGTCGCATGAACGCCGTCTCCAGGTTCACTTCCTCTTCCTTCAACAGCGTCAGGTGATACCCCGCCGCGATCAGGCTGTGGGGGACAAAGCTGTAGTCCTCGATGCCCGACTTCAGACTGACCTCGAGGAAGCCGTTGTTGGCGGCAACGTTTTCGACGTTGGGATTCTGCGAGAGCAGCGCGGCGGCGAGCTCGCGCTCGTGTGCGGCGACGCCGACGTGCAGCACCGTTCCGACCTTCGCCTGCTTGACGATCTCCGTCCACGGGCCGCTGTAGAGCAGCTCGCCCTGTTCGATCACGCCGACCTTGTTACACAGGTCCTGCAGTTCCGGCAGGATGTGACTGCTGATCAGAATCGTCTTGCCCATGCGCTGAAGCTCCTTGAGCAACTCGCGCATCTCGATTCTCGCGCGCGGGTCGAGGTTGCCGGCGGGCTCGTCGAGCAGCAGAACCTTCGGGTCATGCACCAGCACGCGCGCGATGCTCAAGCGCTGCTTCATGCCGCGACTCAGGCCGTCCACCGGGGCGTCGCGCTTGTACGCGAGGTCCGTCAGCTCCAGCACGTCGTTCACGATCTTCGTCCGCGCCGTGCCGTTGATGTTGTACGCGGCGGCGAAGAACTCCATGTATTCCTGGACCACCATGTCCTCGTACGCGCCGAAGTAGTCCGGCACGTAGCCGATGAGCGGGCGAATCTGGCGGGACTGGTAGCCGACGACGTAGTCGCAGACGCGCGCCTCGCCCCACGTCGGCTGCAACAGCGTCGCGAGGATCTTGATCGTGGTGGATTTACCGGCGCCGTTGGGGCCGATGAACCCGAAGCAGTCGCCCTCGTGGATCTCGAGGTTCAGGTTCGACAGCGCCACGAGCGTCCCGTAGCGCTTGGTGAGGTTCACCGTCTTGATCATCACGGCCATGGCGGCACACGTCCTTCTCTCAGACTCAGGGCTTGCTTTTCGCGCGCGCCGGCGGCGTGGTCTTCGCCGGCGTCGTCGGCGCCCGCGTTTCGCCGGTGTCGTCTTCGGCTTTCCTCCACGGCTGCGGCAGCTCGCTGCGGTCAAGCGGCATCGCGAACTGGTAAAACGTCGTGCCGCTGCCGCTCATGCGGTCGCCCTCCGCATCCAGCGGGAACGGCAGCGGGCTGTGGTCGATCGACCCCGGCGCCCCGGCCGTCGCGAGGATCACGAGCTGCCCGGCCGCCACGAGGTCCGACACGTCAAATTCCCGCGCGTTGCGCCGCAACACTTCCACCCGGTCCGTGCCGCTCACGTTTTGGGCCGGCGGGATGCGCTGGAAAAGGCTCAGCATCGGAAACGCGCGCACGTACTCGCTGTGCGCGTCGTTGAACTGATCGTTCATGCTGCTGGGATGTAGAGCGCTGTACCAGAACGTCGCCCACTCCGTCGGGGCTCCGCCAAAATACAATGACCCCGAAATCGCGTGCGTATTACCGCCGCCCGGCGTCGCGACGTTTTTGTCGGAGGACAGGCCGGTCGGAAGCGTCCAGGCGTTGAGATAATCGAAGCCGAGGTCGATGTCCTCACCTTTCTTCCACGCCGGGCGGTACAGGATCAGGTCGACGGCGCGTCCTTCCCGGTAGGTCGGCGGGTAGTTGAAAACGAAGTAGACGTGGCAGAGGTCGACGCCGGTCTTGTTCGACAGAAAGCCGCTGATGGTCCCGCGTATGCCCTGGCCCTTGTTGCCGGTCGGGAGGAGCCTGGGCCTGGCGACTTCGTACCCGCCGGCCTTGCCGACTGCGACTTCGACGCCGCCGCTCACCCGGCCGACCCAGCGGGCCTGGAGCTTTTTCAGCGTGCTGCGGTAGGGGACTTTCACCAGCACCGCCTCGGTGAGCGGCGCGTCGCGCACCGGCACGTCGTATTCGAGATACGCGGGGAAGTCCGTCGTGCCGGGCATGTGAGCCGGGTGAATCGAGAACGGCGTGACGTAGCTGAGCGCGTTCTTGTCGTTGCCTTCGAGCGCGACGGGTGCGCCTTGGCCGGGGTTGCTGTAGTCGCGCGGGATGTACAGGCCGATGCGGCTGTCGATGACGGCGCGGGACATTGGCGTCGAGCCGTCGTCGGAGCGTCCGTCGGCGATCATGCGGACGAGCGTGAGGTGGTGGACCGACGCGTCGCCGCGCAGCACGAGCCGCACGACGCCGACCGTCAGCAGCGTCGCCGCCAGCGCCGAGGCGGCGAAGATCGTCCAGCTCAATTCCGTCCGCTTTTTGCCGAGCAGGACGAAGTAAGCGACCGGGCCGGCGACGACCCAGTATCCCACGAAGAACACGCCGGCGAGAAACATCAATCCGCCGGCCCGGCCTTCGTGGTTCATCGCGTCGAGCAGCGACGCGCCCAGGTCAACCGCGCTGCTCGTGCCGTACCGCGCCTTGGCGTCCTGCGCGTACTTGGAATCGCCGTCGGTTTCGCCGGGGGCGCGCATGTCGAGGTTGCGCTGCCCGAGGACGACGTCCCACACGTAAGGCCAGCCGGTCGCGTCGCGGCCGGTGATGGTGCGGTTGCCCAGGTCTTGCGCGACCCACGTGACCGAGCCCATGCCCAGCGCCCGCCGGGCAATCCAGGGCGAGATTTCGGAGCTATCGCCTTTCCAATCGATCCACTGCTCGCCGACGGCGCCGTCGCGCAGCTTCGCGAAGGCGACCTTGAACGGGCCGCGCTTCTCGACCTTTTCCCAGTCGCTTTTCTGTTGGTCCTGCAGTGCCGCGGCGTGGTAAATCGCCAGCGTCTTAATCGGCTCAAGGTCCGGCTTGTCGCGGACGTCGATCACCCAGTCGCCGTTGGAATTCTTCGTCTCGACGGGCAGCAGGTCGGCGAGGTTTTCCAGCTTGAACCGCTCCGGCGACTGGCAGACGATCAACCGCCCGCCGCTGCGGACGTAGTCGGTCAGCGCCGCGAGCCGGCGCGACCCGCCGGTCGTTAGGTTGTTGGAATCGGCGTCGAGCCACACGACGGCGTCGACGGGGTCGTAGCCCATCACGCTCTCGGGCAGATCGAACGGCGTCGCGCGCACCGCCGAGACGTCTTCGCTGAGCCCGATCGCGCCGGCGTACTCGCGCATCGCGGGCGTGCTGCCGGCGCCGGTGCCGTCGGTCACCATCAGGATCAACTGCTGTCCGCGCATCTGCTGAAACGTTTGCCGCGGCGGGTCGAGCGACAAGAGCGGGTCCTGAATCTTCAGTTGAACCAGCGGCTTGCCGCTTTTCGTGCACAACCGCACGTCGAGCAATTTGTTCAGCGACGCGGCGGTGGCGTCGTCGAACCCGCGCGGCTGGGCCATGAAATAAACCCAGAACTGTTCCTGCTTGTTGGGGTTGAGGACGATGTCGCGACGGAAGATGACGCGGTCGCGGTCCAGATCCTCCTGGCGAACTTGGATCTCATACTCCGCGGCGTCGCCGATCGTCGAGGTCAGGTTGACGAGCATCGGCGTCCAGCCGTACGGGCGGTAGGCCTTTCCGAACCCGATTTTTTCGACGAAACCGGTGGCCTGTCCGAGTGCCACGGGCGCGCAGAAAATCGCCAGGAGAATCCCCGCCAGGATGGAACGACGCATCAACCCTAAAAATACGCCCGCAGGGGGCAAGTTGCAATTCGGGATTGGGGCGGTCGGTGCGCGCACGGTGAGGTCGAAACCGAGGTCTTGCGCGAGTCGGTTAGTCTAGACCTCGTCGCGCGAAACGTCGCCGCTCATGATGTAGGACGAAGGGCGGTCAGGACTGTTTCACGCCTTCGGGGGGATTGTCGCCCAGATATTTGCGCGAGACGGCGGCGGCGAGGTCGACGTCGTTTATGTTGGCCAGCGTACACAACCACGCCAGCACGTCGGCAAACTCCTCTTCCAGATTCGCCCGATCGTCGCCGCGGGCCAGCGCCCGCGCCAACTCGCCGACTTCTTCGGTGAACCAAAGCCAGGTGCCCGGCGTGCCGCGTGCGCGGTCGGCCTGCTCGTAACGGTCAGAGATGTGGCGTTGGAAGTGAGAAAGCTTTAACTCGGCGGGCTGCATGAGCGCATCATACAAGCCGCGGAGCGGCGACAGAATGTAGCCCGGGGTGCAAACCCCGGGAACAATTTGCCGCGGCAATGAAAAGCCCCGTAGGGGCGACAGAACTTCTGCCGCCCCTACGGGGCTGGATCTTGCGTTCGGATCTTGACCCCGGGGCTTACGCCGCCGGGCTACATTCTGCCGCCGCTCCGCGGCTGATTCGCCCAACGCTTCACTGAGGTTGTGGCGAGCCTGCACCTTCCGTCGTGCCTGGCGCACCGGTCCTTTCAACTTTTCGCGCCTCGGTCCACTTCTTCAATTCCCCGATCACGCGCTTCTCCCGCTCGGCGCCGGCGGCGTCGCTCGTCTTTTCGCACATCTCGGCCAGCATCTCATGCGCGTTCGTGTCGTACGGGTCGATGTACACCGCTTCCAGAGCGAATTGCTTGGCCTTGTCGGTCTGGTTCGTGTCGCGGTAAATCCGCGCGACGCGCTTGGCGTAGCGGTTGTCCTTCAGCTCGACCTGGTCGAGCGCGATCAGGTGTTCGATCGCCTTGTCGGGCTTGTTGACGCTCTTCAAAAGATACAGCCCGGCCAGGCGCTTGTGCGGCAGGGCGTCGACGGGACGCAGCTTATGGATTTCCTCCCACGCCGCGATCGCCTCCGGAAATTGTTTTTCCTTGATCAGGTCCTCGGCCTTCTTGCTCAGCTCCTCGACCTTCTTGCTCGTCTCTTCGTCGTACCCCCACGTGTCGACCTGCTTCTCGCACCACGCCTGGAAATCCTTCTCGAACTGCGGGATCGACTTGCCGGTGATCTTCGGGAACACCACCTCCATCCGCCCGGCGTTGCGGAACTCGTCGAGCATCTTCAGGATCGCCTCGTGACCCCACGTTTCCTGCACGTATTTGCAGATCCAGAACGACTGCGCGTACGCGAGCTGCCGGTCGACCGGCTTTTTTGGGCGCACGAACCCCCACGTGAGGTTGTCGAGCGTGAACAGCTCCAGGTGATTCTTCTTCTTCACCGCGCTGTACAGCATCGGGACCCACTCCCACCTCAGCGGGGTGTGCTCCTCGAGCACCGCCAGTCCCTCGGTCATCCAGTGTTGAATGCGGTTGTCGGTCGCGCTGAGCGTGACGGTGTGCGTGTACTCGTGCCGCAGCACCTGGGCCCAGTTGTACGTACCCATCTTCGGGTCCGACGGGCTGGCCAGCGCGATCACGCGGCCGGTGCTCGCGCCCACGGTGGGAATCCACGGCGAGCCGGTCGTGCGGACGGAGAACGCGTCGTGCGTGGGGAAGATCTCGATGATCGTTTTCTTGTCCGGGCGTCCGCCGAACGAGGGGTCGTGCTTGTACTCCGAGCACACCTGTTCGTGGATCGATTCCATGTAGTCGTTGAAATAGTCGCCGATGATCGGGTCGGTCTCGGCGTTGTAGGTGACGATGAAGTGCTTGCTCTCCTTCCGCACGAACGCCGCCATGTCGTCGAGCAGGCGGAGGTAATTCGTCGTGGAGAGGTTGTACGCGTCGAGCTTGCGGGCTTCTTCGAGGGTAGCGCGGGCGTCGTCCTCGTCGCCGGATTGGGTGTAGAGCAGGCCGAGCCCGTTGCGCGGGGCCGTCCACCAGGGGGCACGTTCGATCGCAGTTCTGTATTTCTCGGCGGCTCGGGGGTACTGGCGCATCGCGCCGAGTTGCTCTGCCACTTCCAGGTACGCGGTGGCGTTATCGGGGTCGATTTTTTCCACACGCGCGAGGACTTCGGCGGTCTTGTCGTCGAGAAGTTGCAGCGCGTAGGTGCCGGCGAGCAGGCCGAGCGCTTCGAGGTTTTGCGGCTCGCCGTTGAGCACGCGCTGGAGCGGCGCCTCGGCTTCTTTCGGACGTCGCTGCGCGAGTTGGTTTCTCGCATCGAGCAGGTCGGCGATCGTCGAATCCGGATTCACGTTGCGGATCGTCTCGATCACGTTGTCGGCCAGGTCGAAGTTGAAGTTGTCGATCGCGATCAGCCCGGCGAGGCGCAGGCCGGCGAAGTCGTTCGGATTTGCCTTGAGTGCCAGCTCGAGCTGCTCGGCGGCTTCGCCCTTCTGGTCGTGCCAGCGAAAATACTCCGCCGCCGCGACGCGGGCGGGCCAGTACTCGCGGTCGATCACGTCGTACGCGCGCACGAACATGCCGAGCAGCACGTTGTGAAGGTTACGGTTCTTGCGGTATTCCTCGGTCAGGCTCGCCCACCGGTCGATCGCCCGGCCGATCGTCACGACGTTTTCCGCGCTCTGGAAAACTTTGTCGCCCTGCGACGACTGCCACTTCTTCAGGTAATCCTGCGGCGGGGCGACGAACCAGCCGTAGGCTTTCTTTGCGGCCTCGAGGTCGCCGAGCACTTCGCAGACGACGCCCAGCTGGTAGTGCGCCGAGATCGAAGTCGGGGTCTGTTGGACGACGTCTTCGAGAGTCTTGCGCGCCTCGGCGGGCTTCCCCCACGCCGTCATCACGCGCGCCTTGCGGACGCGCACTTCCGGATCGTCGGCAACGGCAGGTTCCGACAGCGCCTCGACCGCCTGCTGCCACCGGCCGAGGGCGCTGTTGCTGTCGCCCTGGATCATCGCGACCTGCACGCGCTCGGCCGGCTTGGGGTCCTTGTACTTCTTGAGCGTGATGAGCGAGAGCTTGTAGCGGCCGGTGAACGCCTGGAAGCGGGCCTTGTCCAGGTCGTTGAAATACGTGGGATATTTCTGCTCCGGCAGGTCTTCGGGGATGAACCGCTGGAGCCACTTGTGCGGGGCGGTGTCGCGGACGAAGTCGACGGCGCGGGCGGACGGGACGCACGCGCAAAAAACTGTCGCGGAAATGGCAATTCGCCGGGCGAGATGTCGCATGTAGAGTACCTTCAACTGGTCAGACGGATTATAGCGGCGAGTAGTTCCCTCTCCCCGGTATTCCGGGGAGAGGGTTAGGGAGAGGGGGCCAGAAGAAAGACGCAACGTTTTTTTGCTGGCCCCCTCTCCCCAGCCCTCTCCCCCGAGTACAGGGGAGAGGGAGAAAGAAAAATGGCCGAGCTGCGCAACTTTGTCGGGAACGTCGAAGCATTCCCGGTGCTCTCGCGCGTGGAATTCTTCAACCACGCCGGCGTCACCGCCCTTCCGCACGCCGCCGCCGAGGCGCTGCGGACTTATGCGTCGCAGGCGGAGTCGACCGCGTACCTCGCCGCGGGGTGGTACGCCGACATCGAGCGGCTGCGGACGACCGTCGCGAACCTCATCAACGCCTCGCGCGACGAGGTCGCGTTCGTCAAGAACACGAGCGAAGGCATCAGCATCGTCGCCAGCGGCATCGACTGGCAGTGGGGCGACCGCATCGTCACGACCGGCGTCGAATACCCGGCCAACATCTACCCGTGGATGGAAGTCGTGCGCACGCGCGGGTGCAACCTCGTGATGATCAAGGAGGAGACCGACGCCAACGGCGCGCGGCACGTTCCGCTCGAAAAAATCCTTGAAGCCGCGGACGACCCCAAAACCAGGCTCGTGACGATCAGCCACGTCGAGTTCGCCAGCGGCCAGCGGCACGACCTGGCGAAGATCGGCGCGTTGTGCCGCGAGAAGGGCAAGATGTTCTGCGTCGACGCGATCCAGTCGCTCGGCGTATTGCCCGTCGACGTGCAGGCAATGAACATCGACTTCCTCTCCTCCGACGGCCACAAGTGGCTGCTCGGTCCGGAAGGCGCCGGCGTGTTTTACTGCCGCAAGGAGCTGATCGAGCGCACCCGGCCACTGATGGTGGGGTGGATGAACGTGATCGATGCCCTGAATTACGGCAAGTACGATTATACGCTCCGCGCCGACGCCGGCCGGTTCGAGTGCGGGAGCCACAACGTGGCGGGGTTGCTCGCGCTCAAGTCTTCGGCGGAGATGCTGGCGTCGCTCAGCATCGGGATGATCGCCCAGCGCGTCCGCGAGCTGACGGACCGGCTGATCGACGGGCTCGTGAAAAAGAATTACGCGGTCGTGAGCCCGCGCGACAAGTGGCAATGGAGCGGGATCGTGGGCTTCACGTCGCCGGCGGGCGACGACCACGAAAAGATCTTCCACGCGCTGCGACGGGAGCATCAGACCGAGATCGCGATCCGCGAAGGACGCCTCCGCGCCTCACCGCATTTTTACAACACGGAGCAGCAGATCGATCGCCTGGTGGAACACCTGCCGGCGCAGTGAGAAAGCCGCGGAGCGGCGAAAGAATGTAGCCCGGGGTGTAAACCCCGGGATTTAATACGTTCGCAATACAGACAGCCCCGTAGGGGCGGCAGAATCGTTCGAAGTTCGAGCGGTTCTGTCGCCCCTACGGGGCTGGATTTTCTGCTGCGTGGTTTTCCCGGGGCTTGCGCCCCGGGCTACATTCTTTCGCCGCTCCGCGGCTGGGACTTGTATCCATCGTTATTGCAGCGGACTGGAGTTCGTCAGCAACATCGAGCCGACACGGTCCTTGTCCGCGACGGTCGTCGTCGTGGACGCGCTGTCATTTCGGTGCTCCAACCTCCCCGACGAATTCCCCGGCAATCGGACGACGTCTTCCATCTTCCAACTCCGCCCGTGCTCGTCCTCGTCGGTCTCCTCCATCTTCTCCGCCGCGGTGTTCACTTCGCTCACGAGCGTTGAGACCGTGTGCGAGGTGCCGCCGGAGTAGGTGTGCGAGCCTTTGACGGTGTAGGTCGTGCCGCTCAAGGAGATCGTGCCGGGCGACGTCGTGCCGTCGCCCCAGTCGATCGTCGCCTCGAACGCGCTGGCCGGTTCGACGCCGTTCGCGTGGGTAAACGTCGCCGTCGTGAAGTTCGTCAACGTGGTCGCGCTCGTCAAGATCGGCGCGGAGACGACGATCGCCGGCTCGCTGACCGAGACGATCACGCCGGCGCGGTTGTTGGCGTTGTTGTTGTCGCTCGGCGGGCTGTAAATAATCGCCGCGTTGCTGCTGTTGCCGTCTTCGATCGCCTGCCCGGTGGCGGTCGCGCTGACGCTGGCGCCGACGCCGATGGTGCCGAAATTGAACCGCACGGCGTTGTTGGCGCCGGTGGAGAAGTTGCCCTGCTGGGTCGTCGCCGACTTGTAAACGAACAGCGTGCCGAACCCGTCGATCACGCTGACGCCGGTCGCGGTGGTCGGGCCGAGATTCGTGACGGTGATGGTGTACGTCGCGTTGTCCCCCTCGGCCAGGGTCGACGGGCCGGTGACGACGACTCTCAGGTCCGTGCCCGGATTGGGGTTTGAGACGAAGCCGATCGTCGTCGAGCTGTTGTTGGCCGTATTGGGGTCGGGGTTGGTGGCGGTGACGGTGGCCTTGTTGTCGAACTTGTCGCCGTTGGGCAGGCTCGCCGGGGCGGAGACGACGAGGCTGAACACGTCGACGCTGCCCGAGGCGATCGCGCCGGTCGCCGTTTCGGTGACCGTGCCGGTGCCGTTGTTGGCGAAGGTGAACGTGTCGGGGCCGGAGGTCTTATTCATCGAAACGAACGTCGCCCCGGCCGGCAGCAGGTCGCTGAGCACGACACCCTGCGCCGACGCCGGACCGTTGTTCGTGAGCGTGATCGTGTAGGTCGCGTTGGTACCGGCGGTGATGGACCCCGGCCCGCTCGACGTGACGGACATGTCGGTCGACGGCACCGGCGACGTCAGGTTGAAGTGGACGATCGCGGTGCCCCAGTTGGCGGTGGGGAGCGTGTTGGCGAACTCGTTGGCGGCCCAGAACGAGCCGTCGATGGGGTCGAGGTTGATGCCGCTCAGGTCGCCGGCGCGGTGTCCGGAGGAGAAGTCGGTGTAATTCGCCACGCCGCTGCCCGCGCTGGATTTCACGGGCGTTTGCACGGTTCCCGCGGCATCAGCGGGCGTTCGGCCGGTCACCCACGTCGACATGAAATCCGTCGACGTGTCCGTCCCGCTGCGCATGTAGCACAGCCCGATGTTGCCCGCGGCGTTGATGTCGATGCCGGGGTAGACGAGGTACGTGTTGGCGCCGCCGGAGACGCGGCCCTGGTCGGCAAGCGTCGGCGTCGCGCCGGCGAGGTTGACCTTGTACCACTGCACCGCGTCCTGCGTGCTCGACACGCCCACGGCGTGCGTCGCGACCAGCGTGTTGTTTGACACCGCCGACTTCTGGATGCGCGAGTCGATGTTGTTGGTGATGTTCGTGCCGTTGGGGTTCTTCGGCGCGACGACGCCGCTGTACGGCGTCACGTTGAGCGAGGTGTACCCGAAGACCGGGGTGGTCGAGAGGACGTTGGTCATCTTGATCACGTCGATCTGCGTGTTGTTGCCGTGCTCGGTGACGAGCCACATCGGGTCGCCGGCCACCGAGTCGTGCATCGTCGAGGGGCGGACGCTGAAATCGTTCAGGTTGTTCTGGAAAATCCGCGGCGAAGTGACGGCGGCCCCGAGGTCGGAGGCGTTGATCGACACGACCTGCACGTGCCCGGCCGTGCTGACGCCGAACATGTTCAGCGTGAAGACGAAGGCGTCCTTGTTGTAGCCCATGTTACCGGGGAAGTCGGCGTCAAAACCCGTCTGCGTCGTCACGATCGAATAGAACTTCCAGTCGGCCGTCCCGAGCGAGGCGGGCGTGCTGGTCTTGGAGACGGCGATGTGGAACCGGCTGACGTGGGTGCTGAAATTCACGTCCTGGTCGCCGATGATGAACCGCCCGATGTGCTCGTCGTACACGACGACGGGGTCGGAGAGCCCGGAGCCGGTGCCGGCGTGTGGCAGCGCGCCGGTCGTGAAGTAAAACGTGTTCAGCGACGCCGAGACGGACGGGCTGTTGGTCGTCTTGGCGGTGAAGAGGCGGACTTCCTGGTTGACGGTTTCGACGTAAGAGCTCGGCCCGGCGGCGCCGTTGGTGTCCGGCGGGACGTAACCCCCGCTCGCGTTGAAATCGAGCCCCGTGTAGTTGTGCAGGATGCTTACTGAAAGCAGCCGGCGGTTTTCGAGGGTTTCAATCCTGTAGTCGGGGGCGCAGGGACGGCCAACGCCACGTCGAAGATTTCGCGCGGACATTCATTTCCTCCGTCGAAGGACAACGACAGCCCCCGGAATACTGCACGTGAGATACGCCGCTTCAATCATACCGACGATCGAGGCGGCGACGCAAAGCAATCTCGCGTAACACTTCGGGACGCGTGCGTGCGTGCGTGCTCACTCGCCCGTTCGCCGCGCATTTTTGTCGATCTTGAATCCGCACAAACATCGGTTAATCTCTTGGCTGCGCGTTGGGACCAAAACGAAGGACCGAAGCTCGACCGGGCCACGGAAGCCGCCACATGTCAGCCGACACATCGCAACTCAGCCGCCGGGAACGGCAGATCATGGACGTCGTATATCACTGCACCGGCGGGGCGACCGCGACGCAGGTGTACGAAGAGATGCCCGACCCGCCGACGCGAACGGCGGTGCGGACGTTCCTTCGAATTCTTGAAGAAAAGGGCTACGTCGAGCACCGCAAGAGCGGCCGCGAGTTCGTCTACCGCCCGACGCGCCCGCGCGGGATCGAAGGGCGGAGCGCCTTGCGCCACGTGCTGCAGACGTTTTTCGACGGGTCTCTGGAGCGCGCCCTCGGCGCGTATCTACAAGGACCCGGACCGAAACCCACCGCGACGGAACTCAAACGACTGGCAGAATTGCTGAAGCACTCCAAGAACGGTCGGTAGCCGGCGTCACAGTTCGGCGAGCGCAAAATCTGCCGACTTCTCTTTCGCAAAGAACACGTCACTGCCCGGATTGAGATATTCCGTCAGCGTGTCCCCGTCGAGATCGACGCTCCCGGTCGACGGATAAGTCACGTCCGGTGCGGTCGAGATCGCCAAGCCGTTCGATTCTCCAATCGCCTTCGTCGAGCGAAACACCCACACCCGATCCGCCTGGCCGCGCGAGAGGAAGTATCTCGTCAAAGTCGGTCCCGGCTCGACGAGCAGGTGCGTCACGTTCCGGCGGTGCAGGTCGGTCAGCACGTCTGAGAACGAAAAGTGAGACTCGTGGTCCGGGAGCGAGACAACCTCGGCGCCTGCGGCGCGAAGTGCGTCGACGTGCGCACGGTTCGCCGCGGCAGACCCCGCCGAGCAGTAAACCACGACCGGAACATCTCGCGCCGAGCGCACGAGCTGGCTGCCCGCGGGAATCTTCAACGTATTTGACAGCACGACGCGAATCGGTTGACGCTTCGCCGGCTCAACCCCGCGCGCCGTCAGCAGCGGGTCGTCGCTCAGCACCGTGTTCGTCCCGACCGCGATGGCGTCGCACCGCGACCGCAGCGCGTGCACGACACGGTCCGACGCCGCGTTGGTGATCTTCACCCGCTCGCCCATCCGCCCGGCCACCTTGCCGTCGGCGCTCTGCGCCCACTTGAGCGTGACGTACGGCCGGCCGTGCCGCACCGAAGCCAAAAACGGCGCGATGAGCTGTTTCGCCGGATCCTCGAAAAACGGTCCGTGGACCTGAATGCCCGCGGCCCGGAGCATCGCCACGCCTTTGCCGTCGACGTCGGGGTTCGGGTCGAGACATCCGATCACGACGCGCGCGACTTTCGCCGCGATCAGCCTCGGCGTGCAGGGCGGCGTCTTCTTGTTCGTATGGCAGCACGGCTCCAGCGTGACGTATGCGGTTGCGCCTTCGGGGTCCTCGGTGCAGCTCGCCAGCGCCGCCGGCTCCGCGTGCGGCCCGCCGAACTCAGCGTGGTAGCCTTCGCCGACGACCCGTCCGTCTTTGACGAGCACGCAGCCGACCATCGGATTGGGCTCGACGCGCCCGCGCCCGTTCATCGCGAGGCAGATCGCGCGGCGCATGAATTGTTCGTCGTCGAGTTGAGTTCGAGGCTCGTGCACGACGCGTGTCACGGTTGCGCAGGCTGAGCTTCGGCATCTGACGCCGACTCGGGCCTGGGATCGTGCGTGAACAGGCTGTAGACGATCATCAGCCCCACGCCCACGCACAGCAGCGAGTCGGCGACGTTAAAAATCCACGGGAAGACGTCGCGCCCGGGGCCGGGATATCCGATCAGCGGAATCGTCCACGTGCCCGGCCAGGTCTTGCCGGGCAGCATGTACAACATGTCGCGCACGTAGTGAAAAACCATTCGGTCGTAAAGATTTCCGAACACGCCCGCGAGCAGCATTCCCAGCACAAACTGATAGAACCGCCGGTTGCCGCTCGTCGCGAAGAGGTAACACAGGAACGCGATGGCCGCGACCGAAACGACGGCGAAGAGCGTCTGGTTCCCCTGCCCCAGGCCGAAGACGGCGCCTTCGTTGACCGTCACTTTAAAGTGGAGCCAGCCGGGGATCGGCGTCGCGGTGTCGGAGTCGACGCGCAGGTGCATCGTGTACGGGTCGCGCTCCGGGACGCCCACGGCCAGGGCCTTCCACGCGTACGACTTGCTCCAGAGGTCGAGCGTCAGTCCGAGGACGGCGGTGAGGACGAACAGCGCGATCGCCGCCGGCGAGTGCGTGGCGGAGAAACGGCAGGAGCGCGCTTTCAGTTCGCTGTTTGCGTAGAGCGGTTTGGCAGAAGTCACGAGGGGATCATACGCGCTGCGGGCGCGGCGTCACATGATCCGCCCGCCCATCGGGCGCTGCATCTGCCGCGCGAATTCGATCGAATGCCGCGCCCAGGGCTGCGCTTCCAGCCGCGGCTTGCCGATCGGCTTGCCGGTGCCTTCGCAGAGTCCGAACGTGCCGTTCTGGATTTTCGCCAGGGCGGTGTTGATCTCGCGCAACAGGCCGCGGTCTTTTTCGACCAGGCCGAGCGTGAATTCCTGCTCGTAGTTGTCGGTGCCCTGGTCGGCCATGTGAAGGGGGAGGTTGGACAGGTTGCTGCCCGAGGTGCGCAGGGCTTCGCTTTCCATCGAATACATGTCGCCGACGAGTTCCCGGCGCTTTTCCAGCAGCAGGTCCCGATAATGCTCGAGCTCCTTGGGCGACAGGCCCGCCTGGTTCTTCCGAGGCTTGCCGTTGGTGGGAACCGCTTCGGGAATCGGACGCGGCGGAAGCTCGGGACGCCGGGGCTCCCGATCCTTCATCTTCGTTTTCAAGGGTTTAGCCGCGAGCTTGCTCGCGGGCGCCTTCGCCGGAACACCGTTGGATTTCGAATGCAGTTTGGACGGCGCGGTAACGGTGGCAGGCTTTGCTTTCAGCGCGACCGGAGGCGCGGCAGCTTTCGCAACCTTTGCCTTGGTCGGCGGCTTTTTCGCCACGGACGGCTTCCGGGACGCATGCTTTGCCACGTGCTCGCGCTCCTTTCGGAGAGTGAATTTCCGGACGCGCCGGCCGCCGAACCTCTACCCACAACCAGCCCGGCGGAAAAGACCCGCAAGTATAACCCCACAATGGCCTTGCCGTCAAGATTGACACGGTTATGGGCGGCCTTACATTAGGCCCTCCACTCCCGGGAATCGCATGAAAATCAGCCTCGAATGGCTCGGTCAATACCTGCTGCCCGCCGCCGGCCCCGCCGTTGACCCTAACGCCGCCGCCGAAGCCCTGACGCACGGCGGGTTCCCGGTCGAATCCATCGAAAAACACGGCGACGACACGGTCCTCGACGTCGAGATCACCAGCAACCGCGGCGACTGCCTCTCACACGTCGGCGTCGCCCGCGAGCTTGGCGCCCTGCTCGGCCGCGAATTACGCGACGTTCACCCGAAGGCTCATGAGGTCCACACCCCGGCCGCCTCGGTCACGTCCGTCGAAATAACCGCCCCGGACCTGTGCCCGCACTACACCGCGCGCGTGATCCGCAACGTGAAGGTAGGCCCCAGCCCCGACTGGATGGTCCGCCGCCTAGAAGCCGTCGGGCTGCGGGCGATCAACAACGTCGTCGACGTCACGAATTACGTGATGTTCGAGCTCGGCCAGCCGCTGCACGCATTCGACTTCGACCGCCTCGACGGCAAGCGGATCGTCGTCCGCCGGGCGGCGGAAAAGGAAAACATCGTCAGCATCGACGGCCACGAGCGCGCCCTGACGCCGGGCATGCTGGTCATCGCCGACGCGACCCGGCCCGTGGCGCTGGCCGGCGTGATGGGCGGGCGCGACAGCGAAGTTTCCGGTTCGACGACGAACGTCCTGCTCGAATCCGCGCGGTTCGACCCGCTCTCGGTCCGCAAGACGGCGCGGGCATTGATGATGCGCAGCGACAGCTCCTACCGCTTCGAACGCGGCATCGACCCGACGCTTTCCGAACGCGCGAGCTGCCGCGCCGCACAATTGATCCTGGAAACCGCCGGCGGCGAGCTGCTGCACGGCGCCGCCGCAGCCGGCGCGCCGGGCCATGCGCCGAAGAAACTCTCGCTGCGGCTCGCCCGGCTCCGCCAGGTGCTCGGCGTCGAGCTGCCGATTCACGACGTCGTGCAGGCTTTGGCGCGCCTCGGATTTGCCCCCGTCACGCAGGGAAACCGCATCGACGTGACGGTGCCCAGCCACCGGCTTGACGTGAACATCGAGGTCGACCTGATCGAGGAAGCCGCGCGGGTGGTCGGCTACGACAAGGTCCCCGTGAAGGACGAGATCGCGATCCGCCTGACGCCGCCGGACCCGAACGCCGCTGCGGTCGAGACCCTCCGCGAAACGCTCGTCGGGGCCGGCTTTTTCGAAGCGATTACCGTGAGTTTCGTGAGTGACGCGCTGGCCGGCGATTTCGTGCCGCGCGAGGCGAAGGGCCTGCCGCGCACCGACGCCTCGGTTCGGAAAGCGGACGCGCAGCTCCGTCCGAGCATTCTGCCCGGGCTGCTCGAAGCGGTCCGGCGAAATGAAACCGTCGGCACGCCCGGCGCGAAGCTGTTCGAGATGGGCTCGACGTTCTGGCTGAAGGGTAAAGGGAACGAAGTCGTCGTCGAACGCGCCCGGCTCGCGATCGTCGGGGACGAAGAGTTGCGAGACGTGCGCGGCGTCGTCGAAACGATCCTCGAACGTCTCGACCCGGATCGTCCGGTGAAGATCATCCCCGACCACCGCCCCGGCTTCGGCAAATCCGCCTGCGGCCGGATCGAGTGGGGCGGCGAACCGATCGGCCACCTCGGCAGGATCGACCGCGCCGTTGCCGAGAAGGTTTCGCTCCGCGAGCTCCCCGCCGCCGCGGAGCTCGACGTCGCGCCGCTGCTGGCCGGCGCAAAGCACGTCAAGCTTCTGCACCCGCTGCCGAAGTTTCCCGCGGTCCGGCGTGACCTGACGCTGGACGTCGACGACGCCACGCCGTTCGACCGGATCGACTCCGTCGTGCGCGAGGCCAAGCCCGAGCTGCTCGAATCGCTCGAGTACGTGACCACGTATCGCGGCAAGCAGTTAGAGAAGGGCAAGAAGAGCGTGACGATTGCGCTCGTGTTCCGCTCCCCGACCGAAACCCTCACCGGCGAAGCCGTAGAGGCCAGCGTCCAACGCGTCATCGCCGCCGCCCAACAGTCCCTGGGCGCCACCCTCCGCAAATAAAGGGGACTGCCCCCGTTATTTCAAAATCAAATAAAGGGGACTGTCCCCGTTATTTCAAAATAACGCAAATGGCCCGAAATAGCCCGCCGATTGGGCCCGTTGGCGTCGCGCTTTCAAATAAAGGGGACTGCCCCCTTTATTTAGTCTCTGCCCCCGTTATTTAGTCCTGGACGACAAATTTGGAGCGGACCTGCTGGCGGACGTACGTTCGGGTGATGTCGACGGTGCCTTCGTGCTGCGCCTGGCCGTGTGTGGCGAGCCACTTCTGGCCGCGGGCGAAAAAGTCGTCGAACGCGATCGGCGTCATCTGCTGCGCGAAGTACGTGTCGCGCCGCACGGGCATCACGCGGCACAGCGGCTCGCCCTTTTCGATCGTCACGCGCTTCTCGCCCCGCGGCAGCTCCAGCACGACGTGCCACGGGTAACTCGCCGGGTACCAGTCGAGGTCGACCAGCGCCGTCACCGGCCGCCAGGGGCGCGCCAGGTTCGGCACGTCGGTGAACAGCAGCAGCTCGTTCGGGTCGGTCTTGAGAAACAGGTACGTCGACACCTTCGCCTGGTTGCGAATCTGCGCGTACACGTTGTCGCTGATCGGGTGCGGCAGCTTCTGCCCTTTGAGCCAAAACCACGCGTACTGCTGCGCGAGCGGCTTGCCGGTCGCGCCTTCCTCGTCGTCGCCGGCCCAGTCGAAATCGCTGGAGAGGACGACGTCGTCTTCGACGCGCCAGTCGCCGCTTTTTTTGCGGACGAACGTGACGTCGAAGTTGGCAAGCAGGTCGAACCCGAACGCGTTGGCGGCGCGGATCGGCGGGCACTCCTCCGGCCAGCCGCGCCCGGGCCCGCGCTTGACGTAAACGTCCTTCGCCGCGCGCGGGGCGAGCAGTTCCTGTCGGAACTTGAAGTAGTGCAGCATGGGCGGGAAGGATAGACGCGGGGGAAGTCGGTGGGTAGCGGCGCGCGCGTGTGGCGCGCGATTGCTACACGCCGGGGCAGAGCGGTACTCCGCGCCGCCCCGGATCTTGATTGCCCAAATGCGCTCACCGAATCCGGGGCGGCGCGAGTACGCTCTGCCCCGGCATGTTGGGTGGGGGTGAGTGTCTGCCGATTCCACCGTCGCGTTATGATGCTCGACATGTGGCGCTTCGTGACAGGTTTGTTGTTTGCCGTGGCACTCGCGATTCTCGCGGGTTGTGGATCGACCCCGCGCGCGCACCCGGGGATCGAGAAGTACACAATCGTCGTCGACGGAGACGGCGTGGGGGTCGACCCGACGGCTTCGACGAAGCACCCGGATTCGCGCGACGCAGCGCAAGTGAAGTCGCGCCAGCGCGGGTGGACCTACTCGTCACAACTGAGCGAGGTGTTCGCCGCGATGGACGCGTTTCACCGCGAACGCCTCGGCGCGCCGGGCACGCCGCGGAAGATCCTGATCTTCGTGCACGGCGGGATGAACGAGCCGGTCGATGCGCTCGACGGCGCGGAGGACGATTTCAACGACATCACCCACTCGACGCTGGGTTACTACCCCATCTTCATCAACTGGGACAGCGGCCTGACGTCGAGCTACGGCGAGCACCTGTTCGACGTGCGGCAAGGGCGCAAGGATGACAAGAATCTATTCACAGGACCGATCGCCGCGCCATTTGAGCTGATCGCCGACCTCGGGCGGGCCGTCACGCGGGCGCCGCTCGTGTGGCTCTACCAGATCGAGCGCGACGTCGAGACGTCCAACGGCGTTCAGGCGATCGGCAACGACGACAAGCGCAAGCAGCTCTGGGTCGACCACCCGCGGCTGGCCGGAACGGTCGAGCTGTTCCAGGCGCTCCTGCGCCGATATCGCGCAGACCCGAAAAACCAGATCAACATTTCCATCGGCGAAGAAGAGGTCGACCCCGGCGAGGTGGCGGCGCGGTTCGGGCTGTATTTCCTGACGCTGCCGGTGAAGCTCGCGACGTCGCCGCTGATTGATGGCGGCGGGACGCCGGCGTGGGACAACATGTCGCGCCGCACGCTGATGATGTTCGAAGGCCCGACGCTGGACCGCCCGGCGACGACGCAGCCCGGCGCGCGGCGCCGGCCGGAAGACGTGCTGGCGCACCGCAGCGGCGCGGTGCAGAACTTCGCGGAACGCCTGACCGGTTTCCTCGACAGCCATCGCGACGACCAGCACCCATACCAGATCACGCTGATCGGCCACAGCATGGGCACGATGGTGCTGAACGAGTTCGTGCGGCGGAACCCGTCGCTGCCGTACAAGGACATCGTTTACATGGCGGGTGCGTGCAGCGTGCGCGAGTTTTCGAGGTGCGTCGTGCCGGTGCTGATGCAGCCGGGCCGCGACGTGCGGTTTTACAACCTGTGTCTGCACCCGCTCGCAGAATTGCGCGAGACCAACGCCGCGGATTTGCCGCCGCGCGGGAGCTTATTGGTGTGGATCGACGACTTCTTCGGCAACCCCGCGACGCCGCTCGATCGCACGCTGGGGCGTTGGGAGAACGTGGTGGAGTCGACGTACGTGATCCCGCCGAAGGCGCGCGGGCGCGTGTCGATCAAGGCGTTCGACCTGAAAAAGACGGGCGAGGCGGCCGCGATGTTGAAGAAGGTCCGGCGTCTTCGCGACGTGGACTGGTCGCCGCAGAAGCACGTCGAGTTCCGCGGTGACGTGCGGTATTGGGAGCCGGCGTTCTGGAAGCCGAGCGAGCCGGCGCCGGCGGTGGAGGAGAGCGTTAACATGAAAGTCCAGGAAATTCAGCGGAAGCGGCGCCGCCCGCCCGAGACGCAGCCGACGACGCGCGAAACTTCGGCCGAGTGATCTACGACGACGTCTTGAACTGATCGACCTTCAGCAGCGTGAACGGCGAGATGATCGTGATCCAGACCGTGCCGCCGTGGTCGACTATCAGTGCCATGTGGTGATACATCGGCGTGAGCGTGCCGTCCGGGAGGCGGTGGAAGCCGTTGCTGAACGGGGCGTCCTTTCCGTCGGGGGTTTTCCACTGAAAGAAGTCGGGGTTCTTCACGGCGAGCACGCCGAGGTCCTCCTTCGCGTTGGTTTTGGGATTCCAGCGGACGAGGTGGTGGAAGTAGCCGGCGCCGAACTTCGTGTCGTTGTCGACGCGGACCACGGCCCACACCGTGCCGTCCGGGCCGAGCGCCATGCCGCAGCGGCAGTCGGGGTTCTTGCCTTCGAGCAATTTGCCGTGACTCGTCGCCTTTGCGACGTCGCCGGCAGATGACAGGTCGATCTCCAGCAGCGTCGGGTCATTCATCAGCACGAGGTACGCGTGCTTGCGGTCGGGCGTGAGGTTCCACGTCGGAATCGAGTTGTTGTCCGCGCGCGCCCATCGCCTGCCGTCGATTTCGATCGGGCGCACCGTGGTCTTCTGCGTCGTCGGGTCGTATTGCGCGAGCTGAAATTCCTTCGTGATGGTCGAGGCGCGGCCGCTTTCGTCGAGCAGAGTCATCGCGTAGGGCGTGAGCATCGGGCCGAGCTCTTTGTACGGCTGCGCCGGCTTGGTCGAGCCGAGCATCCAGTGCTGGTCTTCGCAGGTGACGACGTAGGTGAGCCCGCGCGATTCGTCGGCGACGACGTCGGCGACGCCTTGCCCGGGGAAGGGCATGCCCAGGTTCTGGGCTTTGTCAGCGGCGGGGTCGTAG
>JADMIO011602892.1_pt1 | contig 28406 bp, 26 predicted proteins | sample 8958161 | NCBI WGS metagenome assembly JADMIO01 (sample SAMN16585339, study PRJNA669376) | soil metagenome | isolation source: Crop rotation soil | place: USA: Cullars Rotation, Alabama | collected 2011 | reverse complement strand
GCCGCGACTTCAAGTCACGTGAATTCCAAGCTTCGGATCCCACTGTGCTGGAAAGACACGATGCGCTCGATGGTGCTGTTTCTGCCGGCGCTGATCGCGCGGGTGTCGGCGCCGGCTCTGAACCATATGAAGGCTTCGGGCGACGCGGCGGGATACCGGCAGACGTTCCGGAACACGGTGATCGGCAACGCAGCCATCGCACTGGGGCTGGCGGTGGTATTGGCGGTTGCGGGAGCGCGAGTGCTGCGGCTGTTCGGAAAAGACTTTCAGGGATCGACGGTGCTGGTGGCGGTGCAGCTGGGCTCGGCGGTGGCGGAAGTGATCGCGACCAACCTGTTTCAAGCGCTGTTTACGGCGGGGCGGCTGTGGCGCAATCTGGCGATCGTCTGCGTGTGGACGATGGTGCTGGCTGCGGGAGCCGCGGTGCTGACGCCGCAATACGGCGCGGTAGGACTGGCGATGGCGTATCTGGCGGCGTGGACGGGATCGGCGATCTTGTACGGGAGGCAGGTATGACGCAACGGCCCAAGAGAGTGCTGCACGTGGTGGGCGGAATGGTGCGCGCTGGGGTCGAGACCTGGCTGATGCACGCGATGCGACGGATGGAGCGCGGGCGGATCGAGATGGATTTCCTGGTGCACACCGACAGCGAGTGTGCGTACGACGGAGAGATTCTGGAGCGGCGGGGGAAGATTCTGCGGTGCACTGCGCCGAAACGGTCGGCTGCGTATGCGCGGAGGATCGGGGAACTATTGCGGGAGAACGGGCCTTACGACGCGGTGCACAGCCATGTGCATCACTTCAGCGGATACATGCTGTGGCTGGCGCGGCGGGCGGGCGTGCCGCTGCGGATCGCGCACAGTCACTCGGATACCTCGCGGCAGGATGCGCGGACGGGGCTGCTCCGCGGGGCTTATCTGCGCGGGATGAAGCGATGGATCCAATCGAACGCGACGCACCTGGTGGGCGCGAGCGGGGTGGCGGGGCGTGCGTTGTTCGGGCAGCAATGGGACGGCGACGCGCGACGGAAGCTGCTGCACTGCGGAATCGACCTGGCGCCGTTTCGCAACCCGCCGGAGCGATGGGCTGCGCGCGAAGCGCTGGGGATCGGACCGGACGAGCTGGTAATCGGGCACACGGGACGCTTCGGCGCACCGAAGAATCACGCGTTCCTGGTAGAAGTGGCGGCAGAAGTGGCGAAGGTGCGGCCCGACATGCGGCTGCTGCTCGTGGGAGACGGGCCGACGCGGCCGGCGATTGAGCAGCGGGTTGTGGAACTCGGGCTGCGCGAGCGGACGATCTTCGCGGGAATCCGGAATGACGTGCCGGTGCTGCTGCAAGCGATGGACGTTTTTCTGTTTCCGTCGCTGTGGGAAGGGCTGCCGTTGACGGTGCTCGAAGCACAGGCGGCGGGTCTGGCGTGCGTGATCTCGAACATCATTGCGGATGAGACGGACGTGGCGGCGGGGCTGGTGCGGCGAGTATCGCTCGGGGCACCGGCGTCGCTGTGGGCGGGCGAAGTGCTGGAAGCGTCAAAGCGGGGCCCGCAGAGTGCGCAGGGGCGCGCGCAAGCACTGGCGGCGGTCGAAGCAAGCAGCTTCAACATTTCACATTCGGTCAAGGAATTGTATGGACTTTATCAGGCCTGAAGTTTCAAAGAATATCCGGCGCGGTCCGGTGTACGTGGTGCACGGCTTGCTGCTGATGCTGCTGATTTCGGCCGGGCTGGTGGCGCCGGTGATGCAGCTCGACCACGAGCGGATGTTGTACCCGGCGTGCGTGGCGGTATCGACGATGTTCGTGTGGATGCTGGCGAGCTGGTACTGGCTGCGGCGCACGCTGTTCGAGCCGTACCCGCTGTTCATCCTTTCGGCGGCGTTGTTCAACGCGGGGCAGGCTTTTCTCGAAGTGTTCGGGATGAATCCCAATGGAATGCTGAAGGGCAGAGTGTCGCCGGAGGTTCTGACGCCGGCGCTGTACCAGGTGGCGGTGAGCGTGGCGTTTCTGCACGCGGGCGCACTGGCGGCAACGGCGCGGCGCAAAGCGGACGACGATGAGGTGTTGGGCGACCGCCGGCAGAAAGCGTCTCGGATCGCGGGCTGGTGCCTGCTGGCGGCGGCGATCGTGCCGACGATCGTGCTGTTCCGCAGCTCGTTTTCGCTGGTGATGGATTTCGGGTACATGAGTTTGTTCCGCAACCTGAACACGATGTCGACCACGCTCGCGATCTCGTCGTTCTTCGTGCCGGGGGTGATCTTCCTCCTGGCAGGCGCGAGGAACAAGCGCGGCATACAGATGTTCTGCCTGACTGCGACGGCGTGCTACGCGGGCGCGTATCTGTTCATGGGCGCGCGCGGGTCGGCAGCGATGTGCTGCGTGGCGGTGGCGTGGGTGTTCGACCGGAGCATCCGGCGAATTCCGCGGCCGGTGATTCTGACGATGGGTCTGGTGGCGATGCTGATTTTTCCGCTGGTGCGCGAGACGCGAGGGACGGGCGGGCGATACAGAATGTCGCTCGAGGACCAGTTGGAGACGCTGGGCAACCTGGAGAATCCGATCTCGTCGTCGGTTTCCGAGATGGGGCATTCGCTAGTGACGGTGACGCATACGCTCACGCTGGTGCCGGAGTCGCGGCCGTTCGACTACGGGGCGAGTTATTTGTACGCGCTGACGGCGGTGATTCCGAACGTGGGGTGGGCGGTACATCCGAGCGTGGCGCACGGGCTCCTGTCGGAGTGGTTGGTGAAGACCGTAGATCCGTTTATCGCGGCGGCGGGAGGTGGGCTCGGGTTCTCGTTCATCGCGGAAGCGTATCTGAATTTCGGATGGTATGGAGGTCCGCTGTGGCTGGGCGTGGTGGGGTTTGCGCTCTCCTGGCTGTTCCTGAAAGCGGACGGAGGGGATCCGGCGCGGCAGGCATTGGCGGCGAGTTTCCTCTCGTTCTTTTTCGTATTCGCGCGCGGGGAGGCAGCGATCGTAGCGCGCGGGCTGGTGTGGTACGCGGTGTTCCCATACCTGCTGGCGGTGGCGGTCACGATCCGGAGCCGCAAGAGAGGGCAGGCATGAACGTAGTAATCACGACCGAGCACCGGTTCGCACGCACGCCGGACGGCGCGGTGTGGACCGAGAGCATCAACTCGTACGACTTCTGGACACGGTACCTGGTGGCGTTCGATCGGGTGAAAGTGGCGGGGCGGATCGAAGATGTGGCGAGCGTGGATCGGGCGAAGTGGAAGCGGGCAGACGGGCCAGGGGTGGAATACCTGCAGGTGCCGAACTACCTGGGGCCATGGGAATTTCTGACCAAGGCGCGCGCGGTGCAGGCGGCGGTGCGCGCGGCGGTGGGGCCGGACGACGCGGTGATCATGCGAGTGAGCTCGCACCTGGCCGGGTTGCTGGAGCCTGTGCTGCGGCGCGAAGGGAGGCCGTTCGGCCTCGAAGTGGTGAACGATCCGTTCGACGTGTTCGCACCGGGAGCGGTGCGGTACCGGCTGCGTCCGCTGTTCCGATGGTGGTTCACCGAGCAGCTCAAGCGGCAGTGCGATCGTGCGGCCGGGGTGGCGTACGTAACCGAGCGGGCGCTGCAGAAGCGCTATCCAAACGCGGCGTATTCGGTGGGGATGTCGGACGTGGAAATCGCGGGGGATTCGATTCTGCCTGCGCCGGCGGTGTTCACGACGCACTATTCGAGCGTCGAGCTGAGCGAGGAGGACGCAGTCAATATCAGCCGCGCGATTCCGGAAAAGCGGCAGTTCCGGCTGGTGACTCTTTCTTCGCTGACGCAGATGTATAAGGCGCCCGACATTTTGATCCGCGCGGTGAAGCAGTGCCTGGACGCGGGTTTGGACCTGACGCTGAGTATCGCGGGGGACGGCAAGCATCGGGGTGAGCTGGAGCGGCTGGCGGCGTCGCTGGGTATCGCCGACCGGGTGTTTTTCCTGGGGCTGCTGCCGGCGGGAGCGGCGGTGCGGGCGGAACTGGATCGCGCGGACGTGTTCGTACTGCCGTCGCGGTGCGAGGGATTGCCCCGGGCGATGGTGGAAGCGATGGCGCGGTCGCTGCCGTGCATCGGGTCGACTGTGGGTGGAATTCCGGAGCTGTTGCCGGAGGAGGATATGGTGCCGCCGGGGGATGTGGATGCGCTGGCACGGAAGATCCGGGAGGTTCTAGGGTCGCCAGAGCGGATGACGGCGATGTCGGCGCGCAATTTGGAGAAGGCTCGGGAGTATCGGGATGATGTGCTGGCGGCGCGGAGGATGTCGTTCTTCACGCATGTGAGAAGGTCGACCGCGGCGTGGTTGTCCTTGCGGGCGGCGTAAGGAAGAGGAAGCCCGGGCGCGTCCTCACCGTTTGCTCACAAACCCTTCACACAGCTCGCCGGGTTTGGAAATTACAATCACAGGCATGATGTCGCGGCGAAGGATCGTTGGGGTCTTTGTTGCCGTGACCTTCGTACCGGCGGTTACGAGCTTATGGTTGGGCAGCCGTTTACTGGAACAGGACAACCGGCTTGCGTTGCAGTATGCGGTTGAGCGCCGCGAACAGGCGGTAGAGCGTGCCGTGACCAAGCTGCAGGCGGCGATATCAGACTCTGCTTTGTTCCTGGGCTCGCAGGGGTCCGGAACGATGCTTCTGCGGTATCCCGCCGGACCACGACTCTTTCAGGCTGAACCACCAACACTGACCGAAGCGTCTGAGGATGCATATCGAGAAGGTGAGGAGATCGAGAACCGAGGCGATTGGGCGCGGGCCGCAGAAGTGTACCTCCGAATGACGCCTGCAAAGGATCCGGCGATCCGAGCAGGGGCCTGGCTGCGTCTGGCCCGTGTGTACAGGAAATCGAGTCGATTCCCGGATGCGCTCTCGGCCTATGGTGAATTGGAGCGAATCGAAAATGTTTCGGTAGCGGGCTGGCCCGCTACGCTGGCGGCGGCGTGGGGTCGATGCGCTCTGCTGGAAGGCCAAAGGAACGAGGCTGAGCTTCGCACGTCGGCGGATTGGCTTCGACGGCGTCTTGATTCGGGGTATTGGGCGATATCCCGCACCCACTATGAGATCTTCGCCGAGGATGCCGCGCGGTGGACCGGCATCCCGCGTCCGCAGGAGGCCGAAGCGCTGACGCAGGTTTCGAACGCGCTGTGGGAGCGGATCTTCCGCGGCGATGATGGTCCGGAAGGCCGCCGATTTATTGTGGCCAAGGAGGGAGCGGTCACACTGCTCTGGAAACCGGCGCCGGAAGGAACCGTGATCTTCGCGGCTACACAAGCCTTTGTGGAGCGGGCATGGCTGGACGGAACGGGCGAAATAATCTGGCTACAAGACGAGAACGGAAAGACCCTGGGAGACGCGAAGTCGACTGACTTCGTTCTGCGCTACCCGGCGGAGACCAAGCTGCCCTGGACGGTGGCGATAGCACCTCGGCCGGCCGGCAACAAGGGCTTCGGCTCCAGGAAGCAAATGCTGCTTTCCCTTCTGGGAGTCGTCGCCTTGTTCACTTTGACGGGCAGTTATTTCTTTCTTCGAACGCTGCGGCGCGACTTTGCGCTGGCGCGTATGCAGTCGGATTTTGTATCCGCTGTATCGCACGAGTTCCGCACGCCGCTCACTTCGATGCGAATGATTACGGAAGCACTGGTTGACGAGCGGATTCCGGATGCCGAGCGGATGCGGGAAAGCTTCCATTCCCTCTCGCGCGCCACGCAGAGGCTGCATAGGCTGGTGGAGGACTTGTTGGATTTCCGGCGAATGGAATCGGGGGCCATGGAGTTCCGTATGAAGCCGGTGGACGCAATGCAAGCGGTGCAACGCGTGACCGAAGAATTCCGTAAGGAAGTGGAGCAGCGAGGCTTCCGGGTCCGTGTCGCCGCCAGGGCAGAGGCTCGCATCCGTGGCGACGAGAACGCGATTTCGAGGGCGCTCTGGAACCTGCTCGACAATGCCGCAAAATACTCCGGGGAGAGTCGCGACATCGACGTATCGCTGAACCGGGACGGGCCGCGCGTGCTGGTCTCGGTAGTGGATGGCGGTATCGGCATTCCACCCGAGGAAAGGGCGCGGCTGTTCACGAAATTCTATCGGGGTGCAGAAGCCAAGCGTTCGGAGATTCCGGGTACCGGCATTGGGCTGGCGATGGTGGCCCACATCGCAGCGGCGCATGGCGGAAAGGTGTGGGTAATGAGTGAACCGGGCCAAGGGAGCACATTTACGATGTCGTTCCCGGTCGAGGATTGTTGATGGCCAGGATTCTGATCGTTGAGGACGAGCCCGAGATCCTGGCGGCGCTGGTGTACGACCTGGAACTGGAAGGCTACGAGGTGGAGACTGCGGGCGACGGTGAGGCCGGCACGCAGCGCGGGCATGATGCGGGCTTCGATCTCATTCTCCTGGACGTGATGCTGCCGAAACGGGACGGCTTCGACGTTTGCCGGGAGCTGCGCAAGTCAGGGGTGCGGACTCCGATTCTATTCCTCACTGCCCGAACGCACGAAGCGGAGAAAGTGCTCGGGCTGGACTTGGGAGCGGACGACTATATCACGAAGCCCTTCAGCCTTCGTGAATTGCGAGCGCGGATACGCGCGCGGCTGCGGGACAAGCAGTCGAACGCGGGTGAAGTGCTGCGCTGCGGCGACATTGAAATCGATACGGCGCGCGCGGAAATCCGCAAGGGCGGAGAGAAGACGGATGTCACGCCTCAAGAGTTTAAGCTGATGCTGACGTTCGCCAGGAATCGGGGTCGCGTATTGAGCCGCGACCAATTGATCAATCTGGCTTGGGGGACCGGGGTCTTTGTGACCGATCGTGCGGTGGATGCACACATCGTGAATCTGCGGCGAAAACTCGGCAGCGAGCTGATTGCAAGCGTACGCGGGACGGGATACCGGTTGGATGGCTGAGATCTCACAGAACGCTCACAAAGGCCTCATTGCTGCCTTGCGCACGCAGGCGAACATGACCGTCAGGAGGCAGTCATGAGGTTGTTCAAAGTCGCGGTGATGGTGGGCGTAGCATTTCTCCTGTTCGGGCAGGCGGACACAATTCTGCAGAGGGCTATCCGCAAGGAGACGATCGAGGGCGACCTGAAGGGTGCGATCGAACTGTATCGTGAAGCGGCGCGGCAGGCGGGCAAGGACAGAACCACCGCGGCGAAGGCGTTGGTGCGCATGGGGACCTGCTTCGAAAAACTTGGCGATGCGGAAGCGCGCAAGGCATTCGAACAAGTGGTGCGGGAGTATGCGGACCAAAAGGAATCGGTGGTTGAAGCGCGGAGGCATCTGGCCGCGAAGGAGCCATCTGCGCCTACGGGAGTTACAGCCCAACGGCTTTGGGTGGGAGGTCACGACGGGCGCTACTATCGCGCGATCGCTCCTGACGGAAGACTCGCGATATTCTCCGGCCCCGCCTCCGAGGGCACGTTGTTTGCGCATGACCTTCGCACAGGGGAAGTCCGCCGCCTGATGGAGCCTCTGGTCGCGCGCCGAACCGATAAGGTCGCCATCTCGCCCGACAGCAAACGCGCTGCATATCAAACCATGCGGCCGGAATCGAAGATATGGGTTGTCGATTTGCACGGCGGCGATCCGCGCGTGGTCGCGGAAGGAAAGGATTTCTTCTTCTCCTTGTATGGATGGTCGTCAGATGGCAAGCAGGTATTGATAGCAAGCAACTCGCAAAGCTCCCGTCCCAAAGTCGAATGGGTTTCTGTGATCGACGGTTCCAGGAAGGGCGTGGATTCATTGGGCTGCAAGGCGGGCCGGTGCTCGGGTTCGGGTTGGTCGGACTTGTCCCCGGACGGGCACTTTGTCGTGGGTAAGGCTTGGACCAATCAACCGGGACTCTTTGTTGCTGCAGTGGAAGGAGGAGAGCCCACCTTAATTGTGGAGGGTGAAGCATTTGACGGACATTGGTCGCCGGATGGGAAGGGAGTACTGTTTGCCAGTAACCGCAGGGGAATTCACGGCACGTGGTTTGTTCAGGTCAGTGCCGGGAAACCTGTCGGGAGCCCGGAGATGGTGCGCGATCTCGGCCCCTGGGGAAACATCATAGGCCTCAGTAGTAACGGCGATTTCTACTACGAGTACAACCCGACGGCGCGCGATGTGTATGTCGCCGACCTGGACACCCGGTCCGAAAAGCTCGCGGGTCAGCCAAAGCGAATCACGGATCGGAACATGAACGTCGGGCCGGCATGGTCGCCTGACGGTGAATTCCTCGTCTACTATTCTCAAGCCGGTCAGGATAATTGGACGCCGGGAGCGCTCAAGATCGTAATCCGCTCGATGAAAACCGGCGAGGAGCGATTGGTATCCCCGAAGACTCCACTAGTATTTGGGTACACAAAGCCGCAGTGGTTTCCGGACGGCCAATCCCTATTCATTCATGAACAGTCCGGACGGCTGATCAAATTAGATGCCCAGACGGGCAATATCGAGTATCTATTCAAAGGGGAACGGATCATTCCGAGCAACAATTTCCCGAACCACTATTTCCCGCCTGCTACTTTGGCTGCGAACGCTAGCTTCGTTACGTATGTCGCGCAGGGAGGACGGATAATCCGCCGGAATCTGCCGGATGGTAAAGAGATTGAAGTTTCTCGAGTCGGCGCGACAAACGGAGTGTTCCCGTCGCCCGACGGAGCGAAGATCGCATTCTGGGCGAACTCGAAGCTGATGATCGTGCCGGCGACAGGCGGCGCTCCGGTAGAAGTCAAGACCGGACTGACTCTCGAGTACGTTCGACCGCGTCCGGAGGTTCCGAATCAGTCCAGCGCGACCCACGCCAGGGCGACCACACTGGCATGGGGCGCAGACAGCCGAACTCTCTTCTTCGTCACCCGACCCATGGCTGGCGTCTTGGGGAAGGACGAGATCTGGTCTGTCCCAATTGACGGAGGCGAAGCCAAACCGCTCGGCATGCAACTGCACAGCATCTGGAGCATGGATATCAGCCCTGACGGCAAGCGGTTGGCGTTCTATGACGAGGACATGCAGTACGAGTTGTGGGTGGTGAAGAATCTGTTCGCGCCAAAGGCAAAGCAGTAATCGGGTGGAGAGGACCTTCGTGGCAGCACACATCAGAAAATTGCTTTGGCTCCTTACGCTTTCAATGGCCGGTCCTGCGACCGGCCAGGCTCCCCGCAAATTTAGAGTTTGGGTATTCTCCGATTCCCATGTTGGGTCCGACCTCCGCGCCGGCCGGGAGAGCCTCGCGATTCCGCTTCGGCAATCGGAGAATCCAGGCGGCTTCGAATGGGACGTGGCGCTCAATCTTGGGGACGTTTCCGGCGCCCAGGGTACGCCTCAGGATGACGAAGGCAAGGAGATCGTCAAACAGTTCGCGGCGTTGAAGCGACATGGCCGCGAGGATATTTATGACGTCTCGGGCAACCACGATCGCAGCGGATTGTACGAACCTCAGGCGTGGTGGTGGCGGAAATGGCTGGACCCAACCGGCGAAAATACCAGGTTTTCGGGGGTGGATGCCTCGAAGCGGCCGTATCGCGTAGAAGGGACGTGGGAGCGATATTCCTTTCGCGCGGGAAACCTGCTGTTCCTGATGATGAGCGACATTAACGAGCCATCGCAGAAGATCGGCCGCGGAACTCTGGGCGGCAATCCGGCCGGCGTGGTAAGCGGCGAAACGTTCCGGTGGTGGAAACGGATGTTGGAGGAGAATCCGAATTCCATCATTCTCACCGCGCATCATTACGTTCTCAAGAATACGACCGTCGCTTCCGGCGAATGGGAGGGAATGGTACGAACCACGGACGGCTGGCAGACCGGGTATCACGGCTACTTTCCACAAGGAACTCCGCAAGGGGCGTCGTACCTCTACTGGGTGGATAGCAAGCCGGACTCCAGCGTGTTCGAAAAAACCTTGGAAGCGATGGCCGGGCGCGTTTCCTTATGGCTCGGCGGTCACACGCACACCGCACCAGAAGATACATACGGAGGCAAGGCCCACATCGAGCGCCGATGGGGCACGACGTTCCTCAATGTGGCCGCGCTGACGAAGTTTCAGACTCGCCCAGGGACGGCATTTCCGAGGAGTTGGCTGCTCACCTTCACCGAAGGGAGCGATGAAGTGACGGCACAATGCTATTTGCATGACAGCGAGTATGCGCCGCAAGGCTGGTATCCCAAGCTCGACGGCAGGATCAAGCTGGGCAAGGCGTTTCGGATGCCTGCGCCGAAATGACGCTATCAAGAGTGTCCGGAATTTGCTCTAAGCAAAATACCCGATTCCGCCGATAGACGGATGTGCGTAAGCTGATTCGATTTCAGACCTGGCTATCTTTGTGTTTTGACCGTCTACTGCCTCGTGAGATGGGGGTGGACGGGAATCGCGAGTTTCTCGACGAGGTGGTACCGCGGAATGTTCGGGCGGGCGACGTGGTGTATGACGTCGGCGGCGGGAAGAATCCGGTGATCGGCGCAGAGCGGAAGGCGGAGCTGAGGCTGCGCGTGGTGGGAGTGGATATCGACGCGACGGAGCTCTCGGCGGCGCCCGACGGGTCGTACGACCGGATTGTAGCGGCGGATATTACGAAGTTCGAGGGGCAAGGCGATGCCGACCTGGTGATCTGCCAGGCGCTGCTCGAGCATGTGAAAGATACGGGCGGAGCGCTGCGGGCGATCGCGAGTATCCTGCGGCCGGGCGGGCGCGCGCTGATCTTCGTTCCATCGAGGAATGCGGCGTATGCGCGGTTGAACTTGCTGTTGCCTGAGGAGTTGAAGCGCAGGATTCTGTTTACGATTTTCCCCGAAATGAGCCGCGATCACGGGTTTCCAGCGTTCTACGACCGGTGCACGCCGGAGGCGTTCGCTCGCATGACCGAGAAGCATGGGCTGGCGACCGACGATCGGCGGGTGTATTTCCAGAGCGATTATTTCCGGTTCTTTTTTCCGCTGCACGCGGTGTGGCGGCTGTGGACGGTGGCGTTCCGGTGGGTCGCGGGGGTGCAGGCGGCGGAGACATTCACGCTGGTGCTGCGAAAGATATAGGGCCGTGAACCAGCAACCGGTGATTGTGTTCGGGATGAACACCATGTTCGCGGTGCGGCAGTTTCTGCCGGAGATTCTGCGCATGGTGCGGGAGCGTGGGTATCGCGCGGTGGTGATCGCGCCGGAAGCTCAGGCGGACATACCGGGCGTGGAGTTTCGCGCGGTGCCGATGGAGCGCGAGATCGCGGTCTTATCGGACCTGCGGTCGCTGGTCCGGATCTGGAAGGTTCTGCGTGAGCTACGGCCCGCGATCGTCAACATGAGCACGCCGAAGATGGCGCTGGTAGGCGGCCTGGCCGCGTGGATGGCTGGGACGCCGCATCGTATCTATACGCTGCGCGGCCTGCGATATGAGACGGCCCGCGGGCTGAAGCGAGCGGTACTAGTGGTGTGCGAGCGGATTGCGGCGGCATGCGCTCACCAGGTGATCTGCATCAGCAGGAGCGTGAAAGAGGCGGTCATTCGGGACCGGGTGGTTCCGGCGCGGAAGGCCACGCTGCTAGGCGAGCGGGTCAGCGAAGGAATTTCGCCGCGGGCGTCCGGCGAGGCGCGGCGGCTAGAACTGCCGGCGGGCGCTCCGGTGATCGGATTTGTCGGGCGGTTAACGCGGGACAAGGGGATCGGCGAGCTGGTCGAGGCATTTCGCATGGTGCGCGCACGGGGGATCGATCTGCAACTGCTGCTTCTCGGGGAGTTCGAAAAGGGCGATCCGGTGGATCGCGCGACGGTGGATTTCATCGAGAACGATCCTAATGTGCACTGGATGGGATATGTGCCGAATCCTTCCGCCTACTATCCGCGGATGGATGTGTTCGTGTTTCCGACGTATCGCGAAGGGCTCGGGCGGGTACTGCTGGAGGCAGGAGCGGCGGGCAAGCCGGTGGTTTCGACGCGAACGACGGGAGTAGTCGACGTGGTGATCGACGGGGTCACGGGACTGCTGGTTCCAACACGCGATGCGGCGGCGCTGGCGGGTGCAGTCGAAAAGCTTCTGGCAGATTGCGAGCTGGCAGCACGGATGGGTCGACAGGCGCGCCGCGCGGTCGAGGAGCACTTCGATAATTCGATTTACTTGCAGAGGCTGGGGACGATGCTGGAAGCGTTGCACGCGCCGGCAGCGGTCGAGATTGGGTGAAAGAGTTCACCGCAGAGACGCCGAGTCGATCGGTTTTGTGGGGATTCTACTAAAGGTCTAGGGGCTTTCCACCGATGTAAGTGGTGTGTATTCCTTAGCTTTTCTCGCCGTCGCGGCATTCGTACTTAGCTTGGTACTGACACCGCTGTTTCGTGATTGGTCGATTCGGAGAGGGTTGGTGGATCGGCCGGATTCTCATCGAAAATTCCATGCTCGGGCGACACCGCGGACGGGTGGGATTCCGCTGCTGCTGTCGTATGTCGGGGCGTATGGGCTGCTGTTTCTGCTGCCGCTCGAAGGGGCGGGGTTCATCAGCGGGAACTTCGAGATGATCGGGCGGCTGCTGCCGCCGGTGGCGCTGCTGTTCCTGACCGGGTTGGTGGACGATTGGCTGACGCTGAAGCCGTGGCAGAAACTCGCGGGGCAAGTGGCGGCATCGATGTGGGCATGGCAGGCGGGAGTGAGGATCGCTGGTGTGGGCGGATTTGAGACACCGGCGTGGATCAGCTTCGGGCTTACCGTGGCGTGGCTGGTGCTGTGCACGAACGCATTCAATCTGATCGATGGAGTGGACGGACTGGCGGCGGGAGTCGGACTAACGGCCACGTTGACGGTGTTCCTGGCGGGGATTCTGCATGGCGATGTCAGCCTGGGAATGGCTACGGCGCCACTGGCGGGGTGTCTACTGGGATTTCTGCGGTACAACTTCAATCCGGCGTCGATTTTTCTGGGTGATTCGGGCAGCCTGCTGATCGGGTTCCTGCTCGGGTCGTATGGGGTGATCTGGAGCCAGAAATCGGCGACGGTGCTCGGGGTGGCGGGGCCGGTGATGGCGCTGGCGCTACCGCTGCTCGAAGTGGGGCTTTCGATCGTGCGGCGGTTTCTGCGGTCGGAGCCGATCTTCTCGGCGGATCGCGGGCACATTCATCATTTGTTATTGGATCGCGGATTCACGCCGCGGCGGGTTTCGCTGGTTTTGTATGCGGCGTGCGGAATCGGGGCGGCGCTGGCGCTGATACAAAATGTGCCGCAGCGGAATTACGGCGCGATCTCGATCCTGCTGTTCGCGACGGCAACGTGGATCGGCATCCGGTACCTGGGGTATGCGGAGTTCGCGGCCACCAGCCGGTTCCTGTGGGCGGGGCTGCGGCCGATGCTCAGCGCGCACGTGAAGCTGGAATTGCTGGAACGGTCGCTGGGGACAGCCGGGAACGTGGAGGAATGCTGGAGCGCGATCGAGCGGGCGGCGCGATCGTTGGGGTATAGCGAGATGACGGCGCGGATCGGCGAACAGCGATTTTCGATCCAGCCGGCGGGCGGGCACGCATCATCATACTGGCAGATGCGTCTCAATCTCTCGGCGGAATGCTGGGTGAACATCAGCCAGCACGACGCGAGCGAGCGGCCGCTGCTGGTGATTCCGTTCGCGGAGATCGTAAGACGGGTGCTACCGGAAAAGGTACGGCAGTTCGACGCACAAAAGATTCAGGCGGCCTGGTTGAATTCGAGGACTAGCACAGTGATGTCGTCTGACTGCACGGCGCCATCAGTGAACGCGGCGACGGCTTCCTGAATGCTGTCGTGAATGGTGGAGCAGCCATCGTAGGCGTGAGCGGTCAGGACGTCGCGCAAGCGGCGCCTGCCGAAAAAATCGCCGGCGGAGTTCTGTGCCTCAGTGACGCCATCGCTATAGATCACGAGTTTTTCACCGGGGTGCAGGCGGGTCTCGGCGGTTTCGAACTCGGCGATCTCCATCAGGCCTACGGGAACGCTGGTGGGCTCGAGGGTCTCGAGCGCCCCTGTGGCGCGCACCAGAATAGGCGGGCAGTGGGCGGCATTCACATAGCTCAGGCGGCCGCTTTTATGCAGCAAGGCGCCAAAGACGGTGGCGTACTTCTCGCCGCCGGTGCGGCCGATCAGAAACGTGTTAAGACGCTGCATCTGGTCGCGCAGGGCATTCGGCTGCGGCGTGTTGGCGATCAGCGCACCCTGAAACAGTGAAGCGAGGAGCGCGGAACCCACACCTTTGCCGGACACATCGGTGACCACGGCGGACCAGCATTCCTCGTTGACGCGGGCGACGTCGAAATAATCGCCGCCGACCTGGAGCGAGGCGACACTGCTGCCGCGCGCGAGCAGCCATCCCTCTTTCGGCAGGGTGGCAGGAAGCAGGCTTTGCTGGATGGTTCGGGCGAGGCGCAATTCCTCTTCAAGGTGCTGTTTGGCGCGTTCCTCTTCGAGCAGGCGCGCGTTTTCGAGGACGGTCGACGCTTCGATGGCGAGGGTCTGAAGAATCTCGCGATTGCCGCCCGCGAGATCGGCCACGCCGGCCCGGGAATCCATGTAGAGGACGCCGACGGTTTCGCTGGCGGTGGCGATGATGTTGGTGTTTTCGCCCTGGCCGGTGCGCATGCGAACGATCGGGACGCAGATCACGCTGCGCAACTCCAGATTCATGACGGTCTTGCCGACCTGAGTATCGGCGGTGCCAAACGGGTCGAAGTTCATGGACAGGAGCTCGCGGCGGTTCTGGAGGGCGCGCTGAAGGACGTCGCGGGGGACGCGGAGATCGTCGGCATGGAGGCGCTTGCCGTCGCGGGCGCGCGCGACACGCTGCTCGAGCGATTCGCCTTCGCGGAGGAGCAGGAAGCCGCGTTCGGCCCCCGTGATCGCGAGTGCGGTGTCGACCACGGAAACGAGCACGTCGTCGATCGAGAACGAGCCTTGCAGGGTGCGGGCCAGGTCGAGAATGGCTCGAAGTTTTCCGAGGTTGCCGGTCTTGAGGGGGGACTTTTCGGTGACGCCGATGGTGTCCATCAGGCGGCGGAGCTCGGCTCCATCGAGGGCGAATTCGAGCTGATAGGAGTCCTGCGCCCCGAACTCGATGCGGTCTCCATTCTTGAGCGCGTGGCGGCCGACGCGCTGTCCGTTGACATACGTGCCGTGCAGGCTTCCGCAGTCTTCGACCAAATATTCGCCGGTTTCGGCGACAATGCGGGAGTGCGCGCGGGAAGCGCGGCTATCGCGGAGAACGAGCTCGCTGTCAGGTGAGCGGCCGATGCGAAACGGCACGGGGTCGAGTGGGATGCGGGAGCGATTGCCGCTGGGGTCGGTGACAATAAGGGACGCCGGTTGGACGGTGTTAGAAGACCCGGGCGCCATTGGAATCAGGCACGGCGCGCGGCAGGCCGGGCGGGAGCTTTGCGGGCGGGCAGGGTGGTTGTGCGAATGTCTTCGACTTCGCGGGCGCGCAAGGTCTGGCAGTGCGCGCAGTAGCCGCCGACTTCCGTGCGCGCCAGCAACACCTGAAAACCGAAATGGCTCTCGACCTGTTTGCGAAGCTTTTGCAGCGGCTCGCCGAAGAATTCCTCGACTTTGCCGCAGCGGAGGCAGATGACGTGAGCGTGCTCCTGCTTCAACTTGGTTTCGTAGTAGTGCTGGTCACCGCCGTAGTGCATTAAATCGAGCTCATCGACCAGGCCGCCCTCTTTGAGCATTTTGAGAGTGCGATAGACGGTGACGCGGTTGAGCTTGGGGTCCTTTTCCTTCGCCATCTGGTAGAGACGTTCGGCGTCGAGGTGCTCGCCGGTGCCGTCGATCAGCTCGAGCAGGATCTGGCGCTGGCGGGTTAGGCGGACGCCACGTTCCTTGAGGGAGCCTTCGGTGGTCTCGAGAGGCATGTAGTTTGATTTTAGCAGGGTTGGAAATGGTTGGATTCACAGGAGACGCCGGGAAGCCGAGAAAAAAGGAGCTGAATGGTTCGGAATATCGTTTGCTCTGTGGGGTGGGGCGCCGAGGAGGCAGAGGGCGCTAAGCGCTGCTGGGTGCGGCAGGCTGCTGGGAGTGATCTTTGTACATGGCGGTAGAACCGCCCTATGCCGGGCGCGAGAGATCCGAGCGCGACGGCAGTGAAGCCGCGCGTTTTGAGAAGGCTACGCGCGGCGAACCGCAAGTCGCGCAGGAAGGTCAACGACCTTCGCTGGAGGGTGGGACCTGGCCTTTCAACCGCATGTAGACGGTCATGGTGCCGTAGGTTTCGTTGGCGTGGATGGTGTTGCCGATGAGCGTGCCGAGCTTGGTGGCCGGTCCGCCGCGTCCGCCCTGCATCATTTCGACCGCAGTGGTCTCGTTGATGGTCTCCCAGGCGGCGCTGCACTCATCGAGCGCAGCCTTGAGGGCGGCGACGAGGTCCGCCTTGGAAGTCTTGCCGGTGGCCATGTTGGTCTTGGGCTCGCCGCCTTTGATGCGGCTGCAGGTACCGATCATCGCGGCCATGTGGGCAACGCGCTGTCCGAAGTCCTGAAGCTCGGGGCTGGGCTTAAAGCTGTAAGCGTCTTCCGGCATCTTTTCAGCGGCCTTCTGCAGGTTGTTCTTGATGCCATTGAAGGCGGTCTTCTGCTGCGCGATGATCGACGCGATCGGGCTCTGCGCGGAGAGCGCTCCGGCGAACGACGCAGTGAGTAATAGTCCAGCGATTCGGTTCACGAGATTGTTCCTCCCTAACGAGTGTGATTGGGGACCCCTGTCATTCTACCGCTGCGAAGCCCGGCACGGGCATACTGGTGGCATGGCAGAACTACCCGAACCATGGATGCGCGGGCCGATCGATGACGTGGACCCTATGCTGGCGCCGGTGCTGTTCAGCTTTCAGATGGCACGCGAGGATCTGGCGCGCTTTTCGGAGGGGCTGACGACGGAGCAGATTTGGGCGCGGCCGCACGGGTTCGGGTCGGTGGGGTTTCACATACGGCACATTGCGGGAAGCGCGGAGCGATTGATGACGTATCTGCAGGGGCGGCAGTTGACGGACGCGCAACTGGCGGTGATGGAGGCGGAGAAATCGGAGACCGGAGCGGGGCGGGAGCAGTTGCTGGCGGAGTTGGACGCGGTGTTCAGGGAGGCGGAGGCAGTGGTTCGGCGCATCGATCTTGCGACGCTTGCGGAGCCTCGCGAGGTGGGGCGGCAGCGGCTACCGTCCACGGTGATAGGACTGTTGGTGCACACGGCAGAGCATACGCAGAGGCACGTGGGGCAGGCCATCAGCGCGGCGAAGTTGGCGGCAGCTACTTCGCGGGATTGTTGACGCGAAATGCGTACAGACTGTCGCCAGCGGCAACCAGAATGTATTGGCGGCCTTCCAACATGTAGGTGATCGGCCCACCGGTGGGTGCGGCCATCAAGGTGGAGTGCCAGAGGATCTTCCCGTTGGCGGATTCGAACGCGATGAGGTTCTGGCCGTTGCTGGTGAAAAGCAGGTTGCCGGCAGTGGAAAGATTATTCGTGTTGCCGCCGCCGCTCGGCCATTCGTGCTTCCAGACGGTCTTGCCGGTGCGATAGTCCATGGCGAGCAAGGCGCTGCCGTCGCTTCCGACGCTCGAATCGAGGCCGCCCCAGCCCTGCGGGTGATCGTCGACATCGGTGAGGTAGTACATGGAATAGGAACGGTTGGTGCCGACGTAGAACAGGCCGGTTTGCGGGCTGAAGCTGGGGGCCTGCCAGTTGGTGGCGCCGGTGGCGTTGGGGGAAACGAGAACGCCGTCGGTGGAGGGGTACTTGGCGGGGTCGGGGATCGGCTGGCCTTTGGCGTCGAATGCTTTCGACCAGTTGACGGTGTCGATGAACGGAACGCCGACGATGCGCTTGCCGGTGGCCCGGTCGAGCAGGAAGTAGTAACCGTTGCGGCTGGCCTGGGCGACCAGCTTGCGGGGCTGGCCATCGATCACGCCGTCGATGAGCACAGGAGTTTCGACGGCGTCCCAATCGTGGACGTCGTGCGGCGAGGGCTGGAAATACCAGACCAGCTTGCCGGTATCAGGATTAATGGCGACGATCGAGCAGGTGTAGAGGTTGTCGCCCTGCCGGCTTTTCTCGGCCATGACGGGGTTGGGATTGCCGGTGCCGACGATGTACAGGTTGAGCTCGGGGTCGTAGGTTCCGGGGATCCAGGCCTGACCGGTGCCGTGTTCCGCGGCGTGCTCATCGGGCCAGGTTTCGATGCCTGGCTCGCCTTTGCGCGGGGTAGTCCACCACTTCCACTGCATCGAGCCGTCTTCCGGGCTGCGGGATTGGACGAAGCCGGGGTTATCGAGATGGTCGCCGCCGATGCCGGCGATGACGTGATTGCCGATGATGACGGGCGCGACCGTGGAGGTGTAGTCGAGCTTCGGATTGGCGATGGAGACTTTCCAGCGCTCGCGGCCGGTGCGAGCGTCCAGGCTGATGAGATTGCTATCGGGAGATTCGAAGAAGAGCCAGTTGCCGGAGAGGCCGACGCCGCGGTTGCCGATGGTGCTACCGGTGTTGGGCGGGTATTGATAGTGCCAGAGCTCGCGGCCGGTGCGGGCGTCGACGGACCAGACGTGATTGGGCGCGGTGAAGTAAATGATGCCGTTCACCACGAGAGGTGTGGCCTTAATGGAGATGTTTCCGGTTCCGGTGAAACGGGTGGCCCAGGCGAGAGACAGGGTGTGGACGTTGGAGGAGTTGATCTGGGTGAGCGAGCTGAAGCGGCGGCCGCTGTAATCGCCGTTGTAGGTCGGCCAGGAATCGGGCGGCGGATTTCGCAGCATGGCGGGAGTGACGCCCTGGGCGAATGCGGCGGAAGCAAGGAGGGTCAGGGTTAGGAATCTCATTTGAGGCTCGCAAGGTAGGCGGTGACGTTGTGGATATCGGGGTCGGTATATTTGCGAAGCAGGTCGTTATGGGGGCGGAGGGGGTCGTGAATTTCGACCTTGGGGGTGTCGCCTTCGCGAAGGAAGGAGTGGTATTCGCCGGCGGAGTCGCGGAGGGAAACGCTGAAATCGTCGACGCGGTCGAGAACGCCGGTGACGGGCCTGCCGCCGGCCGGGGTTACGACTACCGTGATGGCGGATCGACTGGGCGCGGGTGCGGCCGGGGTTCCACCACGGCCTCCTCGTCCGCCGGCTCCGCCTCCCCCGGTTCCACGTCCGCCGCGGGGTTGGAGCCATCGGGCCTGGAGGGTGAAGGCGTCGTAGCGCGAGCCGATGCCTTTGAGGTCGCCGGTGGCGGAGTGGCAGGAGGCGCAGGTGGCGTTGAAGTAGGTCTCGCCTTTCTTGGCATCACCGGTCAGGACGTTCTTGAACTCATACCAGGTTCGATGGCCGGCGCCCCAGGTTTGGACGTGCAGCCAGGCGACGATGTCCATGATCTGGGGGTCGGTGAGGGTGGATTTGGGCATGCCCTGGTCGGGACGGCCGTTGCGGATGACGGGGGCGATCAGGATGCCCTTCTCATCGTCGAGGACGAGGATCGAGCGGACGAGGCTCGGGGCGCCGGGTCCTCCACGCGCGAGCTGGCCGTGGCATCCGGCGCAATTGGAAAGGAACAGCTTTTCGCCGCGTTCGACGGCGGCGGGGTCCTGACCGGACCCGGCGATGGCAGCGGCGGGGCCGCGGGCCTGAGCGGAGAGCAGGGCGGGTATGGAAAGAGCGAGCGGCAAGAGATGCCGGATGGAAGCTTGCATGGTTCCCTCGAAATATTAGTGTACGCGAGGGCGGCGGAGGACGGTCACCTCTTGATGGGTCCGACTACGAATTCAGGGCCGGCCAATTCGGCGAAACGGGGAAAGTCGTGATCTCGCGAAATGAGGCGTATTCCAGCATCGATACAGCTCTGCGCGATCAACGCATCGCCGAGACGGGCCTTCTTTCTTTTCGCGAGGACCTGGGCGCGCAGCTCGCCCGCACTTTGCCAGTAGCCGTCGTGAAGGTTGATTAGCGGCAGTTCCAGCAACATCTTCGAGATGCCGGCACTCTTTCCCGATGCGCTAAGCAATTCGGTCAAAACAACGGCCGGCATGATCAGTTGATTGTCAGCCAGAGCCCGAGCCACGCGCGGCGGGGGTTTGGAAGCCTTACTTCGCCACCTGACGGAATACGCGCAAGAGATTCCCGCCTAAGAACTTCCGGATGCGCTGCTCGGAATAGCCCCGGCGGAGCATCGCTTCGGTGATGAGCGGGAGGTCGCGGACGTCGCGCATGCCGCGAGGGAGCGGGGGGCCGCCATCGAAATCGCTGCCGAGGGCGACATGGTCTTCTCCGACGATCTGGATGACGCGGTCCACTACTCCGACCCAATCGTCGACAGTCATGCGGATGTCCTGCGGAATATCGGCGGGGAGCATAGGGAATTGTGGGCCGACGATCTTGTCGAGTTCCGCGATGGTCATCTGGGTGCCGCGTTTGAGGATGTCGGCGGTGTCCCAGAAAGGTTTGCCGGCGTTGGCCGTGCGCCAGTCGAAGGCTTTGCGGTTGTGGAACTCGTTGCCGAGCTGGAAGCCCATGACGCCGCCCTTGGCCGCCAGTTTCTTGAGGAGCGCTTCGGGGATGTTGCGCGGGATGTCGTTGATCAGGCGCAGGCCGTGGTGGGTGGCCACGACGGGGTGAGAGCTGGCGTCGATGGCTTGCGACATCGCTTCGTCAGAGGAATGGGAGACGTTGATCACCATGCCGAGCCGGTTCATTTCCCGGATGAAGGCGCGGCCGTGATCGGTGAGGCCGTGGTTCTTCGGCGTGGAACAGCAGGAGTCGGCGTAGTTGCTGGTCCAGTTGTGGGCCGAGAGTTGGATGGAGCGCAGCCCGAGGCGGTGCATCTGGCGGAGGATCGCCAGGTCGCCATCGAGATCGAAGCTGCCCTCAATATCGAGAACGGCTGCGATTTTGCCGCCGGCGCGGATGCGGTCGATATCGGCGGCGTTGCGGGCGAGCTCGATCGTGGACGAGTTGCGGGCGATCTGGTCGAGCGCGGTATCGAGCATCCGAAAGGCTTGCTTGGTCTCGAGACGGGCGGGGTAGTAATCTTCCGTCACAAAGAAGGAGAAGAACATCGCGCCGAGGCCGCCTTCTTTGGCGCGGGGGAGGTCGAACTGGCCGTCGGGTTTACGCTGGCCGATATCGCCGCCATGGTAGAAGACGCGGTCGATGGCATGAACGTGGGCGTCGAAGACGAGGGCGCGGCGGTGAAGCGCGGCGGCGGGTGACTGGGCGAGGAGCGCGGCTGCGACCGCGAGTACGGTGAATGCGCATGCGACTGCAGTGGCGGCGCGCGACGATTTGGTTCGCAGGAGCACTCCCCATTATCGCCTGCACATCTCGCGTCGCGGGCATATAATCGTCGCGGGCATATAATCAGGGTTACCTGGAGCAACCGCATGGCTACACGTCCCAAAATCGCCGCGATCTGTACGACTTACTTCAAGTATTCACACTCGCAGCACATTGTCGATCGATTCCTGGAAGGCTACGGCTGGAACGGCACGTACCACTATCCGGCGATGGATCTGGTTTCGATGTTTGTCGATCAGGTGAACGATCGCGACTTGAGCAGGGAGCGGCTGGCGCGGCATCCGCAGGTGCGAAGCTCGAAGACGATCGCGGACGCGCTGACGCTCGGCGGGGACAAGCTGGCGGTGGACGGCGTGCTGCTGGTCGGCGAGCACGGCAACTATCAGCGGAACGAGAAGCGGCAGACCAAGTATCCGCGGTACGAGTTCTTCAACGAGATCGTGAAGGTGTTTCGGGCGAGCGGGCGGAGCGTGCCGATATTTAACGACAAGCATCTCTCGTGGAATTGGGACTGGGCGAAGGAGATGTACGACGTCTCGCGCGAGCTGAAGATTCCGTTTATGGCGGGGTCAAGCTTGCCGGTGACGTGGCGGACGCCGTCGTTGGAGATGCCGGCCGGGGCTCGGATTTCCGAAGCGATGTGCGTGTGCTATGGAGGCGTCGACAGCTACGACTTTCACGGGCTGGAAGTGATCCAGTGCATGGTGGAGCGGCGCCGCGGCGGGGAGACGGGGGTGAAGTGGCTGCAGGCGTATCGCGGCGAGAAGTTCTGGCCGGCGCTGGCGGAAGGGGTGTGGCCGCGAGATTTGATGGAGGCGTGCCTGGGACGCAGTCACACGCTGGTGTCGGCGCGCGAAGGGTACTCGCACGTGATTCCGACGACGGACGAGCTGAAGAAGCTGGTGCGGGATCCGGTGGCGTACCGGTATGAACATGCCGACGGGTTGAAGTGCACGATGCTGCTGCTGGGCGGAGCGGTCCGCGATTTTACGTTCGCGGCGCATGTGAACGGGGCGCGCGATCCGTGGTCGACACAGATGTATCTGCCGATGCCGGACGGAAGGACGACGCTCGCGACCTTCTTCAGCCCGCAGATGAACAACGTCGAGCAGATGTTTCTGACGGGCAAGCCGACGTACCCAATCGAGCGGACGCTATTGACCACGGGACTGACGGCGGCGGGCGTGGAGAGCTTATTCAAGGGTCAGGTGCGGTATGAGACGCCCCATCTGGGGATCCAGTATCAGGCGCCAAAGGATTCGACGTTCCAGAGGAGTTAGTCATGCTGAATCGAAGACATTTCCTGCAGACGACGGCGGTGGCGGCCGCCGCGCACGCGCAGACGGCTAAGAAGATCGCGATTGTGGGGGCTACGACGGATCCGGCAGCGAAGAATCTGGCGGAGCGATTCGAAGTGGGCTATCCCTACGCAGGCGTGTGGAGAAAGCCGAATTTCCAGGTGACGCGCGGAGCCTCGGCGGACGCCGTGAAAGGCGTGGACGGGGTAGCGGTATTCGGCGACGATGCTCTGTTCGAGCAATGTTTGAAGGCGATCGAAGCGGGCGGGCGCGCGGTGCCGGTGTATCGATATAAGGATCTCGGGACGAGCTTCGAGAAGGCGAAGCAGGCGGTGGAGGTGTCGCGGCGGCTGAAGTTTCCGTTGATGGCGGCGGCGCCGGGGCCGTTCACGTGGCGGCTACCCTCGATCGAGCTGCCGGCGAACGTAGAGCTTGATTCGGCGGTCGTGGTGACACCGTGGGGCGAGGGCGAGGCGTTCGAGAATCTGGAGGCAATGGTCGAGCGGCGGAAGGGCGGCGAGACCGGGGTGAAGGCGGTAGAGTCGCTGTCGGGCGATGCCGTCTGGAAGGCGATGGAGGACGGCCGGATTTCGAAGGAGTTGCTGACCTCGGCGCTATCGCGTAGCGACACGCCGATGGGGCTGAGCGATAAGGATGGGCGTCCGCAGAACCTGGTGAAGTCGGGCGAGCTGCAGAAGCTGGCGAAGACGCCGACGGCTTATTTGATTGAATATCGGGATGGGTTGAAGGGGGCGGTGCTGCGGGTGGAAGGCGCGATTCGGGATTTCAACCTCGCGGTGAAGGGGAAGGCGGCGGGGCAGATGTGGTCGACGCAGTTTCTGATGACGCCGGCGCCGATGTTCACGCACTCGGCGTGTCTGGCACATCATATCGTGCAGATGATCGAGAGCGGGTCGGCGGCGGTGCCCGTGGAGCGGGCGCTGTTGGTCGCGGGGCTGGTGGATGCGGGGGCGATGGCCAAGGGGCGGCGGGTGGAGACGGCGCACCTGGGGATTGCTTACAAGGCGCCGAAGGACTCGCAGCACGCGCGGACGTAGGATGACGAAGCAGGGCGTCTTGCTCGTATTGATGCTCATAGCTTCAGCGTCGGTGGCGCTTGCCTGCACGTTCTCGACGATGCTGCTTTGGGAGCCGTCGAGCGACGCTGATCCGCCGTATTACCGCGTCTGGCGCGGGAAGAAACGGGAGTGGATCGATCGGTCCGGAAAGAGAATCCGGTTCGAGCCGGAAGCGGCGGAACCCGATCCAGAACGGCTCGTGCCAGTTCCGGATGGCGACTTCTACGGCTACTTGCGAACAGGGAATACTGTCATTCCACCGCGGTTCTTGCTGGCAGACGAATTCTCTGAGGGGCGTGCGCGAGTCGTCGTGAAAGGTCCGTGTCTGCCTGTTGACGGAGGGGTCTGTGGAGGACGAGTGATCGTGCCGCCGAGCGCAGTGCCAAAGTCGGTGACGCTCTTGGACGTACAGAGCCGCCGGTGGCGTCCGACGGCGCCGGCCTGCCGTTACACGTTCATCAATGAACGAGGCGAGGTACTAGAAGGCCCTGAGTTCGAAGACGCCGCTGCTTTTCGCGAAGGGCTTGCGGCGGTACGAATTGATAAGCTTTGGGGCTATGTGGACCAGGACCTATCGGTTGTAATTCCGCCAAGGTTCCAATGGGTCAGCAGCTTCTCGGAAAGTCTGGCGGCAGTGCAAGTTGGTTCGGGGGTTTCGTACATCAATCGGACGGGCACGGTGCAGATAGCGGGACCCTTCGACGGGGCGGGCGATTTTCACGAGGGCCTGGCAGTGGTGTATCGGAATCATCAGGCATACTTCATCGACAAGACGGGACGTCAGGCTGTGCCAGGAACGTATGATGCCGCGGGGCGCTTCTTTCACGGACTCGCGAATGTGACATTGCCAAAGGGCGAACTTGGGTACATCGATCGAACCGGCCGGGTGGTGTATCGCTGGACGTCACGCTGAGGCGGTAGGCGGGTAATGCCTGATAGACTGGTTTGCATCCCCATGACCAGTCAGGGAATCCAATAAAAGACAGATGGCACAGGCCCTTCCCATCCCTAATGGCGCGTACGCGCAGGCGGGCACTCTGCTATCGGCGGTGGGGAACACTCCGCTGATCCGGCTGGAACGGGTTCCGCAGGAGTTTCCCGGGGTCGAGATCTATGGGAAGGCGGAGTATTTCAACCCCGGCGGGTCCGTAAAGGACCGGGCAGCGCTCAACATGGTGCTGGACGGGGAGCGGTCGGGGAAGCTGAACCACTCGCGGACGATCCTGGATTCGACCAGCGGGAATACGGGGATCGCGTACGCGATGATCGGGGCGAAGCTGGGGTATCAGGTGAAGCTGATTCTGCCGGGGAACGCATCGATCGAGCGGAAGCGGATCCTCAAGGCGTATGGGGCGGAGACGCTGTTCAGCGATCCCAACGAGGGGTCGGATGGGGCGATCCGGATGTGCCGGGAGATTTACCGGGAGGATCCGGACCGGTATTTTTATCCTGACCAGTACAACAATCCGGCTAACTGGAAGGCGCATTTCGAGGGTACCGGGCCGGAGATCATACAGCAGACCGGGGGGCGGCTGACGCATTTTGTGGCGTCGATGGGGACCAGCGGGACGTTCACGGGGACGACGCGCCGGCTGCGCCGGGATCTGCCGGCGGTGAAATGCATATCGGCACAGCCTTCGAGCGGGTTTCATGGGCTCGAAGGGCTGAAACACATGCCGACGGCGATCCGGCCGGGGTTCTACGACGATCAGATGGCCGACGAAAATCTGTGGATCGAAACCGAAGACGCGTACAAAATGGTGCGGCGGCTGGCGCGCGAGGAAGGGTTGCTGGTGGGAATATCGTCAGGTTGCAATGTACATGCGGCGACGCTGGTGGCGCGGCAGGCGGTAGAGCGCGGGGAACAGGCGGTGATCGTGACCGTGCTTTGCGATAGCGCAGAGAAATACCTCAGCGAACACTTCTGGGACGATTAGATGATCCGAATCGAAGCCGAACCGTGGGCGGCGATGGTGTCGCACGCCCAATCGACGTATCCTAACGAGTGCTGCGGCGCGATGCTGGGCAGCACGGGCGACGAGAAACTGGTCCGGGTGGCGCTGCCGCTCGAGAACTCGTTCGAAGGGGAGAAGGCGGCGCGCTATGAGCTGCGGCCGGAGGATCTGCTGGCAGCGGACAAGGCGGCCCGCGAGCGCAACATGGACCTGATCGGGATCTACCATTCGCATCCCGATTGCGACGCCTATTTTTCAAAAACCGATTTACAGAATTCGTGTCCGTGGTATTCGTTCGTTGTGTTATCCATTCAAAAAGGCGTGTTCCATCACGCCAATAGTTTTCTACCGAACTTCGACCAGACGGACGCGCCTCAAGAGGAGCTGAGTTACTGATATGGCCAAAGTATTGATTCCGACCCCACTGCGGCAATACACCGCGAAACAGGATTCGGTGAGCGTGCAGGGATCGACCGTGGGCGAGGTGTTGAATAATCTCACCGCGCAGTATCCTGAGTTGCGCAAGCAGATCTTCACGGACGACGGGAAGCTGCGCAGCTTTATCAACGCGTACCTGAACGACGAAGATATCCGCTACATGCAGAAGCTGGAGAGTCCGGCGGCGGATGGCGACTCGATTTCGCTGGTGCCCTCGATCGCGGGCGGGTCGACGATGGCAGCGCCGCCCGAAGAGGCGACGCTTTCGAAGGACGAGATCCTGCGCTACAGCCGGCATCTGATTTTGCCCGAGGTCGGCATGGAGGGGCAGCAGAAGCTAAAGGCGGCAAAAGTGCTTCTGGTAGGCACGGGCGGACTCGGTGCGCCGCTGGGGTTGTATCTGGCGGCGGCGGGAATCGGCAAAATTGGGCTGGTGGACTTCGACGTAGTGGATTTTACGAACCTGCAGCGGCAGGTGATCCACACCACGGCCGACGTGGGGCGAAAGAAGCTGGATTCGGCGGCCGAGAAGATGACGGCTATCAATCCGTTCGTGAAGATTGTGAAGCACGAGGTTGCGCTCGAGAGTTCGAACGCAATGGACATCATCAGGGATTACGACATGGTGGTGGACGGCACGGACAACTTTCCCACGCGCTACCTGGTGAACGATGCTTGCGTGCTCTCCGGGAAGCCCAACGTGTACGGGTCGATCTTCCGCTTCGAGGGCCAATCGACGGTGTTCGCATACGAAGGCGGGCCGTGCTATCGCTGCCTCTATCCCGAGCCGCCTCCGCCGGGGCTGGTGCCGAGCTGCGCTGAAGGCGGGGTGCTGGGGATTCTCCCCGGGGTAATCGGGCTGATCCAGGCGACTGAAGCGGTAAAGCTGATTCTCGGAATCGGTGAACCGCTGGTGGGCCGGCTGATGCTGTACGACGCGCTGGGAATGCGGTTCCGGGAGCTGAAGCTGCGCAAGAATCCGGAGTGCCCGATCTGCGGAGACCATCGGACGATTACGAAGCTGATCGATTATCATCAATTCTGCGGGGTGCCGCAGCCATCGGCGGCGCCGCCGGTGCAGGAGACCAAGGTGAATCCAGGCGAGATCGACGTTACCGAGCTGAAGCAAAAGCTGGACCGGGGGGACAAGTTCACGTTCATCGACGTGCGGGAACCGCACGAGTATCGGATCGCGAGCATCCCGGGGGCAAAGCTGATTCCGCTCGGAGAGTTTCCGAGGCACGTGGCGGAGTTCCAGCCAAACGACGAGATCGTGATCCACTGCAAGAGCGGCATGCGCAGCGGAAAGGCGTGCGCGTTCCTGCGGGAGAACGGGTTCACCAACGTGCGCAATGTGGTGGGCGGCATTCTGGCCTGGAGCGACCAGATCGATCCGAGCGTGCCGAAATACTAGAGTGATTGGGCGCCTTAAGGCGTACCCGCGAAGCATCGCGATCGCACTGGTGTTGGTTGCATCCGCGCGAATCATTGCCACTTACCACGTTTTCAACCATACCTTTGACGAGCCGATCCATCTGGCGTGCGGGGTTTTTCTGTTCAGTTAGTGCCTTGGCCCGAGCGTTCTCAGCCGGCAGGATGGGTCGGGAAGTCGGTTCTTTTGTATTGTGTGCCGCCGGGCGCCGTTCCGCGGCCATAACTCCCACAGCGCTCATGGGTTGACATCCGACCCGAGAGTATACATACTTTAGGTCGGATGCCGACACGAACAAGCGAAACAGAGCGGATCGCGCTTTTGCAGGGGACGCTCGACCTGTTGATTTTGCGCATGCTGGTATTGGGTCCGCGGCATGGGCAGGGGATCGCGCGGTCGATTCAGCAAAGCTCCGAAGAGGTGTTTCTGGTGGATCACGGGTCGCTCTACCTGGCGTTGCAGAGGCTTGAGGATAAGCGGTGGATCTCGGCGAAATGGGGGGTCTCGGCGAATAACCGGAAGGCCCGGTTCTACTCGCTGACCTCCAAGGGGAAGGCGCAGTTGGCGCAGAAGACCAGCCAGTGGAGACGGCTGGCGCGGGCGGTCGGATTGATTTTGGGGCCCGAAGGGCAGGAAGGGTGATCGAGATGTTCGGCCGGAGAAAGCGATCGACTGAGGACTTCCAGGAAGAAGTAGAGGCGCATTTACGGATGGAATCGGATGAGCTGAAGGACGAGGGAGTGGCGGACGCAGAATTGGCTGCGCGCCGGGCGTTCGGAAATGTCGCTGCCTACGAAGAACGGTTCTATGAAAGAGGGCGTTGGATGTGGCTGGATGAGGTGGTGCAGGACACACGGTTCGGAATGCGCCAATTGCGGAAGAGTCCGGGGTTCACTCTGGCGGCGGCGTTGACGCTGGCGCTCGGGATCGGGGTCAACGCGACGGTGTTCACTTGGTTTAAGACAGTGGTGTTCAACCCCATTCCG
>JADMIO011101946.1_pt1 | contig 28407 bp, 20 predicted proteins | sample 8958161 | NCBI WGS metagenome assembly JADMIO01 (sample SAMN16585339, study PRJNA669376) | soil metagenome | isolation source: Crop rotation soil | place: USA: Cullars Rotation, Alabama | collected 2011 | reverse complement strand
GACAACTTGTCCACGTGGAATTCTAAGCTTAGGATCCCAATGTGCTGGAAAGAACTATTCCTTTTTTATATTCCTTGTTGCTATAGGGGTTCTTTGACATAGCAGATATTTTTAATATTTTCCCCCTTTAATTTTATTTAGTACACGTAGGGTTAGGTCCTCGAAGGTTTCCGCTTGCTAGGTATCTTAACTGCAGATGTTTTAACTTTCTTGGTAGCAGGTCTTTCTTCTTCAGGATTCATATTCTGTTCAGGCTTTGGGACGCTGTAATCAACGGCTCGCCAATTTGAAACAAATGATTGATAATAAGGGACAAGGCGTTCATGGACCTGATCTGGTAATATTCCTTCATACGAGTTGGTAAATGCTTCTTCCATCTTAGTAATGCTGGAGATTCTTTGAAGTAAATCTCGTATTTTTTCTGGCAAAAATATCAAGCTTTCGATCGACGGAATAGTAATACTAAGTGAACTTGCATTCGTCATTACTTCGATGTGTCCTGATTCTTTCGTTCCAATACCTCCATTTCCAACTTGTATTAAAATGTTTGTGTGTAGTTGAATCGCTGAAATGTTTTCTGTAAACCAACTATCCATTTTTGTAATGTATTCATTTCTTTTCTTTGCATGCCATGGTGAACTAAGGTTTTTCACCTGGATAAATATTCCAGACATGTGCTCTTCTGCAGCTTCGAAGACTTGTTCTCCACTGCCTTCCTCTAACTTCTCGCGTACCACCGTTGGAATAATTAAATCAAATAAATGTTGGCCATCCATACAAATCAACGCACAGCGATCTTTCCAGGCTTCTAACAATGCCTTTCGGCTTGGGGGAACATATATTTTCGTCCATTTCGTAAAGGCCACATATCCAGCCAGATAGGGAAGTAGTTTAATACTGGTCAGCTCTTTTTGTAAAATCTCATTCAACCCACCCAAAACAATTCCCAGATTCAAGGGAAAACTGTAATATTTGGCCTTTTCATCATCGGCTACAGCTGGCCGATCTATTGAAAAGCTATAATATCCGCCCTTTTCATGGCAGGCTATAACTGCCTGATCCATCAATCGTGTGAACACAATTGATGCTACCAATTCTCCCTTATCACCTCGAGACGAGATAGCCGAGAGTTCTCCAGTCTGCAAACTTTCATGCAAGGTCATGACACATGTCTCAAAATCCTTATCTTCTTCTGTTATCCGTGCTGCCACTTCGGCCATGACCGGCTCAGGCACATATTCTATGTGCATAATATCACGTTCTTTGCTCAAATATACACATGTGGCCATATTCTTCGCTGTTAATTCTTCAGCTGTGGCAAGTACCAAAGGACGGACAGCCCATCTGCAACAGAGAATGGACAAAAAATCAATCTTTTTGTCACTCATCATTTTTGTTTTTGCAAAAGTCATTGTTTGCGTCAAGGCATGCATCACTGTCGCCTCACTTTGCACAGATGTTTCAAAATACTTTTGTATCAACGGACGGCATCGCTCGGCCAATTCTGCTGGATAGAAGCGCAATGTTTTGTACCTACTATCTAAGTTCTTCCCGCTTGTACAGTCAATCCAATATTTGGAAGCTTTTTCGGGCGGCGTCAGTACTCCTCGGACTGACAACGCGTACAATGGCATAAAGAGCCTTGCTCCTTGTACTACACGGCTAGAATGATCAAGATGAGTTGGTGGGGCAAAGTTGGAGATTTTTGATGAAGTATCGATCAACACAAAGCAAACTGGTACTTTTAAATAAGAAATTGCACGACGCCATTCATAGAACCGCATCTTGCCCGCAGTAGCCGAATTCGGATCAGACGTATCTCTTAGAAGCGCTGAAGCTTCATCCAGAACAAACACGAAATCTGACAATAAAGAAATGGTCTCCTTTCCTTCATGCTCCTTCTCATTATCATAACTTTTCTTTGTTCCATTTAATTTATCCCTAATTTTATCCCAAATCCATAGGATATGGTTACTAATTTTATGAATATCTGCGGGTGGTGTGTTCTCTCGGATATTCATTGCACTGTCTGTCGTAGAAACCATGCTCGAAGATGATTTGATTTGATTCCAAAACCCCTTATCTTGGTACTTTTCCTCCACCGCTGACCAAAATTTATGATCTCTCGTTGAAGAATTTTCAAAGACATACCAAGAAAATGTCTCCCAGCCACCGTTCAAATAAGAAGACTTGCTCTCAATATGATCAAGGAAAACCTGATAAACTGCGCAAATCAGCAATAGAAATTCTCCCATCGTTCGGAGCTTGTCAATAAGATTAGCAATCTGAGAACGGGGTGGGTCACCAGAACTTGAACTGTCTCTTAAGCATATATAAAACATATAAAAATCTTTGCGAAGTTCTAGGCACAATCTGGTTTTTCCCCACCCGCTCGATTGGACAATTGCAAGATAACATGCGTACCAATTGAAACCTTCCTTCTTAGGGTGAAAGTCTTTAATGGCTGCCTTTATATATGACTTCAGGATTTCATAGCTTCTATTTGGATCTATTAAGTCGCAGTCCAAAACGACTTTGACAAAAGTACACATTTGCTGTTTTACAGCAGACGAAAGGGCATTCCCCTTTTTATCTCCGTTTATAAAAAATTGCATCATTCTCATGAATGGTATCTTGAGCGCTGCAATGTAAAGTGATTCAATATCCATTGCTTCTTCACGCCTCTTTAAATATTGGGCAACATAACATGCAACACTTTCTTCAGGGCTGCACTCAGAAGTGCAACATTCTCTTGCAGTTAAATATGCATCCATATTAAGGACAAGCTCTGGTTGGCCGGCAAGCGTAAAGCGCTCGTTGACGTATTCAAAGTTGTGCACGATGCTTTTCATTTTAAATACGCTATGTAATTGCGCTCTATATAACATCTCATCCTTTCCCATCAATACATTCATCAAATTTTCTTTCACATCGTCACCTGTATTACGAAGAATATCAAAGTATTCTTCAGTGCTCATCAGACCCCATATATTTTTGGCATAATGAGCGCCTTTCAGTGCTATGAAATTGTCGTTGCTAATGGACTCCAATAAACGGGATTCCTTCGAAACCACTTCAGGCTTCCCAAGGTCTTCCGTGGCGATTCCAAAGTTCTGCGCCTTTTCTAAACAATGCTTAAAAGTTGACTTGATATTTTCGATAGGCAAGTTGGCTTTCCCGTCCGCAGCTCTAGTTGCTTTCATCGTCATGATACCCCAGTAAAGTTAATTATTTAATTTTGTTTACGTTATCATGGGCCTGTGAAATCATTTAGGCCCAATTCATTATACTTTTGATAAAGAAAGTGTGCTAATTTAAAAGGTAAACATAACTGATATAAAGTTTGCTTAGTTCGGAAGCTTTAAGAAAAGTTGTATTGATTGCTGAATCTGAAGAACCTTTAATTTTGGAGAAGAAAACCAGAGAAGCAATCGAATAGATTTCGGAGTCGTAATGTCCTCTTTGTAATAATTACTTGTCAATTTGAAATGTGAGAAAATATTAGTTTCAATTAGTCCCCAAGTCTGATATTCTTCAACCTGCTTGTCAAGTGCCATATTCGGTTCACCAATTTAGTTTAATTCAAGCACTCTTCAAGGCGCATAAAGCATAAAACCGAAAATAAAAGCGCCAATGAATGTCTCTATGAAAAAAGAACAGGTTCCAAGAAGCGAAGGGATACTGTGAACATGACATGACCTCTTGTAATATAACCAAACTCGATAATTAGAAAGGAATTTTTATTTAACTCTGTTGGTTATACCCTTATTCTTTTCTTTTTCTATCTTAACCTCCTGCAGAGTCTTGAAATTGATATTTAAAATCAACTACTTGCTTAAATGTGAATTTCCCTGTAAGGCTCAGCAATAAGCATTTAAGATTATAAAGAAGACCAGGAGTTTTCCCTATCAAAAATTGGTATTGTATTTGTGCTTGTAATACTCTTAGATCATCGAAAAAATATCCAAAAAGAGTAGAATCATCCAAATGTCTTTGGAATCTAACCAAAATAAAACCCGATTTACGAAGCAATTTCTAGTTAATTCGTTCCGTAAAGAATACTTGCATTAGTTAAAAGCAGTATGCAGCCAACCCAACTCAACATTATTCTCCTTGCTACGCTACCCCTTGTAACAGATGTTCGTTTTCTATTATTGGTTTTGTATATATATCATTGGAACCATTAAGGCTACTGATAGTAGTCTGACTCTGGAAGTAAATGCGGGATTCTCACAAGGAGATATTAGCGTGTCTTCATTTGAATTTTTACTAAAAGTTATTACGGAACAGAGTAAATGTGAACCAGATTTGTTCCAAGATACTGGAATTAGTTTCTCCAGTTTTTTAGATTTTCTTACTGAACAACCAAAGCCCGTTTTTATCTCCATATTGAGAGCTTGCAAAGCAATGCTTCCAGTAAACACACTTCCTCAAAAAGCTCAAGAATATACTTTCGAGTATGCCGTTTTGGCTGAAGAGTTCAAATTAGCTATCGCGCATTTTTCACCGAAAATTCATGATGAATTTTTAACAAAATATTTTGAAGACGTCCGAGATTCCAAAATCAGTATAGAATGGGACTCCTTCTTGCCATTCCTCACTAGAGTTGTTATTTTAGGCTATAAATTTCCTTTAAATTTCTTATCATTCTCACATGTTTCCGCGATTAGAGTAAATAATAAGGATTTCTCCAAAATCTCCCATTTTAAGGATATGGCTAAAGAAGTTCTTTCTGCATACAATGAGGTCAAATTAGTAAGCCTACTAAACCAAAAAGTTCTAAAACTCATTACTGGTGATTTTTGGATTCAGGATCTTAAGAAGGATGGAATCAAATACGAAGGGTATCCATTTAGAGAGGCTGTAAAGATAATAACGGAAATTCTCAGGATTATAAAGATAAAGTACCAAGACCAGCTGGAAAAAGAAAAGGACGAATTTGAAAATGTTCTAAAATCATTTGATAATCTTAATCTTATTTTTGCATTAATGGCACCTTTTGTATATTCCAACGCACGCATGTCAAAACCTCCTGTACAGCCCACACAAACTCCACTTCAACTGCACACCAAAATTGGTCAGTCCATTTCAGAAACTGGAAAATTTAATAGAAAAAGCATTTGCTTGATTATAAAGTCTCTTTTTGAGAATTTGCTACCAGGTGAGAAGTTATTGCTTCCTTTTGGATGGGTCGAGGTTTTGGGTGGACATGCAATGTTACTGGAAATAAGTCTTAATTCAATGAAAGAGTTGAATATGGAAATATTTAACTCTGGGGATGGGATTCAATACCATTTTACTAAGTATGATTATGAAAGAATGAGCGTTCTTCCAAACATGATTTTTGAAGGAATTCCTTTGAGTCGTCTAGAGGAAAATCTATTTTATGAGGGATTTGCTGATTTATTGCTGCCAATTGACAAAGAATCATATTCCTCTGCGGATATATATGAGAGCCTGTTAGAGCCATATTACCCAAATCTTAAAATTGATCAAACAAAAGATGAGCACTATATGGTCCCACAAATAGCGGGTACATGTGTATTTTCTTGCCAGAAAGCATATCTGGCTTCCAAGCTCTATCATGTGTTTGAGTCCAAGTTAAATATTTTCATAGATTATGAAACCATCGATGCTTCCTTTTCGCTTTTTCCGAATTCAGTTCATGTCGATTTGCTCATTGAAGCTTTAGACAGAGCAGTTCAAAGTCTTTCAAGACGAAATAGTTCCCTTTATACTTCTGCTATTACCCATTCTCTGTTAGAATCTTTTGCTTTAAGAGTGAAAAAGTTACAACAAACTTTAAAAAACACTGTCATAAATAGAGAATTACCAGTTATCGGGAATGTGATTACTGTAAATTTACCCGCAATGGATCCACCATTTAAAGTATTAGGCACAGGTTCAACTACTGTTGGGGTTCTCAATCCATTTCTCTTTACTCCATTCATTTTGTCCATTTCAAATTTGCAGGATCTTTTGCTTAGTGATATCCAGTACCACCTCAAAATTGAGACTTACGAGACATTTATGATAAGCACGGTAAATTTAAGTGTAACTCGAGAGGAATTATTAAAGGAATATGGTAATGATTTGAATACATTGGATTTTGTTCTTACAAAGTACTTACATCTATGTGCTGAAAATGGAACTCCCTTAACTTACAGACGAGCTATAGCATTACTAAAAACGGTTGCTTTAGCTTGGCGTATAATTGAAGTTGAGGAAGTGTTTTCAAAGGATTCTTTGCCTACAAGTAATATCACTAGCTTCTGGCTTGAAATTGAAATGTTCACGTCACATATTGATACTCCGACCTTTATTCCATCTTCTTCAATTGAAATAGCAGAATATCAGTCGGCCCTTAATTATCTGGGTCGATTTAGAAGCACGGATAGAGCTGCCATATTTTCATTCAATCACTACGTGGAAAAACGTGGTGACTTTAATTTTCATGACCTTTCCTCTTCTGACGCATTATTTTTAGAAACATTTATTAAAACATCTACCGATCATAAGGAATTTATTAGTTGGTTAAAATCATTCGAGGGCTATCAACAGTTACACAATATTTCCCTTCCCACTAATCAAATTATACAGAATTTCTATGTATTCTGTGGTAAAGTTTCAAATGATTTCATTAACTTTCTTGGTCCAAAATACAAAGCATTCCGTGATCTCCAGAAGATATACTTTAAGAGTATCGTTGGGCTTGCTTCAGCTCCAAAAACTCAGAGATACAACTTCGATTATGGAACTAAAGTAACCCGACTTTCGAACGATATTGGGCTCTTGGGCCTTGAACCTTTCGGCAAAAATTCGTCCGAACTTTTTCTCAGTACCAAAGCTCAAGTGAAATGGGCCTTTTTTCCTTTTGAATGCCCGGATGAAAGTATCATTTTCGAAAATATTCGCAAGTATGATATTAATGATAACAATCAAAATATGGTCATTCTTGAAAAGAGGCTTGATTATCTGGAAATCTATACCTCGAAAGAACTCTCTGGTATATTTGCGATTGATTATTTACAAGAATATCCCCAATTATTACAGCAACCAAAATATCAATACTTTTTATCTCTCACCTTGTTGAATCCAAAGTTTCGATCGAGTTCTTTTTCAACTGACTCTAAAGCCCAATATATTTACAGTTCCATTATGAAGCATTACTTTATCTTACGACAAGAAATCACATGTGTTTTTCAAGAGGAAGACCTGTTGAAGTATTTTAATTCCATGTCATTTCTTGTCTGGCTCTATACTCGTCTTCGTTCATTGGATATTTTTCGTATAGCTATATCGGATAAAACAGAATGGTTGAGACTTCATTATCAAAAATGTTTCCTGGAAGAATTCCCTTCAGTACTTGAAAACTTGGAATCAAGAAGTAAATTCTATGATGTACTAACAATGAGTTTTCATGGTGCATTCTCCAGCGCATCGGCTTTAGAGTACATAAAAATTATTATTGATCGAGCACGGTATTCAGTAAGTATCAATCACATTGTACTGGATTCTCTTCATAATAATGGGCTACGCTTGGCAGAGCATCTTGATCAAGCTGAAAAGAGTTTTCATCAAGTTGGAATTGCAGGTTTGGAATACTTCCACGGAAAAAAGGTTGAACTTGATTGTAGTATTGCCAGTAGAATGGAATATGTATGTTTAGTGGACTCTAACAAGTTATTACTAAATCTTCTCACTGGTGATATTTATACTAATGGAATTTCTAATTCTTATCCTTTAAACTTGATAAAAAGTGATTTATTTCAAAGTACATTTTCAGATTTAGCTTCTAATTGGAAGCAAGTTACTTTTAGAAATTATGATGATAATGTGTCTGTATGGTATGGAAAAAATGGAGAGAAAATAGGCAGCTTTAATTTTTCAGCAAGGTACAATTCTATTCGATCAATAATTGAATTGAATGGACAATCTTGCGAATATTCCTCAACAAAATACTTAAGAATTCAGCCTGAGAAGGTAGTTTTTTGGAGATGCAATTCATTCTTGGCAGCCACAAATCAAAATAGGAAAATACTTTGGACTTTTGATTCACATAGTTTACTTTCTTTAGCTGAAGACTATTCACGATTTCTTAAAATAACCTTTGTAGTTTCTGATTTCACAATTGGTACCTTACCTCAAACTTACTTTGATATTGACTTAGAACATGGGATTTACATGCACAAGGATGAAAAGCAATTGGTATTTTTTTCTAGATTTTATGAAGATGACATTAAAAATGGGCCCATTATATTTGAAAATCGTAATGGTCTCTGGAAATGGACCAGTGACCCTAACTATTGGATAGATAAAGATCAGAATCATCTATTCTGGCTTCAATATAAAAGACCTTTAATCCTCACTAATCAGGAAAATAGACGAAAAGCGATAATTGCTATAAAGAGCCCAGATGATATTATGAATCCAGAGGATGCAGATACGGACAGTTTTCCAATATGTATTTTTGATATTGAAGATGGTGATTTTGCTACATTAGATAGAGCCTCGTATTTATACTTGGCTCAGGATCTACTTCTTCATCGATTTTACAAGCGAGCATTTCAAGCTTATCTTGACATTAAACATATTCTACCATTTAGTGATACTGAGTTGAAATATTTAGCTTTTGGTTTCACCCAACTGAAAATTACTAAAGACAATCGACCTGAATCTATTTCGTTGCGCGTATTAATTGCGTACTTGGTTTGGATCGATCAAAAGTGGTTCCCCGAAAAATGGAAAATTGAAAAGGAATTGCTGGAATCTGATAAAGTTATAACAGGTTTTAAAAAGGAATATAACTGGCGATTGTTTTGGTTGGATAAAACTTCTTGGAAATTAGATTTGAAAGAAGGAGAATATGCAAGTTCATCTAGCATGGTTCGCCGCGCTCTTGAATCGTATTACAATAGTATTGAAAATATGCCACATTCGATGAGAATTCATTATGTTCAATCCGGATTTTGCTTATTATCTGAATATGAAGAAATCGCTTGGATAAATCATATACGTGAAACTGGCTATAAATTTACGGTCGGAGTTGAAAGGATTGCTCATTTAGCGGGAAATCCTCTATTGAAACCTGGTTGGCCTTCATTCTCATATCCTACAAATGAGGTGGTTTTCGATCCATCGTTCGTTCCTGATCCAAAGGAGTTTGAACGAAAAGAAGAAAGATATAATGTTTTGAGACCTTCGAAGTATGACATGCACCAGGTATATATAAGATCTTTCGGATCTACGGGAAATGTTCTTCGCCCGTATTACATTCTCTCTAAATTCAGCAAATTATTAGAAGTGCAACAACTGCGGCCACTTATCCATTATAAATCCAAGTTTACTAAACCAACAAAAATGATTGATTATGTTCATACTTTTCTAATCCCAGAGCGAACTCATTTTACTGAACCAGAAAATTACTATCCAGTTCTCGCTAACTCTAGTGTTCCAAGATTTAACCAAGACAATGAAGATGATTTTAAGTCGCCAGAATTCTTATTAGAATCAATTTGTGATAGTAAAACGCAAACGATCAAGGCCATGGAAACTAAGTATATGGACGGTAAGTGGCAGAAGGAATTGCATTCTGGTTTCGAGTTGAACAAATCTTCCCCAAAATACTCGCTTTGCAGAATGCATAGATCAAAAGTCGTCATGGATAAGGATCGCAAATTAGAATTGAAATCTGGAAAGGAATTGGATATTGCATCATTCCTTTCAACTACTATTTCAAAGGGAAGAGAAATGGAAATACAAGTTACCAATGCAAGAAAAGATATTCGAGCATTTATTGAATCTACGTTTAGTGAAAGGCAACGTACTTCCAAAATTGGCAAGTTTCAACGAATCCCGAAATTAACGATGTTATTGCATGCTTTCGCTAGAGATGACATTAATTCTTATAAGTTTCTTCTACCTGAATTGAATTTGGAACAAGTTTCAAAGCTTAGATCCTCCTTAGGATATTATCTGCATTTGCTCTCTGAAAGTCAACATATAAATAGAATCTTGAAGCATTTGCAAGCAATCAGAGCTCTAAAGCAATCTGACGATGAAATTCAGCTTTTAGGTGAAGAATTAAGGGCTAAGGCTCAGAGGCATTATAATATTTGGAAGATGCCTTTTCTTGCTGTATTTGAAGCTTCTATGAACTTCCGGCTTCGTGAAGATCAAACCTCTGCACTTAAGCGCATTTTAGATTGTAAAATGGTTGATAAAAATTGCAAGTATGACTCTATTATTCTTCAGATGCTGATGGCTGCAGGTAAGACATTAGTGGTTGGTACCAATCTGGCTTTTGCTATGGCTGATGGTTTCTATCTCCCAGTCGTTATTCCTCCCTCTTCTTTATTCATAACCAACACGCAAGATATGTGCCGCAGATCCATGAAAATATTTGGACAGGAGTGCTTACCTGTTGTTTATGATCGAAGCTTAGAAAAATATTCTGTTGAATTCCTGGGATGGCTGCTATACAGTTTAAAAAGGATTATTGAGAAAAGAGGATATGTCATCATATCTCCAGAATCTCTACAAAGCTTGCAAAATAGGTTTGTCGAGAATTTATATTCCAATGCTCTTAACGCTACAGATATGCCTCAAGATGAAAAACAAAAACTACAGCTTCTACAAAATATCCTGAGTTTGTTTTTGGAAAGAGGCTTGGGAATTTTTGATGAAATTGACATGATTTTTAGTCCTATGAGAGAGCTGAACTTCCCTACAAGAGAAGTCGAACCCATTGATGCCAAGGCTATTACAATAGTTACGCAAATCTTCCATTGGCTAGCATTTGACGGCGAGATCTTAAAACTTGGAGTTAACATTCGAGGCAGTGCATTTAAGTTTCAACGTGATAATTGGCATAATGTCGTGGAAAGGATCGTTGCTTTGCTATGTGTGACTAAAGTCCGGAGCTTTTTAAATATGACGTGTGAACAGCTTTCATGGTTTTACTCGAAGAAATCACATTCTTCTGGGATTCCTGATTGGTTAAATGAACTGAAAGGCTCAATTGATTATGAAAGTAGCCAAGTTTTCAATAGAATCCTTGTGCTTCATCATCTGCTTTATACAACGATCCCCGAATCATTGTCATTTACTGTCAATTTACATTTTGGGCTTTCTAGGAATATTCCTGCAGATGGCAAATATGTTCAAATTGCAAAGCCGTATATTGCGGCAAACACTCCAAACGAGAATGCTGAATTCTCGGATAAATGGGAAACTGTTTGCAAGACATTGATAACATATATCCAAACAGGATTGGGAAGCATAAATCGACAACAAATGATGGATTTTATTCATTTTTATAAGAGTAAATTGTCGTTTGATATTAGTAGGGGAATTTCACCCGAACAATCTAAACTTGCTCAAGAGTATCAGGAAGCCTTTGGGGCTCCTTTACTAAATGCGACTATTAAAGACAAGTCTTTTACTGATGCTCTTTTAAACTTCAATACCGAGCGTGGAGAGTTAGTTTTGAAGCTTGTGCTTGAATTTATTAGATTACGTATATTAAATCCAATTACATCATTTCCATTACAAATATACAGCACACCTATGAATTTGGGTTCCATGTTTGCTACTCACATTGGTTATACTGGAACTATCTACGAGCCATTCATTTATTACCATTCTATTGTACATAATGACAAAATACTCTTTGATTATGGCGCCAATGGACGAATAATGGACTATATACTACGTTATAATAATCGAATTCAAATCATAGCAGACGATTTTAGGATTGAAGACATTCTAAGTTCTTTTAAGAACTCTTTTAAAGATGAATTTTTGACGCTAACTGCATTGATTGATGTCGGTGCCATTTTGAAAAAATATACAAATTTCCAAGTTGCCATTGCAATACTCAATTACTTTATACAAAGTGCAAATGAAAGAATCAAAGGTGCTTTATTCTACGATAATGACAGTAATCGTTTATCATTCTTGAAAAAAGGGAGTTTAGTATTTGATTCGCTCCCAGGAACCTCTTCAGAGATTATCCTCAAGTACACTGGTCTTAAGCATGAAGAAATATTTACATATTTTGATCACCGCCATATAACCGGTGCAGATATTAAGCAACCCTTTAACGCTCATGCTTTAGTAACAGTAGGCTTTGATTATACTCTTCGTGATTTACTGCAAGGTTTAATGCGAATGAGAAATTTTCTTTTTTCTCAAAAAATTTCGTTTATCATTCAAAAAGCGGTTTATGAGCACATTTGGGCTAATTATGCTCAAGATAAGGAAGTTGAGCATGTAATTCGCTATGGAATTGTCAACTCCAAAATTGCAGAAAGCAAATTTCATATTCGTGCTGCTTTTCATAAAATTCATAATGCCATTCGGGAAAGGGCATTTAAAGATCTTTTAAAAAATACTCCCAGTATCTGGAATACATTTCTTAGTGCAAAAAATGTTTTTATTCGCGATTGCAATGTAAATCTTGAAGACGCAATTTTCGGGGTGCAAATTGAATCAAAAATAGATTCCTTGTTAATGGTCTACAGCCAGTCTATTATGCCTGAATACATTTTAAATGAAGAAGGTGGATTAAAAACAAACTTGAAGGAAATATGCTCAAGTGCTAGCAGTTTTATTGAAGAAAAGGTCAATTCCATGGAGAGATTGACTCTTGTCAATGGATCTTCAGTAGAACAACAACTGGATTTGGATACTGATTTGGATATACAATTTCATATTAACAAGCATTTAGATCAAACTTTACAAGGTCTTCAACCAGGCACTCACGATTATTGGGTACTTGAAAAAAATGATTTTCCTTCAATTCTCAAGAGTAAAACTAAGCCAGTTAATTCTGTTATTCTTGGGGGACAATTTGCAATATTTGCTAATATTTTCTCTTCACAACTTCTAATTACAAATAATTATTTGAGCACAATAATTTATGGCACAAATCTTTTAGATAATTTCAGAAAATTCATTCAATATTTGCTCATTTTCCTTCATGACAATATTCTAAAGTGCATTATATTGTCCAATCGGGATGCAATTGAGTTTAGTAAGCATTTAAATGATCATAGCGAAAATGCAGTACTAATTAACTTGCAAAATCTGGAAATAGCCGGGAATTTTGATAAGGGCTTGAAATCTACCTTTGAAAAGGATACAAAGTCTTTAATTACTCAAGCGTCTTTCTTGTCCGCTTCTTTTTCATCTTTAAATTATGAGACTTTTGAAAATTGGAGCCAATCTGACGATCAAACATTTTTACGTTCTTTGTTCCTTGAAATGGTGATTCTCCCTCATTACAGGAAGAGTCTTCCGGAATACTTTTCAGATGCTTTAATCCCTCAAAAGAAGCAAAAGGCATTACCGCCTGCTCAAATATTTAAATTGCTCTCAAGATTAGAAGGACCTGAAGCAACCGCAATCAAATATTCCAAACATCTATCAACATGTGGATTCGCCTCTCAAGATTTTGATGCAAATTTTGACGCTATTTATAGTATCTTCCATGTGTTAAAATCTTTAAAAGTTAGACTTCGCTTCCTTTCTTCTGTTTTTGCTAAATTTCCTATCGTGAAAAACGATGACTACGTAAAAGTTGCTACACTTGGTGGAAAATTAATGAACGAAAAAGAGTTCTTGGTTTTGTCAAATTTTTTACTTGAAAGGAAAAGTAAAAAAGCTCTTTTCGGATTGCTCGTCACTCAAAGATATAAATCTAAGGAGCATGACACGTTTAAAATGTTTGTATTAGAATTATTTAACATATTTGGGCAAGATCAAGAGGAAATACTTTTATTAATGAACCCCTTCTATAAAAGCAACGAGCTTTTATTTGATCTTATCCGATTTAACAATAGTCCTTTAGCTAAGCATAGTGTTAAAGATTTAAGATATTTAGTATTGAAAGAGTGTTTTTCAAGGAAAGTGGACATAATGAAATTGCATTCGTTTCTACTCGAAATTTGCGGTGATGAATTTGATAAAGCAATACTAGATGATTTAAATCTGAAGAATGCCCCTTGGTTTACTTTTGAATACATTCTTTTCCATCAGGATCCTGCAAGGAAGATTTTATCACCTGCTTCTGTTTTCGACTTAATGGCATCGAAACTCATGGCAGTAGATGTAATGCCGAAACTAATGAACTATTTGACTCTAAAAGGATTTAATCAATCAGAATTTCGTGACATTTTTGGAACATTTAGTTCCATTTTTAGGAATATCGAATTTATAGATGAAAGAACCGCCTTTCTAATCTCATTCTTAGGAACCTGCCCTACTTCATTAAGTGATGAAGAATATGAATTAATCGCTACTTTACCGAGCAGTTCATTCATTGAGCCGGAGCTTAAAATAATAGAAAACTTTTTATTTGATCGCAACTGCAAATTTGGTCTTTTGCGCATGTTTAAACATATTATATCGAAAAAACTACAACTATCCGAGTTTTCCAAGCGTTTATATAAGATTTTAGACGCAGAAGAAAAGTTAGTTTATAAAAGCCATTTAAAGGCAGTTAATATAAAGCAGCTTGGAATCCTTATTAAAGAAACGCTTGATATGAGAGAATTGCGCGAATCTTTTATTGAAATACTTTTCGATTACGTGAACCATAATTGCACTGCTAATGTACTCTCCGAGTGCTATATGTTATGTAAGACTGTTGCCATTCGAGAGAGATTTATTGAAATGTTAGAAAAATGGTATGATGAATCTACCTGTGAAGTGTATAGGTTTATATACGCATTACATGATGATGCTCTTTTAGAGTTTGCAATAGCAAATGCTTTATCTTCATTTCCAAAAATTCTTCAGTGCAGTGAGGTTTTGGCGGTATTTTGCAAGTTTCCATTGGAGTTCTTCCAAGATAGAATTATTCCTGCTCTTAGAGAAACTGGTTTGCCGTTATTTGCTAAGACTATGGCTAATTCAGCCGCCTATACTTGCTCTACAGAATATCTTAAAGAATACGCCTTATTAATTGTTTCTCGGGAAAGTCTCGGATATATATTTGAGTCACGCTTATCTTGGATCGTGTTAGACGTCAGAATTCAAAGGTTTCTTTTATACAATCATTGTCCTTCAAATATCTTAGCCTTTATTTCTAAGCAGCCAAATCTAGAAATTGACTTGCTTCCTCAACTCATGTACCTCATTCCATCAAGTCCACAGGACATAACTCCGCAGTCATTATTGTTAAAGGCTCTTTTGCAAAAGACAAATGCAAAAGAAAATGACACGTTATTAAAGGAATTATCAAATTCTAGCCCGAAGGAAAAGACTTATATTACCTTAGCGTGCTTTTATTCCATTTCAATCAAAGGGGACTCTGCATTCACGTTAAGATGGTTAAGTCAGAAGCCTGAAATAGAATTGAACGATGATTTAGCACTGCATCTAATCCAATCAAATCCAGCCAGTGATGAATACTTCAAACTCGTATTGCCGTTTCATGCATTTTTGATGAAGGAACATTCGGATCTCTTTTTGAGCCGAGCTTTTCAAACCGTTGAAAGATTCAAGATAGTGATGAATGAAATACCGCAAATATTCGCTATGATCGAATCAGGAGATATGGCCCACAAATACTTGATGGCTTTAGAGCTGAACAAGGAAGATCTTGACATTGCTTGCAATGCAATGAGCGAAAACAAATATGATAATTTATTTCTTGACCTTTTTGTAAAATACTTTGTGAAAGTGCAAGAAATACTAGAGCCATCAACAACTATACAAAACAGGTTTCAATTAATCAGTCCTGTTAGCTTGAGCATTCTACAGTCTCTCAATCTTATATATGAGCACTTTTCAGCACTTGTACAAACGGTTGTAATGAATCAAGATAAATTAGCAGCAGTATACGATCTTGAAATTCAGGCTAAACGTTCCACCGAATCTGAAAAAAAGGATGCCATCGATTTAATGCAAACTTTGGTTGCCAATCAGAAATAAACTTTTATAATTAAATTAATTTCGAAAACTGAAAAGTCTCCTTCGAGGATTGCTTTCCTTTAAACTACTTCATATTTTGACTGTGTATTCAAATCGCTATAGTGTTTTAAAAGCACTCTTTTATCTATCAATTGTTTTTATAATGCAAAAGCTGCCCTTTAATTTGAAAAATGCAACTATTATGCATACTTGTTGCATTGAATCCCATTATTCCCGCCGATAAGAATTTACCTGCTATTTGGCTCGTCTCAAGCGGGCAAAAGCAGGTCTATCAACAAAATGGCTGGTCTTCGGAAATGGACCGGGTTTTCAAGTCTTCGAAATGCGATGCATATTTAGCGCAAAGTGATAGATTATTTGGAAGTCTAAAACTTGTTTTTATCAAAGTACTTGGACTGGATATAATTTGAATGAAAAACAAAATATGGATATTTTGAACCAAATCAAGACCAAAGTTAGAATGTTTATGCAGCAACAAGCTCTTTTGCTTGCAGGCACGGTCAAAATGGGTTCAATTGATGATATTGTTATCTTTGAAACAAAGGCCAATAATTCATTCCAGTTAATGTTGGCAATGCGCAATGCGGAGTTTTTTTTGCTTCAAATTTAGTAAAAAACACAATCATTCTAATTTTTCTTTAAAATTTGATATTGTCCTAAGGAGATGAATGATGGGGATGGATTTAACAATTATAATTCAAAGTACAAAATTAGTAAGAAGATTCTCAAGGCATCGAATGAAAGTATGTTGAAAAATGTTGGCTAATAATGGTTGGGCAGTTTGCTAAATCCTCAAGCTTCTTTGGCTTACTTACGGGATGACTGATAAAATGGTAGTAACAAAGTGGTTTCAGCAGTTCATCAAATACTAGAAATTGACCTTTTGTCATAAATACAATTTGCTCAAAGCAATCTTCCAAATAATTAGGCGCGTCATTGAATAACTTTTTGAAATTGAAAGTTGCAGATTTTTTAAAATTATAACTGATATTTCATGGTAGAAATCATTTCTAACTAAAGTTTCCTAATAAAATCCTTTATAACTTTGTTTAGTCACAAAGCACGGGTACTTGATCAGGTAATATCATATATTAGTAATGCCTTGAGGCAGTTGCCTTCATAAGGTCAGTTGAAAAATTTTCAACCCCGGAAAGTAAATTGTCCTATGGATTCATTCTTCCATTTCGTTGATGAAAATTTACCACAATTTATTTCAGTCCTCCGGGAAGCGGTTAGTATTCCAAGTGTCAGTTCAGATTTCAGTATGAGGAAGGATGTCTTTAAAATGAGCAGTTTTTTAACTGAAAAAATGCAAAGATTGGGCGTCCACACTCGACTTGTTGATCCTGGTACACAGCAATACGAAGGACGTTCAATACAACTCCCTCCTATAATTCTGGGTTCTTTGGGTTCAGACTCCTCTAAGAAAACGTTGCTCATATATGGTTCTTAATTTAACTGTTTATATATTTATTTAGAAAGGGCATTATGATGTTCAACCTGCATTGATGAGTGATGGATGGTCTTCATCCCCTTGGGAATTAACGGAAGAGGACGATGGAAGATTAGTGGGCCGCGGATCAACTGATGATAAAGGTCCGATAATAGGATGGCTTGCCGCTATTGAAGCTCTTCAAGCAAGTGTCCAACCAGATTTACCGGTTAACTTAAAATTTTGTCTGGAAGGCATGGAAGAAAGTGGAAGTGAAGGACTTGAAAATGTTATCAAGACTGAAGCAAATAACTTCTTCAAAGATGTTGATTGCGTTTGCATCAGCGATAATTGTAACTGTTTTTATTTAGGTAGTTTCCTATTAATTAGATTGGCTTGGTAAAACTAAACCATGCCTGACGTATGGACTGAGAGGCGTATCGTACTTCCATAGTCTAATATTTTATTTAGTAACTGTTGAAGGACCTCCTCGAGATCTTCATTCTGGAATATTTGGAGGTGCGGTACATGAGCCAATGACTGATCTTATTGCACTAATGTCGTCACTTGTTGACTCCAAAGGAGGAATTCGAATCCCTAGTATCAAGGCTTATTTAGGTAATTTTTACTAATTTAGACATTTATTCCAAGGTTGCTCGTGTTACTGCTTCAGAGAAAAACCTTTATTCTGAACTCGATTTTAATATGGAGGATTTCTGCGAATCTGCCGGTGCATCAATTTATGATAATGAAGTGGATACTTTGATGCATAGATGGAGATTTCCTTCACTTTCATTACATGGAATTGAAGGTTCACTATAATAACGAAGGTTTCATGTTTAAGTTAAGGTGCTTTTTATTCTGCAGGATGTAAGACAGTTATCCCAGCTAAAGTGATTGGAAAATTCTCTATTCGTACAGTGCCAAACATGGATCTTGCTGAAGTCATTAATCAAGTGCGATCTCATTTGAATACTGAATTCCTCGAGTTGGGAAGTAAGAACACTATGGCGGTAGAATGTATTCATGATGGCAAGTATTGGATAAGTGACCCAAATCACTGGAATTTTAGGGCAGCCTCTAAGGCCGTTGAAGAAGTTTTTCATCATGCTCCTGATATGATTCGAGAAGGAGGGTCGATTCCAATAACCTTGATTTTCGAGCAAGCTCTTGGTAAAAATGTAGTATTAATTCCAATGGGCGCATGCGACGATGGCGCACATTCAATTAATGAGAAAATTGACAAGGAAAATTTTTTGAATGGTATCAAGTTATATGGTGCATACTTGAATGCTTTGGCCCAAACAAAAATGGAATAAATTTACCTTTATTTTATTAGAAGAAGTAAAAGACTCATTATAACCAAGGAAAAAATACCAAGTAGAATTAAAAAACAATAAACTTTTTGTTTCCTCCTGGCTTTTCGAACACCAACTTCAAGCTCCTTACTTGCTTTCTGGCAATAAATGGACGAATGACCAGCATTTAATTCCAAATTGTCTAGATTATGTTGCTGTTCATTGATCGTGCTGGAAATCTGGCTAAACAACTCATGAACATTCTAGTAAGCTCTTTCTTACGGTTATTTCGGAATTCAGCTGTTGTAAATCAGATTTTCGTTCATCGAGTTCAAACATGCCGGGCATTAACGTATTTAAACGATCTCGCGATGCAATAGTTATGCACTCCCTTTCCAATTTAATAGTACAAAATGATTCCTTCAGTTGCTTAATCTTAGTGGAAAAATAAAATGATTCATTCATTTTTACTTGAGAATCTACTGGAGAAGTATTAATAACTAATTATGCCATTATACAATTTAGAACCGGAATGAGTTGCTGGAACATGGTTTCAATACGATTGAAATCTAAAATTTCGGTTCTTTTCTTCCTTCTATTAATTAAAGATTGAATTTCATCAATAAGATTCTTATACTTCTTGAGTTCTCCTAGAAACTTTGAAAAGTCAGCATCGGATGAAGTGCTAGAATACGCTGAAGAAGCTGTTTTAATGAACTCTTGAGAACGATCTCGCATTAATTAATGCAAATTGATATTCGAAAATTAAATTTATCATACTTTCGTAACGAGTCCTCATCAAGGGAAGAGACCTACCCCTGTCAAAAAACTTTTTCACGAAATGGAACAGGTATAATTTATTAACTATAGACTGAAAAAGCCTATCAAAAACAAGACGCTATTTTCCAAAATCATAAGCGCGTTACCTTGAAAAGGGGCCTTCGCCGTAGGTGGTACAAAGAAGTCGGTCTTGGATTTCAAACACCCAAGGAGGCTATTGAGGGAACTTACATTGACAAGAAGTGCCCATTTACTGGAAACGTGTCTGTTCGAGGACGTATTTTAACTGGAGTTGTTCAAAGCACTAAAATGAAAAGAACTGTTATTGTGAGACGAGAATACTTGCATTTCATTAAGAAGTACTCGAGATATGAAAAGCGTCACACAAACTTGGCTGCCCATTGTTCTCCATGCTTTGTAGGCATTCAGCCGGGTGACGTTGTCACAGTGGGCCAATGCAGACCTCTTTCTAAGACTGTTCGATTCAATGTCCTCAAGGTCCAAAAGAAAAGAGGAAGCGCTGGTGGAAAGCAATTTACTAAATTCTAAATAAACAGCACAATCAAATTTATTTGGCTTTTATCTTATTAGTGAACTGATGATTATGCTTAATAAGTGCAGAAACAAGTTCGTGATTAATTATTTTGCTATGCTTAGCAAAGTGGCAAAAAGCCCAAAACTTTTCTAGCCCATAAAGACTTTGTTGCCGGTAATCGTTCAGTGTGCATTCTTCAAATTCTTCATACAATTGTTGGTCAAATCTTATTTCAAGCCCGTAACTGTAAAATCGAAATAAACATTCTTGACCATATTTATACCCACTCGCAGCATCATTAAAAGCAGTTTCCTTGAATTCCAAATACATCTTCTTGTTAAATGTTGTCCTGATGTTAATAGAATTGCCTTAGAAAATGAGACCAAAAGCGATATAAAGTGTTCATTTCCCTTGATTTCCCTGGTCCCATCAATTTCCTTTCATTTAAAGCTCTTTCCCTAAACCTCATGTACCTTATTTGCTCGAATCCTTCAAGCAATGCATGAGAAGGATGGCAATTATTAGCTTGATTAATTACCCACCCAATATGATCGGCCCTGCTTATTTCAGCCTCTTTCAAGATCACCAATCCGCTCGTTACATTACGAAGTTTCTCAAATTCCTCTCTTGACACAACCCCGATTCGGTTTTCCGCAACTCTTATCCTGCCTCGTTCTAAATCAAGATTGTATTGATCGAATCCTTCATTAATTTCATCTGCAAATTCACGACAATTATTCTTGATACTCCTCTTTTCTTTTTTGGCTCTAATTATTATCAACTTTTCTATCATGCAGTTTTCTTCAAGTTCCAAAAGGGCCTGTTCGTTATGAAAATCATCAATCATTACCGTAGAAGGAAGGCAATATTCCTCTTTACTTATTTTGTCCCCATTCGTTTCAAAGAGAGGATTATTCCCTGTATGTTCTTTAGATATGTCCCCGCTCATATTTCCGGTGCTTTTGATTTCATTCAATCTTTCAATGTCTGATAACTTTAACCATTCTTTAATGTCCATTCTAGTTTTTAAAGAGCCATAATGCAAGTTTTCTTCACTAAAGTGGCGTTCGATATGGGGATCAGTGGCGTCCTTAGCATTTCTTGTATCCTCTTCGACTCGATAAGAATCGCTTTCTTTCCTTTGAATTCTATTTATATTCTGCCCCAGTGGCTTATGTCTAAAAGTATCACCTAAAGCAGGCCATCCAATCATGTCCTTAGAAACTTCCGAATCTTTGTTCCACTATTAAATCAAAATACCTTTTCTTGATAATGCAGCCAAGAATCCTTCCTCCAAGTTTTCCACGAAAGTACAGGATCGATTTCTTTCTCCATTATGCGACCCCCTGAATTTTCACAATCAATTACTTCGTTAGCTCGTTTATTCCTCGATTTCATCACCGTATTTGTTAAATCGTTTCTTTGCTACTCTTCTAGCATCGCTTTGCGTATCTTTTTTATGCGTATCGTCTATGTTTTCCTCTGGGGTATTTCCTGTTCTTTCTTCCTGATTCTTTTGCCTTTTCTCTTCCATTTCATGAAATACTTTCCTATTCCGTGATCGCATTAACTCTGCTACGCGATTTTGAAATTTACGGTCTGGATCCGCAGCATGCAAAATAGATCCCATTGTAAGCTGAGCAGCGTTCAAGCCCGCAAACAAGCCACTAGCAATACTTCCAATCCGAAGCGCAAATGACGACAACTTAAATCGTTTACCAACGTGATAGAAAACAAGAAAACCGGCTACTCCGCTCATTGTACCTTATTTAGGTTTTAATACCGAGAAGAGGAACCTTATAAAAATTGGCTCTGATTCTTTGTCCAACTGGGTCTCGGAATAATTCTTCCCATTTTTTACGTTCTTCATCAGACTCCATGTTACCCCTGGTTTGATGCTTGTAATCTATTTGGCAACCTTTCAAGTCAATCCCGTTTCGCTGCTTGTTAATCTTGCATGAATGATACTGGGCACTTAGATCTTCATGAGAAGAATTAAATGGGGAATCTTTATTGGAAGTGAGCAAGACTATAACTTCTAAATTTTCATGGATTTCCATTTTAATCGTTTTAATAATCTGTTTTTGTTCCAGTATTTGACTATGTAAAAAAGCAGAGAAGTTTAATCGGCATTAAACCGCCTAACAACGCCCTTGTAAAATTTCTATGAACAAATTAAGAATCGGAGTAGTTGGTGCCGGTCAAATGGGCATTGGAATAGCTCAAGTATCAGCGCAGGCAAAGCTTTCTGTTTTGCTTTTTGATTCTAATCATGAACAGCTAAAGTCTAAATTGAGTTATTTACACAGCATTTTGAGTAAGCAAGTTGAGAAAGGCAAATTAAAGGCAGAAGACAAGGATGCCATCGTAAATCTTATTCGCCCTGTTTTTAGACTAGAAGATTTGAGGGAAACTGATTTTGTAGTTGAAGCTGTCAAGGAATGTGTCGATGTAAAGGCTAGTCTCATAAGCAGCCTGTCAAACATTCTTCAGAGTGGCGCCATTTTGGCTACAAATACCTCTTCTATCTCAATTACAAAACTTGCAAGTAAATATAAAGATCCTACGCGTGTAATTGGAATGCATTTCATGAATCCCGTTCCTTTAATGAAACTGGTAGAAGTAATCAATGGTCTGCAAACTTCAGCCGAGACTTTGAAAGCCACAATTGAACTATCTCATCACCTTGGAAAGACAGTTACTGTCAGCAAGGACATACCTGGCTTCATCGCTAATCGACTACTCATGCCTTATATTAACGAAGCGATTTATGCTCTCCAAGAAGGGATAGCATCTCGTGAGGATATTGACACGACAATGAAATTAGGAACTAATGTCCCAATGGGTCCATTAACATTGGCTGATTTCGTGGGGCTGGATACTTGTCTAGCAATCATGAAGGTACTGCATAATGAACTTGGTGACTCGAAATACCGACCAGCTCCACTACTAGCTACCTATGTAGATGCTGGGTTTTTGGGCAAAAAGAGCGGCCGAGGCTTTTATGAATACAAATAAATCGTTTATTCATTCACTACATCTTGTGCAGGGGCTAATGATATTTGCATACTGCACTTTACTTGCACTTTTTAGCCTTGTCTTTGCGTCGAATGACAACCATATTCCGGGCGTATTGAGTTCTAATATTCCAGATAATAAGGACATATTGAGCCATTTGATTTCTGGTGTGGAAGATGCCGTGATAACCACGTGTCTAGTAATCCTTGAATTACAGAAGAATAACCGATATGAAGCAGTCGAAATTTTTTTAAAATACCGTGGTGTTAAAGACCCTTTAGTTCAGATTAGCGCTAATATTTTATTGAAGCTTCTCATAATGGAATCAAATATTCGTTATGTTGAATTATGGTTTAAATATAATCACTTTCCAGATGACCAAACCCTTGAGCTGATTGTTGAAAAAAATAATGTGAAGGTTTTTGATTTATTATTGTCTTTTATAGACGTTGATACTGCTAATACAATATATATGGGACGCGGAAGTTATCTTTGGGAAGCGATGAAGAAGTATGATAGACCTGAAATAACAGCTAGTGCCATAGCAAAAAAACGTGACTTGGAAACTTCTTTTATCCGATTGATGGAAAATGCAGCCTTAGATTTTGACCAAAAAAAGGAACTAAGCCAGAAGGAGATAAATGTATTCAGGTGTCGTCTTTATTTGTGGACTCAGAATGGTAACTGCGATATTGTATCTTCATTTGTTGCAGGGCATAGAAATCGCGCTTGGTTTAATCGTATAGTTGAACCAGTTATCAATAGTGTATTTTTCGATGGGAGTGGTTATAGCGATTTAGCTTTCTGGATTAGTAACCAACTTACTCCTTCTGAGAGCTATTTTCGAACTTTGTTTGAAAAGCAGAATTGGGATTATTTAAAAAATTTCATGAACAGGGTTAAAGTGGGGACTGTACAACAAGCCTGGTTCTTGAATTCTTCTTTTTTGATAAGATTGGCCGCTAAGTATGGAAGTTTGAATATTCTCCTTGATTTTGAAAAAACTATTGGCGACATTTTAGAGAAGCCATTTCTAGAAATAATTAAAAGTGATGAAAAGCCCCTGATAGTGAAAGAATTTCAATCCTCCTCATTTCTTTCTCTTATAAGTTCCGGTGGTAATATGCAGTTGCTAATCCACATTATGCCCTTTAATCAATCTCCAGCTTCGATGCTGAATGTCGCTTTTGGTGCTATTAAAGGCGGTCATTTGGATTTTCTGAAATTTCTGGAGGCGCATATTGATTTTCAAAAGAATAGTACAATACTTTTCGAGATGGCTCTTTCAGAAGGGAAAATTAACGAAATGGAATGGATTAGAAGTCAAACTATGGGCATTGTCGGTTGTCCTAGTGCAGCTTCATTTGAATCGAATGTCAGTGTTAATGAGGAAGCAAATGATTTTGCAGTTCGAATATTACTAGAACAAGGTAGCTTTATGAATTGTCTGCAGCAGGTATCTTTGATTAGCCCTAAAGCCGCATCCGTTACATCAAAGATCCATAAGAAAGACCTTTTTGATCTTGATAAAGCCATGATTAAAAGTTTCTTTAGGCTTGCGGAGCAATACGTTAAAAAATTCCCGGCAACTCCAACAAAAAGAATTGAAAAGACGTTTTTCGCATCTTTGTCCTCCTTAAGAACTCTAGCTGTGTTCAAAATGAGGTTCCCAGATGCATTTTCGCAAAAGTCCAGAAAACTGGCTATGGACATGCAAACTCAATATACAATGCCACCTATGGATCCACATGCTTTTGACTCCGCAACTGACCTATTGTCAATCACATAAGAAGAAGAGTGGAAAATAAAAAGGGCATACGAATGGATCGATAGGAATATTAAAATATTTAGAAGACAACATGAGGAGCTTTGATATAGCAAATGTCTAGATCAATAGAATTCCTGATGTGGTGTAGCTTTCAAATGAAAGCTCGAAATTCCAGTGAAGATCTTTTAAAAGGTTTCTTCTGATGACGTTGGTTATAATATTCTTTTGTAAGCAAAGCACTGAGCCTTATGAGTTTCTTCGCATAAGGATATAGGTTCAAATGGCTATTGTTTAAGCATCTACTTCAAGCCGTGAAGTCATGTGTTGATACAAACAAGGAAATGGGCGAGTACAATTTGAATTCTCTTTTGGAATTTAAGTATTTGATTTATATCTCTAAATTGGCTTTACAATTAAGTACTAGCATAGTTTTCATCATCACTTTGAAATCTTGTAGCTAAAATTTGCAATTTTCCATTACATATTCCAAAGGATTAAGTGGACTGGATAAAAGGAATTTATTAACGAGGATTTATTATGCAAACAGGAGAAACATAGTAGCTATAAGAATTGCAAAGAGCAAAGAACTTGCTGATATGGAATTTGCGTTGCTATTAAAATTTTTGACTGGAAGTACTTTGCTATTGGTGACCACTACATCTGTCGTTCCTGTAGATGTACCAACGATGGTGTACACAGTGCCACTAATAGTGGTAGTTCGGGTCACAGGGAAAGTAATGGTTACTTGAGAAATCGAAGTTTCTATCGCAGTAGTCACTTCTACGGCAGTCGAAGTTTCCGTGGAAACCACAGTGGTCAATGTTGAAGAAGTCAAAGTAGAAGTAGAAACAGAAGTACTCGTCCTTGTCGATGTTGATGTTTCTGTAACTACAGAAGTACTAAGCGATGTTCTAGTAGATGTTGTAGTAAGAATCACGGTAGCTGTTGCTACAGATGTTGAGGTGACTGTAATTGTCGCATTACTTGCAAAGCAAACAGAGAATAAGAAAAGAACCCAGAAACAAAATCTCATAATTCTCCGATATGATCAGCCGGAGCTTTTTACTGTTTATTTACTAAAAAGGCAAAATGGAAAAAACAAGAGAAAGAAATAAAAGGAAGAAATAAGAGGAAAAAGGGTAAAACTAAAACAAGATGCTTCGTTCTTAAATGTTAATGTAGGAAATATACCATTTCCATTAACTGGAACTTCGGTAGCTGCATGTATTGTTCCGTCTGCCGTTTGAGTGGCAAGCAATGTTGGTAACGAGGTTAGTTTGACGGTTTTGGTGGGTTCGATGGAACTTTTGATGGAGTTGTCGGCCGGCGCAAGAAAGTCTGATGAGGTGCTAGATGATTTTACTGTAGATACAGCAGTTTCAGTAATTTCAGTGGAAATCGCTGGAGAACAGATTATAAAGGGTAGCACTAGCAATAAGGTATACTTCATGCAACAAAGGAGAACATTACTTTTCTAAATTTATAAGTTTCCTTTAATTAGTTTGAGGATTCCAAATATAGTAATAAACACAAACACTAAATATAACCGTGGCGAAGTGCTTGTGTTTATGTCACGATGCAAAGTATATTTATAATGTTTTATTTAAACATACCAGCGTATAATTGTTTTTCCTTACTTTCATAATCTCTCTTCTCTTTTAATACCATTGCCATTTCCGATTGAATGGAAGGATCATTTGGGGTTAGCTTATTAGCTTCTCCAAATGCTTCAATGGACTTGTCATATTCTTTTAATCCTTTTAAAGCCATTCCCTTTCGATAATAAAGCTTGGCGTTTGAAGGATCTAAATCGATCATTGGCAATATCAATTTAAGTGCTTCATTAAACCGCTTTTCTTTGAGAAAGCATAATGCAATATTGCCGTTAATCAAAACAGATTCTTTTCCTTTTTGTTCTTCGGTATCTTTCAAATATTTCTTGGCAGATTCATACTTCTCTAATGCTTCTTTAACCAATCCCCTCTTGTACATGTCATTTCCTTCCTCCTTCTTTTGCATCGCAAGTTTCATTTTTTGTTCAATAGTTACGGCCTCTTCCTCGAAAGATAGTAACTCAATCTCAAAAATCAGAGTTTGATTAGGCCCTATTCGTCCGGCTCCTCCCTTCCCATATGCATACTCAGGCTCACATACCAATTCACATTTTTCTCCCACTTTCATTTCCTTAACACCTAAATCCCAACCTTTGATCACTTGACCCTTTCCTATTACGAATGTAAACGGTTCCTTGCTGCTGTCAAATTGGGTGCCATCAAGAAAACGCCCAACGTAATGCACGCTTACGGTAGAGAAAGGTGCAGGAGAGGGCCCCTTACCCTCTTTAATAATCTTTTTCTTTAGGCCACTATCTTGGGTTAATTCCATATACTGCATTGCCCCTGCTGTCGGCGAACCATGAGATATTCAGTTACATTTTTAAGCCACAGATTGGAAACAGGGGCTCAAACATGAGCCAACCACACTACGGCCAACAACCGTATTACGGGCAACAACCGTACTATGGGCAACCTCCACAAGGCCAGCCTTATTCTCAGCCTCAACCGTCAATCTACCCAACCCAGCAAAATCATTCTAAAGCTAAAACTGCCATGCCACCACCTCCACCTACGAGCAACGATATGAAGACGCGCATGTCACATGCAACTTCGAAATATCAGGACCTTTGGGCTGCGATTCTTTTCCTTCTCCATTTGGTGGCTGTTATTGTGCTAGCTGGTATCCACATTTCGTATTTCTCAAATAACCTTAATAAGGCCCCGACAGCTAGTGGCGACATTAAGGGCTCAGACCTCGCTTTACCACTTGGCGCAGGCCTTAGTACCGCTTTAGCTGCTGTTATAGGGTATTTCTTGGCGTTATACAAGTTTCCAAAGCAGATGATAATCGCTTCTTTTGTAGCGGCAATTGGTACCAATTTAGCATTAGGTGTTTACTTGTTGCTTAAGCAGGCCATTGGCGCTGCTGTTAGTGTTTTTATAGTGGGCTTAATACAATTGCTCTTTCTTTTTCTGGCGAGAAAGCGCATTCCTTTTGCAGCAGTACTATTGGAGACTGTCATCGGAGTTATGAGCAAGTATCCAGCTCTTTTTGTTCTTAGTCCTATTTCGTTGCTTCTTTTCTTTGCTTATAGTGCCTTTGTGATTATCGGTTTCACCGGTTATCAATTGGAAAACAATAGATTAGGAACACAAGCTAATGCAGGCGTATACGTTTATTATTTGTTCTCCCTTTATTGGACATCACAAGTCTTCTCAAATGTTGTCCATGTTACAATTGCAGGTGTATTTGCCAATTTTTATTTTATTGTTGGATCCGGCCAATCTGTCGTCAATCCCACTTTAAAATCACTTAAACGAGCAATGTCTTGGTCTTTTGGAAGTATTTGCTTTGGTTCATTAATTGTAGCAACCATCCGATTGATGAAAGCTTTGGCTCAAAGCGGAAGCCGCGACAATCAAAGCTTTGTTGCATGCATATTTGCATGCATCTTATCCCTATTGGAATCCTTAATTGTATACTTTAATGAATATGCATTTACTCAGGTTGCCATTTACGGCAAGTCTTCTTTCCAGCACAGTGGGATCCGAAGCTTGGAATTCACGTGACTTGAAGTCGC
>JADMIO010634505.1_pt1 | contig 28413 bp, 7 predicted proteins | sample 8958161 | NCBI WGS metagenome assembly JADMIO01 (sample SAMN16585339, study PRJNA669376) | soil metagenome | isolation source: Crop rotation soil | place: USA: Cullars Rotation, Alabama | collected 2011 | reverse complement strand
GCGCCACACCAACGCCGTGTCGTCGGCGTCCGGCGTGATGGCACATCCCAGCTTGCCGATGGTGGGGCCGTCCGGCAGGCCGTGATAGCGCACCAGTCCGTCATTTTCGATCTGCGCGGCGAGGTGCGTGCGGGCACGCCCCACCACATCGTCGAGGCCCTGCTGCTGTGCCATCGGCGACAGCAAGTCGACCAGCATCGATGTGAGAAAGGTGTTCAGTTCCGGCTGGGGCGCTTCGTAGTTGAGCGACGGTGTGTGTGCGGTGAGCCAGGCGCCGTATTCGGTTTGATGTTCGCGCAACAACAAGGCCGCTCGCGCGGCCATGGCATTCAGTGCCGATGTCTCCGGCGCAGGTGGCGTCGCGCTTTCCATGACGGGCTGCTGCGCGATCACGAATACCGGTAGTTCGCGCACGATGCGAAAATCGCTACGCGGCTCCACCCGCACGGCCAGCTGCATTACCCGTTCGCCCGGAGCGATACCCCACAGGCTGCTCGTGATTTGCCATCCCGAAGGCGCATGCGTGTGCATGGCCGCATCGACGTCCGCGCGCGGCAGAAATTCCGTCGTCGTGCCGACAAGCACGCCGTCCACCAGCAACGCCACCTGGGCCGGCGCGCGGTCGCAGGCCAGTGACCATCCTTCGATGACCGCGCCGGCTTTCAACTCTGTCGGCTTTCCGGCGGAGGGGTGCAAGCGGTCCCCGATCAGGTCGATCGACCCCATGGCATCGCACAGCAATTCGCCTGGCGCGCGCGCATGGCGAAGTTCGGTAATGAACGGGAAGTTCGCCGGATTCCAGACACCGTCCATCGAGCCGCCGTCGCTGGCGAACAGCAGTTCGTCGCTGGTCTTGGTGTACCAGAACGCGCCCACAGCCTGCACGATCATCGAAAAGGCCATGGTGGCAATCAGTGCGCGGCGAGCGATGGGGCGCATCACCATCGGAGCGGGCGCGAGTATCCACACCAGAATCGGCAAGAGATCGGTCAGCCAGCGCGGACCCCAGGAGGTACCTGCGCGCCAGTCGGCGTGCGAATAGAGCATCAGCTGGGCGAGGGCGGCCAACGTCAGCGCGATGGCGAGTCCACGCGTACCGGGCGAACCCAGGCGCTCGCGCAGCCCCAAGGGAAGGAAGAGCAGGAAGGGGGCAAAGACCAGCAGGCCCCGCGCTGGACTGATCAACATCCCAGCCACTCCGGACCAAGTGCTCTGGAAGAAATTCAGGGGCGGCTTCACTAGGCCGTAGCCGCCGGCGAGATCGCCCATGAAGCCGACGTTGTAGTAGAGCACCGCGGCCAATGGGACGATGGCACCGGCGATCAGCCATAGCGCGCTGCGCCAGTTTCGCCACACGACAAACAAACCCATCGCCGCAGCAATCAAGGCGTCCGGCGGGCGATTGGCTGCCATGAGTACGCACACCAGACCGAGAATGGCCGTGCGCAAGGCGGTGGCCGGCCCCAGAACCAGCAACAAGGCGAGGGCGACCAGCAGTTCGCCGCTACCGTGCTGCCAGAGCGCCTGGCTCGAGATCATCCACGTGTTGGTGCCGAAGGCGAAAGCGAGCGTCAGCGGCACACTCCAGGGGTTGCCTTCGCGACGCAGAACGAGAAATACCAGCACACTGGCCAGAGCGGCGAGGATCGACGCGGCGAGCTTCTCCATCCATTCCGCCACTCGATCGACGCGCGGTTGCTCCCACCCGTTTCGGTCGAGCCAGCGCACCACGGGCAGATACAGTGGGGCCACCATCAGCGGGGCGACCACCGGGTAGAACGAAGCCAGACGGTGATCGCGCGTGCGGATCATCCAATAGGCTTCCGGCTCGAAATAGGCAGCCTTGCTTCCCGGTACCACCGGTCGGTTCTGGTTCGGAGCGAGCGGGTGACCGTGTGCCAGCAGGTGCGCGTTCGCGTCGAGCTCAAGCGTGCCGCTGTGCCACAGAACCAGCGGCAGATAGCGCGCGGCCACGGTATCCCCGGCACCGATCTGCCGCAGGTTCGCGTTGTAGATGACGAGGCAGGCCAAGGCCAGGATGAATGGCGCCGCCAAGGATCGCAGGCGGGAAGGGATGGCGGTGTTCATGGGAGGTCGCGGTGCATGACGCACAAGCTTAGCGGATCGACATCCAGCTGTGGCGTTGTTATGTTGCCTGCTTCAGACGAAACGGTATCGAGATGCAGGCGACAGGGCGGAGGACACTGGTGACCGGTGGTGCCGGTTTTCTCGGATCCCATTTGTGCGACGCGTTGATCCGGCGCGGTGATGAAGTCCTTTGCGTGGACAACTTTCATACCGGTACGCGCAACAACATCGCACCGCTGCTGGCGCATCCCCGCTTCGAGCTGCTGCACCACGACGTCACGGTGCCGCTCGATGTCGACGTCGATCGCATCTTCAACCTCGCCTGTCCGGCATCGCCGGTTCACTATCAGCACGATCCGGTACGAACAACCCGGACCTGCGTGCACGGCGCGATGAACATGCTCGACCTGGCCGAGCGTCGGCGCGCTCCCATCCTGCAGGCTTCGACCAGCGAGGTCTACGGCGATCCGGAAGTTCATCCGCAACCGGAAAGCTACTGGGGTCGCGTCAATCCGATCGGCATGCGCAGCTGCTACAACGAGGGTAAGCGTTGCGCCGAAACCTTGTTCTTCGACTACCGCCGTCAATACGACCTGGAGATCAAGGTCGTCCGGATCTTCAATACCTACGGCCCGCGCATGTATGTCGACGACGGTCGTGTCGTCAGTAATTTCATCGTCCAGGCGCTGCGTGGCGACGCGGTCACGCTGTACGGCGACGGGAGCCAGACACGTTCCTTCTGCTACGTGGATGACATGGTCGAGGGGATGCTGGCGGCGATGGGCACGCCCGCCGACTTCACCGGCCCCGTCAATGTCGGCAATCCGGCCGAGATGAGCATGCTCGACCTTGCCCGGCAGGTGCTGCGCATCAGTGGCAGCAAGTCCCGGATCGTGCATCGGCCCTTGCCACCGGACGATCCGAAAGTGCGTCAGCCCGACATCAGCCTGGCCCGACAGGCCCTGGGTTGGGCGCCGCGGGTTTCGCTCGATGAGGGGCTGATACGAACCATCGATTATTTTCGCGAGCAACTCGCTGCGCCGAAGGTCGTTCGAGACAGGGTCTGTCCATGAAGTCGCAGGGAAGAACGGCGATCATCGTCGCGGGCATGCACCGCAGTGGCACGTCGGTCACGACACGCATCATCAATCTCCTCGGTGCGGAGCTTGCCGACAACCTGATTCCGCCTGACATCGGCAACGAGCGCGGTCATTGGGAATCGAGTGCCGTGCAGGCTCTGCACAATCGCATGCTCGCCGAGCTCGACTCCGGGATCTATTCGCCGCTGAGCATTCCCTCCAGTTGGTTCGCTGGCGCCGCGGCACGGCAATGGATCGCGCGGATGCAGGCGCTGCTCGCGGATGAATACCCGAAATCGGGCTTCTTCGTGATCAAGGATCCGCGCATGTCGCTGTTCCTTCCGCTCTGGTTGGAAGCGATGCGCTCGCTGTCGATCGCGCCGCGATTCGTGTTGCCGTTTCGCCAACCCCAGGCCGTTGCGACATCGCTGGAAGAACGCGAGAGAAAGCTCGAAAGCGGCGACTCGTTGCCGCATGCGCAAGGCATCGCGGTGTGGCTGCGCTATGTGCTGGCAGTGGAAAGATTCACGCGTGGCCATGCGCGTTCCTTCGTCGCTTTCGACAAGGTGCTTGTCGACTGGCGCAACGAGTTCGCGCGCGTGGGGCGCCAGATCGGCGTTGAATGGCCGAAGTGGCAACGTGCGGAGTCGAAGATCGATGACTTTCTGGATGTCACGATACGACGCGATGCGCCTGCGGATTTCACCCGCGAAGCCGCTGCGCACTCTCTGGACGGAATTTGCCGCAGCGTTTACGCGGCATTGGGGCAGGTGGTGCTGGAGCCGCAGGCAATGTGTCCGGCGTTCGATACGGCGGCGCAAGCGCTGGCCGACGCAGAAAGTATCCTCGGCCCACACGTCGTCGCCAGAGAGCACGTGTTCGGCGACTTGCGCGAGCGCACGGATGCCGCCGCGCAACGACACGACAGCGAGCGAGCGGAGATGCATCGCCGCTTCGCTGACGAGATCAGCGTGCGCGATGCGCGCATTGCGGAGGCGAGCGACCATGCCAGGACGCTGCAGGAAACCATCTCCACGCTGGAGCGGGAGCGCAGCAAGGACACGGAACGCACTCAGGCACTGGAACAGGATCGAGCGGAAGCGCACAGGCGGTTCGCTGCCGAAATCAGTGCGCGCGATGCGCGAATTGCGGAGGCGAGCGCACACGCCAGGACGTTGCAGGAAACCATCTCCACGCTGGAGCGGGAGCGCAGCAAGGACGCGGAACGCACTCAGGCGCTGGAGCGGGATCGAGCGGAGGCGCACAGGCGGTTTGCTGCTGAAATCAGTGCGCGCGACGCGCACATTGCGCAAGCAGGTGCCCACGCCAGGACGATGCAGGAAACCATCTCGACGCTGGAGCGTGAGCGCAGCAAGGATGCCTTTCGCACTCAGGGGCTGGAACAGAGCCTGGCAGAAGCGCACCACCGCTTCGCTGCGGAAATCAGTGCGCGCGATGCGCACATTGCTGAGGCAAGCGCTCATGCCAAGGCGATGCAGGAAACCATCTCGATGCTGGAACGTGAGCGCGGCCGGGATGCCGAGCGCATGCAGGCACTGGAACAGGATCGGGCGGAAGCGCACGGCCGCTTCGCTGCCGAAATCAGCAAGCGCGATGCGCACCTTGCGCAAGCGGGCGCTCACGCCAGGACGATGCAGGAAACCATCTCCGCGCTGGAACGCGAGCGTGGCAAGGATGCCGAGCGCATGCAGGCACTGGAACAGGATCGGGCGCAAGCGCATCGCCGCTTTGCTGCCGAAATCAGCGTGCGTGACGCGCGCATTGCGGAGGCAAATGCCCATGCCAAGGCGATGCAGGAAACCATCGCGACGCTGGAGCGTGAGCACGCCGTAGAAGCTGGCCGCGTGCAGGCCCTGGAACTGGAGCGGGCCGAGGCGCATCGCCGCTTTGCCACCGAGATCGGTCTACAGGAAACCCGCGTCACGGAAGCGAGCGACTACGCAAGACGAATGGAACAAGCCGTCGAAGCGCTGCAGCGTGAGCGCGGCGAGGCCGCCGACTACTCGCGATCGTTGGAGGAGGACCGCGACCGCGCAGTCGAATATGCGAAGTCACTCGAGCGTGCCCGTGACGAAGTCTTAGAGCTTGCGCCGAAGCGCACTGAAACTCCAGTGTTCTTTACCATCGCCTCGCGCAACTATCTGGCCTATGCCATGACGTTGATGCAGTCGGTGGCGGAGCATCATCCCGGCGCGCCGCGATATCTGATACTCGCCGATCGCGAAAACAACGACCCGGTGTTGGTCGCGGCACCGTTCACCACGATTCTGGCTGAAACGCTTGCGTTGCCGGACTTCGATGCCTTCGCGTTCCGCTACAACATCATGGAGTTCAATACGGCGATCAAGCCGTATGCGTTCGCTCATTTGCGGCGACTGCATCCGCAGTCCGGGATTGTCTATCTTGATCCGGACATTCTCGTCCTCGAGCCTCTCACGCAGGTCGAATCCGCTTTCGCGGACGGTGCGCTGGCGGTGCTGACGCCGCACCTGCTCGACCCGGTGGACGACAATCGGCAACCCGGCGAGCGCGAAATTCTCGCCAGCGGCACCTACAACTGCGGCTTCGTCGCGATTGGTGCACACGCACAGGCCGACCGACTGATCGCCTGGTGGGCGAATCGGCTCGAGTTCGGTGCGCTCAGTGATGTTGCCGCGGGCCTTTTCACCGACCAGAAGTGGTTCGATCTGGTGCCAGGCCTGTTTTCGGATGTGCACGTGCTGCGCGACGAAGGCTACAACCTGGCTTACTGGAATTTGTCGCAGCGGCGGGTTTCGCAGCGCGAGCAGCGTTGGTATGCGGGGGAGCGGCCGCTCGTTTTCGTGCATTTCAGCGGCGTCGATCTGGAGAATCCCGAGCGATTCTCCAAACACCAGAATCGCCACACCCAGGCGACGATCGGCGATCTGCAGTCCTTGTATGTGAACTACCTGGAGCGACTGGCGGCAAACGGTCATGCCGAACATCGCCGTACTCCCTATGCGTACGGCAGGTTCGCCGACGGCGAACCTATCTGCGATCCGGTCCGCGTCGTCTATCGGGCCTATTTCGACAAAGGGGCGGTGCAGGCGCAGAGCAGTCCCTTCACGATGGACCGCAACTTGTACGACTCCGCCTGCGACGAACTGCCCGCGCGCGACGATGCGCCGATCACGCGCGTGATGTATGCCGTGTGGAAGATGCGCGCGGACCTGCAGCGTGCGTTTGACCTTGGTGAGGCGCATGGGCGGGAAGGGTTCCTGCGCTGGTTCGCCTACTGTGCCGAGCCGGCGATGGGGATTCCGGATCGGTATTTCGAACCGGCACGTCGGGTGCTGGCGCGCAAGACCCACGAGGTTCAGGAGCCGCTGCCGGAAAAACCGCTTTCTGCGCCCCCGGTCAAGACGCGTTCGAGGTGGCTCAACCTGATCGATTGGAGCTACCGCTTTTCCATCGCGAGACGTTGCTACGCAATCGTTCCGGCAACGCTGCGAAACACTATCCGCCGTGGGTTGGAGCCGGTCGCTGCGGCGCAAGCGCTGCCGATGCCAGAGGTGCACCCGGAATATCCGGCAGGGATCAATCTGGTGGGCTACGCACATGGCGAGTTCGGCGTCGCAGAAATCCTGCGACGCTTTGCGCATACGCTGCAAGGCGGCGGCATGCCGTTTCTCGTGCGCAATTTCGACGTGGGTGTCGCCAGCCGGCAGAGCGATCGCAGCATGCAGGAATTCCTGGCGAAGGATTGCCGCTACGACGTGAACCTGTTCTGCATCAACGCCGACCAGATGCCGGTCGCACATCAACATCTTGGCGATGCGGTTTTTGGTGGGCGTTACAACATCGGTTGCTGGTTCTGGGAGCTGGAAAAATTCCCCGAGCAATGGCACCCCTCCATCGACCTGGTCGATGAGATATGGGTGACGGCGCCGTTCGTACGCGATGCCATCGCGGCGTGCACATCCAAACCTGTGCACATCGTGCCCGTCGCGCTGACGGCAGATCCGCCTGTGAACAGTTCGCGACGTGAGGTCGGATTGGCTGAGGACGCGTTTGTGTGTCTTTTCAGCTTCGACTTCAATTCCTTCGTGACACGAAAGAACGCGGAGGGAGTCATCGCCGCATTCCGTCGCGCCTTCGCCGATGGTCGCCGCGATGTGCGTCTGGTGATCAAGACCACCAACGGTGGACGCTTCCCCGAAGCCCTACGCAAGCTGATCGCAACGGCTGGCGGGGACGATCGCATCGAAGTGCGCGACGGATTTCTCGATCGCAAGGGCATGTGGGCACTGCAGGCGTGCTGCGATTGCTACGTCTCGCTGCATCGTTCCGAAGGCCTGGGATTGGGCATGGCGGAATGCATGCTGCTCGGCAAGCCCGTCGTCGCGACCGCGTATTCGGGCAACCTGGCGTTCATGGATGAGAACAACAGTTGCCTCGTCGGATACACCTTGATTCCAGTGGAAGAGGGCGAGTATCCTGCCTGGCAGGGTCAGCATTGGGCGGATCCGGATGTCGATCAAGCCGCCGCCCACCTCAAGCGACTGGCCGACGACCCCGCCTATGCCCGACAGCTTGGTGAAAGAGCACGCGTGAGTGTGCGCGAACGCCTTTCGTCCGCGGCGAGCCTTGCCGCAATCGAAGGGCGACTTGCCGCTATTCGGTCGCGACGGGACGGAGTTTGACGTCGCGCACATAGGACCAATCGCAGTCGCTGTTGTTCGCGGGGCCTGGTGACATGGTCAGGATCACGGTGCCGTCCATCGCGGTCTGCATCGGCCCGAATTCAAAATGGCGTTCGGAGCGCAGTGCGGCGTCGGCAAACGGGTTGTACGCATAGCGGTGCATCACGCCGTTGCCAACACCGACCTGAAGTTCCACGCCGTCGCCGTGCTCGCAGCCGGCACTGGTGTACGCATTGGGCACGATCCCGATTTCGCCCGAGATCACATAGCTGCCGACCCCCGGCCTGAAGGTCAGTTGTGCGGGGCTGTGCATGAACAGCACGCGATGTCCTTCCACTTCCATGGAACGCACGCCCTCGCTACGCGCTTGCGGTGGATGCGAGAATCCGGGGTAGAGCGCAGACAGCAGCGCCGGTGCGGGATCGATCCGTGGACGGCGTGGTATCTGCATCGAGGTCCATTGAATGTCGTGTGCGAAGAGGGAGCGCAGCGATACGCTAGGCCGTATCAAGCGAAAGCGCCGCGCGACAGGCAGCTCGTCGCCACTGAACAGACGCACATAGTCGTCGAGCGACTGCACGGGCGGCGACACCATGAACCCGCCCGGTGCCGCGAGTCTAGTCAGTCGGAAGGACTGGGTCGTGCCATCGGAAAGCTGCAACTCGATGCGCTGCGTGGGTTCGCGCAGCAGGATGGCTGCCGCTTCGCCCAACAGAGAGAGGTCCGTCCGTGCGGCAAGGATCGTCACCGTATCTGGCGTCGTCGGCAGGTCGATCCATTCATCCCACGTCGTCTGCTGCCAGCCGCTTTCCGGTGGTGATTGCGGTGGTACGAATGTGGCGTCCTTCTGCAGCAGCAAATAGGATTTTTCCACCAGCACCGGGTGGTAGTTCCGATACAGCGTGGTGAAGGCGAGGGCGTTTTCGCTGGCGGGAAAATTGCCGTCGATCGGTGAGTACGCCAGCAAGACGAAATCCGTGCGCTCGGGGCCGCTGTAGGCGGCGGCATTCAGACGTTGCAGGCTCGGCGTGTATGCACCGTATCCCTGGAACACGGGCGCCGGTCGATACGAGAAACCGTTGATGATCGCGACACCCTGCTGCGTGCCGACCAGATCGACACTGCTGGCGCCAACAGTGGTGCGCGTTTGTGGAAGATCGAGTCGTGCAGTTTCCTGCTCCAGTGCCGTCGCAATCGCGGACTGATAGGTGAATGGATGCAAGAGCAGGTAGGCGTTGTTCTGGATGGTGCCGAAGCTCGCTCGTATCAGCGCAGCTGGCGTGAAGCCTGGATGAAAGCTGCGGTGGGCGATCGGCAGCAGCGCCATGATCAAGCCCAGTGCCAGAATCAGACTTGGTTTGCTCAGGCGCGGCGTCGCGGCTGGCGGCAGTGCGGGCAGCAGTGGCAGAGCGAGCCAGGCTGTCACGACGAAGATGGCGACGTGCGTGTCGGCACGCGTGAAACCGGCACGCCATGCGACGAAGAGCGTCAGGCCGAGGAAAGCGATGCACGTGAATCGGGCGAGATCGCCGCGGGCTTGCCACGCGGCCCACAGGATGACGATACCGCAACAACCAAAGAGAGCGATGCCGTAGAGGTCAAAATACCAGGGCGGAGACGCACCCATGGCAGCCGTGTAGCCACGGGAGATCTCGAGCACGGCGCCCATGAAAGGCAGCAAATCGGCGAGGCGCTGGTCGTTGGCAAGCCATAACGCAAGGGAAGCGGCCGGTACCAGGAACAGCCAGGCAACAGCGTGGCGCAACTTCCGCGCCGATATCAGCACGAGTGCAGCGGCGAGCCACCAGCTGGCGATGAGCGGCAGGGTGCTCATCTTGATGAGCAGCTCAATCGCTGCGTACAGCGCCGCAACAATCAGCAGTAGCCACAACGCTCGTTGACGTCCCGCGTTGGCGTGGGCGTACATGCCGACCAGGGCGAGTACTGGCATGGACAGCCAAACTGCATCGGCGGTGAGGACTGGCGCGGCGAGCACAATGGCGAGCGCAAGGACGATGCGTTCGGTCCAGCGCTGGGCGAACCAGGCGTTGGCGAAAAGGAAGGCGGCCGCGCCCGCGAGGGCAATCTGCTGCGCGACGAACACGCCATAGTGAGCCGGGTCGGGCGTCGACATCGAGTACAGATAACCCAGCGGCCCGTACGTGAACGCGATGTCGCTGCCCCAGTGCAGCCCACGCAACTTCGCCCAGGTGAGCACCAATGCCCACGAAGGATCGAGCTGGTCCGCGGCTGGCGCCGCTCCGAAGCGCACAGTGGCGACAAGGAACAGCAGCCCGATCAAGACGGTGGCGATCACCTCGACGGCGCTGACCTTGGTGTCGCGCGTCAACGACCGCGCAAAGTTGCTACTTATTTCAAGGGCCACGCCATTCCCTGTGCAAGTTTCGTGTGTGGTGCCACTGCGCAACCAACGTCTGCAAGGCGCAGCGTTTTTCCGCCGTGGAGGATTCTCGTCGAACCGTCGAACGGCCTATATCCATGGGAGCTCATTCGGCGAGTTTTTATCATGTACGGAACGTAAGGCGCCATGAAACGCTGCAGGGGCAACCGGTGCAGCTACGGAGGCAATCGGAACTCCGGTACAGGCAATCGGAACTCCGACACAGGCAATCGGAACTCCGACACAGGCAATCGGAACTCCGGCACAGGCAATCGGAACTCCGGCACAGGCAATCGGGACTCCGGCACAAGCAATCCGGACTCCGAGACAAGCAATCCGGACTCCGAGACAAGCAATCCGGAGTGGATTTAGAAGCACTCTGGTCGATTTCTAGGCAAACGGATTGCCGGCCATGGAGCTCATATTCTCATCGTGAATGTATATTATGTGAAATAAAGGGGCGCGCTTCGAGGGTGCTCTTTGTCGACACCTGGCGTCTGGCCTGCCTTTGCTGCCAATGCCCGCCCAGGCGTCCAGTTGCTCGATCGGACTCCCAACAGTCTACACAGCGACTTCGCCGAAGGTGCCACGTTCGACGTGCCCGCTTTCAAGTGGCCCCACGTACTCGTATTGACCGCTGCACCACCTGATCATCCGATGCCGCTTCTGCATCGATCTACAGAGCGAGCTTCGCCGCAATTGCGCCGATTGACGCGCCCGCTTCTTAAACGTTCCTTCGGCGCGTCGCAAACCATACGTACTCGTATGCCCGCCAGAAAACCCTGAGCGTTGCAGCGCATTTCATGTGGCTCTTTGTCGCGTTTCGCCACGAATGAGCGTTCCTGTCTTAGGGAAATCAGTACAAGTTCAAATGTTGACAGTGACCTGCCTCGCAGAATGTCCGGCCTCGCCGCTCTATATATCGCCACCCATCGTTGGGAGGCGTATGGATTCCTGAAGACGCGGCAGAGGCCCGCGTCGCGGGCTATTTGTCAGCACTTGTTCGCAATGCAGCTGGCGCCCCATTTCACCCGGCACGAACCTGACGTCCGCCTTAGCCGGCGCTGCGTGCAATCATGCCGCGCCGAAAAAGTTGCCTTTTAACGTTGTTCTTAAATTGACAACGATACGTTTATGCGGACTGACGCTGTGCCGCATGCTGAAGTGCTTTCCTTCGATTCCCCAAAAGTGCCCATCTCGCATGAATATCGTTTCTTATCTGATCCGTGAGTCCTGGAAGTTGGTGTTGCTCGCGGTGGTGGCCGGTGTGGCAAGCGGTATCAGTGGCGCCAGCCTGGCCAAGGTGATCAGCGACACGATCCTCGGCGATGCCAGGCCGGCCACGCAGGTGTGGCTGTTCTTCGGACTGTGCCTCACCTACCTGGTGATGAAGACATCCTCCGAGCTTTCGCTGATGCATCTTGTGCAGTCGGTGATCCTGCGGTTGCGTGTGGAGCTGAGCCAAAAACTGCTGGCAACCCCGCTCAAGAAACTGCAGGCCGTCGGCAAGGCCGAACTGCTGGCGATCATGACCAATGACATCAGTGCTTTCGTGCAGGCTTTCCAGGCGCTCCCCATGGCGCTGGGCAATGCCGTGATCGTATTGACCTGCTTCGCCTACATGGCGTGGTTGTCCTGGTCTCTGTTCCTGCTGTTCGCCGGCATCATCATCGCGTCGCTGTTCGGCTACCTGCGAGCCGAGCGCTACCCACTGCGTCAGATGGTGAAGCTGCGGGCCAAGCTGGACAACCTGTACGTGCACTTCACCGGGCTGATCGAGGGCAGCAAGGAGTTGCAGCTCAACGCGGATCGCGGCCGCGTATTCGTCGATGACGTCATTGCGCCGGATGCGCGCGATTTCCGCCGCTTCTTTCTCGGCACCATGACCACTTACACCTGGATCTCCAACATCGGTCTGGTGCTGTTCTACGTGTTCATCGGCATCCTGCTGTTCGTCATTCCAGCATGGATGCCGCAGCCCGCCACAGTATTGACCACGTTCACCTTGATCCTGCTGTTCCTGGTGCGACCGATCAGCGATCTGGTTTTTTCGCTGCCGGTGTTGCGTCAGGCGGGCATCTCGCTGGAAAAAATCCATCAGCTCGAGGGCTCGCTGGCGTCTCCTAAGACCGCATCGTCGCCATCGGACCCGTTCCATCGTGCATCGCCGCTGACATTGGAATTGCACAGCGTCTCCCATCACTACCCAGGGCTGACCGAAGACGCGCCGTTCATGCTGGGCCCAGTGGACATGACGATCCACCAAGGCGAAATCCTCTTCATTGCTGGCGCCAACGGCAGCGGAAAGACCACCTTGGCGATGCTGCTGCTGGGATTCTACGAACCAGAATCCGGCTCGATCCGACTCAATGGCGTGCCGGTAACGGAACAGAACCTGGGCGCCTACCGCCGCCATTTCTCGGCGGTGTTCGCCGATTTCCATTTGTTCGAACAACTACTGACCACCGGGCAGGAAGAGGTTGGGCAACGTGCGGCGCACTACATCCAGAAACTGGAGATGTCGCACAAGGTCACGGTCGAGAATGGCAAGTTTTCCACCATCAATCTGTCCACCGGGCAGCGCAAACGTCTCGCCCTGGTTTCGGCCTACCTGGAAGATCGACAAATCTATCTCTTCGACGAATGGGCGGCGGATCAGGACCCGGCGTTCAAGCGCGTGTTCTACACCGAGCTGTTGCCCGATCTGAAGGAACGCGGCAAGACGGTTGTCGTCATCACGCATGACGATGCGTATTTCCACTGCGCGGATCGCGTGATCAAGCTCGAAGACGGTCGGCTGCGTCCGACCAGAGCGCACAGTGCTGCCGACCTGCGCGTCGCGACAGCCGAGACCGTGTGAGGCGATGCGATGAATCCGTCTCCGTGGCTCGTTCGCGAGTCGAAAGGTTCGTCACGTCGCTTGCGCCTCTATTGCTTCTGCTATGCCGGTGGCAGCGCCGGCGTCTATGCCCCGTGGCAGGCGCGACTGGATCCGGCGATCGAAGTGTGCGCGGTGCAATTGCCCGGGCGTGGCAATCGCATGGCGGAGCGGCCATTCACTTCCCTGCCCGATCTCATCAAGGCGCTGGCCCTGGTCGTCGGTCGCCAAGACAACCTGCCTTTCGCGTTTTTCGGCCATAGCCTGGGTGGCCTGCTTGCCTTCGAGCTCGCTCGCTATCAGAAGCTGCACTACATGCGTATGCCGGTGCATCTGTTCGTATCCGGCTGCGATGCGCCGCAGTACCGCAGTCCGTCACGGCGCTTGCACACCTTGCCGGATCAGGAACTGCTCGCGGTGCTCAAGGATTTCAACGGCACTCCGCCGGACGTCCTGCAGCATCGTGAGCTCATGGATCTCCTGCTGCCGACGATCCGTGCCGACTTCGCACTGGTCGACGATTACGTCTACCGCCCCGGTCTTCCGCTGGCGATGCCGATCACCGTCTTGGCGGGTCGAAAGGAAGATCGCACGGCCGAACAGGTAGATGGCTGGCACAAGGAAACGCTGGCCGATTGCCACGTGCATTGGTTCGATGGCGATCACTTTTTCATTCTGCCCGAGCAACAGGCGGTGCTGGACTGCGTCGGTGCAAGCCTGGTCGACCGTGAATGCGCGTGATGCGCACGACGACAACGTTGAACACCCAGAAGACAAGACATCATGGAACGATCGACGATGCATCCGCAGCGAGCTTCTCTTTCTGACACACTGGTTGACCTGTTGCGCGATCGCGCAAGGAACCTGCCGAGCCAGATCGCGTTCACCCACCTCGAAGACGGCGACAAAGTCGGCGGCACGCTGACGTTCGCGCAGCTCGATGAGCAGGCGCGATTCCTGGCCGCGCATCTGCAGGCCCGCACCCGACCGGGCGAACGCGTCTTGCTGGTGTATCCACCGGGACTGGACTACGTCGTGGGTTTTTTTGCCTGCGCCTACGCAGGTGTCATTGCAGTGCCGGCCTTGCCGCCGACGACGTCTCGGACGTTCCCTCGTTTGCAGGCGATTGCCCGTGACGCCAGTCCAAGTGTCGCGTTGGCCCCCGCTTCGACCGTGATGCAGATGCGTCAGTTGCAACTGGATGCCGAACGCAGCGAGGGCAACGATCTGGTCGATGGACTGACGTGGCTGTGCAGCACGGAACTCGGCGATCCACCGCAGTCCTGGAGACGGCCAGATGTGCAAGCAGCAGACGTCCTGTTCCTGCAATACACCTCCGGTTCAACGGGTACGCCGAAAGGGGTGATGGTCAGTCATCGCAACGTCTTCGCCAACCTCGGCCAGATGCACGCCGCGCACCCGGTCGCGCCCGGTGAGGCGATGGTGTCGTGGTTGCCGCCGCATCACGACATGGGGCTGATCGGCAACATCCTGTACGTGGTCTATGCCGCAGGGCACCTCGTGCAGTTTGCGCCGGCCGCCTTTCTGATGCGTCCGTATCGTTGGCTGAAGGCGATTTCGGATTATCGCGCGGTGTTCACGGCAGCGCCGAACTTCGCCTACGACCAGTGTATCGATCGCGTCACCGACGAACAGAAGCGGACGCTGGACCTGAGTTCGGTTATCACATTCTTGAATGGTGCCGAGCCGGTGCGGCCCGAGACGCTCAAGCGCTTCGTCGAGGCGTTCGGCTCCTGCGGTCTTCGTCGTGAGGCGATGACGCCTGGCTACGGGATGGCTGAGGCCACACTGATGATTTCCAGCAGCGGTTGCAGTCGCTTGCCGGGCAGACCGCCCCTGCTGACAGTGAGTAAGGAACGGTTGGCAGCTGGGGAAATCGTGCTGGACGTTTCTGTGGACGACAGCATCGATTTGGTGTCGACCGGTCTGGCGGCATTGAACCAGCATCACGTCAGGATCGTGGATCCGGTGTCGTTCGAGGCGCTTGCCGACGATCGGGTCGGCGAGATATGGGCGCACGGCGACTCCGTCGCTCTGGGGTACTGGAATCGACCGGAAGAGACGCAGCGCATCTTCGCAGCGACGATTGCCGGACAGCCAACGCACTACTTGCGCACTGGCGACCTGGGCTTCATCCATGGAGGCGAGTTGTATGTCTCCGGTCGTATCAAGGACCTGATGATCTTCAACGGCCGCAATGTCTATCCGCAGGATGTCGAACGGACGGTCGAGGCCTTGGACGCAGGATTCCGCGCCAACGGTTGCTCGGTGTTTTCAATACAGGAAGGTTCGCGTACGCGCCTGGTTATCGTCCAGGAGTTGGAGGCGAGGAAGAAAGTTGCGTTGGCCCAAGTGATGCCGCGCGTCGCTGCCGCCATTGCAGAACAACACGAAGTCTTCGACATTGCCGCCATGCTCCTGGTCAAGGCTGGCAAGGTGCCACGCACCTCCAGCGGAAAACTGCAGCGCAGCCTTTGCAAGGAACTGTTCCTGACCGGTGCGCTGGTTCCGCTCGACATCTGGAACCATCCCATCGCCACGGCCAGCGACGATGATTTCAACAAAACGGGAAGCAAGTCCGCGCAGCAGTTGCTGAAGATATGGCAAGAGCTGCTGGGGACCACGCATATTTCGCTGCGCGACAATTTCTTCTCGTTGGGCGGCCACTCACTCATCGCCACGCAGTTCATTTCTCGTGTGCGCGCTGAATTGACCGTCGAATTGTCGCTGCGCACACTCTTCGAAGCACCAACGATCGAAGCCCTGGCGGCGATGATCGAATCCCTCGGCGAGAGTGTGCCCACGGCGGCATTGCCTGTTGCGCTTCGCACTGTGCCGGCGCCGCTGTCTTTCGCCCAGCAACGGCTTTGGTTTCTGGACCGGCTCGATCCTGCAGCCAGCCTCGCCTATCACCTGCCAATCAGCCTCAGGTTGCGGGGGCGTCTGGACCTGACCGCATTGCGCTCCGCGCTCGATACCTTGGTCGTGCGACACGAGAGTCTGCGCACGCGCATCATCGATGTTGATGGGAGGCCGACTCAATCGATTGCTCCTGTCACGGCCCTTGAGCTGGTCAATCGGGATCTGCGCGAGTTGGCCCCGGCGCAGCAGGTTGAAGCCGTCGCGCACATCAGCCGGGAAGAAGCCAGCGCTCCGTTCGATCTGGCCGCCGGTCCGCTGATTCGCGGCCAACTTCTGCAGCTGTCGAATCGCGAACACGTCTTGCTGCTCACGCAGCACCACATCATCAGCGACGGTTGGTCGATCGGGGTCCAGTTGCGAGAGCTTGCTGCGCTGTACAGCGCATTCACGCAAGGTCTTCCTGATCCACTGCAAGCAGTGTCCATCCAGTATGCCGACTACGCCGTGTGGCAGCGCGATGGCTTGCGCGAAGATGTGCAGCACGGCCACGTCGATTTCTGGCGTGCACAGCTGCACGGGGCCCCTGCTCTGCTCGACCTGCCCTGCGATCGCACGAGACCGCCGGTGCCGAGTCGTCGTGGCGGCCGCGTGGCCCTGACGGTAGGAGCCGAACTGTTCGGTGCTGTGCGGCTCCTGGCGCGGCAGCATGGCGTTACGCCGTTCATGGTGTTGCTCGGGGCGTGGTCGGTACTGCTGTCTCGAGTGAGCTGCCAAGACGATCTGGTCATCGGTACGCCCGTGGCCAATCGCCCGCGCAGCGAACTCGAGTCGTTGACGGGCATCTTAGTCAACACGCTGGCATTGCGCGTGCAGACGAGCCGGCAAACGAGCGTCGCGCAACTGCTGGCGCAAATCAAAGCCACGACGCTGGCGGCGTACACGCATCAAGACCTGCCATTCGAGCAGGTCGTGGAGGCCATCAAACCCGTGCGTGATCTCGGGTACAGCCCGATTTTTCAGGTCATGCTGACCTTGGACAACGTATCGCACAGCGATGCAGCGACCTGGCACGACCTGGAGGTGAAGGTAGCGGAGACGGCCAGGGAAACGACGCAGTTCGACCTGTCGCTGTATCTGGCGGAGGGCGACGACGTTCTGACTGGATATCTGGAATTCGCCACCGATCTTTTCGACACAGCGACGGCTGCCCGCCATGCTGATCAGTTCACCACACTGCTCGCAGGCATGGTGGCGAATAGCGCCGCCCGGATCAACGAGCTGCCGCTGCTCACCGACCACGAACGCCGGCAGCTGTTGGTCGAATTCAACGACACCAAGGTCGAGTTTCCCAATGGCGCGCTGATCCATCAGTTGTTCGAAGCACGGGTAGCGACAACGCCCGAGGCAATCGCACTGGTCTTCGACAACCAGACACTGACCTACGACGCACTCAATCGTCGCGCGAACCAGCTGGCGCACCATCTACTGGGCTTGGGAATCCGTCCGGATGATCGCGTGGCTCTGTGTCTGGAGCGCGGCCTGGACATGGTCGTGGCACTGCTGGGTACGCTCAAGGCCGGCGGTGCGTACGTGCCGCTGGATCCCGCCTACCCGACCGATCGACTCGCCTACATGCTCGGCGACAGCGCACCGGTCGTGCTGCTGACGCAGCAGTCGTTGCTGCGAATTCGCGAGGTCAGTAGCGATGCTGCCGTGGCCATGCTCGAGCTCGACAGCTCTGATACATCGTCGATGCTCTCGCAACAACCGGATCAGAATCCCGATCCGAAGGCGCTGGGTCTGCATCGCGGGAACCTGGCCTATGTGATCTACACGTCGGGATCGACGGGTCAGCCCAAAGGCGTGATGAACCAGCACGATAGCGTGCTGAACTTCCTGCATTGGAACCACGGCCAGTATCCGCTGGACGCGCACGATCGCGTTCTGCAGAAAACGCCCTTCAGTTTCGACGTGTCGGTGTGGGAATTCTTCGTGACGTTGTCCCGTGGTGCGCGCCTGGTGATCGCGCGTCCCGACGGCCATCAGGATCCACGCTACCTCGCTGAGATCGTCGAACAGGAACAGATCACGCTACTGCACTTCGTTCCGTCGATGCTGCAGATCTTCCTGGATCATGCCGACCTGCAAAAGTGCCAGAGCTTGCGCCAGGTTCTGTGCATCGGTGAAGCGCTATCACCCTCGTTGCAGGAACGATTCCATCACTCGTTGCCGCACGCCGAGTTGCACAATCTGTACGGGCCGACCGAGGCCGCCGTGCACGTGACCTTCTGGCGGTGCGATCCGACGCTGCATCACGGCAAAGTGCCGATGGGTCGGCCGATCGCCAACACCCAGTTGTACGTGCTCGATGCCGACCGGCAGCCGGTACCGATCGGCGTGACCGGCGAGATCCATATTGGCGGCGCGAATGTGGCGCGCGGCTATCTGAATCGGCCTGAATTGACCGCCGAGCGCTTTGCGCCGGATCCCTTCTCGAAGGATGGACGCCTCTACCAGACCGGTGACCTGGGACGCTGGCTGCCAGACGGGACACTTGAGTACATCGGCCGCAATGATTTTCAGGTGAAGGTACGAGGATTCCGCATCGAGCTGGGCGAAATCGAATCCCGTATGGCGGCCATCGCGGGTGTGCGTGAGGCCGTCGTCGTCGCACGCGAAGATGCGGCCGGCGGCAAACAGCTCATTGCTTACTGGATTGCTGGAGAAAAGGCGCCGTCGATTGCCGATCTGCGTGGTGCACTTACCGAGGTACTCCCCGAGTACATGGTGCCGAGCGCATTCGTGGTGCTCGATGCCTGGCCGCTGACGGCAAACGGCAAGTTGGATCGCAAGGCGTTGCCGGCCCCCGCCCAGGAGTCGGTCGTCACCCGAGCCTACGAGCCGCCGAGTGGCGACACCGAAATCGCCATCGCGCAGATCTGGCAGTCCTTGCTGGGCCTGCAGCAAGTCGGACGCAATGACAACTTCTTCGAGCTTGGCGGTCATTCGCTACTGGCCATCCAGGTGTTGAGCCGTATTCGGTCGCGCCTCGCTATCGACCTGCCGTTGCGTGCGCTGTTCGAGTCGCCCACGCTGGCGGGGCTGAGCCGGTGCGTGGCATCAATGGATGTCGTCGCAAGTGCGGGCATCGACATCGCCGATCGGCGACAGCCGCTACCTCTGTCATTTGCGCAGCAACGCCTGTGGTTCGTCCAGGAGATGGAAGGGCCTAGCACGACCTACAACATGCCGGTGACCTTGCGCCTGTCAGGCCCACTGAATCTCGACGCATTCGGCGCAGCACTGCAGACCCTCGTCGCCAGACACGAGGTGCTGCGCAGCCAATTCATTGCCCAGGATGGCGACGTACGTGTGCATATCTCGCCATGCTTGCAGGTGCCGCTTGCGCTGGTAGAGGCGACAGACTCGGATGTTTCAGCCCTGGAGCGTGCCCATGCCGACCACATCTTCGACCTGAAGACAGGCCCGCTGTTGATCTGCAAGGTTCTCAGGTTAGCCGCTGAAGAACACCGGTTGCTGCTCAACGTGCATCACATCGTGTGCGACGGTTGGTCAATGCGCGTGCTGATCGACGAGTGGCTGCAGACATACGACGCACTATGTCAGTCCCGAACTCTTTCGCTGCCGTCATTGCCATTGCAATACGTCGACTACGCGCTGTGGCAGCGTCAGACGTTCGACGGCGAGCGCCTCGACAGACAGCTGGCCTATTGGACTAGGCAGCTGGATGGCGCACCGGAGATGCTGAACCTGCCCACCGACCGGCCGCGGCCAGCCGTGCAGCGCTTCGAGAGTGGATCGGAAACTCGGCTGCTCAGTCGCACGCTGTCGCAGCAGCTGGCCAATGTCGGTAACGCCGCAGACGCCAGCCTCTTCATGACGCTGCTGTCGGCCTTTGCACTGTTGCTGTCGCGCTACAGCGGCGAGAAAGACCTGCTGATCGGAACCCCGGTGGTCAACCGTCATCGGCTGGAGCTCGAATCGTTGGTCGGCCTTTTCCTCGGCAGCCTGGCGTTGCGCGCGGATTTGTCAGGGCAGCCAAGCTTCACCGAGCTGTTGTCGCGCACGCGCAGGACTGCACTCGATGCCTATTCCAACAGCGACGTGCCGTTCGAGCGCATTGTCGATGCCCTGCCCCTGAAACGGGACCTGAGCCGCAGTCCGTTGTTCCAGGTGTTGTTCAACATGCTCGAGCTGCCCGAGCTGCCGAACCGTTCCTCCGCGCTGAACATCGAGCTCATGGACGGTGCGCAGTTCGATGCGAAGTACGACTTGACCTTGTACGCCGAACCCGGTGCGGGCGGGCTGAAGCTGCATCTCGTATACAACAGCATCTTGTTCGATGCGGAGCGCATGCAGGAGTTGCTGCGCCAGTTCGAACATTTGCTCGGGCAGATTGCAGCATCACCGGATCGCCCGATCGATGAATACAGTCTGCTGACGGCCCATGCAGCGGCGCTGCTGCCTGATCCCACTCTCCCGCTGGATCGCGACTGGGTCGGGTCGGTGCCGCAGATTTTCGCCGAGCGGCGCAACGCATTTCCCGATGCGCCGGCGGTGGTGTCCCATGAACACTGCTGGAGCTATGCCGAGCTCGACACGCATTCCGAGCGTATTGCCTGTTGGCTGCAGGAACGCGGAGTAATCGTGGGCGACATCGTCGCAATCCATGCCAGCCGCAATGCCACGCTCGTGGCGGCGGTACTTGGCATTCTCAAAGCCGGCGCCGCATTCACCATCCTGGACCCAGCATATCCCGTGGGGCACATCAGGGCCTGCATCGAGGTGGCGCGCCCGAAGGCGTGCTTGCAGATCGCAAACCACACTGTTGAAGGTGTCACCGAGCTGCGCGACGTGCTGCCACCCGACTCGGTGTGTCTGGACTTGCGCGACATCGAGCAGTGTCCGGAATTGATGGCGCAGGGCGCTCGTCGTGCCAGACCGGTGTCGATCGATGCCGATGACATCGCCCTGATTGCTTTCACCTCAGGTTCCACTGGCCGTCCGAAAGCCGTTCAGAGCCGTCATGGGCCATTGATGCGCTTCTATCCGTGGCTGCAGTCACGCTTCGGACTCTGTGCCGCCGATCGCTTTTCGCTCCTCTCCGGCCTCGCACACGACCCGCTGCAGCGCGACATCTTCAACGCCATGTATGCGGGGGCGAGCCTGCATATTCCACCGCCGGATGTGATGACGTCCGGACGTGTGGCGCAATGGATGGCTGCGTCGGAGATAACTGTCTCGCATCTGACGCCGGCCATGAACCAGGTGCTCTGCGAAACAACTGCGGTGACATCGTTGCCGAGTCTTCGTCGTGCATTTTTGATCGGCGACGTGCTTACGCGTCGCGATGTGCAGCGGCTGCAATCACTCGCCCCGCAGGCGGAAATCGTCAACACCTATGGCGCTACGGAAACCCAGCGTGCTCTGAGCTATTACGAAATTGCTGACGAATCCCCGGCACAGGCGCTGCGGCCGACCATCCCTCTGGGTCAAGGCATGCCAGGCGTGCAGTTACTGGTGTTGGACGCAGCGGAGCGTCGCATGGGTGTCGGTGAGCTCGGTGAGATCTATATCCGTAGTCATCACATCGCACGAGGCTACGTCGATGATCCGGTCTTGACGAGCCAGCGCTTCCTGCGCAATTCATTCACCAACGACAGCACCGACCGTATGTATCGCACCGGCGATATCGGTCGCTATCTGCCGAATGGCATGGTCGAGTGTCTGGGGCGCGCCGATCACCAGGTGAAACTGCGCGGCTTCCGCATCGAACTGGGTCATATCGAAGCGCTCTTGGGTCAGCATCCGGATATCCGCGAAGCGATCACCCTGATGCGCGAAGACGGTGAACGCGGCCGCTTTCTCGTCTCTTATGTGACGACGCGAAACAGGAAGCCAACTGCTTCGGAGTTACGCAGTCACCTGAAGTCGCGGCTTCCCGACTATATGCAGCCGTCGACCTACGTCTTTCTCGACACGTTGCCGCTGACGCCCAACGGCAAGGTCCATCGGCAGGCCTTGCCGAAGCCGGACGACGAATGGCGCGGTGCCGCCCACCTGCCGGCACGCACCCTGACGGAGAACACCGTAGCGGGAATCTGGTCGGAACTGCTCAAGCGCGAGCGTGTGGGCGTATTCGATGACTTCTTTGCGCTGGGTGGACATTCGCTGCTGGCGATTCAGGTGATCGCGCGAATCAGCAGGCAGCTCGATATCGATCTGCCACTGCGTTCCCTATTCGAAGCGCCGACGGTTGCCGCCTTGAGCGAGACGATCGATCGGCAACTGGCAGACCTGGAAGAGATCGAACTGTGAAGACTGAAGAGATTCTTGCTTTCCTGGCCGAACATTCGATCCAGGTACGGGTGGTCGATCGCAACCTGAAATTCAAGGGGCCGAAAGGTGCCTTGACCGAGTCGGTGCTGGAGCAGATCCGTCTCAGGAAAGACGAACTCATTGCCGCGCTGGAGCGTGGTGATTCGCGACGCATCGTTGCACGCAAGGCGGCCGACGGCCCAAGCGCAACTTCGTATCCGCAGCAGCGCTTGTGGTTCCTGCATCAGATGGATTCGGCGGCGAGCGTGGCCTATCACATGCCGGCGGGATTGCATTTGCAAGGTCGGTTAGACCGGGTGGCGTTGCGCCGTACGCTGGATGCCTTGGTAGCGCGGCATGAAAGCCTGCGCACGCGTTTCGTCAGCGTGGAAGGTCAACCGGTGCAGGTGATCGAGGCGGCGACGTGCGGCTTTGCCTTGCGTGAGCATGATCTGTCGATGCTCGATGCACAGTCGCGTCGCGACGAGTTGGTCTGCCTGAGCGGTGATGAAGCGGTGGCGCCGTTCGATCTGGCCACCGGTCCCCTGATTCGCGGTCAGTTGCTGCGTCTGGCCGATGACGAACACGTGTTGCTGGTGACCCAGCACCACATCATTTCCGACGGCTGGTCGATCGCGGTACTGGTACGCGAGCTGAGCGCGCTGTACACGGCCTTCAGTCAGGGGCAGCCTGATCCGTTGCCGCCACTGACGATTCAGTACGCCGACTACGCGGCCTGGCAACGGCAGTGGCTGCAAGGCGACGTGCTGCAGACGCAGGTGGCGTTCTGGCGCGAGCATCTTTCCGGCGCACCGGCGCTGCTGGAATTGCCGGCCGATCGTCCGCGTCCGGCGGTGCAAAGCTACCGTGGCGAACGTCTGCCGCTGACCCTGGATGCCACGCGTACGGCGGGACTGCGCGCGTTGTGCAGACGTCACGGCGTCACGCCCTTCATGGTGCTGCTCGGCGCCTGGTCGGCATTGTTGTCGCGCTTGAGCGGACAGACCGATCTGGTGATCGGCACACCGGTGGCCAATCGTCAGCGTGCCGAGATCGAGCCGTTGATCGGTTTGTTCGTGAACACCTTGGCCTTGCGTGTGCAATTGCAGGCCGACCCGACCGTGACGCAGCTGTTGTCGCAGATCAAGGCCACGATGCTGGCGGCGCAGACGCACCAGGACCTGCCCTTCGAGCAGGTGGTCGAGACGCTCAAGCCGACGCGCAGCCTGAGTCACAGTCCGATCTTCCAGGTCATGCTGTCGCTGGACAACACGCCCGACAGCACGCTGGCTCTGCCGGGTCTGACGTTGTCGACGTTGCCGACGCCGCGCTACACCACGCAGTTCGACCTGTCGTTGTCATTGACCGAATCGGGCGAGACCATTGGCGGATATCTGGAATACGCCAGCGATCTGTTTGACGCCAGCACCATCGAGCGTCACGCCGGACATCTGCTGACGCTGCTGGATGGATTGCTTGAACACGATGAGCAGCGCGTCAGTCAACTGCCGTTGCTCAGCCAGGCGCAGCGTCACCAGTTGCTGCACGAGTTCAACAATACCGCGACAGACTATCCGCAAGATGCATTGATCCACACTTTGTTCGAAGCGCAGGCGGCGGCGCGGCCGGATGCGATCGCACTGGTGCACGAGCAGCACACGCTCAGCTATCGCGAGTTGAACCGTCGTGCCAATCAGTTGGCATGGCAGCTGATCGCGCAAGGAGTGAGTCCGGACGATCGCGTGGCGATCTGCGTGGAGCGTGGCCTGGACATGGTGGTCGGTCTGCTGGGCATCCTCAAGGCCGGTGGTGCCTACGTGCCGCTGGATCCGGCCTACCCGACTGAGCGCTTGAACTACATGCTCGGTGACAGTGCGCCCACTGCCCTGCTCACACAGGGTGCGTTGCAGGAACGTCTGCAATCCCTGGACGGTGCTGCGGCGCGGCCCGTGTTGGTGCTCGATGCGATCGCGTGGAACGACGACGTCGATGAGGGCAATCCCGATCCCGATCAGCTCGGCCTGCACGCCCGTCATCTCGCCTATCTCATCTACACCTCCGGCTCCACCGGTCTGCCAAAAGGCGTCATGGTCGAGCATCGCAGCGTGGTCAATCTGATCCGCTCGCACGCCGAGGCCTGTGCCCTCACAGGCGCTGATCGGATGCTTCAGTTTGCCTCGTTCTCGTTCGATGCTTCCGTCGCGGAAATCTTTACGACCCTCTCTGTCGGTGCCTGCCTGGTGTTGCGCCCAGAGGATGTTCGCGCACCCGATGCGGCGTTCCTGCGGTTCATGCAGATGCACCGGATCACGGTCGCCGATGTGCCGACGGCGTTCTGGCAACAGTGGGCTCACTCATCGGCTACGGCGGAAAGCCTTGCTGATCTGCGCCTGGTCATCGTTGGTGGCGAGAAAGCCGAACTGCCCACATTGGTCAGTTGGTTCGACGATCACGCGCCCGCCAACAGCCGTTGGCTCAATGTTTATGGGCCGACCGAGGCCACCATCCAGGCAACGTCGATGTGCTTTGCCGTCGGCGATCGCCTGCCCGCACACGAAATCCCGATCGGTCGCCCGGTCTTCAACGCACAGATCCACATCCTGGATCCTAGAGGCCAACTTGTTCCTATCGGCGTAACCGGCGAAATACATATCGGTGGCGTCGGCTTGGCACGCGGCTATCTGGCCCGTGCCGAGCTGACGGCCGATCGCTTCATCACTTACTCGTTCGACGGTAGCGCTGATGCGCGTCTATATCGCACGGGCGATCTCGGCCGCTGGTTGCCTGACGGCTCACTCGAGTACCTGGGGCGTAACGACGCCCAAGTAAAGATTCGCGGCTACCGTATCGAGCCCGGCGAAATCGAGGCACGACTGCTCGAATGTGTGGGTGTGCATGAAGCCTTGGTGCTCGCGCGGCAGGATGGGCCCGGTGAAAACCGTTTGGTCGCCTATCTGCGCTGCGACGCTGCCACGCCAGCTACTGTGGCCGACCTTCGTGCGCAATTGGCGATGATGTTGCCGGAATACATGGTGCCGAGCGCATTCGTGCAGCTCGACGCCTTTCCACTGACCGTCAGCGGCAAGATCGATCGCCGCGCCCTGCCCGCGCCGGATCAGACAGCGGTGGTGAGCCAGGTGTACCAGGCACCGTTGGGCGCGCTGGAGATGACGATCGCTCGGGTCTGGGCAGAGCTGCTAGACATCGAGCGAGTCGGACGACTCGACGATTTCTTTGCGCTCGGCGGCCATTCGCTGTTAGCCGTACAACTGGCATCGCGTCTGCGCAGCGAGCTCGGCGTCGAAGTGGCGCTCCGGGATCTGTTCTCGCAGCCAACGCTATCGGGTTTCGCGCAGCTGGTGGCGCGGGCGGCACGTAGCACACTGACGGCGATTCCCGTCAGCACCGACGAAACGGCCAAGCCGCTTTCATTTTCGCAGCAGCGCTTGTGGTTCCTGCATCAGATGGATTCGGCGGCGAGCGTGGCCTATCACATGCCGGCGGGATTGCATTTGCAAGGTCGGTTAGACCGGGTGGCGTTGCGCCGTACGCTGGATGCCTTGGTAGCGCGGCATGAAAGCCTGCGCACGCGTTTCGTCAGCGTGGAAGGTCAACCGGTGCAGGTGATCGAGGCGGCGACGTGCGGCTTTGCCTTGCGTGAGCATGATCTGTCGATGCTCGATGCACAGTCGCGTCGCGACGAGTTGGTCTGCCTGAGCGGTGATGAAGCGGTGGCGCCGTTCGATCTGGCCACCGGTCCCCTGATTCGCGGTCAGTTGCTGCGTCTGGCCGATGACGAACACGTGTTGCTGGTGACCCAGCACCACATCATTTCCGACGGCTGGTCGATCGCGGTACTGGTACGCGAGCTGAGCGCGCTGTACACGGCCTTCAGTCAGGGGCAGCCTGATCCGTTGCCGCCACTGACGATTCAGTACGCCGACTACGCGGCCTGGCAACGGCAGTGGCTGCAAGGCGACGTGCTGCAGACGCAGGTGGCGTTCTGGCGCGAGCATCTTTCCGGCGCACCGGCGCTGCTGGAATTGCCGGCCGATCGTCCGCGTCCGGCGGTGCAAAGCTACCGTGGCGAACGTCTGCCGCTGACCCTGGATGCCACGCGTACGGCGGGACTGCGCGCGTTGTGCAGACGTCACGGCGTCACGCCCTTCATGGTGCTGCTCGGCGCCTGGTCGGCATTGTTGTCGCGCTTGAGCGGACAGACCGATCTGGTGATCGGCACACCGGTGGCCAATCGTCAGCGTGCCGAGATCGAGCCGTTGATCGGTTTGTTCGTGAACACCTTGGCCTTGCGTGTGCAATTGCAGGCCGACCCGACCGTGACGCAGCTGTTGTCGCAGATCAAGGCCACGATGCTGGCGGCGCAGACGCACCAGGACCTGCCCTTCGAGCAGGTGGTCGAGACGCTCAAGCCGACGCGCAGCCTGAGTCACAGTCCGATCTTCCAGGTCATGCTGTCGCTGGACAACACGCCCGACAGCACGCTGGCTCTGCCGGGTCTGACGTTGTCGACGTTGCCGACGCCGCGCTACACCACGCAGTTCGACCTGTCGTTGTCATTGACCGAATCGGGCGAGACCATTGGCGGATATCTGGAATACGCCAGCGATCTGTTTGACGCCAGCACCATCGAGCGTCACGCCGGACATCTGCTGACGCTGCTGGATGGATTGCTTGAACACGATGAGCAGCGCGTCAGTCAACTGCCGTTGCTCAGCCAGGCGCAGCGTCACCAGTTGCTGCACGAGTTCAACAATACCGCGACAGACTATCCGCAAGATGCATTGATCCACACTTTGTTCGAAGCGCAGGCGGCGGCGCGGCCGGATGCGATCGCACTGGTGCACGAGCAGCACACGCTCAGCTATCGCGAGTTGAACCGTCGTGCCAATCAGTTGGCATGGCAGCTGATCGCGCAAGGAGTGAGTCCGGACGATCGCGTGGCGATCTGCGTGGAGCGTGGCCTGGACATGGTGGTCGGTCTGCTGGGCATCCTCAAGGCCGGTGGTGCCTACGTGCCGCTGGATCCGGCCTACCCGACTGAGCGCTTGAACTACATGCTCGGTGACAGTGCGCCCACTGCCCTGCTCACACAGGGTGCGTTGCAGGAACGTCTGCAATCCCTGGACGGTGCTGCGGCGCGGCCCGTGTTGGTGCTCGATGCGATCGCGTGGAACGACGACGTCGATGAGGGCAATCCCGATCCCGATCAGCTCGGCCTGCACGCCCGTCATCTCGCCTATCTCATCTACACCTCCGGCTCCACCGGTCTGCCAAAAGGCGTCATGGTCGAGCATCGCAGCGTGGTGCGCCTCGTCACGTGCAGTGATCTCGTGGCGCTGGATGCGTCGAGCGTCTTCTCGCAGTCGTCGAATATCTCTTTCGACGCGGCGACCTATGAAATCTGGGGCGCCTTGTTGAATGGTGGAAAACTGGTCCACTTCGACACAGATTGCCTGATTGATTCCGCCCGCCTGGCTGCGCAGTTGCGCGCCGATGAGATTGGGGTGTTCTGGGTCACGGCACCGTTGTTCAATCGGATCGCGACGGAGGCGCCGGATTGCTTTGCCACGCTTAGCGCCGTTGTTTTTGGTGGAGAAGCGGCCTCGGCACCTGCGGTAGACAAGATCTTGCGAAGCGGAAAGCCGAAACAGCTGATCAATGGCTACGGTCCCACCGAGAACACCACGTTCAGTACTCGGTTTGAAATCGACGCGCCACACATCGAAGGCGCTTGCAGCGTACCGATCGGCTCGTCGATGGCATGGACGCGTACCTACATTCTTGATCCACTCCAGCAGCCCGTGCCGATCGGCGTGGTCGGTGAGCTGTACCTGGGTGGACCCGGCCTGGCGCGCGGCTATTTCAACAAACCGGAATTGACCGCTGAGCGCTTTTGCGCCGACCCATTCAGCGGCGGTGGTGATCAGCGGTTGTATCGGACCGGCGATCTCGTGCGCTGGTTGCCGGATGGCAATATCGAGTATCTGGCTTTCCAGCACAGTGGGATCCGAAGCTTGGAATTCACGTGACTTGAAGTCG
>JADMIO010945808.1_pt1 | contig 28419 bp, 28 predicted proteins | sample 8958161 | NCBI WGS metagenome assembly JADMIO01 (sample SAMN16585339, study PRJNA669376) | soil metagenome | isolation source: Crop rotation soil | place: USA: Cullars Rotation, Alabama | collected 2011 | reverse complement strand
CCGAGGATCAGAAACGACGGGGAGTCGTCTGTTCCTCAGCCGGCAATCACGCCCAGGGAGTGGCCCTGGCCGCCCGCATTCACGGGATTCGAGCCGTAGTCTGTATGGCGGCAAACGCGACGCCTTCCAAGATTGCTGCCACGCGCGGCTACGGTGCCGAAGTCGTGCTTCACGGCACCATCTGGGACGAAGCCAATGAGAAGGCCAAAGAGCTCGTCCGCAACGAAGGTCTCACCTACGTGCATCCGTTCGACGATGAACAGTTGATTGCCGGGCAGGGCACGCTCGGTTTGGAGATCGTCCAAGACTGGCCCGAAGTCGATGCGGTGATCGTACCCATTGGTGGCGGCGGGCTGATTTCCGGCGTGTCGATGGCCGCGAAGAGCCACAACCCTCGCGTCCGGATCATCGGCGTCGAGTCGTCCGATGGTCCGGCGATGAAGAAGAGCGTCGAAGCGGGGCAGCTCGAGACCATCGATTGCCGAACGGTCATCGACGGCCTGCGCGTGCGCCGGGTCGGCGAAATCAACTTCTCGGTCGTGCAGCGATTCGTGGATGAAATTGTCGCGCTGCCAGATCGGCAGATCTTCGACGCCGTCGTCTGGATCATGGAGCGGTGCAAGCTCGTCGTCGAAGGCGCGGCCGCTGCACCGGTTGCGGCACTGCTCAATGGCCTGATCAAGCTCCCGCCCGGATCGCGAGTAGCGGTCGTCTTATCGGGTGGGAATCTGAATCTCGATCAGCTCCGCGGTCTCAGTTGGAACTGACTGAAGCGGCCGTGTGGCGCACGACGAGCTTTCGCCACGATGCCTCGAGGCTGCTCAGGAATTGCTTGAAGGCCGGGTCTTCGCGAAGCGGGTCGAGCAGCGGATCGCGAGCGAACCAGGGATAGCAGGGGAATCCGGTCCGGGCGGCTTCCTCGAGATGCTTTCGTGCCTCCGCCACGTCACCCAGCTGAGCAAAGGTCGCGCCGAGGCTGTACTCGATATGGTGGTCGATGAAGCCGCCGCCGAGAACGCCTTGCACCAGTGCCCTGGCATCCGCACCGGCATTCGCAGCGCGCACGCTGGCCAGCACGGCCTGCGATCGCCGATCCGCCGGTGAAGCGCCGGTCAGGTTCAGCAATTGCGCCGCCTGTGAAACATCGCCCGTGTAGTAGAACGCCTGCCCGAGCAGCCAATTGCCGGCAGTGCCGGGTACATGCTGCTGGATGGCCTCCAACACGCTCCGCGCTTCCTGAAAGCGGCCGGCAAAGAGAGCCGTGATGCCGCGCGCGCGTTCAGACTCGAGCTTCACCGGCTGGCTCAGCGGATTCACGTCGGCTGCCGCTTGCAACTCGGGTCCGACCAGATCGAGCAGGCCGAGATGATAGAAAGCTGCCGCACGATAGAGATGCGGCTGATCGAGATTGGGATTGAGGGCCAGCGCCAACCGGGCTTCCTCGATGGTTTCTTCCCACTTGAACTCGATGGCGCGATAGGCACCCGACAACGCTTCGTGCGCTTCGGCCAGTTGAGGATCCAGCTTCAACGCCGCTTGCGCTTCCTTCTCGGCTCGTTCGGCCCATGCCGACGCCTCGGCCGGTGTCGCGGAAAAGCGAATCCGCATCGTGGCGCTGGCCAGCGCCACACCCGCTCGCGCCGGGGCGTAGTCACGCTCGATCTTCAACGCTTCTTCAAAGGCGTCCACCGAAGCGCGGACGCTGTCTGGAGTGGCGCGCGAGAGGAGCGCCCGCCCTTCCAGATAGCGCTCGTAGGCTGCGGCGTTCTCGGTATATCGACGCAGCAGGCGCTCTCGTTCGGCGGTGGTCATCTGCACCTTGAGCGCCTCGGCCACCGCGCGAGACAGCTGATCCTGGAGACCCAGGAGATCTGATCTGGCGACGTCGTAGTGGTTTCCCCAGATCGCCGATCCGTCATCAGCGCGCACCAGCTGAACGCTGACGCGCAGTCGATTGTCAGCTTCTTGAAGAATCCCGGTCAGCACGTAGTCGCTCTTGAGCGCCCGTCCTACGTCCTTTGGATCCACCGTTTCGTTCTCATACCGGAGGATGGCGCTGGTCGGGCGCGGCGCCAGCCGCTCGACGCTGGCAAGGCGCGTGATGATGGCGTCGGGGAGCGCGACGCCAAGAAATCTGATCGGTTGCGACACCGAGACGGCGTGAAAGGGCAGCACGGCGACTGTAATCTTCCCCGTACTAGCTTGGGGCGCCGTTGTCTGAAACCGCTGAAAGACCACGATGCCGATCACGGCAAGGGCCAGCAGGCCGAGCACGGCGCCCACGACCGTGACGGCGGCCGTGCGTTCGCGTAGTGCCGGTTCTCTTGCCGAGTCGGTTCGAGGCCCATCGCTCGTGCTGGCCAGAGCGTCGCGAAGGTCGCTGGCTGTCGGCGGACGTCGACCGGGTTCCTTGGCGAGCGCGCGAGTAATCGTGCGCTCGAGCGAGGCGGAGAGGTTCGGGTTGATCGACGTGGGTTTGGCCGGTATGCGACCGAGAATCGCACCGAGGAGCTCCGCACGTGTGGCGCCTGGATACAAGTGCTGGCCCGTGGCCAGCTCGTACAGCACCGCACCAGCAGCGTAAATATCGGTGCGCTGATCGACCGTCTCGCCCTTGATCTGCTCAGGCGCCATGTAAGGGAGCGTGCCGGCAAACTCGGCCTCGCTGTCGGATGTCTCTGTGGCTCGACTGCTGACCGGCTGCAGCAGGCGCGCGAGTCCGAAGTCGAGAATCTTCAGGCGGCCGTCCGGCGTCAGGCGCAGGTTGCTCGGCTTCAGGTCGCGATGCACCATGCCGTGCTGATGCAGCGCTGCCAGTCCATCGGCGAGCTGCATGCCCAGATCCCGAACGCGGTCGTCGGCAAGCGCGCCGCCGGCGGCGAGCTGGTCGAGTCCGCGTCCCGGAATGTATTCCATCACCAGGAAATCGACGCCGCTGTCGGTGTCGAAGTCGTGGATCGTGGCGATCTGCGGATGATTGATCCGTGAAAGGGCGAGCGCCTCCTTCTTGAATCGCCGCCGTGCGTCCTCATCTGTCAGCCGTCCCGGCGGCAGGACCTTCAAGGCGACGTCGCGATCCAGCCGTTCGTCGCGCGCACGATAGACGACACCCATGCCTCCAGCGCCAAGGCGCTCGAGGATGTGGTAGCGGCCGAGCGTGCGATCGACGAGATCGTCGCGCTCGGAGTTGGTCATGGTCATACGTGGCCGGTGTTACCGCGTTATGTCAGGCACGAAGTGCTGTTTCGAGATCGGCGGCCGCTTGTAGTTGGATTTGCGCCGCCTTCGTTTTGGCAAGTCCAACGGCGGCGGAGTCGAATCCTTGTAGGGCACGGAGCTCAGGATATGAGCGATGCAGTTGAGCCGGGCGCGTCGCTTGTCGTCGGCTTCGACCGTCCACCACGGCGACTTCTTGGTGTCCGTGTGGCGGAACATCTCGTCTTTGGCCTTCGAGTACTCGACCCACTTGGACATCGACTCGAGATCCATCGGGCTGAGCTTCCAGCGGCGCGCCGGGTTGCCGGCTCGCTCCTTGAATCGGTGCTCTTGTTCCTCGTCACTGACCGAAAACCAGTACTTCAGCAGCGTGATGCCCGAGCGCACCAGCATCCGCTCGAACTCGGGGCAGGTGCGCATGAACTCCTGATACTCATCGTCGCTGCAGAATCCCATCACATGCTCGACGCCAGCGCGGTTGTACCAGCTCCTGTCGAAAATCACGATCTCCCCGGCTGCCGGCAGATGCTCGACGTAGCGCTGGAAATACCACTGGGTTTTCTCTTTGTCGGTCGGCGTTCCAAGAGCCACGACGCGGCAACCACGCGGATTGAGCGGCTCGTGAATGGTCTTCACGGCGCCTCCCTTGCCGGCCGCGTCACGACCTTCGAAGAGAATCACCAGCTTCTGGCCGGTGTCTTTGATCCAGTACTGCATCTTGACGAGCTCGAAGTGCAGCTCGGCAAGCTTTTCCTCGTAGACCTTTCGCTCGAGTTTGTCGCTCATATCAAGGTTCAGCGCGGCTGCGCGCGGACGGTGGTTGAGCCGATCGCTTCGGTGAATGCCACGACCAGCGTCGTCACGACGACGAAGATAGTCGAGATTGCCGCGATGGACGGGTCGAACTGCCACTCGACATAGGTGAGGATCCGAATCGGCAGGGTGACCGTATCCGCGCCAATCAAGTAGATCGACACCACCACATTATCGAATGACGTGACGAACGAGAAGATGGACGCGGCGATGACGCCAGGACGCAACAGAGGCAGCAGGACGCGACGGAACGTCGTCCATCCATTCGCCCCAAGTGTGCGTGACGCCTCTTCAATAGACGGGTCGATGCGGTGCAGCGACGCCGTGAGGCTTCTGATCGCGTAGGGGATGCAGATCACCAGGTGCGCCAGCACGAGCCGAGGGAACGAGCGAATCAGGCCGATGGCGGTGAAGTACTGAAGTAGCGCGATGCCGGTGATGATTCCCGGAAGCACCAGCGGGCTCATCAGTATGGCCTCGATGACCGCCTTGCCCGGAAGACGCCCGCGCACCAGCGCCAGTGACGCCGGTAACCCCAAGACCACTGCGCCGATGGAAGCCAGCGCCGCGATCTCGATGCTGACGAGCGCAGACGAAATGAACTCGTCGCGCCCTGCGAGATAGCGGAACCAGCGCAGAGAGAATCCCGGCGGCGGAAACGCCACCGTCGAACCACTGCTGAACGACAGCACCAGCACGATCGCGATCGGCGCCAGCAGGAAGGCGTAGCCGGCGAGGTTATAGACCGTCAGCAGGCGCTTACCCACCGTCGCTCTCGCTTGTCACCTGGCCCAGTCGCCCCGAACGCGCCAACCGGTTGCCTGTCGCGATTGTCAGCAGCGACACGACCAGCAGAATCATGGCGATGGCGGCGCCGAATCCCCAGTTCTGGGCGATGGTGATCTGTTGATACAGGAGAACCGGGAGGAACCGCCCGCGCGATGTGCCGCCGATCAGTTGCGGCACGACAAACGCGGCAATGGTCAGGCTGAAGACGACGATCCCGCCCGAGATCAGGCCAGGCAGGCTGAGAGGTGCAATCACCGTCCTGAAGACACGATGTCCTGGAGCGCCGCACGTCCGGGCCGATTCGAGAATCTCCGGATCGATCCGATCCAGCGCGCTGGCAACCGTGAGAACCATGAACGGCATGGCGCGGTGCACGCTCACAAGGACAACGGCCAGGTAGCTGTTGAGGAAGTCGGCCGGCAAGATCACCATCCAGCCGAACACTTTGACGACGACGTTGGCGTAGAAGGGCGAGAGCAGCAGGATGACGAGCAGCGAGCGAAGACGGCCGCGTGCCTGCCAGTACGAATATGCCAGCGGGAAAGACACGACAGCGGTCAGCACCATGACGAGGATCGCGGTGCCGAGAGTCGTTGCCAGCGCCTCGAGGTAATAGCTGTCGCCGAAGAATCGCTGGTAGTGTTCGAAAGTTAGTCCCTCCGCGCCGCGGAAGCTCTCAGCTGCCATCGTCAGAATCGGCGCGATGAAGAGCACCGCTGTCAGCGCGATCGGCGCCAGCAGCAGCAAGAGCGATCTCGCGCGACCGTTTGGGCGCGACGTCATGCGCGGAACAGCCGGACAGAATCCGGGTCGAAGACAATCGTGAGACGATCCCCGGGCTGAGCCGGCTGTTGCTCAATCATCACCGCGTGTGGCCAGCGCATCTCGAGCCGCTGAGAGCCGATTCTGACGACATAACTATGAGTTGATCCCAGATAGGCGATCGACTCGATTTCCCCAATCAGCCCGTCGCGATCGGTCGTCTGGACTGGCTGCACCCGCTCCGGCTTGATGCTGACGTTGACGGCATCACCAGTTCGCAGCCCTTCGCGATTGTTCGCCCGTACCTCGCCGGCGTCGCCGATGGCGATTGCGACCGTGCCGTCTTCCGCCCAATCGCGCACGATTCCGTTGACGATGTTGGTTGCGCCGACGAAGTCGGCGACAAACGTCGATTGCGGCCTGTCGTAGATCTCCTCTGGCGTGCCCAATTGCTCGACCCGCCCGTCACGCATGACCGCGATCCGATCCGAGAGTGCCAGCGCTTCCTGTTGATCGTGGGTGACGAAGATTGTCGTCAATCCGAGTGTCCGCTGCAGACGCTTGAGCTCGGCACGCATCGCCACGCGGAGTTTGACGTCGAGATTGCTCAGTGGTTCGTCGAGCAGGAGCACGTCGGGACGATAGACGATGGCGCGGGCGATGGCGACGCGCTGTTGCTGCCCGCCAGACAGCTGATGCGGAAGACGATGTGTAGTGTTGGGCAGCGAGACGAGCGCGAGTGCCTCGGCGACCCGTTGCTCGATTTCCTCGCGCGCCGTACCGCGCTCGCGCAGTCCGTAGCCGACGTTTTCGCCGACGGTCAGATGCGGGAACAGCGCGTACTTCTGGAACACCATTCCGAGGTTGCGCTGCCACGTCGGGACACTGGTGACGTCGCGGCCGCCGATCAGCACCCGTCCGCGATCCAGCTCGGCCAGACCGGCGATGCAGCGCAGCGTGGTCGTCTTGCCGCACCCGCTTGGCCCCAGCAGCGAGAAGAACTCGCCTTCGCGAATGTCCAGCTGCTGAACGTCGAGGACGACCTGCGAGCCGTACGCCTTCTGCAGTTCCTGCAGCGACACCTGGGCCACGTCAGCCCCTGATCTCGCGCGTCCAGCGCTCCACCCATGCTTCACGGCCGCGGCTGACGGCGTCGGGGTCGAAGAACACCGTCTTGTTCGCGATCCGTGCCTTCAGGGCATCGGTGACGCCAGCCTTGGTGTTGAAGACGCTCACGTTGTAGTCGCGCGCCCAACCCAGCTGCGCCTCGGGCTGCAGATAGAAATCGATGAATCGCTCGGCGAGATCCTTCACCCTGGTTCCGCGGACAATCTGCGCGACTGCCGGCGAGCCCAGGCACCCTTCGGCGGGGAAAACCATCGCCACCGGGCTGCCTTGATTCATCTCTGCCTGCAGCATGTTGCTGCTGATCGCGACGATGACGTTCTCACTGCTCACGAGCGGTCTCACTTCGCCGATGTTGTGGAAGTACTTCCGCACGTTCGGCGCCAGCCGCTTGAGCGCCGCGAAGCCTGGATCGAGGTTGTCGTACGAGCCACCGTTGAGCGCATTGGCCTCGAGAAGGAACAAGAGTCCGGGCGTCAGCTCGATCGCGCCAGGGATGACGAGGGCTTTGAAGCGTGAGTTCCATAGATCCGCCCACGACGCGGGAGGCGCAACGGTCAACGCCTTGGTGTTGTATCCGAGCGCGAGATTGTGACAATGCACCATCGGTCCGAATCCGCGCGCGTCAATCGCTTCGGGCGAGACATCGCGAAGGCTTGGAACGTTGCCAGGACTGATGGTTTCAAAAAGTCCCGACTCAATCGCCTTCCCCATTACGAGCTGATCGACGATGACCACGTCCACCGTTGGCGCGGCACGCTCCGCCATGAGACGAGTGACAATCTGGGCCGCCGATGCCGGTACGACCTCGACCGCGGCGCCAGTCGCGCGTTCGAACGGTTCGATGACCAGACGGCGCGCGAGCTCTTCGTAGATGCCGCCGTTCAGCATCACGCGCAGCTGGCGCTTGGAAGGGTCGCCGCCGGAAGCGCAACGGCTCGCCACCGTTGCCGCCGCGCCGCCCGCCAGTCGAATGAACGCCCGTCTGTCGATCACAACGCGACAGCTTATCGCGGAAGGCGGACAGGCGGTCTGACGAGGCGCTGTCAGCTGGAATAGATGTCGTAGGCGACCTGATTCTTGCCCTGCTTCTTCGCGGAGTACATCAGGTCGTCTACCCGCTTCATCAGCTCGTCGATATTCGCGGGCATCCGGAGGCAGGTCAGGGCGCCAATCGAGAAGGTGACCGGCCAGTCTTTCTGCAGCATTTCATCCATCAGCGCTGACTGCAGCTTCTGCACCGCGCTCTTGGCCGACTCAGGGCTGGTCTCGGGCATGAAGAACGCGAACTCGTCGCCGCCCATACGTGCCACCAGATCGCTCTTCCTCAGGTTGGCAGTCGCACGCTCGACGACCGCACAGAGCAGCTGGTCGCCGACGGCGTGACCGAAGCGATCGTTGATCGCCTTGAAGTCATCGATGTCGGCAAACGCAATGCTGAACGGTCGCGCGTAACGCTGCGACCGCACCAGCTCGGCCTCGAGCGACTCGACGAAGAAGCGGCGATTGGCGGCGCCGGTCAGGTAGTCCCGTCGCGCCAGTTCTTTTTCGCGCTCCAGGGTCTGGAGAAGAGGCAGGAAAAACGTGGCGATCAAGAAGGATGCGAGGCGCGTGCTGCCGTTCCAGTACTGAATCAGCGGATGCGAGTACGACGTACCCGATACTCTGTCGGCGATGTACCACGCGACGGCGCTGGCGATGGAAGTGGCGACGCCAAGCGGCCGTCCCGTGAACCATGTCACCAGGATGATCGGCATCACGTAGAAGATGGCGAAGGAAATCTCGGGCCCGGTCAGCACATCGATGACGGCCACGAGGACGATGAGGAGAAGCCCGGTAGTAATCCAAAAATGACGGCTGCGTTTCTCTAGACTCGACAGTTCTGCCATGGGTCCCTGGGGAGCTGAATTGATGAGATGTCCCGACGTCATCAATTTCCTGCAAGGACCGTGCAACGCGTCAAAGTGTGAAGAGCTGCGACTACGATAGTCGGTGAGGTGGTCGGTGCCGTTTTCGAGTGCGAGTGGCGTGAGGATTCACTATCGAATATCCGGCCGTGGGCCAACGTCCCTCATCCTGATCCACGAGCTTGGCGGCAGCCTCGAGAACTGGAACGAGGTCGTGACCAATCTGGGTGACAGCTTTTGCGTGCTTCGCTACGACCTGCGAGGCGCCGGACAGTCGGATCCGGTCTCCGATCCGTTCACCATGGAAGATCAGGCCGACGATCTCGAGCGCCTGGTCGACGACACGAAACTGCGCACGCCGTTACTCATCGCCGGGGCAGCGGCCGGCTCGGCCGTCGCCGTCGTCTATGCTGCGCGCCACGCGACAAAAGTCTCCGGCTTGATTCTTTGTCCGCCGGCGCTGAGCGTAACTCCCGATCGCCGTCAATACCTGACCCAGCGGTCGGCGCAGGCTGCGAGCGAGGGCATGCACGCCATCATCGATCAAACCCTGGCGCAGTCCTTTCCACCTGCGGTCATTCGCGATCTCGAGCGGTATCGCGTGTATCGCGAGCGCTTCCTGGCGAACGATCCGGTGTCGTACGGATTCGCCAACCGCGCCCTGGCCGAGTCAACGGCCGATACGTACGCGGCGTCGGTCGTGTGTCCGGTCCTGTTGCTGGCCGGCAGACACGATCCGCTGCGGCCACTCGCGCACGTGTCGAGTGTCGCCGCCAGTTTTCCCAATGCGCGGGTCGCGGAACTGGACAGCGCACACATCATGAGCCAGCAGTCGCCCGTCGATCTCGCGCGAGCGATCCTGGAATTTCGCGACCGGTTGAGCTGAGCATGGCCGCGTCCCCAACGTTCGCTGCGCTGAACGGACTGCGCGTCCATTACGAGGTGAGCGGCCGCAGGGGCGCGCCATGGCTGATCTTCAGCAGCTCTCTGATGACCAGCCTGGGGATGTGGGACGCACAGTGGCGGACGTTTCGCGACACCTATCGCATTCTTCGCTACGACCCGCGCGGCCATGGACAGACGCAACCTCCCGTCGGCGCTTCGACATTCGATGATCTCAGCAGCGATCTCAACGAGCTCTGCGCGCATCTGGGGATCGAACGCGCCGTGATCATTGGTGTGTCGATGGGTGGCGTCAGCGCTCTTCGAATGGCGCAGCGGTTTCCCGATCGAGTTGCAGGCGTCGTAGCGTGCGATTGCCAGTCATTTTCTCCAGCGACGTCGATGACCGTATGGGAAGAGCGCATCCGCATCGCCGCCGAGTCGGGCATGAGCGGCCTTGTGGAGTCGACCGTCACCAGGTGGTTTCGGCCGGCGTTCGTCGCTCGAAATGGACGCGATCTGAACGACGTTCGACACATGATCGCGAGCACGTCGCTCGACGGGTTCGTCTCGTGCGCTCGCGCCCTGCAATCGTTCGACATTCGTCCGGGCTTCTCGCAGATCTCGGCACCGACCTGCCTCATCGTCGGCGACAGCGACGGCGTGCTGCCGACCGTGATGCGCGAGATGCATCGCGGGCTGCCGGGTTCAACTTTTGTTCAGATTGCGGAGGCCGGGCACCTGCCGAATGTCGAGCAGGCCGCGACGTTCAACCATACGATTCAGGCTTTTCTGATTCAGATCGGCTGGCATCCGCAGCGCTAAGGCCCTCAGACAAAGGACTCGAATGTCGCGCATCGTCCTTCCCAGCATCGACTCCATGACCGCGGACCAGCGCCGGGCCTACGACACCGTCGTCGCCGGCCGCCGAGGCCGCGCCCCGGCGCCGTTTCTTGCCTGGCTGCACAGTCCCGAACTGGCCGGCCGCGCGCAGAAGCTTGGCGAGTTCGTCAGGTATGAGACGACGATGGCGCCCAGGCTGTCGGAGCTGGCGATTCTGGTCGTCGCCCATTGGTGGTCGTCCGAGTACGAGTGGACGATTCACAAGGCAGAAGCGATCAAAGGCGGCGTGTCCGAGGTCGTGATTGCAGCGATCGCCAGCGATCAGCCGCCCGCTTTCAAGGCGGTTGACGAACAAGCGGTCTACGACTTCGCGATGAGCTTGTGCCGCTCCCGCTCCGTACCCGACCACATCTATCAGCGCGCAGTCGAAGCCATCGGCGATCGTGGAGTGGTCGAGCTCGTCGGCTTGCTCGGCTACTACACGCTGATCTCGATGACGCTCAATGCGTTTGAGATAAAAACGTAGCGAGTCGCCGTCCTCTTGACATCCCACAGGTCGAGCACTAAGCTCCTCTATATAACCCACAGGAGCGGCGTGCATGGCTGATCAGAAGTCGGAAATTCTTCAAGGCACGCTCGACCTGATGGTGCTGCAGACACTCGACGCCATGGGACCGATGCACGGCTACGGCATCGCCCGTCGCATCGAGCAGATCAGCGAAGAAGCCCTGCAGATCAACCAGGGGACCATCTATCTCTGCCTCGTTCGCCTCGTGCAGAAGCGATGGCTCACGGCAGAGTGGGGCGCCTCTGAAAACAACCGCCAGGCGAAGTTCTACGCCATCTCCAAGGCCGGCAGGAAGCAGCTCGCGGAAGAGACCGAAAACTGGGAACGCGTCGCTGGTGTGATTGGCCGGCTGCTGCAACTGGCACGGAGGTAGCCGTGTTCGACGCCCTGAGGAACTTCGGCGCTCGCGTCGCGGCCTTTGCGGCCTCGAGCCGCCTCGATCGCGATTTCGATCGAGAGCTCGATACCCACGTCGCGATGCTCGCCGACGAGAACGTGGCGCGCGGGATGAGCCCTGCCGATGCCCGTCGAGAGGCAGTCGTTCGGGTCGGCAACCGCTCTTCACTGAAGGCCCGCCATCGAGACGCGCGAGCTCTCCCCTTCCTTGAATCGATTGCGCAGGACGTAACGCTCGCGTTCCGTCTGATTGCGAAGACGCCGTCGTTTTCGGCAGCCATCGTTGTCACGCTGGCACTCGGGATTGCGATGAATGCGCTGGGGTTCACCATCATCAACGCGGCGTTTCTTCGCGGCATGCCGTTCGAGGATGGCAAGTCGCTCCGCATGATCACGTGGGCGACCAAGTCTGGTCGTCGCGCAGCCGCTTCGCTTCCCGAGCTCGAGGTGTGGCGCGCCCGCAGCCGCACGTTTTCCGGCATCGCGGCATTTGATACGACATCGATGAGCCTCAGCGACGGCTTCGCGCCACCTGAACAGGTCGATGGCGCCTGGATGTCGGCGAACGCCTTCGACGTATTGAGGCAGCAGCCGCTGCTTGGCCGTGCATTCCGGCCCGAAGACGGGCTCGCCAATGCGGAAACAGTCGCAGTAATTGGTGCCAAGGTCTGGCGCAACCGCTATGGCAACGATCCTTCCGTTCTTGGGAGGCCGATTCGGCTGAACGGCCGGCCGGCCACCATCATTGGCGTCATGCCAGAGGACATGAGGTTCCCCGTCACGGCTGATCTCTGGGCGCCGTTCATTCGCACCGAGGAGATGGAACGTCGATCCTCTCGAGGGCTGAGCGCTTTTGGCCGCCTCGATCATCAATTCGAGCCACGAACAGCACAGACCGAGCTCGAAGGCCTCGCAAGCACCGGCCTCCCGACGGATCCGGAAGCCACCAAAGATCTGATTGGCGTCAGAGTCGAAACGATCAACGACTTCTTCATCGGCGGCAAGGCGCGACCCATGTTTATGGTGGTGATGGGCGCGGTATGGTTCGTGCTCCTGATTGCATGCGTCAACGTGGCGAATCTCCTGCTGTCGCGTGCCGTAACCCGCGGGCGCGAGATGGCGGTTCGTATTTCCTTGGGCGCGACGCGGGCGCGGCTGATTCGTCAACTGATCATCGAGAACGCCGTGTTCAGCGTGGTCGGCGGCGCGATCGGCCTTCTGCTGGCAACGGTTGGTGTCGGCGCGTTCGATGCGTCGTTGGAGCAGTCTGGCAAGCCGTTTTGGCTCATCTTTTCGGTCGACTACGCGGTGATTGGTTACGTAGCGGCCATTTGCCTGTTCACCTCCATCCTCTTCGGACTTGCTCCGGCGCTTCAGATCTCGAAAACCAACGCCAACGAAGTACTGAAAGAGGGCGGCCGCGGAACCGTGGGCAGTCGTCGCTCGCGATGGATGGCCGGCTCGTTGGTTGTTGCCGAGATCAGCCTCACCGTTGTGCTGCTGATCGGTGCCGGTCTCATGGTGCGGAGCTTCTTCAATACGTTCAGCCTGAACATTGGCATCCAGACCGAGGGGCTGATGTCGATGGCGGTGGAGTTGCCGGAACAGAAATACGACTCAGCCGACACGCGTCGCGCGTTCTTTGCGCGAATCGAGGAGCGTCTCGCCGCCTTGCCCGGCCTGCAGGGCTCGGCACTGACGACTGGTGCACCACCGTTTGACGGCGGCGAACGAATGATTGAGCTGGAAGGGCAGTCGTCGGACCAACCCGAGCGTTGGGTCTCGAGCGTCATGGTCAGCCGAAGCTTCTTCTCTACGATTGGCCTTGCCGTCCTGCGCGGCCGGAACTTTCAAGATTCCGATCGGCTGCCAGACGCCAACAGCGTCATCGTGAACCAGGCCTTTGCGGCTCGGCTCTTTGGCGGTGGGGAAGCGAATGGCCGTAGAGTGCGTTTCAAACCCCGCGGAGCCGAGCCCGGACCGTGGCAGACCATCGTTGGCGTCGTGCCTTCGATCAGACAAGGGTCGCTGCAGGATCGAACCTTTGGTCCGGTGATCTATCTTCTCCTCGACCAGAACCCACCGGCAGCAGCCTCGCTGCTGGTGCGAAGCACACTGCGTCCGGCCGAGGTGATGAACGCCGTTCGCGCAGAAGTTCAAGCACTCGACCCCGACCAACCGGTGCTCGCGCTTCAAACCGTCGACGATGCGATTGCCGACGCGAGCTTTCCGCTGCCGGTATTCGGCGCCCTCTTCAGCGTGTTCGGCCTGATTGCCCTGACGATGTCGGCCGTAGGCCTCTACGGAGTCATGGCGTATGCCGTGTCCCAGAGAACGCAGGAAATCGGCGTGCGGATGGCAATGGGAGCGTCCTGGCAGCAGGTCGCCGGTCAGGTGCTCGGGCGAGGCCTCAAACACCTGGCTGCCGGCTTGGTCATCGGTCTGGTGGGCTCCTTTGCGCTCGGTGGCGTCATACCCAAGGTCCTGATCGACATTGAGCCATCGGATCCCCTGACCTTCGCCGCAATCGCCGTGTTGCTGACCGCGGTTTCCGTCTTCGCATGCCTGCTGCCCGCGCGACGCGCCGCCCGGGTGGATCCGGTCACGGCGCTTCGCGCGGAGTAACCCGCGATCCGCTCTCGGGTTCTCAGCTTGCGACTGGGATACAGAGGTCGCAGGTGAACTCCCCGGTCTTCGGATTGAAGCTCGAGTCGTTGGCGTAGTACTCGAAGAACGGCCTCGAATCGAGCTGCATGCCGCTTGCCGGCAGCCAGTCACGCAGCAGCGATGCCCACGCGCCGCCGATCGCTTCGCTCGTTCCCTTGAACGGACTGACCGCGTACTTGCCGCCGGGAATAGTCGTCATCTGATGCGGGCCGGCGCCGACAAAACCTTCCGGCACTTCGACGCAGGCGTCGTAGCGGAGTTTGCCCGGCTCGGTGATCGAGGGGTCGTCGTAGCTGATGCCGTAGCGAGGCCGCCCCAGCAGGTTGTTGGTCAGCATCCACGGATACACCGTTTTCTGCCAGAACTCCGAGATCGGTTTGCCGTACGGACCCACGTGTCGAAGATAAGCGACGGTCACCGGCTGTCGGTCGACCAGTTTGACGTTCAGCGTTGCCTTCATGAGACCCTCCTGTGCGCGTGATCGCGCAATCCCATGATTGGCTGCTGTCGCTGTCGATGCTTGACCCGACTTGCTCTTGACCTGACCGTGCTTGCTTTCATGCTCACCGCGCTTGCGCAGTGAGGATCGCTGCGCTGTCTCTCGGTCGCGCCACGCAGTCGCGCTGCAGCCGAAACGCGCTTTGAAGGCTCGGGCGAACGCCTCAGTCGAGCCGAACCCGACAGAGAGCGCGATTTCCAACCCCGGCGTACTCGGCTGAGACACCAGTCGCAGCGCCGCGAGCTCGAGACGCCTGCGCCTCAGGTATTCACCGAGGGTTTCGCCCATCCACGCGGAGAACAGGCGATGAAAGTGAAATGGTGAAAAATTCGCGACGGCGGCGAGGGTGTCGAGCTCCAGCGGTTGATCGAGGTGACGATCGATGTGCTCGAGCACCCGGTGCATCCGAGTCTCGTACTCCTGGAGGTGATCGGACAATCAGAAACGATTATGCCCGCGAGGCAGGTATCCGCAATCAGCCGGTCGACCTAGTGGATCCAGAGTCCGCGCACGGTCGTTGGCGACCCGCAGGATTCGAACCAGTCGATGCCCTCGCTCACCAGATCGAACTTGAGCGAGTAATGGCCCGGTTCGGCGGGAGTGGGCACCTTGATGGCGACCGTTGTCACATCGCCAGCCTGCAGATCCGAGGGCAGCCAGGCGCGCGCGTAATCGCGGTTGAGGACCTTGCCGTCGTTCGACAGCAACTGCGCGCCCAGACGAACCAGCCGGCGTCCCTCGCTGGCGCGTGCACGAAACGGCCGGGTCGACAGGTTGCGCACGTGCGTGGTGAGGGTGAGCGCGGACGAAGCGCGAGCGATGAACGGCAGATCGGGGAGCACAGTGTGCACGTCGATCTTGGCCCGAGGTGTCGCTCCAGGAATGGCGTTGCCGAGGTTGTTGTTGTCCCACACCTCGTGGCGAATGCGGCTGAACTCCGGACTCGTCACGGCAAACCGGCGGGAAAAGCTGTCCTCGGGATGGTCGGTGATTTCCCAGCACAGCCGATCGACACCGAGGTCGTTCGCCATCCGGCGTGCCCGCTCCATCTCCGCATCGTCGTCATTCCAGTTGAAGAGGATGTAGCGCCAGTTGACGAACGGCACGTCGCGCCCGCTCTTCGCCTTCTCGTCGATCAACGCGCGCAGGTTGGCGATGGCCACGTCGAATTTGCCGCGCTGGCGGTAGCGCGCGTAGGTTTCCTGCGAGGCGCCATCGAGCGAAAAGGTGACTTCGTCGATGCCGCTGTGGGCCAGCTGCCGTACTTTCTCCTCGGTGAACGCCAGCCCGTTGGTGCTCGTGTAGAGATAGATGTGCGGAAACCTGGTCTTGATGTACGCGCACATCTCGACCGCGCGCTTGTGCAGGAACGCTTCCCCGTAGTTGAAGAAGTCGATGCGGCCAAGCGACGGGCCGGCCTCGTCGATGACCCGAGTGAAGAGATCGAAGTCGAGCATGCCGGCCTGGCGGCTGCGTGTGATGCCGGTCTCCGGCGCACAGCACGCCTGAAAGCAGGAGATATTGCAGGCCGCAGTGCACTCGATATACAGCCGCCCGGGAATCGGCGCGACCTCGAGCGGCCGCTGTGGCAGCGGGTCGTCAGGCTGCAGCGGCAGCTTCAGCGGGCAGTCGCCGCAGAAGCTCGATCCGCCGCCGTTCATGTCCTGACGAAGTTGCGAGGCTGTCGGGCCGGTCCAGATTGACGCCAGCGTCGATGTCCGGGTATCGCCCAGGACGCGCTTCGCGTAAGGATCCGCGCATCCGCAGACCACGCGTCCATCGCACAGCAGGACCGCGATCGACCAGGGCCAGGAACAGGTATAGCGGGTGGCGAGGTGATTCAGCGACATTGGGACTGAGGCTTACATTTGATGATCTGGTGAAGTGGCGATCTGGCGATCGATCGCTGGATCTCGCGATCTTCTGATCTGTCAGATCACGTCCTCATCACCGCATCACGTTACGTCTAGGCTTTTTTCCCAAGTTTACGCATGTAGCTGTCGAGCTTGTCGTTCTCGTAGTTGACCTGATTGAGCGACAGACTCTCGACCAGATAGGCACGACGCTCTTCGTCGGTCATCTGTTCGATGAGGTGCACGATCTCGCGGTTCATGTTTTCGTACGACGGCTCGAGCTCGCGCTTGGCGGTCACCTCGTGAAACAGCGTCTCCATGACGGCGAGCAGATCGCCGTCGAGGACGATGTCACGACCGGTAGTGGTGGTGATGCGTCGCATGGCTTAGCCCCCGAAACTCTGAACCGCGCTCGCCTCGTCGGGGAAGAGCTGGAGGAACTTGTGCGCGCCGGTCATGGTGAGCATGGTCTCCACCCGTTTCTGCACGCCGGCGAGGCGCAAGGACCCGCCGGCCGCAGCGGTCTGGCGGTACAGATCCATGAGGCAGCCGATGGTGGCCGAATCGACATACGTGACTTTCGACATGTCGATGAGCACTTTGCGATCGCCGGCCGCCAGCAGCGCCGTCACCGCGCCGGAAAAGTCGGCGAGCAGTGGATACATGATGCGCGTTTCGTTCACGCGCACGATCGCGATGCCATTTGAACGGTCAGTCGTCAGAGTCATCCGGTTACCCCTTCGAGCTCATCACGCAGCCGCTGGACCTGGCGAGCCAGTTCCGTGCGGCCTCGGTTGATTCGAGATTTCACGGTGCCTTCCGGCAAGTGGAGCTGGTCGGCGATTTCCTGATACGAGAGCTCTTGAATGTCGCGCAGCATCACGGCCGTGCGCAGCGTCGGCGGCAATTCCGCCAGCGCCCGGCGCAGCAGGCTGACCCGATCGCGCTGTTCCAGCGTGGCGTAAGCGCTTTGTCCCGGCGCCGACGGCGTCAACTCGCCGGCGTCGACGTCGCGATCGATCGTCTCACGCTCCTTGCGCACGCTGCGGTAGTGATCGATGCACAGATTGCGGCTGACGCTCACGAGCCAGGTCTGGAAATTGGCGCGGCGATCGAACGTCTTCAGCGATTTGAAAATCTTGAGGAAGACGTCCTGCGTCAGGTCCTCGGCCTCGTCGTGGCGGCCGGTGAATTTGTAAGCGATGTTGAACACACGCCGCCAGTGATGGCGGACGATCTCTTCCCACGCGCCTTGATCGCCCGCGAGGCATCGCTGAATCAGCGCATCAATTGCTTCGGTGGATGCCAACGAGGGATCAGGCATGAGGCGAGGAACCGTGCCCGGGCAGGCCGAGGGGCAGCATACCACGGTTTTCCGAGAGCCTTTCGCGCTATGATCGCTGGCTCGAATGCCCTTCGCATCGCTGCCGATCTCCTCAGAACGACTTACGCACATCGGGCAAACGTTCGGCACTCCAAGCTACGTCTACGACGCGGGAACGATCCGCTCGGCGTATCGCCGCCTCGATGACGCCTTCGGCGAACGACCGCATCGCATTCATTACGCCCTGAAGGCCAACTCGACGCAGGGCATCGTGCGCCTGCTGCACGCGCTTGGGAGCGCCGCCGACGCCAACTCGCTCGGCGAAGTCGAAGTGGCCACGCGCTGCGGTTTCCGCCCGGACGAGATCGTGTTCACCGGTGTCGGCAAGAGCCTCGCCGAGATCGATCGAGCGGTGACGCTGGGCCTGCTCGCCATCAACGTCGAATCGCCTGGAGAGCTCGAGCGCATTGATGCTCGCGCGGTGGCACACGGTGCCGTCGCACGAGTGGCGCTGCGCGTGAATCCGGATATCGACGCCAAGAGCCATCCGGGTATCTCCACGGGTTTGAAATCGAACAAATTCGGCATTCCGATTGGCGAGGCGCCGGCGCTCTTTCGCGAGATCGCCAGCAGGCCCGGCCTGACGCCGATCGGCGTGCACGTCCACATCGGTTCGCAGATCACCACGCTGGACCCGCTGGAGCGCGCGGCCGAAGCCGTGGTCGCGCTTGCCGCCTCGCTGCGCGAGGAAGGCATTGCGCTGGAGCATCTGGACATGGGCGGCGGGCTCGGCATTGCCTATGAAGGCGGGCCTGTGCCTGATCCGGCTGCGTACGTGCGCGCCCTCGTTGCCGCTACACAACACAGTTCGTTGAAAGTCGCAATCGAACCGGGACGCGTGCTGATCGGCCCCGCCGGCCTGATCCTCGCGTCCGTCGTCGACGTGAAGTATTTCCCCGGCACCAAACGGTTCATCGTTCTCGATGCGGGGATGACCGAACTGATGCGGCCGGCGCTCTATGGTGCGTATCACCACATCGAGCCGGTGTCTCCACGAGAAGGGGAGTCCGGTCCCGTCGACGTCGTCGGGCCGATCTGCGAGAGCACCGACACCTTTGCCCGCGATCGCAAACTCCCGCCTCTGGAGGTCGGCGATCTCGTGGTCATTCGTGACACCGGCGCGTACGGCGCCGCCATGGGCCACACCTATTTGCGTCGACCGTTGCCGCCGGAGATTCTCGTGGACGGCGACGACACGCATGTCATCCGCCGCCGGCAGACGCTCGACGAGCTTCTGTCGCTCGAAACCTAGGCGCAGATGACAGAGATCACAGAGACAGGTTGCGAGTGAGCAAACGGCCAGGACATCTCATCGCCTTCGAGGGGCTCGACCAGAGCGGCAAGCAGACGCAGGCCGAACGGCTGGCAGCGGCGTTTCGCGAAGCGGGGCACCGTGTCGAGGCGCTGTCGTTTCCCGACTATCACACCGCCATCGGCGCCGAGATCGGGCATGCGCTGCAAGGCGGGCGCGAATACGCCGCCGACACGATGCAGTTGCTCTACATCGCCAACCGCTACGAATACCGGCCGCAGATCGAGCAGTGGCTTGCTGCCGGGGCGATGGTGATTTGCGATCGCTATCTGGCGTCGAGCGTCGCCTATGGGGAGGCGCAGGGCCTGGAACTGGCGTGGCTGCTCGACACGCAGCGCCATCTTCCTCACCCGTCCGTCACAATCCTGCTCGACATTCCGCCAGATGCATCGCTGAAGCGGAAGCAGGCCGATCGCGACAAGTTCGAGCGCGATCTCGCGCTCCTGGCCCGCGTCCGCTCGAGCTATCAGCGGCAGAGCGAGGCGCCGAGCTGGGTGCGCATCGATGGCCACCAGGATAAAGACCAGGTGAGTGCGGCGGTGCTCACCGCGGTCCGCTCGCGACTCGGGCTGCCGTAAGCGCGCACACGCTCTTGGCGCCTGCCGCCTTCAACACGGACGCACATGCGTCAAGAGTCGCTCCGGTCGTGGAGACGTCGTCAACCAGCACAATCACGAGACCCTGAACGGCGGGTCTCGGGCGAGGACGGAGTCCAAACGCATCTTTTACGTTTCGATGACGATCTGCTGCCGGCAGATCGATTTGTGGCCTCGTCGCTCTGACACGCTGAAGGACTGATGTCACTGGCAGGCCCAGCGTCCGAGCCAAATCCTCGGCTTGGTTGAATCCTCGCGATCGCTCTCGAGCTGAATGAAGCGGGACTGGAACGATGCAATCAGCGGTTTCCAGAATCTCCGCGCCCGCCATGCGCATCATCGAAGCCAGGCGGGGCGCAACCGATCGCCGGCCGTCGTACTTCAAGGCGTGAATGATGTCCCGCAGACGCCCCTCGTAGGCACCGATGGCTCGCATGCGATCGACTGCGTGCGACGTCGTCTGGCACTTACGGCAGAGCTGGCCGCTGACCATGCTGGCCGCAAACGACGGCAGCGGATCGCCACATCGATTGCAGACTGGCGGTGAGAGCCGGTGAATGCCGCTCCAGCACAGCTCGCAGACAGCACCGTCGAGTGGGTGGTCAAGCGTTGCGCCACAAGCGGCGCACGGCGGTTCGAAGAGTCTCGAGAGGGCGAGGTCGGCGAAGTCGTGGACAAACTTGAAAGTTTGTCTCCACCAGCACGATGGTCCCCACCACAGGGGTTGTGGCGACAAACCTTCAGGTTTGTCGTCTTCCTCAGTCCGGAATCTCTGTCCGTGAAGCGTTGCCCCAGAGTCGATCGAGTCCGTAGAAATCTCTCGCGTGGCGCGAGAAGACGTGGATGACGAAGTCGAAGTAGTCAATGAGGATCCACTCGGCTCGGGCATAGCCTTCGACGTGAGCCGGACGCTGCTGCTGGAGCTTGAGGGACTCTTGAACCGCATCGGCGATCGCCTGCACCTGCCGCGGATTGGCGCCCGAGCAAATCACGAAGAAATCGGTGAAGGCGCCGGCCTTACGCAAATCGAGCACGACCATGTCCGACGCCTTCTTGTCCTGTGCCGCCTCGATCACCGTCTTGATCGGCTTGGGCATGCGCGCAGGCGCTTTTTCCGTCGAACGTGGTTTTCTCGGGCTCGTCGATTTGGCCATGCAAGCTACCTTCCAGCGACTGAAGACGGATCCGGGGAACTGACGCGATACAGATCTTGTGTGGCGATGTAGTGGGCGACGCCTTCTGGAACGAGTCCGTCGATCGAACGTCCGGCGTGCACGCGTGCGCGAATGTCGGTCGATGAGACGTCTGGTGTCGTGGCGTCCAGCAAGATTACCCGCGTCGTCTCTCGTGCATCCAGATCCGCCGGCACGATCATTCGCGAGGCGAGCTCCGGTACGCGCGAACGCAGCGACGACAACGTCAGTCCTGGCCGCGAGACAACCACGAAGTGAGCCAGGTCGAGGACCGCTGGATAGCGAGACCACGTAGCAATTTCTGCGAACGCGTCACTGCCAAGAAGGAAAAAAATCTGCGATGGGTGATAGCCATCGTGCGCGATGCCAATCAGCGTATCGAATGTATATGACGGACCGGGCCGCTCGAGTTCGCTGTCGGACACCTTCCACGTGCGTTGGCTGCTCCCGGCGAGCACCGCCATGGCGAAGCGATGGTAACGGCCCGCTCGCGGTTGGTCGGTTCGATGCGGTGGCTGGCTCGAGGGAATCAATCTGATCTGGTCGAGTCCGAGTGTGCGCTGCGATTCGCGCGCCACGGCCACATGTCCGCAGTGGATGGGGTCGAAGGTGCCCCCAATCACGCCCACGCGGCCCTCACGCCTCATTTTCGCCGGCTGCCTCGCAGTGGCGGAACGAGTGCTGGATGATAGTCGGCAGTGGCGTCGCGATCGTCTTCGTCCTGAGTCGCGAGCTTTGCCGCTTCGGCTTCGGCCGCAAGCGACTGCTCGACGAACGGCCACGCCGCTTCGATCAAGCCGGGCACTCCTTCGCCGGTTACTCCCGAAATCTTGAAGAAGCGCAGCTTCAGCTTCTTGACCTTCTTCTCGAGGGCGGCCAGGCGCTTGGGATCGTCGAGCGCATCCATCTTGTTGGCGGCCACCAGCTGCGGTTTGTCGAGCAGCTCGGGGTTGTAGAGCTCCAGCTCGCGGCGGATGGCGTCGAAGTCGTCAACCGGATCCCGGCCGGAGGCTCCCGACATGTCCACGAGGTGGATCAGCACCTTCGTGCGCTCGACGTGGCGGAGAAACTGATGGCCGAGGCCATGACCCTCGTGCGCGCCTTCGATGAGCCCGGGCAGGTCGGCGACGACGAAGCTGCGCTCGCCGCTCAGGCTGACCACGCCAAGGTGCGGCGTGAGCGTCGTGAACGGATAGTTCGCCACTTTCGGCCGCGCCGCCGAAATGCGGGAAATCAACGTCGATTTGCCCGCGTTGGGGTAGCCGACCAGGCCGACATCGGCGAGCAGCTTGAGGGTGAGGTGGAGCGCGAACTCCTCACCCGGCTCACCTGGCTGCACCTTCCGCGGCGCCCGATTGGTGGACGTGGCGAAGTGCGCGTTGCCAAGCCCGCCGCGCCCGCCCTTGGCGATGCAGACCCGTTGGCCGACGACGGCGAGGTCTGCGCGTTCCTCGAGCTCTCCGGTCTCGAGGATTCGAGTCTGGACGAGCGTGCCGACCGGCACGGGAATATCCAGGTCGCGGCCGTTGCGGCCGTGACGATTGGCGCCGGAACCGTTGCCGCCGCGCTCAGCTTGATAGTCGGGATTGAACCGGAAATGGACCAGGGTATTGCGATGCGGATCGGCGACGAGGAACACGGAACCGCCCTTGCCGCCATCTCCACCGTCGGGCCCGCCGCGAGGAACGAACTTCTCGCGGCGAAAGCTCAGCGCTCCGCGACCGCCATTACCCGCTTTGATTTGGATGTCGACTTCGTCGACGAACACCGCGCAGCTTTCGTGCGACTACTCGACGGGATGAATCGAGATGAAGCGTCCGCGCTGGCCGTGATCTTCGAACTTCACGCGACCGGTGACCTTCGCAAACAGCGTGTCGTCTTTGCCGAGTCCGACGTTCAAGCCCGGCAGAAACTTCCGTCCGCGCTGCCGCACCAGGATGGATCCGCCGCTGACGAGATTGCCGTCGTGGCGCTTGACGCCGAGCCGCTGGGAGTTGCTATCGCGGCCGTTTCTGGACGAGCCCTGACCTTTTTTGGATGCCATCGTTACACCTGAATATCGGTGATGCGGACGCGCGTGATCAGACTGCGATGACCCTTCGTCCGGCGGTACTGCTTGCGGCGCTTCTTCTTGAAGACGCGAACCTTTTTGGTCTTGTCCTGGTCATCGACCACGCCGACGACCCGCGCGCCTTCAACCAGCGGCGTTCCGGCCTTCACATCGCCGGCGTCGTTGCTGATGAGGAGCACCTGATCGAACGAGACTTCGGCCCCGGCATCCCCGGCGTTGTGCCCATCGATGGCGATGACGGCGCCCGGCTCCACGCGAAACTGCCGTCCCGACGCTTGAATGATTGCGAACACGTTCAATCTCCGCTGCAATTGGTAGCCTCTGGGCGGATTCACCAGGGCGTTGGAACTCGTAAGGATACCATACGGCCGAATTCAGCCAGAACGCACCGGCTCGCGGGACTACTTGAGCAGTACCCTCGTGCCCTTTATCTTCTGTGCGCTCAACGTGTTGAGGAAAGCCGGCAGCAGCCGGTCCATCAGCTCGAAGAACGACGACAGGGCCGGGGTGGTCTGGTTGGAATTGTAGAGAATCTCTTCACGGAACGTCTCGCTATGCAGCGTTTCGCCGGTGCGGCCGTCGATGAAGATGAACGTCGGGCGCAGGACGAAGCCCTTGCGCTCCATGTAGGTTCGGACCGGCACCACCTGGCGGCGGCCGAACGAGTCGTAGACTTCCTGCTCTCTCTGCACGAAGCCCGAACGCGCCTGCGGCGCGAACAGCACTGAGCCGGTGACGATCAGTGGCTGCTGGAACTCTTCGCCAATGCGCTTCCAATACGCGACGTTCGCGAAGACGCGCTGATACGGCTCGAGGTCCTTTTCCTCTTTGATCTCTGGCGCCTTGGCCGGTTGTTCCTGCGCCCCGTTGGTCGCCTGGTTGTCGGGGGCAGGCGCTTCGTTGCCGCCCTCGGTGCCCTGCTGCTTGGCGACGTCGAGGAGTGGGAGCGTGTCGGCATCGATGACGCGCATGATGCCCTTGGTGCGAAGCTGGCTTCTCAGCAGGCGCACCGTCTCCATGTTGGCGTCGACGTCATCGCTCTCACCGGCGATGAACCCAGCAATGAAGACCCGCTGAAACGCCGACACGTCCAGCTTGGGCTGGATCGGAGTTTCAATCGGAACTTCGGTATAGCTGGTGCACGCCGCTACCGCGCCGAGGCACGCGACGCTAAGACTGACGACCGTCTTTTTGAGCGACACGGTCATTGATTTCCTTGAACAAGTCGTAGTTCTGCCGGATGAGCGCGTTGTTCGGCTGAAGTGCCAGCGCCTTTTCGTAGGCGGTTCTGGCCTTCTCCAGCTGTCCTTCGCGTTCGTAAGCCACGGCGAGATTGTTGAACGCCGCGACGTAAGTGGGATCCAGCTGAGTGGCGCGTTCCCAGCGATAGATCGCCTCTTTCCACAGTCCGCGCTGAGCGACCTCGATGCCGAACTCGACCTGTTGTTTGGCATCGCTACGTGCGTCGGCCCAGGCAGGGTGAACCGACAACAGTCCCAACAACACCGCGAGCGCTACTGACCGCGCGAACATAGTGGTGAATTCACTATATAGCGGCTGCCTGTCCAGGGGGGAAGGAGAATCGAGCGCTTGAAGGCTGGGCCGCCGGGCTCTATATTCGGTGGAGGTCAAGGGTCGCCGGCTGAGGTGTGCGAAATGCAAAATCTCAGACTCGGTTCGGCCGGATTCCCACCACTCCTCGGACAAATCCCCAATCCACCGCGTACGCTTTGGGTTCGCGGAGATATCGGTGCGCTCTCGTACCCAGCCATTGCCATCGTCGGATCGCGCGCCGCGTCACCGGACGGACTGGCGATTGCCGGTGACATCGCTGCCGATCTCGTGCGCGCCGGCGTCGCCGTCATCAGCGGGATGGCGCGAGGCATCGACTCAGCGGCGCATGCCGCAGCGCTCGATGCACACGGTGTCACAGTCGCGGTGCTCGGCACCGGCGTCGATCGCGTCTATCCGCCGGAACATGACGAGCTGGCTTCGCGTATCGCGACATGCGGTGCCCTGGTCAGCGAGTTCCCACCCGGAACCCCACCACGCGCATTTCACTTTCCGCTGCGGAATCGGATCATCAGCGGTTTGTCGCGGGCGGTGGTCGTCATCGAAGCACCGGAAGCGAGCGGAGCGTTGATCACCGCGCGGGAAGCACTCGATCAAGGTCGCGAGGTGATGGTGGTCCCGGGGCGGGTGCCGGGCGGCCGCAATCGCGGCGGTCACGGTCTAATCAAGGACGGAGCAAAGCTGGTTGAGGCTGCGGTCGATATCCTGCAGGAACTCGGTCTCGGGAAAGCCGGCAAGACGCCTGTTCTGCCCGAACATGTTGAATTTTCAGTAGATGACGTGGCTCGTGAGATGCGTCTCGAGCCCGGCGAAGCGCTGGCGCGTCTACTCGAATGGGAGCTCACCGGCGAGATTCGCCGGATTGGATCCGGTCGTTTCGTTCGAACAAAGGGCCGCGTGCTAACGTAATCTGCTCAGCTCGACTCGATCTGGGTCGCAGTGAAGGTCTGAGATCTAAATGCCGAAGCAACCGCTTGTCATCGTCGAATCGCCGGCCAAGGCACGGACGTTGTCCCGTTTCCTGGGGAAGAAATATCGAGTCGAGGCCAGTTACGGTCACGTTCGCGATCTGCCCGAGTCCGCCGCGGAAGTGCCGGCACATATCAAGGACAAGTCGTGGGGCCGTCTCGGCGTCGATACCGACGGGGATTTCACGCCGTACTACGTGGTGCCGGCCGACAAAAAGAAATACGTCCAGGCCCTGAAGGCGGCGATGAAAGACGCGTCGGAAGTCATCCTGGCGACCGACCCGGATCGCGAAGGCGAGTCGATCAGCTGGCACCTGCGCGAGCTGCTCAAGCCCAAGGTCAAAGTCCGCCGCATCGTCTTTCACGAGATCACCGAAGAAGCGGTGAACGAAGCGCTTCGGCAGGCGCACGACGTTGACGAGAACCTGGTGCGCGCTCAAGAAAGCCGCCGGATTCTCGATCGCCTTTACGGCTACACGCTGTCTCCGGTGCTGTGGAAGAAGGTGCAGACCGGTCTGAGCGCGGGACGTGTGCAGAGCGTCGCGGTGCGATTGATCGTCGAGCGGGAAGAAGAGCGTCTCGCGTTCCGCACGGGAGCCTATTGGGATCTCGAAGCGAAGCTGCGCCGCGGCTCGACCGAGTTTGGTGCCACGCTGACCAAGGTCGGCGGCCAGCGCGTCGCGACCGGGAAGGACTTCAACAGCCTCGGCCAGTTGGAATCGACCGCGGTTCGCCTGCTGGACGAAAAGGACGCGCAGCAGTTCCGCGAAGGACTGATGCGCCGGCTGCCGTGGTCGGTCACCAGCGTCGAAGAGAAGCCGTACTCGCAGCGTCCGTCGCCGCCCTTCACGACCTCAACATTGCAGCAGGAAGCCAACCGCAAGCTCGGCTTTTCATCCGAGCGGACGATGCAAGTGGCGCAGCGTCTGTTCCAGGGCGTGGACCTTGGAGGCGGCGAGCTCGAGGGTTTGATCTCGTATCACCGAACCGACTCCACGACGCTGAGCGAAAAGGCGTTGGGTGAAGCGGCTCGAGTCGTCCGCGAGATGTACGGCGACGAGTTCCACAAGGGGCCGCGCCAATATCAGACCAAGGTTCGCAACGCGCAGGAAGCCCACGAAGCGATCCGTCCGACTGAATTCCGCCGGACGCCTGCCATGCTCGAGTCGGTCCTCGAACAGGACGAGCTGCGGGTTTACGAATTGATCTGGAAGCGCGCGGTCGCGTCGCAGATGACCGATGCCCGGCTGCAGCGCACAACGGTCGAGATCAGCGGCGAGGCGGCCGACGGCACTCCTTGTGTCTTCAACGCCAGCGGCAAGGCGATTGAGTTTGCCGGGTTCCTGCGCGCGTATGTCGAAGGCTCGGACGATCCGTCGGCAGAGCTTGGCGAACAAGAGTCGATCCTGCCGAAGCTCTCGGTCGGCGATCGTGTGCATTCGCCCGACAAGCTGGATGAAGAGCTGATCCTGCTTGGCTTGGAAGCCAAGGGGCATCAGACATCGCCGCCGGCACGCTATACCGAAGCGTCACTCGTGAAGCGGCTCGAGGAAGAAGGCATCGGCCGTCCCTCGACCTACGCCCCAACGGTGGCGACGATTCAGCGCCGCGGATACGTCTCTCGCCAGGGCAAGGCGCTGGTGCCGAGCTTTACCGCCTTTGCCGTCACGCGCTTGCTGCGCGATCACTTCGGCGACTACGTGGACATCGGGTTCACCGCCGAGATGGAAGAGATCCTCGACAAGATCTCGAACGGCGAGAAGGACTGGCTCGACTTCGTCACCGAGTTCTATCGCGGGGATGGACGGCACGGCGGGCTCGAGCACCTGGTCGAAGACAAGGGCCAGGCCATCGAATATCCCGTCATCGACATCGGCAAAGACCCGGAGAGTGGGCTGCCGGTCCGCGTCCGCATTGGCCGCTACGGCCCGTTCCTGCAGATGGGATCGTCGAGCGATGAAGGACCGCGCGTCTCGTTGCCGGAAGATCTTGCGCCGGCAGATCTGACCATCGACAAGGCAATCGCGCTGCTCAAGGCCAAAGCGCAAGGGCCGAAATCTCTCGGCGCGGATCCGCAGACCAGCTTACCCGTCTACGTGATGCACGGTCGCTTTGGCGCCTACGTGCAACTCGGCGAGACACCAGATCGCGGATCGGACGAAAAACCGCGTCGCGCATCGCTCGGCCGCGACTTTACCGAAGACACGATTACGCTCGACGTCGCGCTCCGCTTGCTCTCGTTGCCGCGCGAGCTTGGCATCGGCGGCGACGGCGAGGCGATCGTCGCCAACGTCGGCCGCTTCGGTCCCTATGTGAAGCAGGGCAGCGAGTTCCGTTCGCTGGAAGAAGGCGATGACGTCTACGCCATCACACTGGATCGCGCGAAAGAGCTGCTGGCGCAGCCGAAGAAGTCGATGCGTCGCCCGCGCGCGGCGCCCAAGGAACTGAAGGCGCTCGGCAAGCACCCAGATAGCGGGGAGGCCGTGCGCATTCTCGACGGCCGATACGGACCGTACGTCACCGATGGCACGACCAACGCCTCGGTGCCAAAGGGAACCACCGTCGAGTCGGTGACCATGGCGTCGGCGCTGGAACTGCTGGCGGCTCGCGAGGGCACCGGCAAGGGACCGCGACGAGCCAAGGGTGGCCGTTCATCGGGTCGAAAGCCCGCTGCAGCCAAGAAAGCCAGCAAGAGCAAGAAGCGCTCGGCAACGGCGTAGCTGGCGGTCCGCGGTTATCCTGTTTCAGTGATTCACATCGTCGGCGGTGGACTGGCCGGCTGTGAGGCGGCGTGGCAGGCGGCCGAGCTTGGCGCCGACGTCACCATCCACGAAATGCGTCCGGTGCGTCCCACTGCGGTCCACAAGACCGACGGTCTTGCGGAGCTTGTCTGCAGCAATTCGATGCGCGGCGACAAGCTCGACAACGCGGTTGGGCTTCTCAAAGAGGAAATGCGGCGGCTCGGCTCGGTCATCATGCGAGCGGCGGATATCGCACGCGTCC